>VYLR01000004.1_pt1 | contig 337659 bp, 318 predicted proteins | sample 5114291 | NCBI WGS metagenome assembly VYLR01 (sample SAMN12291774, study PRJNA351875) | freshwater metagenome | isolation source: freshwater lake | place: USA: Michigan, Lansing Lake | collected 2013-08-14 | reverse complement strand
AAGCTGAGTGATTCGACTCCTACATAACAGCCCCTGTTTTTATCGGGCAAGGTCAGGGCAACCTTGCGGTTGTTCTTGACGGGCATGACAAAATCCTTGTCCAGCCCTCCTTTGTCGCCCTGTTGATCCGAAAAGACTTCAACGGGGAGATTTCTTATCACCTCACCAACAGCCGGGCACATATCCAACGGCTTGCCTACATACAGGGCCAACGCTATTTTGTGGAGCAGGCTTTCCGCGAGGCCAAACAAGAACTAGGAATGGATCAATATCAAGTACGCGGTTACGGTGCTTGGCACAAGCACATGGCCTAAGTGATGATAGCTCAATTATTTGTACAGCAGGAAAAGGTGTTGGCCAATCCTAATGAAGTAACCCTCACCACCCAGGACATCCTGACTATCATTAAACTATTGATCCTGCCAACCAAAAAACTTGAACAAGTAGTCCATCAAATCCAAACTAAAAACAAAACCGTTTCAGCTAAAATCCGATATTTGACAAAGTAGAGTTAAACATCATAAAAAAGGCGGTAAGTTGAAATACTTCCGCCTTTTCATTTTTTACTTTTTAGTCGGATGACAGTAGTTTAAAATCACAAAAATGAAAAAAAAGGGAAAGAATAAGAAAGAAAAAGTACTCGTTTATGGCGTTATGGGATTCACCGGCAACCTCTTCTTAGAGTACGCATTTGATAAAAACATGCCTATTATATTCGGGGCAAGAGAGGATTCAGTAAGACAAAAGTCTAGTGACTATGGGAAGGAATGTCGCATTTTTGCAATTGACGATACCCAGAGCATTATACCTCACCTAGCAGACGTAAAGGCGGTTGTCAATTTAGCAAATATTTCCTACCGTGTGAATAGACATCTCATAGACGCCTGCATTGAAACCAATACACATTACGTGGATCTTGCGGCTGAATACCCTGATATGATCGAGGTATATAATCTTAATGATGCGGCACTAGCCAATGGCGTTATGCTAATGCCTGGAGCAGGCTTTAATCTGGCACCAAGTGATATTGCTGGATTAATCGCATCTGAATTGTTGCCAAATCCAACCAAATTAACACTTGGATTTGCCACGTTTGGAAAAGCATCCAGAGGAACAATAAATACAGTATTGCGGCTTGCTGCGGAAACCGGACATTCGCGTCTTTCTGGAAAACTTGTTGCTACCAGCCCTGCTTCTGCAAAACACTCATTCTTTGCAGAAGGCAAGGAATATGTCATGGTTCATAATCCCATAATGGGTGATGCCATAGCCAGCTTTGTGAGCACAAATATTCCGGATATTACCTCCTATGCTTACTATCCTTGGATATTGGTTCAGTTTATGAAAGGACGCTTAGATTGGCTACGAAAATTCCTCATAAATCACACTCACTGGTTCTTCCCGTTTGGCCCAACAAAGAATGAGCTAAAGACCCAGCATAGCTACACTTGGGCTGAGGTCGAAAACAAACGTGGCGATAAATTGATTGTGACTATCAGGGGGCCACAGCCATACATATTCACGGTCAGAATAATAGGCAATATCATTCAGCGATTGGTAGATGGAAATATCAAAGAAGGATTCATTCCTCCATCTTTTTACGGAAGGAAACTTATCGAAAGCATCGATGGCGTTCAAATCAGCGTTGCGAATAAGATTCGACCCTAAGAGCCTTTGTTATTGTTAGCCGACCAACAATCTTTACTGCTCTGGTCATGCTAATTCCCTCCGTGGCAAGTATTCTGTTTTGCCTCAATGTGTCAATGACTATTTTGCCGGCAAACTAGTCGGCTAGGAAAATAAGAGTCTCTCAATTCCACCCTAACTTTAGTCGCGATAAAACAAAATCGGCAGGTCGAACCAAAAAAAGTTTACAACCAGATCTTCCGCTCAAGCCAGAAGATATTCGAACAGATTGTCCTGAATATATAGCTCTTTGGTTCACTGCGATGGATGCCCAATATTATGCGGTGCTGTGGGAACACATTAATCGCGACAAAAAAATCAGCTACGAAGCTTCGAGAACTGTAAAAAGCTTTTTCATGTAGAATATTTCAAACAACACAACTTGGTTATAAAGGCAGGAGTCCTCGTCACTAAACAGTACTTTATTGTAAAGGGCTGCTTACGCACCCATTGCCAGATGCTGAACGTGATCGCGAGTACACGGTGCAATTCGCAGTAGAAGAGTGGTGGGCCAGCGACTATATTTCTTATTATACCAACTCACCTGCCACGCTAGACGTTGAGTGTCCTGAAGATTGCATTTTGTTATCCATTCAGAAAAAGGATATTGAATCTCTCTACTTGCAAGTTGACGGACTTGAATCATTCTTTCTTAGGAAATTAGAAAACGCATTCGTTGACAAACTCAATGAGAACATAAAACCGTTGAATGATTAACGAATTTGGATTGACTTTTTGCGATTAAGCATTTAGTTGGGACTGCCAACGTTTGGCCAGCGACAAAAACGTAAATCGTTACATACTTTCTTAACTAAACGGTCAGACTAAAACGCCCAGCCACCAACAATGCATTTGCGTCAAGCGGGGTTGACGCGTAATCCAACGTTTTAGTATCTTTATTCCGTTCGGTGTCGAGGACAGGACGCGGCTTCGGAAGCCCCGATCGAACGCAAATACTCACGCTGGCGGTCATGCCTAGGGACGCCCCAAGAATCAAGGAAAAATATTCAAATAACATTTCCCAATAAGGGAACTTTAGCTTACCTTTGACAAAAGATTAATACTTGAGAGTAATTGCTAAAAAGGTACTCCGAAAGTTTTGGACTAAACATTCGGATTGCGAACAACAACTTAAATCTTGGTATCGAGAAGCTGAGAAAAGTGAATGGAAAAATACCAATGAAATCAAAAAGGAGTATCCGACAGCAAGTATTCTTGGCGACAATAGAGTTGTTTTTAACATAAAGGGTAACAACTATCGACTAGTCGTTAAGATTAATTTTCAATATCAAATGATGTGGGTACGATTTGTTGGGACACATAAAGAATACGACAGGATTGACGCAAATAAAATTTGACGACTATGAACTTGAAACCGATAAAGACTAAAAAGGACTACCAACAAGCGTTGGACAGACTTGAATTAATTTTTGACTCCAAAAAAGGGACTAACGAAGGAGACGAACTAGAGATATTGGGCATACTCATTGACCAATATGAAAACGAGCATTTCCCAATCGACCTACCGGACCCAATTGAAGCAATTAAATTCAGAATGGAGCAACTTGGTTATACTCAGACAGATTTAGCGAAAGTCGTTGGACTTAAGAGTAGAGCAAGTGAAATATTAAGCGGAAAGAGAAAACTATCGTTAGACATGATCAGACAGCTACACGACAAGCTGAATATTCCGACTGACGTTTTAATTCAGGCTTACTAATCGGCACGAACCGCCAATACAACGTTTTCGTATCTTTAAGGCGTTCGGTGTCGGGGATAGGACGCTGCTTCGGAAGCGCACCACTGAAAAAACACAAACGTTATGCACAGGCACACCTCGGAAAAAAGCAATGAATGAAATACGTTATCAATCCCGATAGTCATCGGGACCAATAACGGGCTCATTGCTTCACCTGACCTAGATTAATCCTGGCGGGTTGCTCCTCAGCATTGCCCGCTTCCGCTTCATCCAGTAATCAAGTGTAAAGCGATTTCAGGACTGATTAAAAAGTGTAAATTTGAGTTAAGACTTTTAACCAAAAAGTGTAAACTTTTTTCACAACGAGTCATACTCTAGGAACTGGTTAACTATTATTGTCTCCTATGTGGGCTAAAACAATTCTGATTTTGGGCGCTGGGCGCTCCTCTGGTTCATTGATTGATTATCTGTTAAAGATTGGAAGCACGAACAACTGGCAAATTGTTGTCGGAGATGTTGACATCAACGCTGCGGCTCAGCGAATCGGAAATGCGGGTAACGGTGTTGCCGTTTCTTTTAATATCACCAATGAAAATTCTAGTCGCAGTACCATTGCTTCTGCAGATATCGTTGTTTCGCTGATCCCCGCAAATCTTCACCCCCTCGTGGCAAAGATTTGTCTGGCCGAGCGCAAACATTTGTTAACAGCCAGTTATGTATCTGACGAAATGAAGTCGCTTCACATCGAGGCTACTGAAAAAGGTCTTCTGTTTCTAAACGAAAGTGGGCTTGATCCGGGAATCGATCACATGAGTGCCATGCAGGTGATTGATCGCATCAAAGAGGAGGGGGGAAAACTAACTTCATTTGAATCATTTACCGGAGGGCTGATTGCCAGCGAAACAGATCCCGAAAACCCGTGGAGATATAAATTTACCTGGAACCCACGCAACGTAGTGATGGCCGGACAAAGCACCGCCAAATATTTACAAGAGGGTGTGTATAAGTATATCCCTTACCAGCAATTGTTTCAGCGCATAACGCCCGTTTCTGTCCCCGGGTTTGGTGAGTACGAGGGGTATGCCAATCGAGATTCTCTCAAGTACCTTGACACCTACGGATTGCAGGGCATAAAAACGATGCTGCGCGGCACGTTAAGAAACAAAGGTTATTGCAGTGCATGGAATGTGTTGGTTCAGTTGGGTTGCTGTGAAGATGTGTATGAGATGGAAGGAGTTGCCCAAATGCGGCATATTGATTTTATCAATGCTTTTGTAGAGGCACAACCGGGAAAAACCACCGAAGAAGGGATAGCCTCAACGTTTGGCCTGGAGGCGAAAGGCGAAGAAATGAAGCGGTTGCGTTGGAGTGGTTTTTTTACAGATGAAAAAGTAGGATTGACCAAAGGAACTCCGGCTCAAGTGCTGGAGCACATCCTGAATAAAAAATGGAAGCTCCAATCTGGGGATAAAGATTTTATTGTGATGTGGCATCGCTTTCGGTATGAGAAGGGAGGAGTTGGCAAAGAAATTCAGGCTTACCTGACCGCAAAAGTAGATGACGAAAACAACACAGCTATGGCGAAGACAGTGGGTCTTCCACTTGCCATCGTTGCCAAGTTGCTGCTTCAAGGTAAAATCAAGAGTAGGGGAGTAGTGATTCCGGTAGTTAGGGAGATTTACGAGCCGGTACTAGCTGAGCTAGCGGAGTTGGGCATTCGCCTCCTTGAAATAGAAGCGTAGCATTTTTCCTGGTTGTCGGAGCGCCATCTTAACTGGGAGGTTGGTAGTTTTCTTCTCGATAGTTCAAGAGTTTTCGATAGTATTTTTTAATCACTTCAGGACTTTTCTTTTGCTTAAACAAAAACATAGCAATACCATTGGCAAATTGCACTCGCAACCATGAGTTTTTTTCATACTTCCTAACAGAAATCACAACATCTTTTTGAATCAATTCAAAGGGAATTTTTGCTTTCCAAAGCCGCGCAATAAAATCATAATCTTCCATGATTGTATAGTGTTCATCAAATCCGTTCAGTTTGTCGAAGGCGTTTTTTGTAATGAATAGGGTTTGATCTCCCCCTCGAAAAGTCAGTAGATTAAAACGAGTCATGTATGCATTCAAGCGCATCAAGCCGGGGTAGCTTTCAAAGTCTGATCGATAGCAACCTGATTCAAAGCCGTTATTGATAGAAAGAAAAATATCATCATAAAAGCTTTTTGGCACCTGAACATCGGCATGAACAAAATACAAAAGAGGGAATTTGGCTGACCGGGCTCCCAGATTCATTTGCGCAGCTCGGTTTCTTTTTGGGCTTTCTATCACTTTCGCACCCGCTCCAAAGGCGACTTCTTTTGTTTGATCTCTACTTCCTCCATCCACCACAATCACTTCTAAAAAAGAGCTCTGAGTGTGTTGGGTAAACTGTAAAACGGCTCTGGCTATTATCGAGGCTTCATCCACAGCAGGAATGATGATAGATATTCCGTTAGACATATTTGCTTTCACGGCTCAAGTTAGCAAATGGATTTACAGTCAACTATACGAAGACAATAAGCCCATTGGATTACATTTGCGGAATGTCCCTGGAAGAGAAAGTAAACTTAGTGGAGTCGGTGTTTGAAAAACTGGACAAGGAAATTGCCACGTTTCAATCTTGGTCTGGCTTGCATTGCAAATTTGGATGTGGTAAGTGTTGTACCAAACCGGACATTGAAGCAACGATACTTGAGTTTCTTCCCTTTGCCTATTTTCTTTACCAAAATAAACTTGCAGAGGAGTGGCTCGAGAAGCTGGAAACTACCGATTCCTCGATTTGTTTGATTTTTAACCCTACGCAGGCGGGTGCGGGCCTTTGCTCGCAATACCATCATCGAGGGTTGATATGTAGGCTGTTTGGCTATTCTGCTCGCACCAACAAGTATTCAAAAAAGGAATTGATTACCTGTCAAATTATCAAAACCGAGCAGAAGGCGAACTATGAACTGGCCGAAAGCAAGATTGAAGCGGGTGAAGAAGTGCCAGTCATGAGTGCGTATTATATGCAACTTCACTCTATTGACTTTGAGTTAACAAACCAGTTTTACCCGATAAATAGTGCCATGCGAAAAGCGATCGAAACGATTTTGCACTACTATGCCTATCGTTGATGGCTGTGGATGAAAAGACTTTTTAGATGTACTAAAATTTTAAATTTTTGGCTCGTTTTCTTTACTTGAAAGGCAAGTTCAGAAGTAGCAGAGGTCATTCCTGTTGGCATTGCGCTGCTTTCTGACAGGTGCACGGTTGCAGCAACCAGAAAGGCCATCAAAACGCCAAAAACAGTCAAAATATCTTTTCTATTGATCTTCATACTTCGTAAATGGAATACTTTTTGGATTGCAACTAGTTACAAAAGCCGCCAAAATATTATCAATGATCCGAACTTCTTTCTGCTTAAATTTGTCGGATGGAAGGCCTAAAAATTACAGCATGAACAACAAAATAATTGTCTTCTTATTCATTTTAGCAATTTTTTCGACCCCTGAGTCCGTTCAGGCTCAGGAATCAAGCGGAGCATCGCCAGTAAAATGGATGACCTTTGAACAAGCGGTGGAACGTACAAAGACCGAAAAAAGGAAAATATTCATTGATGTGTATACCGATTGGTGCGGGTGGTGCAAAGTCATGGACAAAAACACGTTTGCTGATCCTGCTGTGGCGAAATTGTTGAACGAGAAGTTCTATCCCGTGAAATTTGATGCCGAGCAAACAGCCGATGTGGTTTTTAATGGAACCACATTCAAATTTGTTCCCTATGGCAACAAGGGAACTCACCAATTGGCCGCAGCTTTACTGAATAACCAGCTAAGCTATCCCACGGTTACTTTTTTAGAAGAGGATTTTACCGCTGTATATCCGATACCAGGCTATCGGAAGCCGGAAGAGTTTCATCCGTATCTGGTTTTCTTTGGCGGGAATCACCACAAGAAAGGCCAAAATTCTTATGCGGAATTCATGAAGACCTATAAGTCGCCTTACGTGACGGTTTCTAATTCTGAAATTCCGAAAAACTAATTGCTTTGACAGGTTGCAATACCTAAACGGCCCCCCGCATTAGATTTCGTTACTGACGCACCAATGTTTCCTGCTGCTAAAACAATGTCTTTTTCGGGGCCCACATCGGACAAATGTATTTTGATGCAAGCTTCAAGGTTGGCCAAATCGGAATAGGTTATTGCTGTTTCATCAGCCAGCTTGGTCAAAGTAGTTTCACTTTTCCCGGTTTGGCCTGCCAATGGCGTTAACAATGCAGCTACGCTGGCTCCAGTTGTTGATAAATCACCCAAATGTAGATGAACAGGGTATTTCGCGTTACCTGAAACACCCGTAAGATCTACGACCACAACTAATGATCCGTCTCTCTTTTCTTTAAAAGCTACTGTTCCAGAAACATCATATTGTGAGGCCTTTTGAAGTGCGTAGGTTGTTTGTTTCCCTGTAAATTCACTTACATTCTCGTTTGACGAACATGCGCTCGCCAAACACAAAAAAGTTACAATCCCACCAATCGTTTTCATAGTTGTTCTTTTATCGAGTATAAAGTTAGATAATAAAATTTAGAATTATCCCACAAACAGTCATTTCACACTAGATTTGTAAATTGTGTTTTTGGCATGGATATGGTTTATTTGATAACGGTTTAACTGACAATTCTATTTGTGAGGTACACAATTTTTATACTTTTTGTTTTGGTGGCATGTAGCCCCGCCAGCACGCCAACAAAAAAGGACGACAAAAACCCAAAACCTGATTGGTTAGCGGCAAAGCCCAATCAACCTTCCTACTATGTTGGGATCGGTCGTAGCACGAAAGACGGAGTTACGAATCACATACAGGCTGCAAAAAAAAGTGCTCTTGAGGACTTAGTATCAGAGATTAAAGTTAACATCTCATCCTCTTCTGTATTGAGTTCGATAGATGCCAACAAAGAATTTCAAGAGAAATATGAGCAGATTATACAAACTACCGCTGCTGATGAAATTGAGGAATTTGAGCAGGTAGATACCTGGCAAGACGAACGAAATTTTTGGGTGTATTACAGACTCTCGAAACAGCGCTATAAAGAAATTAAAGACGAACAAAAGCGAAATGCTGTTTCCATCGGCCTCGATTTCTTTAAAAAGGCAAAAGATTCAGAACGAAATAAAGAGCCAGTCTTAGCCTTGGGCTTTTACTACCAGGGATTCAGAGCCATTCAAAAGTACTTGGCAGAACCCATCCGATTGGAGTATGAAGGCAAGGAGATTCTATTAACCAGTGAGATTATTGCCAGTATGCAGGTCTTGTTTGACAAAATGGAGATAGCGCTAAATCCATCTCAAATCACGCTGAATCGCAGGGTTTCCACGAGCGAACAGACAATTACCGCCAAAGTTTTTGATAAAGCCACAAAGAAGGTAATTGCAGACGTGCCGCTGAAAGCAGAATTTGAAAAGGGATCTGGCAACGTTTTCCCAACTTACAAAACGGACGGGAATGGTCAGACAAAAATTTTGCTGACAAAAATTAGCTCCCGCGACTTAGAACAGACAGTTTCTGTTAAAGTCAATCCACTTAGTTTTGCTGGATCTTCTGTCACCACCATCGATTCATTAATTGTGCAACGCATGGTGGTGCCGCGTGCCACTGTGCTCTTGAAAGTACAACGGCCAACAGTTTATTTGGCTGCTATTGAAAAAAGCCTGGGAGCCGTTAAGCAAAACCAGCAAATCACAAATCGAATTAGAAACTTTTTGACAAATGCAGGGTTTGAATTTACCGAGGAAAAAAGCAAGGCTGAGCTTATGGTAGACGTAAACGCAAATTCTGAGAGAGGAGCGGTCTCCGGAAGCATCTATATCACTTATGTCACTGCGGTGATTAGGGTAGCAGCCGTCAAGGATAACAGAGAGATTTATGCAACTACATTGGACAGGGTTAAGGGTTTTAGTCTGGATTTTGAAAGATCCAGTCAGGAAGCCTACAATAAATCTGTTGAAATTTTAGAAAAGGAAAAGCTGCCCGAGCTGCTAAACTCCATTTTGCAATAAAAATTCGTGTTTTCGGGCTATTCAGGCGTATTTTTAATTTGAAATAATAATGGCCTGTAAATTGCATTCATTAACTTGCTAACCAAATTTAAAATCAATATGAAACGAATTGCAAATCTCTCTTTAGTAGTCATGGTTGTTGCTGCTGCGATCATCAGCGGATGTGCTAAGAAAAAAACGCCCACTCCTGATGGCGAAAAAGAAGTGGTGATCCCTTGCTCGGGGCCTGATTTTTTTACGACTAACAAAGTATTCAGAGCAAACTCAATTGGCGAAAGCATGGATCAGGTAACTTCAAAAAAGAAAGCTTTGACAAATGCAAGAAATGACCTCGCCCAAGCCATTCAGACAACTGTGAAAACAGTCACTGATAATTATACAAATTCTCGATCAATGAACCGCAAAGAGGAGCTGGAGCAGAAGTTTGAAAGTTTGAACCGAGAAGTTGTTGAGCAATCTTTAACAGGCATTCGCACTATTTGCGAAAAGCTGGTTCAAACTAAAGATGGTAACTACAAAACTTACATTGCATTAGAGCTTTCTGCTGATGATTTAGTAAAGCAATACAACGATCGTCTTTCCAAAGATGATCGCTTGAAAATTGATTACGACTATGAGAAATTCAAGGAGACCTTTGATAAAGAAATGGAAAAAAGAAAAGGCGGTAATTAATACATTCACCTTTTAAGAATGAATCCTGACCGTAAAAGGTCAGGATTTTTTATTTTTGGATATGGCTGGATATTCGGGTACTCCATTGCAAAAGAAATTGGGCATAAAGGCGGGTATGCAAATATCGGTTCTTCACATTCCTCCAGCTTACTGGGATTTGATTTCCCCTCTACCCGATGGAATTCAGGTTATTGAAGCACCCAAAAAAGGAACAATTGATTTTGTTCATTTATTCACCAAAGAGAAGAAGACATTTGAAAAGGAATTTGTTCGTAGCCGGGAGTTTCTAAAAAAGGATGGGATGCTCTGGATCTCATGGCCAAAAAAATCAGCGAAAGTGGCCACTGATCTGGATGAAAACCTGATCCGTGAATTCGGACTAAAAAACGGTCTGGTCGATGTGAAAGTTTGTGCGGTTGATGAAATTTGGTCTGGGTTGAAGTTCGTTTACCGCTTAAAGGATCATTAACTATTTCCAGTTGGCAGGATCTAGCCGCCAGGATTTCACATAGATTAACTGGTTCTCATCTAAATATTTTCTATCCAACGCTTCTTGTAGGAGATGATTGAAATCACTCAAACAAATGAGTGATACTTTTTCATCTTCGAAGCTCTTTTCGCTCTGCTCAAACCCATAAGTAAAAATGGCAACCATTCCAATTACATCAAAGCCTGCCTCTCGCATGGCCTGAGCTGCTTTTAACGAACTGCCACCCGTGGAAATAAGATCCTCCACCAGTACGACTTTTTGATTTAGTTCTATTTTCCCTTCAATTAAGTTGCCCATGCCGTGTTCTTTCGGTTTAGGACGAACGTAGACGAATGGTAGACCCAATTCTTCTGCCACCAAAGCCCCTTGTGGAATTCCCGCGGTGGCAACACCTGCAATGCACTCCGCTTCAGGAAAGTTTTCGCGAATGGCCATTGCAAGGGCTTTTTTGATGAACGATCGGATAGGAGGGTAGGAAAGGGCAAGCCGATTGTCGCAATAAACCGGAGATTTCCAACCTGAACTCCATGTAAAAGGTTTTTGATGATTTAACTTAATCGCTCCAATATCCAGTAACTTTGCGGCTACCTCTCGGGCTGTTTTATCTTGAATCTTTATTCTGCTCATGAGGGAAGCAATTTATAATGAATCGGGCAACTGCCCAATAACGGAGGCTTTTATTCATGGACGTGTTGTTGGATTGAGAATAATTTATGTTTTTGCAACTTCTAAAGAAAGTAGATCAGACCCTATGAACCTGTTCATCAACGATATTCCTGTTCGAATCCTACTTCCTGAAGAAAGGCCCGAACCTGGGCATTTTAACGTTGAGATTAATGCATCTACGGAACCCATCAATAAAGCCAAGCTTCTACACCATGTCTGGCTAAATAAGGCAAGCGTACAGGACATGGACCTGGTTTTTGATTTGATTAATTCTAAAGTTCCGATCAATCTGTTGTCGCTGACAGTGAGTATTAACGACTATGAGGCGTTCAAGCAATATTTGAAAGGAAAATTTAAGGTTATCAAAGCGGCTGGCGGATTGATCAAGAAAAAGGATAAGTTTTTGATGATTTATCGCATGAAAAAATGGGACTTGCCTAAGGGAAAACGCGAGACTGGCGAACGATCGGCCGAAACGGCAGTGCGCGAGGTTGAAGAAGAATGTAACGTTAGGGTAAAGCTTGGAAAAAAGATATGTACGACATGGCATACTTACACCATGAACAAGAATAGTATGCTCAAAAAAACCAAATGGTATGAAATGGCGTTGGTCGATGATTCGAATAGTAAGCCAAGTTTGGAGGAAGACATTGAAGAGCTACGTTGGATGACCCAGAAAGAAGTCTATCATGCATTAGAAAACTCCTACAAATCAATACGGTTTGTATTCGAAGAATACTATAAGACCGAAAAGGTTGGCTAGTTTAATTTGTAGGGAAGAAATCCGGACACGTCCCCATTGTATTTATGTACTTCACGAATGATCGATGAACTGATTGCTGCAAGACCTGGAGATGTAATCAGGAAAACCGATTCTAAGTCAGCGTTCAAATGCCTGTTGACTTGAGAGATGCTATTTTCATATTCGAAATCAGTCGTATTTCTTAAACCGCGAAGCAGGTAGTTTGCGCCATTTTTCTTAGCAAATTCAGCGGTCAACTCTGAATAGGTTTGGACAGAAATAGCTGGATTGCCCTTAAATGTTTCATTGATTTTATCGATCATAAAATCGATTGGAAAGTATCGCTGCGTTTTGCCACTATTATAACCCACGGCAATAATTATCTCATCGAACAGAGAAAGTCCCCTTAACACAATGTCTTCGTGCCCCCTTGTAAAAGGGTCAAATGATCCGGGGAATAAGGCGATTCTTTTCATATCAGGCACGTAACAGATCTAGTGAGTAAAGGTCAAAGAAATGATGTTCTTGCACTTCGTCAAACATATAGCCAAAGCCTAGATTTTCGGGACGAGTGCCAAAATTCACATTTCGGACATACTTCACAAATTCTGTATAATGAGGTGACTTTTTCCCAATATAGCCCCAAAGCAAAACCTCGCTGGTTTGCTGATCCATTTTCAGCCCGTTCATCGCCAGCATTATATACTTCACATAATCTGAAAACTGGGTGATCGCAAATTGATTGTAATAGACAAGTTTACCTTTTTGAGCAGACAGGATATGGAGCTTGAAACGGTCTACATACAAATACAAAGGGTCATTCGAAAGCCGTTCTGAATAAACCGATACGCCTTCGATCAATGCCGCTGACTGATGAAAGAAATTCAGTTTTGTGTTTTGGTAAATGCTGCAGAGCCAATCGTGGAGATCACTTTGAACTGCAAACACAGTCATAATATCTTGTGTGGTATTCTGGCAGAAAAGAACTGTTTCTGATTTGGCATCCACACGGGCATTGAAATTCAAATAGTCAAGCGCTTTCTCTGACTGAAACACAGCAGCAGGAACCTGAATGAATTTATTGTTTTTTATGGATATTTTCACTTCCATCCAAAAACCAGCCTGAAGAATGGAGTGTTCTTCAAACAACGTTTTTACCAGTTGCATCAACTCCTGATGAGTATGAAGATCAGCTAGTACGTAGTCTTCGAAAAAAAGTAGCCGTTGGTCGCTGGCAGCGACAACGGCTACTTGAAAATCTCTAACACCTAGTTGAATCAAGAGGCGGTACTGATGAAGGCTCTCTTCATCAAACCGATCATCTTTGATCTTTTTGATTAACTTATACCGAGCTAATAGGGGCTGCAAGGAAAGGAATTATTGCGATTCCCAATTGCCTGAAGTAGTTACGTCAAACTTAGACCCAAAATGTAATGGCTTCCTTCCTTTTGCTTCATTACTTTCTTTGCGCATAGGGTTAATCGGTTTAGGGTCACGAACCTCAATAACCTGTACCATCACGCCATTTTTATCCACTTTGCCAATAAAGATGCTAAACTTTTGGCCATCCAAACCTGGAACTTCTCCAATTTTTTTGAGATCCACGTTCGGCTCGAATGCATAGTCCCAATAGTTTATAAGCAGGTCTCCTTTTTTCACCTCTGTACCGGTGGCGATTGAAGCTAAAGCCGTAATGACACCCTGTTCCTGGAAAGGAACATCTTGTATTTTGTCTCCGACCTTAAGAAGGTAAGCCTTCTGATTTTTAATGACGCGGTCGCCATTTTTTACTTTGTAGCCCATAAACACCCCATTGTCAGAAGCATTTACTGTAAAATTTTTCTTAAAAATTCTTTCTTTAGCAGGTGTGTAGCCCAATGTATCGAAAAAGACCTTCACGATCTCCTGGCCGTAACCGACTTGAGTGATTTGTTCTCGCCTTTGAATGTTAGGCACTTTACCATTTTCTATAAAGTTGCTAAGCGAATCCCAATTGGCGGTGTAGCGTTTGTTCACTTCTTGAAAAACGATTTCCGCTTCTCTAATAAGCTTTAATCTGGCAATTACTGCGTTTTCAGTATTTTGGATAGCTTCTCTATCTTCAATGGTGCCCTGCACACCTCTATAAAGTCGAAATGCGAGAAACAAGCTGGCGGCAACTAATACAATAGTGAGGATTCTATTAATATTCATGAGGTTATCAGGTTTAGCCTGCAATTATAGATATTTTCTGTGGTTAAAAGCAACCAATTACAACTTAAAATAGCCTCTTAGCGCTATGATTTCGTCAATTTTCTCCGTTTTGTTGAATATACCATGGAGATGAGCCGTGTTGATTTTTTTAAGGTCGGCCTCTGCCGTGAAAACAACGTTCTGAATTATCTGATTTCTTCCCGATTCGGGGTCTGTTCCGACTTTCAAGTTTCCTCCTTTTTCATTTACCATAAAAAATAGCTCAATCGCGTGAAGTGGCACACTGATAAACTCGCAGGTGAACAAAAAGTCACCAACTTCTACGGTTAATCCGGTTTCTTCCAGAAATTCTCGCGTCAGACATTCCTTGGCCGTTTCTCCAAACTGCATGCCACCTCCGGGAAAAGACCAAAAATCGCCTTCAACCAACCCCCGATGATTGACCAAAAGCAGTTGGTCATTTCTGATGCAAATTCCGCAAACCCTGACTCTAAGCCGATTTCCGTACAATTCCAAAACCGATTTGTCCATTTTTTGAAGCCAACTAAAATTATGGTGCCTTCGGATTTCGCACCACAGAATACAATAAAAACCCCCAGCCGGTCAGAAGAAAAATGCCGCCAATGGGAGTAATAAGGGCGACCTTATTTGTGTTTAGCAGGGCCATGACATACAAACTTCCACTGAATAACATCGTGCCTGTGAAAATAAATGTCGCACTCGCCTGTATGCTTTTACCTTTCAAGTGGTTCATTAGCAAACCAATAACTAGCATCGTCAAAGCGTGAAAAAAATGATACCTAGTTGCTAATTCGTATGTGGCCACGCGGTTGTTTTCGAGAAGAAGCGATTTAAAAGAGTGCGATCCAAACGCACCCAATGCCACCGCAATGCCACCAAGAAGCGACCCGAGGATCAATGTTTGTCTTTGTGAAAGCATATCTTAAATACTGTAATTTCTTTCTCCAAAAATACCGGTGCCGATACGAACCAGTGTGCTGCCTTCTTCCATCCCGATTCGGTAATCACCGCTCATTCCCATTGATAACTCCTTCATTTCTACCTGAGGAGGCAATGGCATGATCCGGATCTCATCAAAAAGAACTTTCAAACTCCTGAATTCAGCCCGAATTTGTTGTTGGTCATTCGTGAAACTAGCCATTCCCATTAGCCCCAATATGTGGACATGAGTGAACGAAGGAGGATAGTTGTTCAATAGTTCAATGACTTCCTCTTGACTAAAGCCAAATTTGGTATCCTCATCAGCAATATAGATTTGAAGTAGACACGGGATAACTCGGTTGCTCTTTTGGCCTTGTCTGTTAATCTCTTCCAATAGTTTCACACTATCTACAGAGTGGATAAGAGAAACAAAGGGCGCAATGTATTTCACTTTATTTGACTGCAAATGGCCAATCATGTGCCACTCGATATCTTTGGGCAGGGCTTCATACTTCGCCTGTACTTCCTGTGCTTTGTTTTCTCCAAAGATCCGCTGGCCGGTCTGGTATGCCTCTTGTATCTTTTCAACAGGCTGGGTTTTGCTCACTGCGATCAACTTACACCCCGCGGTGAGGGTGTCATTAATTGCCTTTATATTACTTTTAATGTCCATTGTTTAACTTAGCCCGTTCTTATCAAACCACTAACCGGATCGTAAAGTTATGGCCATACTTGGAACCTTACTTAAAAAAGGAATAAAACTTAGGGAGAATTTGCAGCAAGAGTATTCTTCTCCTTTGGAACTGCAGAAGAATGAACTCAAGGAGTTAATGATTGCGGCAAGCCACACAGAGTTTGGAAAGTATTATGATTTTCCAAAGATACTTACCCGGTTTAAGAAGGGGGGCCACGCGTTTTATTCCGCTTACAAATCTGTTGTGCCCATCCATGATTATAATAAAATTTACAAAGACTGGTGGCAGCTGTCATTGAAGGGTGCCAAAGACATCGCATGGCCTGGGAAGATCAAATACTTTGCGTTGAGCTCGGGTACTTCTGAGGCAGCTTCTAAGCATATTCCCGTCACGAAAGAGATGACGAAAGCGATTCAACGGACCAGCATCAGACAAATCATTTCATTGTCTAAGTATGATTTACCTCCTCAGGTATTTGAGTCAGGTATTCTAATGATCGGTGGAAGCACCCATCTCAACAAAAGGGGTAATTATTTTGAAGGTGACTTGAGTGGCATTCAAGCAGCGCGACTTCCATTCTGGTTTCAACACTTTTACAAGCCTGGTAAAAGAATCGCAAAGGGAAGAAATTGGGATACTAAGTTGGATGAGATTGTTAAAAAAGCGAAAGAGTGGGATATAGGCATTGTGGTAGGAGTGCCCGCTTGGATTCAAATTCTCATTGAAAAGATAATTGTTTACTATCAAGTCGCAAATATTCATGAGATATGGCCAAATCTTTTGGTCTATGTGCATGGAGGTGTTTCAATGGATCCGTACCGGAAAGGATTTGAAAAGTTATTGGGTCGACCGATCTATTTTATCGAAACCTACCTCGCGTCCGAGGGTTTTATTGCCTATCAGGCACTGCCGAGGCATAAGTCGATGAAACTAGTTCTTAACAATGGCATTTTTTATGAGTTTGTTCCTTTCGAAGAAAAGAATTTTTTGCCATCGGGTGATATTCGTCCAGATGCAGAGGCTGTGTTGATTGAAGATGTGGAGGAGGGGAAAGAGTACGCTTTATTGTTATCAACTTGTGCGGGTGCATGGCGTTATCTAATTGGAGATGTTATTAAGTTTACTTCGCTTGAGGAGTCTGAGATTATTATCACTGGAAGAACAAAACATTTCCTGAGCTTATGTGGGGAGCACCTATCGGTGGATAATATGAACAAAGCAATTGAAATGGTGTCAAACGAACTGAATATTCAGATTAATGAATTTACGGTGGCAGGAGTACCCCATGAAAATTTGTTTGCACACCATTGGTATGTTGGCACAGATGATAAAGTAGACGCAAAGGCGCTGAGGGATCGAATCGATTTTTACCTGAAGGAATTAAATGATGATTACGCAGTGGAACGAAGTGCTGCTTTGAAGGACGTTTTCGTGGAAGTTTTGCCATTGCATAAATTTTACGACTGGATGGGATCAAAAGGCAAGGTGGGTGGGCAAAACAAATTTCCCCGAGTGATGAAAAATGCGCAATTGGAAGAGTGGAAAAAATTCATCGCCTAAATACCACAAATGGATATTGTTTTTAATGGCTTTAAGTTTGGTGTGGTTCTCGCTTTTTTAATTGGCCCAGTATTCTTTACCATCATTCAGACGAGTATTGAGAGGGGCTTTTGGAATGGCGCCTGGGTAGCGTTGGGCGTGTCGCTAAGTGATGCAGTTTATGTGGCAATTTGCTACTTTGGCTTATTTCAATTTTTGAATGAGCCAAAGTTTCGCACCCATATGGCCTATGCTGGAGGTGCCATTCTCATTTTGTTTGGTCTTTACCATCTGTTTGTAAAAACAAGGAAGGCCCGATTGGAAGTGGCTAGACCTACAAACGAGCCCAACACGTTTAAGTATTTTGCAAAAGGGTTCATCATCAATGGAATTTCTCCGATGGTACTTATCTTTTGGATTGGTACACTTAGTTTTGCAACCATCGACTTTGGCTACAATAGGGGCGTAGAAATGTTTATTTTTTTTATATCGTTGTTGATTACTGTTTTGGTTACCGATGTCCTTAAGGCATTTTTAGCCGATCGACTTCGCGCACTCATAACTAGAAGATTTCTAATGATAATGAATGTTGCGGTCGGTATTTGCCTGATCATTTTCGGAATAAGGCTTTTCTGGATGGCGAAAACGGCCTTTGATTCAATCGGTTAGTTTTTGCCATGACAGACGATAGTGTTAAAAACTAGTTAAAACCTCTACATGGTTCGTCATATTTTGACTAAAACGAAACTTTTGCTGCTATTTTGTAGTTAAATTTGCGTTGTGAGGAAATTGACATTGATCATTCTTGCGTGCTTCTATCTGCTTTTATCGGTGGGCATAGCTAAGTCCACCCATTTCTGCATGGGTAGAGAACAAAATTCTTCTCTTTTTTCATTTGAAGCCAAAAAGTGCCCCTGTTTTCGATCTATGGAAAAAGCAAAATCCTGTTGTGAGGATGAGCATGAAATTGTGAAGATAGAAGATGATCATTCCACAAGTCAGGTAGTACATTCACCAACACCTACTTTTAACTTGATTTCGGTCTTTTTTTTCGAGATAGAAAATTTATTTCCCCAACCTGAACTGTTTTCTTTTGCCGAGCTAGATTTAGCACCTCCCAAAATACCCATCTACGAGGCTGTTTGCAGTCTTGTCTTTTACGAGTCGGAAGTTTAAAATCGATTGAAGGTTTTTTTTGAAGAACCGAACTATCTTTTTTAAATTTTAACCATTCGTAACTATGAAAACAAAATATTTTATCATTATTCTGGCAGTCATGCTTTCTGTAAGTGTCTATGCGCAATCCAATGTCGTCACCGCGTCTATCAAGGTGTATGGAAACTGTTCAATGTGTAAGAAGCGTATAGAGACGGCATTAGATCACAAAGGAATTAAAAAAGCCGAGTGGAATTCTAAATCCAAACAACTCGAGGTAGTCTACAACTCGTCTAAGATTACAGAACTACAGATTCATGAGATAGTAGCCAAGGTTGGCCACGATACCGACAAGGTAAAAGCAAAAGATGAAACCTATGCGTCTCTTCCGTTTTGTTGTTTATATCGTGACCATGAGATGAAAGACGATCACTAAGCCAACAGCTATGAAATATTTTTCTATTTGCTTTTTGGCGATAGCTTTCGCTTGGCCGCTTGGCACATCGGCACAAAAAATATTGGGCCTTGTAGTTGAGAAAGATGCCATGGGGAAAGATCAACCCCTTCCCGGTGCAAACGTTTATTGGCTAGGAACTACCCAAGGTGTTACCACGCGTGATAATGGGGTGTTCTTGATTGATCGAATTGCTGCAACCGATAAACTGGTCATCAGCTTTGTTGGCCATCGCACCGATACTATTTTGGTTACTGATCAAACCAACATACGAGTCGAGTTGAAATCAGATCAGGTATTGCAAGAAGTTGTAGTAGAAGGCTGGAAGCCTTCCACGGTGGCAAGTCTGAGTTCTGGCATCAACGTCATTGAAATGAGTGAGAAGGAGTTATTCAAAGCTGCCTGTTGCAATCTATCGGAAAGTTTTGAGACTAATCCATCGGTTGACGTAGCTTTTACCGATGCACTAACGGGAACGAAGCAAATACAAATGTTGGGGCTCTCAGGCTCCAATACGTTGATATCTATTGAAAACATGCCGGGTGTTCGCGGATTGGCCGCGAGTCAGGGGATTCAATTTATTCCTGGTACTTGGATTAATTCCATTCAGGTGACAAAAGGCGTTGGCTCGGTAGTTAACAGCCATGAAAGCATTGCTGGCCAAATCAATGTTGAGTTGAAGAAACCGCAAGAAAGCGACAAGCTTTATGTCAACGGCTACGTCAACAACACAGGCAGAACAGAAGCGAACACGATAGTGACCGCTCAAGTTTCAAAAAAGTGGGCAACTACTTTTTTGCTTCATGGCAGTATGCGTCCGTTGGAAATCGATCAGAATAAAGATTCGTTTTTAGATTTCCCTACCGGGCAACAGGTGAATTTTGTGAATCGTTGGGTGTATAACTCTAACGGATGGCTCGGACAAGTTTCCTTTAAATACTTAAATGATCTAAAACTGGGGGGGCAAACCGGGTACAGTACTGAGCGAGATAAATTCACGACTAATCGATATGGATTGGAAATTAATACTGAGCGAATAGAAGTGGTGGGAAAGTTAGGCTATCAATTTCCGGCAAAACCTTATAAGAGTTTTGGTCTCCAGTTAAGCGCGCTCCTGCATGTGCATGATAGTTATTTTGGATTTAATGTGCATAATGCAAACGAAGAATCGGCCTATGCCAATTTGATTTATCAGTCGATTATCAGTAACACCGCTCACAAGTTCAAGACAGGGTTGAGTTTTTTGTATGATCGATATATTGAAACATTGGGGATCAACAGCAATACAAGTCAGAATGACTTTAGCAGAACGGAGCAAGTCAACGGTGCCTTTTTCGAATATTCGCACGATGACTTGAAGAAATTTTCTGTGGTGGCCGGATTACGAGCAGATTACCACAATCTGTTTGGGATATACTGGACGCCTCGACTTCATGCCAAATACAATCTTACTGAAGCCACGGTGTTGCGAGCTTCTTTTGGTAGAGGCTGGAGGTTGGCTAACATCATTGCCGAAAATTCTGCTTTTCTAGCTTCTTCTCGTTCTGTAGTTCTCTCTAACCGTCAAGCAAACAATGCGTATGGGTTTCGGCCTGACGATGCATGGAACTATGGGCTAAGCCTGCAGCAGGATTTTACTCTTGACTATAGACCGGGAAATATTAGTGTAGATTACTTCTTCACAGACTTCGCTAATCAAGTGGTGATGGATTGGGATCGGAATGCGCAGGAGATTAATTTCTTTGGCTTGGTTGGAAGATCTTTTTCTCATAGTTTTCAAACGCAGGTGGATTACCAATTGGCAAGGCGATTGGATGTTCGAATCGCGTATCGTTGGTTGGATGTACAAACCGATTATCTAAATGGACGATTGCAACGCCCCATGGTGCCACGCGACAGAGCATTTGTTAATCTGGCCTACAAAACGAAAAACAACTGGTCATTTGATTGGACATTGAACCGAATAGGTATTCAACGACTACCTGATATGGAAACAAATCCCATCATCCATCAATTACCACCTCAATCAGAACCCTACTATTTGATGAACGCGCAAGTGACCAAAGATTTGGGTGATAAATGGAGTGTTTACTTGGGTGGAGAGAACCTAAACAATTTTACTATCGCCAATCCAATTGTGGCGGCTAATGCACCTTTTGGACCTCACTTTGACAGCTCAATGATTTGGGGGCCTATTTTTGGAGCTACTGTCTATGCCGGTTTTAGGTTCCGGGTGAAATAATGTTAGTCCTGTAGTACATTGCTCAAGAAGGAAGACTTCAGCAGTAGCCATAATAAGAACAAAACAATCGCCCATTTCAGATAGATAAAATAGAAATCTGAAGTGTCCTTAAAGCGACTTTCTTTTATTTCCGCTTTTTCGTATTGGTCGATTCTTTTAAAAACATTTTTTAAGGCTTCATTATCCGTAACGCGGAAGAACTCGCCCCCACCAATTTCAGCGATTTTGCGCATGGTGCTTTCATCCACCGTATTTTCCACCATTTGAGGTCGGCCAAAAAAGTCTTTTCCAAAAGGAACCATCCCTTCCTGGCCTACGACAATTGTATAAAGTTTAATGTTATAAGCTCCCGCCAATTCTGCCGAAGTAATGGGATCAATGTTACCGGCAGTGTTATCTCCATCGCTAATCAAAATGCAAACTTTAGACTTGGATTCAGATTCTCGCATACGGTTAGTCACCACTGCCAGCGCACTACCAATCGCTGTGCCTCGGGATTCAATCATTTCGAAACTGATATCATTGAGGTAGTTCTTTAATAAGTCGTAGTCCGTGGTAAGTGGAGCAAGTGAAAACGCATCTCCTGAAAAGACGACCAATCCGATTCGATCTTGCTTTCTTCCCTTAATAAAATCACGCGCAACGTCCTTTGCTGCCTCTAGCCGGTTGGGTTTGAAGTCTTCGATTTGCATCGACTGAGATATATCTAACGCAATCATAATGTCGATTCCTTCCGTCCATTGCTCAACTTTTTCATTCGTGCGTTGCGGCCGCGCGAGGGCGATCAGTAGGAGTGCAATAACAATGGACAAAACGAGCTCTGGAAAAAACCGAATGAGATTTAGCGGGGAACTTTTTAAATCACTTTTTACCAGGGCAACGGGAAGTTTTTGATTCAAATAATAACGCGATAGCCAACGGAGTATGAAAACAAAAGGTATCGCCAACAGGCCATAAAGAAATAGTTGGTTCTCCCAGGTGAAGCCTTTCAGCACTGAAGGAGTGAACCATTCCAATGAATACCACGGATCTAAAAAGCTATCCATTTTTTATCTCATCTAGTTTTTTGTAAAACTGATCTTCGCTATAGCTCTTCAAATTGGCAAAATGATCGATTTGATCTGGTTGATTGGCGTAGATCATCCGGTCTATGGAAGCCAACGACTGAATCATCCGTTCGTCTTTTTCTAGTTCATTAATCTCTTTTGTGGTAAACTTAGTATAGGGTTTGTCGACCAGATTCTCTAGGTATTTCTTCCATAATAATAAAGCCGATTCTGTTGCCCGAGGCGAGAAGTTTGATTGCAATTTTTCTACTGCTGTATTGAGTTGGTTCAAAAATGTCTGGTGATTTTTTGTAAGTTTTTTTACTTTGAAATATTTCTTTATTCGTTTACCGAAAACAATCCAGCCTACGAAGAGTAGGATCAACAGGATCGCTCCAACAATTAATAGAATGGGATAGTTTAACAACCAGGAAACCTTCAAATAGTTGGTATTTGTTTTTAGCGGTACGTTCGCCAATTGCACTGTATCAGGCAGATTTTTTACCAATTTCGAAAATAGCAATGTATCTGTGGTTGAAGATACAGTTACACAGTCTTTTTCATATACCACAAAAAGAGGAAGCTGTAGAAACTGCAAACTGTCGATCTCGAACGTTAGAAGGGTGTAAACAACACTGTCGTAGCTAAATCCATGCTTTGTGCTCGTAGGCACAAACGATTTTTTTTGAAACTCAAAAGGGGCAAAAGAAAAAGTAGAATCAGGAAAAAGAATAGTTGCCGTTGCCGGATAATGGGCAGTTAGGTAGAAAGATACGGGCTGTCCCAGGCGAACGCTGTCTTGTATAAATCGCCCCGTTACTTTTACTTCTTGTGCAGAAGTAGATAAAGAAGTAAGAATGCAAAAAACGGAAATTAGAAATCGCTTAGACACTTTTAAATGATTTATTCCTCACTTTAAACAGCTTTAACAATTTGGGAACAAAATCTTCATTCGTGTCCACTGAAATAAAATTGATTTGATGCTTTCGACTAAATTCGGCCAACTCTTTTTCACGTAAACCATGGTGCGAGGAGATCGCTTCGCGAAATCCACCAAATGAGGTATTGACCCAAAGCGTCTTTTTTGATTCTTTGTCGAGCACTGGGATAATGCCAAGCTTTGGCAGTTCTGTTTCTCTTTTGTCACTTATCTTAATCATCACCAAATCATGTCTTCGTGCCAAAGACTTTAAGTTATGGTAGTAACCTTCGTCAATAAAATCAGAAATCATGACGATAACGCTTCTTCGTTTAATGGAGTTGAGTGCGAACGAAATGGCCTTGGAAAGATTGGTTTTAAGTGATTTCGGTTCCAGTTTGATGATGTTGTAAATAATATCGTACGCCTGTTGAATACCTTTTTTTGGTTTTATAAATTTTTCCCGCTCGTCTGAATAGCAAATCAGGCCAATCTGGCTGGATTCTTTGGCTCCTGAAAGAGCCAAAACCCCACAAATTTCTTTTCCGATGTCGACCTTTGTTTTTCCGGGACTACCTATTTCTTGAGACGCACTTACATCCAGAATAAAAAAAATGGTCTGTTCTTTTTCTTCCTTGAATGTCTTCACAAATGTGCCATGACCCTTAGCCGATACATTCCAGTCAATGGATCGGATGTCATCCCCATATTGATATGGCCTGACGTCATCAAACTCAAGGCCAGACCCCTTAAAAATAGAGTGAAAATCCCCCTGCATCTGGCTATTGACAGCCTTGCGAATTTGGATTTCGTATTTTCTCAGCTTTTTAAGTAACTCCCTCAAGGGTTTGATTTTTAAGACCTCAAAAATAAGAAAACGATTTATTTAATCCGTCATTGACCTTTTCACCTTTTATCGGTGAAATACCGTCAGACAAAGCTAGTCGCCAGGTATTTTTTGAAGGGGAGTTCGGCAAGGTTCTGTAGTAGTTTTGTAATTTCGTGGTTCCAATTTTGCTGATCTGGGCATCATAGAAGTTGAACAAAAATTTATGAGACAATTTGGGCTGTTGTTAGTTTTATGTTTCGTTTCGTTTTCAAGTTGCCAAAAAGAGCAAGAGAGGAGTAGGGATAAAGATGTTTTAGGCAAAAAGGAGCTAACGACCTTTTTGATAGAGATGTACCTTGCCGAAGCAAGAGCTGATAATCTCCCCATCCGCAAAGACTCAGCGATCAAATTGTTTTATCCCTACGAACAAAAGTTGATGCAAAAATTTCATTTAGCAGATTCTTCGTTGAAAAAGACCTATCAATACTACGGAGACCACCCCAAGGAAATGGAAGAGGTGTACGATGCTTTGATCGATTCGTTGAGTTTGCGAGAGCAACGAACAACTCACGAATGATCTACCCAGATGATTTTGAACATAAAATTGGATTTGACCAGATTCGGGCAAAGTTAAAGGCATATTGCCTTAGCTCATTGGGAACGGCTAATGTAGAAGCTATTGAGTTTTCTTCCGAATTTCAGACTGTCCAAAGCTTGCTTCTTCAATGTGATGAGTTTAAGCAGTTACTTGCTAGGGGTGAGCAATTTCCAGCATCACACTATTACGATCCCACCGAACTCTATCCAACGATTTCGGTTGAAGAAAGCTTTATCGAAGAAGATAGCTTTCGTTTGTTGCTTCTATCTTTTCAGACCATTTTAGAGGCGACTGATTTCTTAGAAAGGAGTAAAGAAAGTTACCCGAACCTTTTTCAACTTTCCTCGGATGTTAGACTCTCCAGACAGCTAGTCCAATCGATTCAGTCAAAATTTGATGAGAACGGTCATTTGCGCGATCAGGCAAGTCCTGAGTTAGCCAGGATTCGTAAATCATTGAGAGATGAAGAGGGCAAGGTTAGACGTTTAACTGAACAACTTTTCAGGCAAGCTTCTTCGCAAAGCTGGGTTCCAGAAGGAGCATCACCAACCATACGAGAGGGGCGACTAGTGATCCCGATCTTGGCGGAGCATAAACGAAAACTACGAGGCCTTATTTTGGATGAGTCGGCTACCGGCCAAACACTTTACATGGAGCCCTCAGAAGTATTGGAGGCAAATAATGAGATACGTGACTTGTTTTTTGCTGAGCGGAGGGAGATCATTAAGGTGCTGAAAGTGCTTACCACTTTATTGCGCCAGCACCTTTCAGAAATTCAAAAAGCTTACGTTTTTCTAGGAAAGATTGACCTGATTCGTGCGAAGGCAAAACTGGCATTGGAGTTAGATGCGGATTTGCCGGAATTGAATGCTAACCCTACACTTTTGTGGACACAAGCTCGCCATCCCTTGCTTTTTTTATCACTGAAAGGAAAAAAGAAAGTGGTTCCGCTGGACATTGAGTTGACAGATCAAGATTCGTTCTTGTTGGTGTCAGGACCTAACGCAGGAGGTAAGTCGGTGTGTCTAAAAACCGTTGGGTTAATCCAATACATGTGTCAATGCGGACTACTAGTGCCGCTGTACAATAGATCGCGGATGGGTATCTTTAAAAACATCTTCATTGATATTGGCGATCAACAGTCGATGGAAAATGATTTAAGTACCTATAGCAGTCATCTGAAGAACATGGGATTCTTCTTAGACAATTCAGACCATCATACATTGGTATTATTGGATGAACTAGGTTCGGGTACTGATCCTAATTTTGGCGGGGGCATTGCGGAGGCAATTCTTTCTGGATTAGTTGATAAAAAAGTGTGGGGAGTGGCCACTACTCATTACTATAACTTGAAGCTGTTTGCTGAAACAAGAACGGGAGTTCGTAATGGGTCGATGCGATTTGATACTAAGCAATTAGAACCACTTTTTACGCTCGAGATTGGCAAGCCGGGTAGCTCTTTTGCGTTGGAGATTGCAAGGAAATCCAAGTTGCCAGAAGTGGTGTTGAAAACAGCTGAACAACTGATCGGTGGCGAACTAATTGGCTTAGAGACACTGATGAAATCGGTAGCTGAAGAGAAGCAACAGTTGGAAAAAAAACAGAGAGATTTTCAATTCAACGAACAGAAGTTGGAGCAAGAACTACATCGGTACCAGGCACTCAGTACAGAGTTGGAATTGAAAAGAAAGGAAATACTGAACAAGGCAAAGACCGAGGCCGCCTATCTATTGAAAGAGACAAATCGTGAGATTGAAAAGACGATCCGGCACATACAAGAAAACAAAGCGGAGAAAAAGGAGACTAGAAAAGTGCGGGCGGGGCTGAACGAGCTGGCCACTAAAGTCCAACCAGAGAATAAGGCGTTGAAACTAACCACGGATGTTACATTGAAAGTCGGTGATCGGGTTCGGATGATAGGCCAGGAGGTGACGGGGACGTTGCTCTCCATTAAAGGAAATGGCACCGTGGTGCAATTTGGCAATCTTCAATCTCACCTTAAACTTTCGCAGTTGGTCAGAAGCGATTTGGTAGATGCAGGTCAATCAGCAAAAAGAGCTCGTTCCTTCGGCATAAACGTACTGGAAAAACAATCTTTTTTTGAATCGACATTAGATGTTCGAGGAAAACGGGTAGAAGAAGTAGGCGCGATTTTAGATCAGTTTTTAGACGATGCAATTTTACTAGGTCAGGGCGAACTTAAGATTTTGCATGGCAAGGGGGAAGGGGTTCTGCGTAAGGTAATTCGAGAGCAATTGAAAAGGACAAAGCAAATCGCTTCTTTTAAAGATGAACATATTGATCGGGGAGGAGATGGGATAACCATTGTGGTCCTAAAATAAAAAAGCCCCTAAACGGGGCTTTGAAGTATTTTATTTTGCTGTTAAAGACCGAATTTAAAAACCCAATTACCTGCCACCTGATCAGTTCTCGTATATCCCGGACCTGTAAAATTGAAAGAAATTTCTAAAGCACTCTCACTAACCATGTAAGTCATATCCAGCTTATCTGAAGTGTTGTCGGGATCGCGCGTAATCTGGGTTGCCTCTTGTCCATTAACAAAAGCCCATGTTCCACTAGCCTTCCATGGACTCAGAGACGGCCTTCCTGATGTTTGATAACCAAAAGACGAAGCACCTTTTGTTCCGGTGATAACAAGTTGAAAAGCTGTATAGCTGGGGGTAGTCACCGCGTTTGTATTCAAAGTCACGGAAGTGAGCTTCCATGTTTTTGATAGCTTGGTTAATTGCTGGTCGGAAATAGGTTCTGCTGCTTTGCTGTCGCCACCACAGTTTGTGAGGGTAAAGAGTACTCCAACGGACAACAACAGTAAAATGAGTTTGAATGATTTCATTTGCTAACGTTTAATTAATCTTTCATTATCCTTCGCAAGAGTTGATCTTCAACGAAGTTGTTCTTAAAATTTAACTCTTAAACTTACAAAAAAGGTCTTAGTAATGAAAAGGCCAAAAGTATTTTGTCAAAATAATACTCAAAACTAACCTTTAATGTTTCGATATTATGCTTTGTAACCCTTTTTAAATCTCAAAATATCGACTTTTTCTGCAGATGATGGGTATTCCATCTCCTGATTCGATGCAATTATTATCAAACTTTTGCCAAGAAGTGGAGTTAGATTTTTCCAGTACCAGTCGATAGACTTCTGATCGAGGTTAGAGGTAGGTTCATCCAGAAAAAGCACTTCAGATTGTGAATAAAATGCGAGGCCTAGCTTTAGACGCTGGCGCATGCCGGAAGAAAAGTTGGAAACAAGTTTGTGACGCGCGTGCGTTAGTTCCATTTTTTCAACTACCTCATCGATTGTGCTGCCATTACGGATTTGTTTAAAGCAAAAGTGGAATTCCACCATTTCATCTAGGGTAAACTCATCAATTAAATCCATGTAAGGGGCTGCGATAACTATGGATTTGTACACTTCGTGGATGTCCACTTGCCCTATTCCGGTTTCATAGTTAAGCGTGCCACCACTAGGCGGCACCTGACCCGTTAAAATGTGAAGCAACGTTGATTTTCCGGAGCCGTTCGGCCCCACTAGTGCATATGTCTTACCAAACTCAAATCGGTAAGAAAGTTTGTGGAATATCCACTCTCTGTTAAAACGCTTGCTTAGTTCAGTGGCTGTGATGTTCATTCAAATGACCCAATGCCATTTGATAACCCCTTCATTATTCCTCGCTCCGAACCTCTAATGAAGTTCACGATATAATCCCGCTCAGTACTATTCGGCAACTCTTTTTCAACCAGATCCAACGCCTTGGCATTATTCAGACCTTTTAGAAAAATGTAGCGGTAAACTTCTTGGATTTCAGAGATTTTATCAGTGTCAAAACCACGTCTACGCAGTCCGATAGAATTAACGCCACAATACGTAAGCGGCTCTCTGGCTGCTTTTGTGAATGGGGGAACATCTTTTCTAACCAATGAACCTCCCGAAACCATTACATGGGCGCCCACTTTTACAAATTGGTGAACAGCACTAGATCCTCCGATGATGGCCCAATCTTCAATTTGGACGTGTCCGGCTACTTGCACCGCATTAACCAAGATGCAGTGGTTTCCGATCACACAATCGTGGGCTACGTGAACATATGCCATTAGAAGACAATCGCTGCCAATCACTGTCTTAAACTTATCCGTGGTCCCACGGCTAATTGTGACGTATTCTCGTATCACTGTGTTATCACCAATGTGCGTCTCAGTCTTTTCACCTGCAAACTTCAAATCTTGCGGAATGGAAGATACAGATGCACCTGGGTAGACTTTAACATTTTTTCCCAATCGACTTCCTTCCCAAATCACTGCGTTAGGGCCGATCCAGCTACCATCTCCAATAACAACATCTGATTTCACGGTTGCAAAAGGTTCGATGGTTACGTTGTTGCCAATTTTGGCATCTGGGTGGATGTTGGCTAGTGGATGATAACTCATAGATCTTTTCTAACAATACTTGCGGTCATCGTTCCTTCGCAAACCAAAGTGTTGCCCACGTAGGCTCTTCCGGACATTTTTGCGATACCCCTTCTGATAGGAGCCAGTAGGTCGCATTGAATAACCAATGAATCGCCAGGGAGGACCATTTTCCTAAATCGAAACTCATCTATCCCTAGAAAATAGGTCCAGTAGTTCTCAGGATCTGGCACTGTGTTGAGCACTAGAATACCACCAATCTGCGCCATTGATTCAACTTGCAAAACTCCAGGATAGACAGGGTTCATAGGAAAGTGACCTTGAAAATAATTTTCATTCATGGTCACGTTCTTGACACCCACTACCCGCTCTTTATCCAAATAGATAATCTTATCAATCAACAAAAAAGGATAACGGTGGGGAAGTGTGCTGATGATTTTATTGATGTCCATCACAGGAGGTAATGATGGGTTGTATTTTGGCACACCCTTCTTCCCTTCGGCCAACATCAATTTCTTTAGCTTTTTAGCAAACGCCACGTTGGCCGCGTGACCGGGGCGGGCAGCTAATATTTGCGCTTTTAGGGGGCGACCTGCTAAGGCAAGATCTCCAACAATGTCTAACAGTTTATGACGTGCAGGTTCATTGTTGTAGCGCAGTTCAACATTATTTAATATGCCTTCTTTTTTTACTTCAACTTTTGGTTTATTCAACATCTTCGCAATGTTGTCCAACTCATCTGGCTCGACCACTCTGTCCACAATGACAATGGCATTGTTTAAATCGCCTCCTTTGATTAGGTTGTTTTTGTACAACATTTCAAGTTCATGCAAAAAACAAAATGTCCGACAGGAAGCAATCTCTTTTTCGAATTGTTGAATACTAGTGATAGATGCGTGTTGACTACCTAAAACAGGTGAGTTGTAATCGACCATTACTGTAACGCGATAGTCATCCAGAGGTAATGCAGCGATCTCTACATTCCGTGCTGTTTCTCTATAAAATATGGAGTCCTGCACTTCGAAGAAGTCACGAAGAGCATTTTGATCTTCAGTCTCTGCTTCCTTTAACACATTGACAAACTGAATAGAACTCCCATCCATGATGGGTGGTTCAGGGCCGTCAAGTTGAATCAATACATTATCAATCTCTAACCCTACCAAAGCAGCCAGGGTATGCTCAATGGTACTGATTCGCGCCCCACTCTCTTCTATGGTAGTTCCGCGTGAAACATCAACAACTTTGTCGCAGTCTGCATCAATAATAGGTGAACCAGGTAAATCAATCCGCTGGAACTTGATTCCATGATTTGGCTTTGCGGGCAAAAAGGTCATATTGGTTTGAACCCCCGTGTGGAGGCCAACTCCTGAAATAGTGACCGATTTTTTTATGGTCTGCTGCTTGTGATTTAGCATTTTAAAAAGTTGGCAAATCTAACCCAGATTTAGTAGATATCCCAAGAATCAGGCTAAATGGGCGTAATTGAGCCTTTTTTGATTAAAAAATAGTGGAAATGAGTAGTTATTCTGTGTGATTGCCATTTTCGGAGCCTCCGCCATGCATTGGCATTCCATCGTCAAGTCGCTTTTCTAGTGTACGCAGTCGATCGTTTAGATCGGGTAAACGCTTAAAGACCGCGTAGGAGCGGAAGTAGTCTTTTATATCAAATGCGGGATAGCCAAGTATCTTCTGTCCTTCTTCCTTAATCGATTTTGAAATTCCTGCTTGCGCGCCAATACTGGTTTTGTTGGCAATCTCCAGATGCCCAGCAATACCCACCTGGCCAGCAATGACATTGCCCTCGCCCAACTTCGTTGAACCTGACACACCTGCTTGGGCTGCAATCACAGTGTTCTGTCCAACTTCCACGTTGTGAGCAATTTGAATCAAGTTGTCGAGTTTAACACCTTTTCTGATGATTGTGGAATCTCCAAACAAAGTAGCACAGTCAATAACTGTATTTGCTCCAACGGACACGTTATCTTCGATTACCACATTGCCCAATTGTGGAATTGTCTTATAAGTGCCATCGGCTTGTGGTGCAAATCCAAAACCATCACTTCCAATGACAGTACCCGCATGGATCACACAATTGTTTCCAACTTTAGATCGGGCATACAACTTTACGTTCGGGTGAAGAATGGTGTTATCGCCAATCGTTACATTGTCACCAATAAATACATGTGGATAGACTTTTACATTATTACCGATATTCACGCTGTTCCCTATGTAACTGAATGCTCCCCGATAGATGTTGTTGCCTGTCGTGGTATTCGTACCTATAAAACTTGGTTGTTCAACGCCTGACTTTTGAAAGCTGATCAGCTTATGGTATTCTTCCAGTAAAACTGTAAAGCTACTATAGGGATCGTCTACTAAAATCAAGGCAGGAACAACTTCACGCTTAGGTTGAAAGTCTTTTTTAACGATGACGGCACTCGCTTGAGTCGAATATATAAATTGTTCGTATTTCGGATTGGAGAGAAACGCGATCTGCCCTTTTTTAGCATCCTGAATTTTGGCGAGCATAGTGATAGTCTGAGTGCCATCTCCACTTACTTGCCCACCTAGCATGCCAGCTATTTGCGAAACAGTAAACTCCATAGTTTTTTTCTAAACTTGCGCAACGAGGATCAAAAGAGTCTCAATTCACTCATAACCAACCATCTAGTTACAAATATATGTTTTTAGGCCAGCATAAATAGTTTTTCTCTACGATTTTGCTCATTGCTCTAATAGTGGGTAAGTCGGATGCTTCAACGATATCAATCACTTGTCCAGATTTAGTTAAAATGTTGATTGGCTGGCCGCCCGTTATGTAGGCCTCATTGCTTACTGTGCCATAGGAGAAAAGGTAGTTGGCGTCTTTTCTTAATATACCGAATGACTGATGTACCGCCTGTCTCACTTTCTCTATTTCCGTTTTCGTAATCGGGTCTACACGCAGCGAAATTTGAAACAACTCTCGGATTAAAAGCCGATTGCATAAACCCGAAAGAATCTCATCTGGATGATCTCTCCAAAGTTTAATGGCTCCCCAAATGTCACTATCGTCCAATTGACCAAATGTTTCAAGCAGATCGGGCTGGGTGGAAAACTCGGATAATGAATAGTTTTGTTTAAGGAATACTTTCAATGGCTCGCTTGCCGGTAGCGAGTCATCAGCATGACTAAGGTATTGTGCCCTTCGTATCAGGTTGACCAACATTCTTTCTGCACTCACGGATGTTTTGTGTAAATACACTTGCCAGTACATTAGTCTGCGGGCATGTAGAAAGCTTTCAATGCTGAATATTCCTTTCTCTTCCACCACAAGCATTCCATTATTAACGTTCAGTAATTCAATGATTCGATCGATTCCAATCGTGCCTTCCATTACCCCTGTGAAGAAGCTGTCGCGTTTTAAATAGTCCAGGCGGTCGATGTCGAGTTGACCACTAATGAGTTGGTGAAAGAATTTTCTGGGGTAACTGTTTCTAAAAAACTGAAGCGCCAATTCAAGTTGACCATTGAACTGCTGGTTTAGCGATTTCATGAATAAGTAAGAGAGGCTCTCATGGGGCACGCCTTCCAAAAGCGTTTGCTCTAACGTATGCGAGAGTGGCCCGTGTCCAATATCGTGGAGCAAAATGGCAATTTGTGCGGCTTCCAGTTCCTGTTCACTTACTTCGACGCCTTTTGCCCGCAATGTTCCCAAGGCCCGCCCCATTAAGTGCATAGCACCAAGGGCATGGTGAAAACGCGTATGCTGTGCGCCTGGATAAACCAAATTACTCAGCCCAAGTTGCTTAATGTAGCGCAAGCGCTGAAAATAGGGGTGTTGGATGATATCATAGATCAACTCGCTTCTAATGGAGATGAAGCCATAAACCGGATCGTTGATGATTTTCTTTTTGTTCATTTTCAGAACTCGCTTTTAATGTATACTAATTAGTTGAAATCTATCGATCTACGAAAAAAACCAGGCTTCTTTCCGATAGTAACATCAAGTTGGTTTTAATAGGGAACGAAATTTCTTAAATTCGGAAAAATTTGTTCTATGCAAAGATACAATATCTTGTGGGCCGATGATGAAATAGACCTGCTCAAGCCACACATTCTCTTTCTCCAACAACGTGGGTACGATATTACCCCTGTGAACAATGGCTCTGATGCCGTTGAGCAGGCAGAAGCAAAGCATTTTGATATTGTTTTTTTAGATGAGAATATGCCGGGCATTTCCGGTTTGGTGGCGCTTGGCCGGATAAAGTCGATCAAACCCAACTTGCCAGTTATCATGATTACGAAGAACGAGGAGGAGCGTATCATGGAGGATGCTATAGGCGGAAAGATTGACGATTATCTTATCAAGCCTATAAATCCAAGTCAAATTCTTTTGGCAATCAAGAAAATATTGGACAACAAAAGGCTGGTGATTGAGAAAACCAATTCCAACTACCAACAGGAATTCCGTAAGATTAGCATGGCTTTTTTGGATGAAATGAACCATGAACAATGGGCTGATCTTTACCGGAAATTGGTTTTCTGGGAACTTCAGATGGACGATGCCGAAAATCACGATATGGCCGAAGTGCTGGAGTCTCAGAAAGTAGAAGCGAATAGCAATTTCTGTAAATTCATCAGGCGCAATTACGAAAGTTGGCTAAACAACCCCAACATCGACAAGCCATTGCTATCACATCAGCTGCTAAAGAAAAAAGTTTTGCCCGAACTCAATCCTTCGATTCCAACTTTCCTTGTACTCATTGATAATTTACGGTTTGACCAATGGAAAGTCATCGAACCAATGATTGCCGAGTTTTTCAATGTGGATAAAGAAGAAACCTACTACTCCATTTTACCTACCACAACGGCCTACGCGAGAAATGCCATCTTCAGCGGAATGATGCCTTCCGAAATGGTTAAAACTCACCCCGATTTGTGGGTGGGAGAAGATGAAGACGAATCAAAAAATAATTTTGAAGACGAGTTTCTTGCTAGGCAGCTGAAGAAAAATAATGTGAATGTAAAATTCTCTTACAATAAAATAAAAAAGTTAGAAGAAGGGCGCGATTTACTTGACTCGGTCAACAATTTATTCAACAACAATCTGAATGTGATCGTTTACAATTTTGTAGATATGCTTTCGCATGCCAGAACAGACATGGCGATGATTCGGGAGTTAGCGCCCGATGAATCTGCCTACCGTTCAATCACCAAGTCTTGGTTCATGCATTCTCCGCTATTCGAGATTTTGAAAAAAATATCGGAGAAAAAGGTAAAAATGATCATCACGACTGATCACGGGACGATCCGCGTGAAGCGGCCCTTTAAGATTATCGGAGACAAAGCGGTGAACTCTAATTTGAGATACAAACAAGGTAAGAATCTTAATTATGAAGGAGATCGAGTCATGGAGGGATTGAAGCCGGAGAAACTATTTTTGCCAAAAGCGAATATGTCGACTACCTATGTTTTTGCTATTGAAGATCAGTTTTTCGCTTATCCTAATAATTATAATTACTACGTTAACTTTTACAAAGACACCTTTCAGCATGGTGGGGTGAGCTTGGAAGAAATGATCATTCCGGTAATTTCACTATCTTCGAAAAATGGCTAAATCAGAACTTGCTACATTGGACAAGGTTTTTGGACTACAAGACCTGGATACTATTTCAAAGGATATTATTAGGTCGGCAAAAGGATTATCGGTTTGGTTGATCAATGGCGAAATGGGTGCCGGAAAGACAACCTTGGTGAAATCTATTTGTAGAGAGTTGTCAGTAAATGAGGTCGTGTCAAGCCCTACCTTTTCGATTATTAACGAATACAAAACATCACAAGGCAAGTCTATTTTTCACTTTGATTTTTATCGTTTGAAGTCTGAATTGGAAGCGTATGATATTGGAGTGAACGAGTATTTTGAATCTGGCAATATATGTTTGGTAGAATGGGCAGAAAAAATCCCATCGTTGATTCCAGATCACTACTTTGAAATAACCCTACAAATAAGCGACCCAACCAGTCGCGCGATAAACTATGGCAGGCACTGAAAAGAAAAAGACCGGCTTTGAGGCTTTGGCAAAATCAAGCTTGTATCCTCAGGAAGAATTACTCAGCGTAAAGAGGGGGAAAAGATCATTTTTCATTGGTCTTCCCAGAGAGATTTCTTTACAGGAGAGCCGTATTAGTTTGACACCTGATGCAGTAGAATTATTGGTTAGTAATGGTCATGAAGTGTGGGTGGAAACAAAAGCGGGTGAGGGTTCTAAATTTAGCGACAAGCAGTACAGTGAGGTAGGCGCCAAAATTGCATATTCACCCTCTGAAGTTTACAAAGCAGATATTATTCTTAAGATTGAGCCACCCACAGTGGAAGAGTTGGAGTATTTCAGACCTGATCAAACGCTGATCTCTGCTTTACAGATGGGCTACTTAAGTAGTGAGAGAATCAACGCATTGTTAAAAAAGCGAGTGACTTCATTGGCCTACGAATTTATTGAGGACAAAGTGGGAGGCATCCCTATAGTTCGCGCCATGAGCGAGATTGCGGGAAGTACGGTGATGCTCATCGCGGCAGAATACCTTAGCACAACAAAGAATGGAAGGGGTATCATTCTAGGAGGCATAACTGGCGTTCCTCCTACAAAAGTGGTAATCATCGGGGCGGGAACCGTTGCTGAATATGGTGCGAGAGCAGCGTTGAGTCTTGGTGCAGAGATTCAGGTTTTTGACAACCATCTCTACAAACTAAGGAGAATCAAACACACCTTGGGGCACCAGTTTTACACGAGTACAATAGATACAGTTACACTGAGCGAATGTTTAAAAAATGCAGATGTAGTAATCGGTGCTCTTCGTGTTGAAAAAGGGAGGCCGCGTCATGTTGTGTCAGAAGAGATGGTGAGTCAGATGAAACCAGACTCGTTAATAATTGACTTGAGTATTGATCAAGGTGGTTGTGTAGCAACCTCAGAAATTACTTCGCACGCGAATCCGGTCTTTAGAAAATATGATGTCATTCACTACTGTGTTCCCAACGTGGCCTCGCGCGTGGCCAACACAGCAACTACTGCACTTAGCAATATTTTTACACCTACTATTTTAAGAGCCGCAGAGGAAGGTGGAGTGCAAGAAATGATTTTCGCACATCGTTGGTTTATGAAAGGGGTCTATACGTATAAAGGAAATTTGACCAATGAATCGGTGGCTAGAAAGTTTGATATGAAGCACAAGGACATCGAGCTATTACTAGCCGTGAGAAGATAGCTTTATAAGCAATAGGAGTGGGTTGTGTCTGCGAATCGCTCTGACGAGCTCAAAAATTTTCATGGATAAACTTTTTGGTTTTGGATGCTCTAAGAAGAAAGAAAAGAAGTAAGCCAATAGGACCAAAAAAATAGAGTCATTATCAGACAAGGAACAAGCAGGTAGTGAGGCATGCCGTTCTTTTGCCCGTTCGACAATTCCCAACTTCCAATAAAAAGATCGAAGGCCAAGTAGTGGATCCAGCCGGCTGTTACACCCCATGGACTCGTAAACAATTTCATTACACCCTGCAACGAATTGAAATCACCCTCTTGCTTACCAAAAAATAGTACGATTAATGTAAAGTACACCAGTCCCAGTAAAAGCGAGAAGATGCCAGAGATGACTATCGTTTTAGTCCATTTCCATTTGGGCGCAAAAATCAACAGTAGCCAGCCGAGTGGTGCTACAGTGTTACAAATTTGAAAGAGTTTGTCAGGAGTCATCGTAAAAGGGTTTTAGTCAACAATAGTTTTCCTTCTAAATATTGCTAGTTACTATAATATTGAGCAATTTCGTCAAAGTCAAATTTAGATTGAAAACGAGACTCATCATATTTTTTCTTATTCTATCTTATCGTATGGATGCACAAGATGTACCAATGCCCATCAAGTATTTAGCGCTTGGTGATTCCTATACCATTGGAGAAAGTGTGACTGAGTCCGAGAGATGGCCCAATCAATTGGTAGATTCTCTTGCGAAGAAAGGCATTCAGCTTGGTAAGCCTACGATCATTGCTACAACCGGCTGGCGCACCGATGACTTACGAAATGCGATGACAAAGGCATATCTTAAAAATGAATATGAATTGGTTTCATTACTCATCGGTGTTAACAATCAATATCAGGGAAAGTCTACTGCGATGTATGAAAGTGAGTTTGAAGAACTATTAAAATGGGCCGTTCGATTAGCGGGAGGAAAGAAGCAACGTGTCTTCGTGGTTTCTATTCCTGATTATGGCTTTACTCCTTTTGGTAAGCCTAAGCAAGAGGTTATTTCAAAAGCCATCGATGAATTCAATGAAATCAATGCGCAAATAACTTACAAGCATGGAATTCGATATTTTAATATCACTGATATTTCGCGAGACGGCTTAAGCGATCCAACCTTAGTTGCTGCTGATGGATTACATCCTTCGGGCAAAATGTATTCGTATTGGGTCGAGCTTATTTCTAAAGGATTAGATATCCATTAACTAGCACCTTTGGGTAAATGCTAGATCAACTTCAAGAAAATAGCAGTCAGGTTTCTGGCGATAATTCGATGGCCCTCCACGTTTGGATGAATTCCATCCGCCTGATTTAGCTTTTCATTTCCGCCTACATCTTCAAGTAAAAATGGAATCAATATGGCATTATTCTTTTTGGCTAAATCAGGGTAAATTTTACTAAATTCTTTGCTGTACTGCTGCCCCATGTTGGGTGGTACCATCATTCCGGCAATAACAAGTTTAGCCTTTGGATTTTTGTTTTTTACTTTATCTAAAATTCCTTGCAGATTCTTGCGTGTTTGATCAAGAGGTAATCCGCGCAACCCATCGTTGGCGCCAAGTTCCAATACAAAAATATCAATGGGTTCTCGGAGCACCCAATCGATTCGAGCCAAGCCACCAGCCGAAGTTTCGCCACTGAGGCCGGCATTTGTCACTCTGGCCACTCGTTCTTTTTTATTCAGTTCTTTTTCGATGAGTGCGGGAAATGCTTCTTCGGGCGATAGCCCATAGCCGGCTGTTAAGCTATCACCAAAAAACAGCAAAGAGGTTGGCCTATCAGATTTTTGAAAAGCAAACAGGGCTACAATAAATAAGATGCTTTTTACGACCATGTCTGAATTAATTTGTTATTCATTTGTTAACGTCCAACAGCGCAACGGAAGGCTCGGAGGAGGCTCTAAAATATATCGTTGCGAGATAAAACATTTTAGGATAATAAACGATTACTTTGAGCAAGGGTTTAATTTTAGGTCAAGATAGTATGAGCGATGTAGTATTGCAATGTGAACATCTAACAAAGACATATCAGTCTGGAGAAAGACCATTAACTGTTTTAGATGACGTTTCCTTCAGTGCTGTACAAGGCACCAGCCTCGCCATCATTGGCCCATCGGGTAGTGGCAAAACTACACTACTTGGATTATGCGCAGGTCTGGATATCCCCAGTAGCGGAGTTTTGTCTTTGATGGGATTTAAGCTCAATGCGATGAATGAGGATGACCGTGCGTATGTACGGAATCAATTTGTTGGATTTGTATTTCAGAATTTTCAGTTATTGCCAACTCTCACAGCACTGGAGAACGTGATGGTTCCGTTGGAGCTTCGTGGAGAAAAAAATATTTCTGCCAAAGCGAAAGAGTTACTTGCACGGGTAGGGCTTGCAGATCGGTTTCATCATTTCCCAACACAACTTTCAGGTGGTGAACAGCAGCGGGTAGCACTGGCCAGGGCTTTTATTACATCTCCCCGGATTTTATTTGCTGATGAACCAACCGGAAACTTGGATGAAGAGAATGCGCATCAGATAACCGACCTTATTTTTACGATGAATCGACAAGAGAAAACTACGCTTATTCTGGTCACACATAACTTAGAATTAGCTGAAAAGACAGAACGAATTCTGCAAATGAAGGGTGGTAAGCTAGTAAACGAACGAGTTACTGGTTTAGCAGTTAGCTGAGCTTTATCCACCTTTACAACAATGATCGAGTACATTATTAAAATTAAAAAAGTATCAAAAAATATTTTTCAGGATCCCTGGGTCTGGAAAATGGCATGGCGTGATGGCCGTCAGAATCTGTCGCGATTATTTCTTTTTACAGCGGCATTGATAACAGGCATTTCTGCAGTAGTAGCCATCAGCTCTCTTAATTATTCGCTGCAAGAAGAACTTGACCGGAATGCGAAAGAGTTGCTCGGGGCAGATTTGGTCTTGAATTCTAATAAGAAATTTGACGCTGGTATTTTTAGTGTATTAGACACAACGAAACAGAAAGTGGCTAGGGACGCGGACATGGCTTCTATGGTCATGTTTATGAACACACAACAGTCGAGGCTGGTGAAGTTGACTGCGATGAAAGGTGATTTTCCATTTTATGGTGAAATGGCGACTTTCCCAACAAACGCGTACGAATTGATGAAGACGGGGCGGTATGCAATGATGGATGAGTCGCTCGCTTCTCAATATCAGGTTAGCTCAGAGGATTCCATAAAAGTTGGGAACAAAATTTTTAAAATGGCAGGTGTTGTCACAAAAATACCTGGTGGAGGTGGATTGACCTCAACGCTAGCCCCGGCTGTTTATATCTCACTTGATGCGTTGGATTCAACGGGCTTGGTTCAATTTGGAAGCCGTGTCGGGTATAGTTTGTATATAAAGACCAGGTCGGATATTGAAACCAATAAGTTGATCGAGAGGATAAAACCTCTCTCTAAAAAAATAGGATTTGGCTATGAGACTGTTCAAGCCAGAAGGGATGGCCTAGGTCAAGGACTCAAGTCAGTGTATCGTTTCTTTTCGCTGCTTGCATTTGTGGCGCTTGTACTAGGGTGTATTGGCGTAGCCAGTTCCGTACATATTTACGCTAGGGAAAAAAGAGATGATGTGGCCATACTTCGGTGCATTGGCTCGTCAGGCTGGCAGGCATTTAATATTTATTTTATACAGATTTTTGTTCTCGGAATTGTTGGAAGTGTTGTTGGCTCTGGATTGGGAGTAGTTATCCATCAATCCATCCCATTTGTTTTTCAAGAGTATATTCCGTTGAAACTTCAATTCGCCATTTCGTGGCGCGCAATAGGGGAAGGAATTATCTTGGGCGCGATAGTTTCGGTTCTGTTTACATTATTGCCCTTGGTATCCGTTCGATTTGTTCCACCACTAACAGTGTTGCGTGCAGATTTTGATCCAGGCAAGTTCTTTTCAAAAACGAAATGGTTGGCCATTGGGTTGATTGTTTTGTTTCCAATTTTGGCAGCCGCCTACCAGACAAAAAGCATCCTAACAGGGGCATTGTTTTCAGTGGGGCTAGCGGTTGCATTGGGGCTTCTCGCATTAGTAGCCATCGGATTGTTGTTTTTGGTGAGAAGGTATTTTCCTGTCAACGCTTCGTTTATTTTCAGACACGCGCTTTCGAATTTATTTCGTCCTAACAATCAAACCAGAGTATTGATGGTAACTATTGGGCTAGGCGCATTTATTATTTCAACATTGAATGTGATTGAGAAGAGCTTGTTGAATCAGGTTGAGTTTTCCGGTGGTAAGAACCAATCAAATACCATTTTGTTTGACATTCAGCCAAGCCAAAAAGAAGGTGTCGTAAAGTTGATTAAGGATCAGCCGTTGCCGGTGAATCAGGTGGTTCCAATTATTACGTGCCGAATCAAAGAACTGAAAGGCAAAAGTATCGAAGACATTCAAAAAGATACAACCAGCATTCCCGAATGGGCGTTGACCCGGGAGTATCGAGTTACGTATAGAGATAGTTTGACGTCTTCAGAGGAACTGATAAAAGGCAATTTACAAAAGTACTATCCAGCTAGGCGGGATTCTGTTTTTGTAACTATTTCAGAGGGTATGCACGAGACCCTTCAATTGAAAGTGGGTGATTCTTTGGTTTTCGATCTGCAAGGTGTTCCTATGAAGGCATGGATTGGTGGCATTCGAAAAGTAAATTGGCCAAAAGATCCACCCAATTTTATTTTTGTTTTCCCAGTCGGTGTTCTTGAAAACGCTCCACAGATTTACGTAGCAAGCACCCGTGTAGATGACCCACAAGTGGCAACACGCTTTCAACGCGCCTTGGTGACCGACTATTCGAATGTGTCGCTGATAGATTTGCGCTTGATATTGAGCACCGTGGATGAACTGTTTAATAAGATCGGATTGGTGGTTCGTTTTCTTGCATTGTTCAGTATTGTTACCGGTCTGGTTGTGTTGGCGGGGGCTGTAATGAATAGCAAGTTTGTTCGAATGAAAGAGAACGTACTATTGCGCACAATTGGAGCTCGCACCAGTCAGTTGACTAAAATAACCTTGATTGAGTACGGGTATCTTGGAGTTTTTTCTGCCTTTACGGGAATGCTATTGTCATTAGGTGGAGGCTGGTTGTTAACCAAGTTCTTCTTTGATGTACAATTTTCGTTTGATCTCTATGAATTAGCTGCGATTGGTGCCGGAGTGATTTTACTTACTGTCTTTATAGGATGGTTCAATTCACGAGAAGTTATCTCGACCCCGCCACTACAGGTATTGCGTAAGGAGGGTTGAAAGCTATAGCAAAAAGAAATAAGAGGAAGCAACTTTCAAAGTCAACGACCGTATCAGTATTTTTAGAGACCTCGTTTCTTTGTTTTAAGGATATTCAATGAAGTGCTTACTTACATCCATTGTATTCTTGCAGGTGTTGATCGCTTCTGCGCAAGTAGGCGATATAAAAAGTGCTTCATCAAGCAACGCGGGTAAAGGCGGTGATCGTGGTGGATCAGGAGGTAGTGCCTTTTTCTTTTATTTCATGGCCGATGCAATAAATGGGTTGGCGGATTGGCAACAATATAAACTCAAGAAGAGAGAAGTTAATCCTTACCTCGTTTCATTGGATGTAATCACTCACGTGGCCACCCAACCCTCGAGATACTATTTGGTTAATCCACGTGTTCGTGGCAATTGGGGGCTTTTCTCCAGTGATTTTCGAGTCAATTACCTGCTCGAGGAAACGGATAATGGAACCACCGATTTGAGTTCTATCGACTGGCAGGTAGTGCAATTTAATATTGTCACAACACGAAACGTGGTCGGGCGCCTGGGAGCTGGCTTTATGAAAGAAAATTTTGGAGGTAGGCAGACATTTTTTGAATCGAGTGTTGGTGCGTTGATCCAATCGAGCTCTAAGAAGACGGGTATTTCATTTGAGTATCGTTGGGCTCAAGATTTTGAAACGGACGTCACAGCACGGAGAGAATTCAGTGCCCAATTTGAAAAAAGATTAGCCTCTCGTGGTTATTGGAATACGTACCTGACAATTGGAGGCGTTTATCAAAGATACTACGAATCAATATCCGTTTGGGGCGTTCAGGCGGGGTTGGCATTTAGAATATTTGAACCGGCTGTTCCCATCTCGAACAGAGACCAATGACGAATGGCTAAAAAAAAGCAGGGCGCAAAATTGATTTTTGCGCCCTGCTTCGAGCAAATAAAATTCAGTTTATTTTTTAATCAGCTTTACTGTCGTTGACTTTTTGTTTGATTTCATTCTTACGTAGTAAAGGCCGTTAGCCTGTTCGGTGAGATCGATATTTTGTTCATGGTTGCCTGCTGGTAATTTTTCAAATAGTTGTGAGCCGATAGAATTACCCTTCGCGTCCAATGTCTCTATTGTTATTTGCGTGTCTTCTAGGACCGTAAACTGAATTTTCGATTTTCCGCCAGTTGGGTTAGGGAAAATAGTCAGGTCTCTGACAGGCTCCGACAACTCTACACCTGTGGGTGGCTGTTGAATAAACAAATTGTCGATCGACCACCCCCACCCAGTGATTTGATCGGTATCAGCCTTTAAGCGGAAGCGGAATAGCAAGGTATCATTCGTGGCAAACTTTGTTTTGATGTCGATCGATTGATCTACCTGCATGGCCGGTGTGCCAGGCTGGTTACCACTAAACGCTGTCTGCCAAGCGGCATTAGCAGAGGCGCTGTACCCATCTTTCAATGGTATCCAATCTAATCCGTTTTTAGTTGCCTCCACCACTACAAAGTCTTTGAAACCAGGCTGTCCGAAATTCACGCCTGGTGAGGACTGTACAATGGCCACATCTTGGTAAAAGAAATTGGTACTAGTGTTTGCCACGATGATCGGCTGCGATAACATCGCGGTGGATTCGGTGGTGCCCGGATAAGGGTGAGTACTTTGTAGACTTTGGTTCGAAGTTCCAAAATTTGAAATGGTGAATCCTCCAAATGGGGAAATCACAAAATCGGTGGATGCCGTCATTAGATTAGAGTATTGCTTTGTGTAAGGCGTGTATAGTCGAAAATGATTGCCAAATAATGATGCCGACTGAATTGGGGAGCCATCCTTAAATCCAACAAAACTAACCTCGATGTTGGTGCCAGGTTGTACGTTTCGCACATTCAAATCATACGTTCCAACCGCGAAGGCATTGAGTTTGCCAATTCGTTGCCCCTTAATAAAAACCTGGAGCGAGTCATAAGAATTCAGCAATTGAAACCGAACTGCCAGATCTTGATTTGGTCGAGTGCCCATTGACAATAGTTGAGGCCGCTGCACCGGATTTTGGTTACTGGTCATTTTTGCCGTCCAGATTCCTCGGCCGTGTGTCGCAATTACTATTTGTTCATCCTGACCCTTCATATCCCAAACTGAAACATTAGGAAAGTCATTTAGAAGCGCCCACGTAGCACCTTCGTCTTGCGATTCAACAATACCGATTTCTGTACCTGCCCAAATGACATTGGGATTGTCCGGCATCACGTACAAGCAGTATGTAGCTACGTCTGGAAATCCGTTGGTGCTTACACTGCCTGTATTAAACCCGCTAATGTCGGTCCAATTTTGGCCTAAGTCTTTGGTTCTTAAAATTTTAGGCTTGCCATAAAAAGAAAACAATGCATACGCTGTATTTGGCTGTGTGGGATGCGATGCCAGCTTCGTAATAAAGCCTAATGTAGTAGCAGTGTAATTATTGGTGGGGGTAAACGTAGTACCGGCATTCGTAGACACATGCAGATTTCTTTGAGTGGTCATACCGGCACCACCCCAAACAATGTTCGCGTTGGCCCGGCTCACTTCTACATCGAAAAACGTACTGACAGTACCCCATTTGTTTGTAATCGGAGTTAATGTCCATAGGCCGCCAAAGTTAGAGGACTTCCAAACTCCATCAGAACCGACTGAGTATATTATTTCAGGAACATTTCTGGAATGGGCTAACTTTGATACAAAGGGGTATTTGTCAGGATCGGGCGAACTACTGACGAGGGGGAATCCAGAGAATGCAGGAGACCAGCTAACGCCCCCATTTGTGCTGCGATAAAAAGTATTATTATAAAGACTTCCGATTACTTTATTACCATCAATGCTGTGCCATAAAACCTCAAAACCATCTCCCCCAATCGCATATCGATAGCTGGTTGTTTTGCTGGCGGATTCACCAGAAGTTGAAATTCGCGTACCGTTGTCTTGCATGCCCCCGAGGTATTCATCAGCACCGGGCTTCTTATCGGCCCCATAAAATTGACTTGTGTTAAATCCATTTCCGGTAAATGTCCAATTGCCATCTACGATACCCGGTGTTGTAGAGTTGTTCGAAACAAAGGTGCCACCATCTGTTGTAAGAAGTATTTTGTAAGTCTTGTTAGGGACGCTGGTAATTATGGCTGCGGAGAAATGGTGGTCAGGGTGAATTCCACCTGCCTCCATATTGACCTGACTTTGCTTGTTCTTTAGGTCATACTGACTACGATCATCGGATACTGTAACTGTTGTCGCGTTTATTTTAGAAAGCCCCGCATATTCAATTTTTAGAGTTGAGGTAGGAAGGGAGTTTGGCGTCCAAGTTCCGCCTGCTGGGAGGCTTGGAAAGAAAGCATAGGCCAGTTGAGTTTCTTGGCCACCTGTCGAGGCCGGTGCGAAAAGCGGTGTGGTGACATTGTAGTCGGCATTATGAATATACAAGTATTCACGACTATTTTCAAGCGGTCTGGTGGGATCAAAGTTCTGCGGTAAGAAATCCAATTTTCCATTTCTACTTTGATCTCTGAACGAAACCATCAGCTGTTTTGGGGAGGCCGGTGCAGTTACATCCCATGCTTGCAGAGGCACTTGTGTGTAATCGGTGTAAGTGTACTTTGATACGGATACACCGCTGGTGGAGTCCACTGGTGTTAAAAAACGATGTGCATTTTGGTTGATGCCGGGGCCAAATCTTATTTCCACTGTGCGCTTATTACTGGCTGAGCCTACCTGCAATCGTCCACCAATAAAAAATCCTGGATTATTGAACTGGATCAGACTCAAAAATCCTTGCGTGTTCGTTTCGGTGAACTTGTAGTCATCGATAGTAGTTGTGCCCGTTCCGATCGTTGAGCGAAAAGTATCTACCCCACCAAAATAAACGATGTCTTGATTAAAAGGGTCGCACAACACATGGTTATCGTAAAACCCTTGACCATTCAAAAAGTCAAGAACGTTGTTGTTGAAGCGAACATCTACCAGCGTCCAAGTAGCTCCTGCATCATTACTCAAATAAAGATCGGATCCATTGCCGCTACGTGTGCCTTGACAGGAGGCGTAAAGTCTGTTTGGGTTTGCCGGTGATACGCCTATTTCAACACGGCCGGTAGGAACCATGCCAGTATTACTTAGGTTCCAAGTCGCGCCACCATCAATCGATTTCGCCACGCCCACTCCGTTAATCGCTGCATATTGAATGTTGAAATCCGCTGGTGATGCAATAAGTTGTTCGACTTCATTGGTATTTTGGTAAACCATTGTCCAAGAATTTCCACCATCCGATGAACGCATGATTTTAGAAGTTTCCCCTGTCGAAAGGCTGGAAGGGGCAGTACTGGCTAACAGGACATTTACATTGGCGGGATTTACAATAACTCGTGTAACAATTGCAAAGTTGTGATTGCCAGCAGTAGAAGATAACTGCGTCCACGTCTCGCCTTTGTCGCTTGATTTGAAGATACCATCGCCAACTGCTGAATAAATCGAAGAGACGAACTCGCCAGTTCCGGCATAGACGGTGTTGGTATCCGATGTAGACATGGCCAACGAAGAAATCGGGTAAACAGGGAAGTCAGCACTTTTTTCAGTCCAAGTGGTTCCACCGTTGGTCGTCTTCCAAATGCCACCAGTAGCAGATCCGGCCAGCCACGTATTTTGATTTGGATCTCCCGGCAAAACCAAAATGGTTCGTGTTCGGCCCGGTACGTTCGATGGGCCACGTTCTTTAAACTCGACTAGTCCATTTGTTCGTTCGGTGCGCGCAAAGTTGAATGCCTGTGCGCGCTTTTGTGCGGCATTTAACTCGAGTGTTTTGTAGCCCGGTTTGTAAAGCGGCTGAGGCTGATCTTCTGCTGTGCGAATTCCCTGATGAAATTGGAAGAATTGGAGGGGTTCGTCAAAACGATTTTCTTTATCATTTTTTTCATATTGCTCCACTTCTGCTTCACGACTTCTGACTTGGGTAGGTTGTTGTATTTTAACAGTGAGGAGGATTGCTGCGCAAAAAGAAAGAGTTAGTAGTAGAATTTTTTTCATAGGTTTTTGTTTATTGCCGCGACATTTACTTTTGTGATACTATTTTCTGTGTTGATGTTCTTTGATTTGACGGTGAATTCTAATTCCAATTCGGATATCCACATAATATAGCCCTGAACGAAACTTCCTTCATGAACCCATTTTTTGGAAGCATTTTCCAAAACAAGATACCGAAATTGTCTGTTCACGTGATCTTGCGGATCACGCTTCTGATAATACAACGTATACTTTTTAGTTGGGCTTTCGATCGTTTCAAATCGGTTGCCTAGTTTTTGTTGAACCTCGGTCTCAATTGACGCGCCATTGCTTTTGGACATAGAGCGGTTGATAGAGCGGTTGTTAGTACAGCTCAATGTAATCATGATTATTGCCAATAAGATTCGATCCATCGTCATTATGTTTTTTGTTTCTTCTTCTTCGCTGCAGGAAACAAGATGTTGTTCAAGATCAATCGATAGCCAGGTGAATTGGGATGCAAGTGCAGATCCGTTGGTTCTTCCCCAACAGTATGCTGGTAGTCTTCCGGATCATGACCGCCATAAAAAGTGTAAAAACCTTTGCCCATCACACCATGTAAGTATTTGGCTTCTTTGATTTCTTTGTTTTCGCCCATGATAGTAACATCGGGCTTGATGAGTTGTTTTTTGAATCCCGTGGTTTGGCCATAAAATCCCTTTATAACCCGCGAATGATTTTGGGTAAGCATGCTGGGAATCGGATCCCACTTGGCCGAAAACTGAAATAAATTGAAATAGTCATTGTCTTGGCGAAGTCCACGCTCGGGCGCATTGTTATCAATATCCGAAAATTCATATTGATACGGATCTCTACTGAGGTGAAAATCGGTAAAAGTAAAAGTGTTGTCGAAGTTTAATTTTTCTTGCGCCTGCGGGTCGGCTGCATCACCGTCATACATTCGTTCACAGATATCTACACCCTCAGCTGCCAGCGCAATGTCGTACGAATCTGTGGCAGAGCACATGGCAAACAAAAATCCACCACCCGCCACGAATTCTTTCATCCGTTTGGCAACCGCCAGTTTTAATTGCGAAACTTTACCAAATCCGTGCTTTCGAGCTAGGCCTTCTGCCTCCTTTACTTGTTCCAGGTACCAGGGCATATTGGCGTAGCTAGAATAGAACTTGCCGTATTGCCCTGTAAAATCTTCGTGGTGCAAGTGGAGCCAATCATATTTCGTTAATTCATCGCCCATCACTTCGTCATCAAATATGACGGTATAGGGGATTTCTGCGTAGGTGAGAACCAGAGTCACTGCATCGTCCCAGGGTTGCTTCGATTTTGGAGAATAAACAGCGATTCTTGGATATTTCTCCAACTTCATAATGTCATAGTTGGCAGCTGGGCTGGCGATTTCTGTTATGATGGAGTTGGCTTGTGCATCTGAAATAATATCAAAAGTTACTCCCCGAACTACCAACTCATTTTGTATTCGAGGGTGGTATTTGGTCATAAAGCTGCCCCCACGGTAGTTCAATAACCAATCTACTTCCTGATCCATTTTAAGGACCCAATAGGCTATTCCATAGGCTTTTAGGTGGTTGCTTTGTTTTTCGTCCATTGGAATAAATACATAATTCCCGAAAACCACCTTTGAGGCGAGAACAAATAATAACAAAATACAACTTCTCATCGTTAAAAACCCCTGTTTTGCTTTGTAACAATTTTTAGCCCCATTAGTCTTGAGGTAAACATGGTTAAAGGTATAACTTTGATCTTCAAAATGAATAAAACGAAACCAATAATTGAATGGATTTAGTTGAAAATGTAAAGGAGGGACTTCGCTCAATAAAAGCCAACATGCTCCGTTCTGTGCTCACCGCTTTGATTGTAGCGATTGGCATTACCTCTCTTGTTGGGATTCTAACCGCTATTGATGGTATAGAATATTCCATTTCTGAGAGTTTGTCTTCATTGGGTGCCAATACTTTTGATATCCGTTCAAAATTCAACAGAGGAAACAACCGAGATGGATTGAAGGAGAAAAACTATTCACCATTATTGTTGGCTGAGGCGCAAAAGTTTATTGATGAGTATTCTTATCCCGCCACCATTAGTTTATCGGCTCGGTTAACTATTCTGGCAGAGATAAAACATGGGTCTGAAAAAACAAATCCAAATGTAAACGTAACCGGGGTTAACGAAGACTACATGCCGATCAAAGGCCTTAATATAGGAAGCGGCCGTAATTTTTCACGATTTGAAATTCAATACGGTTCGAAAGTAGCCGTGATTGGCTTTCAGTTGGCAAAGACATTATATGGAGAAAACAAGAGCCCCGTGGGCACAGAGATATCATTTAAAGGGACTCAGTTTAAGGTGATTGGCACGATGGCAGAAAAGGGTGAGCTATCAGAAAATAATTTCGACAACATGGTGTTGATTCCTATTATTGTGGCTAACCAATTGGCATCCGGGCAGGGGCTAAATTATCGGTTGACAGTTGGTATCCAGGATCCCGAACAAATGGACTATGCGATGGGCGAGGCCACCGGGTTGATGCGCAAGATTCGTGATGATGATGTCGGCAACGAAAACTCGTTCGATTTAGAAAAGAGTGAATCATTGGCGCAGAACTTAGAATCGATCACTTCTGGTCTGCGTTTTGGCGGATTTGGTGTTGGCTTCATTACATTGTTGGGTGCGTCTATTGCGTTAATGAACATTATGCTTGTGTCGGTTACAGAGCGCACCCGCGAAGTGGGAGTGAGGAAAGCGTTAGGAGCAACTCCTTTGCGAATCCGTCAGCAATTTGTTATCGAGGCCATTGTTGTTTGTGTTTTGGGAGGAATAGGAGGAATCATACTTGGCATTCTGATCGGGAATCTCATCTCTCGAGCAATTGGTATTGATACCTTCGTGGTGCCGTGGCTTTGGATGATGGTTGGTATGGGTATTTGTATTATGGTTGGCCTATTTTCGGGTTGGTATCCGGCAAGCAAGGCGTCAAAACTAGATCCGATCGAGTCGTTGCGATTTGAGTAGTGGGACGTTCTCGAGCTTTTAACTTCTAACCTCTAACTTCTAATTTCTAACTTCTAATTTCTAACTTCTAATTTCTAACTTCTAACTTCTAACTTCTAACTTCTAACTTCTAACTTCTAACTTCTAACTTCTAACTTCTAACTCTTTCCCATCAAATACTTTTTTGGAGTCACACCAAACTTCTTTTTAAAGGCAGCAATAAAATGGCTTGGATTGGTATAGCCAATTTGGTAGGCTACTTCGTTCACCTGATACTTTGCAGAATCTAGTAGAATACGTGAATGATCTAGTTTGTGATCGAGCAAAAAGCCAAAGACTGTGTTACCGTAGATTTCCTTGAAACCGACTTTGAGTTGGTAGTCATTTAGCCCTACAATTTTTGCCAATTCTTTCAGTGTGGGTGGTGTGTCGATGTTTTTCAATAAGTGTTCTTTCACTTGCTTTATTTTACGAACCGTTTCTTCATCATTGAGAAAGGGACATGTTTCGGTATTGGGCAAACGATTTGAAAAGTAAAGGCTCAACAGCTCATAAAACTTCCCCTGGTAAAACAGCTTTTGTGCGCTTTCGCTCAGCTGCGTGTTGAACAATTGATTGAGCACTAAAAGTATAGAGGAAGGTATGTCCCGCTCATCATAAAACTTTCGATTGCTATTCTCGGGTCTTAAAAGAGGAAGTGCATCATGTACAAATAGTTTGTGCAGACTTTCCAACGAAATAGTCATGAACACCATTTTAGCTTGGGAACTCAACTGAAGAACGAAGGGCAAATCCTTGTCGGGATTGTAGAAGAAATAGTTTTTACCTTTTACAATCTCTCGAGTGTATTGCGGGCTAAAAGCAAATGCTGCGCTGCCTTCCAGACAAAAATAGAAGTGGATAATCCCTTTTTGAATGAGACTATCCATGCTCACCATTTCCGGGGTTCTGTTTTCGGAGAAAGAAAGTGAGAGATCTTCTTTCTCAAACAAAACCGATAAACTTCCTTTTTGGGTATTTTTTTCGATTACCAGTCGGTTGCTGTGATCAATCATACGATAAAATGACAGAAGTCATGTTTAATAATTGGTCTGAATAGAAATACTTTGACAAAAGTACCATTCTTTAGTAAATAGACCCTCCTCGGCATTAATTATACTTTTTTGGGTATTTTTTAAAATTTGAGCCGGTCATATTTGCGGACTTAATGAAGAACATATTTGGTCAAATTAAGGTCTTGTTAATCGTTGGGAGCGTTGCGCCTTTTATTGCCATGGCTCAGGGTACCGATACGCTTCATTTCCAGCAATTGGAAGAGGTTATTATAACTGCCACTCGGAATGAGAGGACGATGGGCTCTTTACCAATGCCCGTCACACTGGTGCAAACGCCTATGATCAAAACAATGGGATCTGTTCGGCTCAATGATGTGCTTACCGAGCAAACCGGCTTGGTAGTCGTGCCGCAAATAAACGGGCAAGGCAATGGCATTCAAATTCAAGGCCTCAATCCAGATTATACGTTGATATTAGTTGATGGAGAACCTATCATTGGCAGGTATACTGGTACGTTAGAACTATCGCGTTTAACGGTTGGAAATATCAAGCAAGTAGAAATTGTTAAAGGACCATCTTCAAGTCTGTATGGATCAGAGGCACTCGCGGGAGTTATTAACATCATCACTGAAAAACCTTCAACTAATACTGCAAAGTTCTCGATGAGGTATGGAACAAATAATACGCTTGATTTAAACACAACAGGAGGATTTGTTGGTAGTAAATGGAACGTTTCCGTTTTTGCCAATCGATACAGTACAGATGGTTATGATTTATCGCCTCAGAATTATGGCAAAACGGTGTCTCCGTTTCTGAATTACACGCTAGGCAGCCGAGTTGAGTATAAGTTGAACAACCAAACAATTTTATCGATTGGGGGAAGATATTTTGGTGAAAACCAAGATTATAGTTTCGATGTGAATAACAAAGGGAACTCGATTCGGACATACGGAGCTGGTAAAATAACCGACTGGAATCTAAACACTATGCTGTCACACCGAATTTCAAATCGGTTCAAATTGACTGGAAGGTTTTATGTTACTAATTACGAGACAGACTCTTATTTCAAATTGGAAAGGAATGACAGCCTAACCAAGCAAGACAATTACAGGCAGTGGTTCAAGCGATTTGAATTAGTTGGTGACTATCAATTTGCCCCAAATCATATTACAACATTCGGCACGGGGCTGATTGATGAAAGCGTGGTTACAAACAGATATTTCGGACTAACGGAAAGAACTCTGCAGACAAAGTACTTATTTATTCAACACGAATGGAATCCTATTTCGCCCTTGATTGTAATCGGTGGAATCCGATACGACAACAACTCTAAGTTTGGAGATCAGTTTAGCCCGAAGTTATCTGTACAATATGAGGTCAGCTCTAAACTTGTGTTTAAAAGCTCTTTCGGAGTTGGATTCAAGACACCTGATTTCAGACAATTGTATTATAATTTCTACAATGCAGCTGGAGGCGGCTATAATTTGTGGGGTTCAGAAATTGCCAATGAAAGAATCAGTGAGTTTCAGAAGTTAGGATTAATACAATCTTATTCTGTTGACCTTTCAACAATTGGCACTCTAGAACCCGAGCGTTCACTTTCGATAAATATAGGAGCGAAAGCGAAACTGTCTTCCTTTTTGAGTTGGGATGTTAATCTATTCAGGAATAACATCGACAACTTGATCGATTATCTGCCTATTGCACTGACAACGTCCAGAGAAACAATTTACAGTTTCAGGAATATCAAAAAAGTATTTACTCAAGGCATCGAAACTGATTTAGGTTGTCGACTTGGTTCAAATTTTTCCGTTTCTATCGGTTATCAACTTTTATTTGCCAAAGACCAGGCAGTTGTAGATAAAGTTGATAGGGGTGATGAATACTGGCGTGACCCCATTACTCTTCAAACCCAACGACTCAAATCCAACGAGTACTTTGGTTTGTACAATCGGTCCAGGCACACCGGCAACTTTAAAGTTTTTTATAAAAATGCAAAGAGTGGATGGGAGGGAAGCGTGAGGGTCATTTATCGCGGTAAATTTGGCGTGGGCGATGTGCAGGGAAATATTCAAGGCGAAATCATTCCGGCTTCTGATCAAAACGACAACCTGATTTTGGACGAGTACGATAATTTTGTTCCAGGTTATGCATTGGTCAATCTTTCTTTAGCCAAATCTATTCAGAGCCTCCGTTTACAAATAGGTGTTGATAACCTCCTTGATTACACCAATCCAATTTTTATACCCAACCTTCCTGGTCGCTTGATTTATGGAAGTGTGTCGTTTTCCTTGTTTGAAAAATCTAAAAACCAATAAATTTTATGAAGTGTGTTTTATCTATCGTCTGTTTGTTTTATTTTTCAATGTTTATTTCGTGTAGCAAATCTGATCCCGCGCCTACGCCCGTCACTGCTATTCGATTTTCAAATTTGCCTGCCGATCCGGCCACTTCATTCGATCCGAATACGGGCGCACCGACCGGCTTCACAAATAAATTTACGTTTTTTAGTTTTGCTACTGGTGCAGTGGTTGATAGTCCATCCGGCACCAATTGGGACTTAGCATTTCGCGCAACCACCATCCTAGTAAATGGAGGAACTAGTGGTGCTGGCAAAGGTGCTGCTCAAATTCTTACGGGCATTTTTGATGACGTTGCAAACGCACCAACTGATGGTTATAAACAAGATAACGATGCTGGCGGATTAAGCCCCGCAGCCGCACCCAACACTAACTTAGCAATACCCACTGGTTCAGGCAACGCGTGGTATGTAGCCACGGGAGGTGGGCCAAGTAGCCCTTCTGTGATTACTGCTACAGCAGGCAAAGTTATTGTTTTAAAAACTGCCGATGGTAAGTATGCAAAGATGGAGATTTTGAGTTATTACAAAGATGCACCTGCTCCGGTAAACCCGTTGCGTGATATAGCTAGATACTATACCTTTCAATATGTATATCAGCCGGATGGAAGTACACGGTTGAAATAGAGCGTTTTAATTTTCATTTTTTTTTTGCAACTTGTCTGATTGGGAATAGTAGACTAAGTGCTGGCTTTAATTGCTATTACGCTATGAATTTTTCAAAAAATGCTTTCAGAATTTGTGTTGGATATGCTTTTTTATTGACTTTATCGGGTTGCTCCAACAGCGACCCGTCTGCTGTGGCATTGATTCCCGTCACATACAAAAATCTCAATGCCGATTATGCTCCCATTGTATTAACCCCGGCCGGCAGTGAAACCAGGCCAAAGCAAACTAATAGATTTACTTTTTTTAGTTTCCTCACTGGTACACTTGTTAACAGAACCGATAGTGCTACATCAAAGTGGGATGTGGCCTTTCGGGGCACAACCATTATTGTAAACGGAGGCAAGAACAGAAAAGGGAATGCAAGCGTTCAACTTGTTGACGGTGCCTTTGAAGATCTGGCTACTGCACCAATCGATGGTTATAATACCGACAACCAGGTTGATGACAGAAAGCCGGTGCCGACTTCCTATGCTATTCAAGATCAATCTGGAAAAGGCTGGTACACAGTTGATCCTTTAACTAGGTTGATAGCGCCCATTCCGGAAAAGATAATTGTTGTCAGAACATCCGATGGCCGATATGCAAAGATGCAGATACTGAGTTATTATCAAAACGCTCCCGCAACTGTGAATAACCTTACTGATCTAGATCGTTACTACACATTCAAGTACATCTATCAACCAGGAGCGTCAAATAATTTTTAATAATTAACTTCAAAATGCTCCTGCCTTAGGGGCATTTTATTTAATACCTAATGAAATTTAGAATAAAACTGCTCCGTTTTGTGGGAATTACTGAAGGCATTTCCTTTTTGATCTTGTTGCTAATTGCGATGCCACTAAAGTATTTTTTTGGCTGGCCCTTCGCAGTTAAAGTAGTAGGTTGGGCGCATGGAATATTGTTTGTGGCTTACATAGCTGCAGTACTATTGGCCACCAGGGCGATGAAATGGAGTTGGTTTTCTGTTGGCGTAGCATTGGCTGCCTCGCTTATCCCAGTTGGCACATTTGTGTTGGATAAATCTTGGAGGAGGAGGGACCACGAATTGAAACAGAATCTAGCTAAGTAGCTAGTTACAAAGAAAAAAGTGGGCCCTGCTGGGAACGATCCAGCGACCCTCAGATTATGAGTCTGATGCTCTAACCAGCTGAGCTAAGGGCCCCAATTAACAAGCGTTGGTGATTATCTCGCCATCCTGTAAAAGCGAGTGCAATTTTACATATTTGAAGCTTAATACACAAAGTGTTTAATCAATCAGCTGTTAAGAATGTTATTTTCGACTTGGGTGGAGTCATTCTTGGTTTAGATGTTAACCAAACATACCAGCAATTCGCAGTACTAAGCGGAAAAACTGTAGATCATTTGAAGACCAAAGCGCCAAACGTTACATTTTTTGAAGATTTTGAACGAGGACTTATTTCAGATACATCCTTTAGAGACCAGTTAAGATTGTTTCTGGAAATTGACTTGTCAGACGAACAAATTGACAACGCCTGGAACGCGATGTTACTTGATTTGTCCGTTGCCCGTCTTGATCTGCTAAAAAAGGTTGGGCTAAATTTTCGAATATTTTTGCTGAGCAACACAAACAACATTCATCTTCAGGCATTTAATGATATTGTCCGTGCCACAATTGGCGATCAGCTGTTCGGCAACTACTTTGAGAAAGATTATTACTCACATCTTCTGGGTATGCGCAAGCCGGATCGAGAAATTTTTCAATACGTTTTGCACCAGAATGAATTGAAAGCGGAAGAAACTCTTTTTTTGGACGACAGCGTTCTTAACTTGCAAGGTGCAGCAACCTTAGGCATCCAGACTTTTCACATTCAACACCCTGATCAACTATTTTCCCTTTTTAATGAAGCATAGTTTTAAAGAATATCTTTTACATGGCGGCCTATTTATCGTCACGTTTATCACCACTACCATGGCGGGTGCCGAGTGGACGAATGGAAAATCAATTCTAGCTGATTCTTACACTTGGGCAGATTTTGCGAGCGGACTACCGTATTCTATTTGTTTCCTGATGATATTGACGGCTCATGAATTTGGGCATTATTTCGTAGCGGTCTACTACCGCGTTAGAACCACCCTGCCTTTTTACATTCCACTTCCACCGGTCTCGTTAATGCTTGGCACACTGGGTGCCGTCATTCGTATCAAAAGCCCTATACGGTCTGCGAAAGAAAACTTTGATATTGGTGTTGCCGGGCCGTTGGCCGGGTTTGTTGTGTCCGTTGGTTTTCTGATATATGGATTCACCCATTTGCCACCTCCCGAATACATTTTTCAATTTCATCCCGAATACGAAAAGTACGGGCTTGAGTATGCTGCCTATGTTTACACGGCTGAATTTATGCCAGCAGGGTCGGTAGATATTATCATTGGTAAAAATTTGCTCTTTCTTTTTTTTGAAAAGGTTTTTGCTGACCCTATCCGCCTGCCCAATGTGCATGAGATTATTCACTATCCGTTTTTGTTTGCCGGTTTCCTGTCATTGATTTTTACCAGCATCAATTTACTTCCAATTGGTCAGTTGGATGGTGGCCATGTGCTGTATGGATTGGTGGGTAGAAAGAAACATCGAATTATTGCTTCTGTCATTTTCATAGCTTTCCTTTTTTATGCGGGTATCGGTTTCATTTCACCTTTTGAGCCGCTTGATAAATTGATTTATGAGATTCCACTCTTTGTTGGTTTTTTATTTTTTGCATTAAAAGGAATGGGGCTAAACACCCGCGACAATGTGCTAGCCGCGTTGGCCATTTTCACGACCCAGTACCTGATCGCTACTCTTTTCCCCCACGCACAAGGCTATTCGGGCTGGTTGTTGTTTACGTTTATCATCGGGCGGTTCATAGGCATCCAACATCCACCCTGTGAGATAGAAGAGCCACTCTCAACTGAGCGGGTTGTTGTTGGCTGGTTAGCGTTGGTGATTTTTGTGCTGTGCTTTACGCCACAACCCATTCAGTTGATTGAACACGTTATGGCGCAACCATAATCTTTTCAGTGTGCCATACCTGATTGAAGTAACGAACCAGATAAAGCCCGGGTACCGGATGGCTAATTGTAATTTCCTTGTGATCGAAACCATCGGTTTGTTCAAAAGAAACCGAGCTGCCCGTCACTGAATAGAGTTGAATTTCTTTTGCTTCGTTGGGTAGAAAAAATCGTTGCTGAGTTGGGTTGGGAAAAGGTTTGGCAGAAACACTTTCTGTTGCGCTTGTAGTAAGATCTTTCGGTTTTCCAAACACAGGGCGAATCATCAAACTTCCTTTTAATGTTTTGTTTTGAATCCAGCTGCCCGATGAATTGACAAAAATCTTGTCACCCGAATCGTTATTGGCATCGAGGCCAATAGGAATTTCCGCAGCCGAAGTTAGTTTCCACCCTATGTAAAAAGTATTTTTCACCACTACACCGCCTGGGATGGAATCTCTCTTAAAAATGGTTTTATCGTTTCTGTTGCTGCGCACAACTGGAATTATCTTCTGAAAAAGATAATCGGACTGATTGCCAGTAAGCGCACCTAAAATATGCAGTTGGATATTTTGATTGGTTTCATCGCCAAATTTTGGAAAGAACAAGTCAATGCCAACAATCGTATCCTCTTTGTTGGTTGACATATCAAACTGATACGCGAGTTGTGTGCCAGCACCCGTAATGTTGGCGCCATATTCTGCTACTCCGTCATCGTATGCGTAAAAATTAGAAATAATAAAGGATGTTTTTGTCGAATCATTTTTTCGAAAGTCAATTGGGGAGAAAATAGGCATATAATCTTCTTCATTGTCATCAGAATCAAATAGAGTCGTTAGAGTAAGTTTTATTGAGTCTGCGTTTAGATTTAAATTTCCAATTTCTAGTATACGAGCAGTATCAATTTGGATGCTAGTCAACGGAGGTAGTGCAAAGGCATTTTGGGTTCCGTTGTCAATTACAACTTTCGAATTTGATATATTTCCAGATGAATAGTTTACAAGATCAGCAGTTCTTGTATAGCTGACAGGCTGGAGAATGGAACTCATGTTATATACGTATAATTTTGAACGCGCCATCGAGCTAGCATTCAAGTGCTTTATAGGAATAGAGTAGTACTCGTTAAAAATGGAACTGGAAGGCTGATATATTGTCCTGTCGGGATAAACTTTATTATCACCATTCCTCCCTTTATTCACATAAACATAGTCCAAATTCCAGGTGTCGAATGGTCCCGATAGCCTTCCAAAGTTCTGAAATCGAAATTGGAAATCATTGTGAAAATACTCGTTGCCTACAATTTGCAAAACCTCTTGTTTGAATTCATCGGGTTTCAACAGATTGTTAACCTCAATACTCCACACTTGCTTCCATTGCCCTGCCGCATTTTTGAATAGTAGTGAGAAGACATCACCCGGCTCTGGGGCATCACCACTTCCGGCAAATTGGTAGAAAAAGCTAATGAAAACACCTGCACGTTCAGCGGGTGGCACATCACCCAACTTCAATGGCCCGGATGTCAACTGATCAGCAAGCCCATTGGCAAGCACATTGTTAACAGAGTAGGGTTTCCCTTGGGCATCATAGCCATCAAATGTGGCCACATTGAGCGAGGGCGGATTGATGCCTGCACCACTGTTCACCCATACGGCACTATTTTTTTCCCATGTCGTGGTATCTGGAAATGGTGTTTTGGTAGAAGAGAAGTCATCCCAAAAAGGAAGTGCTCGTGCTGGCAAAGATTCTGTCCGCGCTGCCTTATTTTCTTTGCTGGGGGATTGTCTGTCTATCTGCACTATCTTCAATTGCGAAAAAGCGTTGAACGAGCTCGCAACTCCTACTACAAGAAGAGTTTTAAATATGATCGAGTATTTACCATTCAACATTTAGAATTCAACATTTAAAATTCACAGTTCAAGATTTAAAGTGGCTCTTTGAATCCTTTAGGGGCAATCCACAAGTGAATAGGCTCGCCAATTCTAACGGAATCGCCCGGCAAAGGAACTTGCTTGTAAACGTAGGGAACGATGCCGGTAGTATCTTGTCCATCAGGGATTTCCACGATGCCCAAATGCAAATTCCAGCCAGATAGTTTTAGCAATGCTGTTTTATAAGCATCGCCAATGAGGTTTCCGACTACGAAATCAGCTGGTCCGTTGCCGTCACCGACAACGAGGTCGATGGTTGCGCCTTTGAAGATGCGTGTGCCTGCTAAAATCACTTGACCTTTATGCCTCATCTCGGTCACCAGATTGCGAAAAGGACTCGCTTCGTAGTAGATGTTTCCAATTCGCAACTCGTTGCTTTTTAACACCACCTCTGCGTTGATCAATGAGCGATCTACTAAATCGGGCACAGGCAAAGTAGTAGGCGTGGTGCGATTGATAGACACATAAATAGTTCTGTTTTCCTTGACTTCTTCGCCTGTTTTAGGAAACTGTTTTAGAATCGAAAGCGGATCGGCATCTTCCAGATAGGCAGAATCGTTGACCGCAATGCGTAATGTTTTTTCTGCCAATAGTTTTTCGGCTTCTTCCATCGTCAATCCAGTCAAGTCAGGAACGGGTATGGATTTCCCGTGGTTTGTGACGTTAGGCAGGTAAATATAAAAATAGATGATCGCTACTACTGCGATCAACGAAAAGGCGATCCCAACATTTGCGAAAAGCCCGCCAACAGTGTTTGATTTGAAAAATGTTTTTAGGTTCATACCCTTATTTTAATTTTCCTTGAATTTCATTTCTGAATGGGATCAGGTGTTTTTGTACAATATTCCATATAATTCGATCATCCACGTTATCATATCAATGGATTAGACGGTTTCGAGGACTTATAATTTGTTGAGCCTTCTCAAACGTATTTGAAGAGGATTCTTTTTGAAACTTGTTTAAGGCCTCACTGACAATTCCAAGATGTCGCTCTACTGCCCCTTTTACCAAAAAATTCTTTTTGTATTGTTCAAACGATTGTATTCCTTCGGTGAAAGATAGAATGTGATGAATGGATTGTAGGATATCAGACAAATATTTTTTCTCCTTGTCCGTCATAAACTAATTTCTTCGTTCGCTCTATACTCGTTCTTAAGTAGGGGTTTCGTATTGAGTCATCTGTCAGTAAGTCAACTTTTCTTCCGAAGAACAGTTCCAAGCTATCCCATAGTGATAAAAGCAACTCGCCATATTCCAAGGGATCGTCAACGGCCAACGAAACAACCAAATCGATATCACTTTTCTCTAGATCAAACCTTTCCGTAACAGAAGACCCGAATGCATATATCTTGTCCACCTTGTGAGAGACACACAATCGGGCAAACTCTGCATGATTTCGATTGATTAGATCGTCAATAATCATTGTGCAAATATAATCAGAATTTTTAGCCTATTGGCTGTTAAAAATTGAGGTTAGAGGTAAATCCTCTCTCTACTCTTTTTGTTTTTTGGAATCGTTCCATTGCCAAGTCTACCAATTTGGAGATCAAATCTGTAAACGTAACACCTCGCTCTTTCCACATCATCGGAAACATGCTGGAATTAGTAAAACCAGGGATCGTATTGATTTCGTTCACAAAGACATCTCCAGAGCTTGTTAAAAATAAATCTACCCTGGCAAAATCTTCACACGAAAGTGCCTGGTAGGCAAGCAAAGAGAGTGTTCTAATTTTTTCTTGTACAGCTGCATCGAGCTTCGCAGGCACTTCGATGGAAACCGCGTTTCCATCTACGTACTTTGCGTTGAAGTCGTAAAACTCGTACTGTTTACTAATGATGATTTCACCGGGCAACGAAGCTTGCGCAGGATAGTTGCCAAGGATGGCACATTCTACTTCTCTTCCTTGAACGTACTTTTCCAGCAACACGCACTCATCGTAGCGAAATCCTTCATCAACGGCTTTGGCGAAATCTTCTTTTGATTTCACTTTAGAAACACCAACAGATGAGCCCAGGTTGGCCGATTTCACCATGAAAGGCAACCCTAATTTTTCTTGCACTTTTTCAAATTGCAGATTTTCTTTTTCTGAATAGTTAACTGCGATAAAATCCGCTACAGGAATCCCTGCTTCTTTGAGCAATCGCTTAGTCACCAACTTACTCATCGACATCGCAGATCCCAGCACGCCCGTCCCGATCATCGGGAGATCGATAGCCTTGATGAGTCCCTGTATACTTCCGTCTTCACCATCGGTACCATGTAGCACCGGAAAAATGATGTCTGCGTTGATCGTCTTTCCGCTTTTGGTATAGAAGGAAGGAGTCGAAGGATTAAGTCGCAGTGAAAGTTCTTCACCCTTTTCAATTTCTTTATTAACTGTTTCTGTCAAATACCAGGTTCCTTTGTTGGAGATGCCAATCAAGATTGGCTCAAATCGTACTTTATCAATGTATTGGAAAATATTTCTGGCTGAGTTAATGGAAACGCCATGCTCAACTGACTTTCCTCCATATAAAATTGCAATTCTGGTCCTGTTCATGGGCATGAAATTACTTCAAAGATGTTAAAGTATTTACCGGATTTCAAGCAGCGCAACGGACTAATTCGATTAGTTGCCAATATACACTTTGCGTGCGCTAAGTTGGCCTGCCATCAGAAGGCGTATGATGTACACACCGACCCCACGATCACTTAAATCTACCGAGTATGTTTGGTTGATTGTTTCTGGAAGGTTCTCTTGGACTACGAGTTGGCCAATGCTGTTATAAATCTGTAAGCCAACGGTTTGTCGTTCCTCCAGATTGAATGTGATTTTAACGGGTGTGCCAGTACCGCCATATACTGCATAAGGGCTTTCTACTTTCAGTTGAGTTGGACTGTTGTCGGCAAAAAAATCGATGTTGTCCAGGTATAAGTTATTGCCGTTTCCATTGACCGCCACAAAAGCAATTCGAGCATTGGCTTGCCCTACATAATTTTGGAGATTAATGAAATTGTTTTTCCAATCCGATGGGAGTACAGGCTTCCATGAATCTTCGGAGTCTGTCACAGCCAGTTGACTGCCGATTTGGTCAAACAAAATATCAGTATAGGTAGCACCACAATCAGTAGAAGCCAGGACGCGCAGTTTTTCGCAGCCATTTATTCGCTTCGCGTAACTCGCATCAAAGAATACACTTGCTTCCGTATTGTTTGTCAAGTCGAGGACAGGGCTCACCAGCCAAGAGTTAGCTCCTATAGTTGTGTTTGAGAATGAGTTGTAAACCAGCGATTGCTGGTAGTTGGTACTCGCCTTTGCCCAGCTGGGTTGCTGTTGCTGACTGACAATCGTCCATTTTTGTAAAGAGTTGCTATCAAATCGTTCGCGCAACGGAATGTTTTCTCTTGTGTCATTGATGACAATCTGATAGACGTTGGTATTGTCTAGCGCATTTTGATCGGCAATTCCATTAGGGCTCAAGATATTTACAGTGAGTTGGTTTTCCCCAAGTATGAGTCGGGGTTGCATGACTTCGATAATGGTTTCAGCATTGGGTGCAAGTGCAAGACCAGAAAATGGTTGGAAACTTGTACCACCACTACCCAATGAAACCGAACACGTCAACGAATTGACCGTGGTCGTTCCAACGTTTCTGATTCTTAATTTAATAGAAGAATAGAGTGAACATGTGACGGGTGCAGGGCTTTCGAGTTTCACTAATTTTAGATCTGTCACGGGACTTGTCACTACGCGCACATTGCTCAGGTAAAGATTATTTCCATTTCCATTTGTTCCCTCAAACGCCAACTGAATTGATTTTCCGATAAATGAAGTGAGTGGAATTACTTCTGTCACCCAGTCGGCAGCCCCGGGGACAAAAGCACAAAGTGTAGGCGAAGAAGTTGCCAGCATTTCATCAGATTTATCAAAAATGGTTGTGGTTGCAACGTCAAAACGACAGGCCTCGGAAGCCAACACCCGAAGCTGTTCACCTACGGTGCCGGGATATTGCGCATAAGCCCGTTCGAAAATCAAGTAGGCGTTTGTTTGTGTGGACAGGTCAATAAGTGGCGTGATGAATTTGTCAATGGTACCTACTTGGGTGTAATCGTAGTATTTCAAGAACACAGATGATTTACCCCCGGTATTTGTTAGTTGCCAGGTAAAGGAGTTGTCTGGATTGGTAACCGACCAGCCCAGCGGAAAACTTGTAAACGATTCGCTGATGGGTAGTGTCGCTACGGACGGTGTAGTTGTTACAATCGTTTTTGAATTATTGGCACTGTTTCCATCGATGGTGCCGTTGGTTAAGGTGATAACAAACTCAAACTGGGTGACTGATCCGGTGGATATTGAAACAGGTAAAAAGTCAATTTGTTGTTCTGCATTTACCGCAAGGGTTAATAATAGGTTTTTGGTTTCGATGACACTGTTGTTTCTTTTTAGTTGAAGTTGCGCTGACGAAATCAGATTAGTGCCGAAATTTCTGATGGTAATTGAAGGCACCACAGATCCGCTACAAGCGGTGCTAGTTGGTGATGAAACAGTTTTAATTCCCAAGTCATTGGCAACAGCTGTAGGGGGCAACGAGCCAATAGAATTTGGCAACTCTTTTCTGCGAGGGCTATTTTCAGCTACAAAATTCATTCGCGCTACCTGGCCTTGCGTAAAAATATTCATGCACGCGTCATCGGTATAGTCTAGGTAGTTCTGAAACATTTTTGTGTTGCTGCAAGATGTCTGCGGATGAGCCGGGCAACCAAATGTGGAACTATTTTGAACAGGAGTATCATCTACATAGTCGGTTGTGCAATTACTGTTATCCCCCCAAATATGCCGGAGTCCAAAAAAATGGCCCATCTCATGAGTAAGTGTTCTTCCTTTGTTATAGCGGCTGGACAAGTTAAAACTGCCTCCATCGATCGATCCAAATGCTCTGTTTGTGACAACGATTCCATCCGTCAGTCTGTCATTTGAGGAGTCTTCTAAACCAGCCAAGGGCGATACGGGCAATTGTGCAAATCCTAAATCTCCGCCAGAAAGCGTGGTGACCCATACATTCAAGTATTGCTCTGCCGGCCAGTAGCTTTGTGATTTTAAAAGAGTTCCATCAACCAAATAATTCCATGACGTTTTAACGCCTTGCACTCTCACAATGCCTGAAGTAGCAATTCCATTTGGGTCTTGTTTAGCTAACACAAACTGAACGTCAAAACTGCCTGCCACGGGTTGAAACAATGTAGGAGTGTTTGCTTGATCGGCATTGAGCCGATTGAAATCATTGTTGAGCACAACCATTTGGGATTGAATTTGTGCGTCTGAAATATTTGAACCACTGCCAACAGGTTCGCCATTGTGAATTATATGAATAACTATTGGGATCGTAAGTGTAGTTTCTGTGCGTTGAGCTCTTTGTGCCCCAAAAGTTTTCGATTCTTTCTCTTCGACTTTCATTTTCATCCATCTTTCAAATTGTTCGATGGATTCTTTTTTTGGGTTTTGGCGCTCACGTTGTTTTTCATACTCCACCGTTCCGCATCTTCCCTGAGCCAATGAAGACAGAGGTAGAAGCAGCACAAAAATTAAAAAGGAGAAGAAAATGCGCATGGGTGGAAAGTTAATCCATAACGACATAAAATCCTTTAGAATACAAACGATGAAGAAAGTTTATTGCCCTTTTAATGGGACGGAAAGGGGCTGAATAACCTCACAGGGGGATCAGATTAACGACTTCAATCAGCCGAATTTCAGGAACAGATTTTCTAACTGCTTCTTCGACCCCGGCTTTGAACGTCATCGTAGACATTTTGCAACTACCACAGTTGCCGGTAAATTCCAGCTTGAGAACGTGATCGTGACTGATATCTAAGACCTTCACATTGCCACCGTCTGCCAACAAGTAGGGTCTAATGGAGTCAAGCGAAGCTTCAACGCGTTCGCTCAATTCCTCATGTTTCGATTTTTTCAACACGCTTGTCATACAGTTAATTCTACTTTTTTGGTAGTGTCAAAGGTAGCATTTCGAATGGCAACTTGGCGAGCCAAACTTTCGGCCAAGTGAGTAAAAGCCAACGCAGCAGTGCCTCCCTTCATTACCGCTGGCAAGCCACTATCACCGCTTTCGCGGATGGATTGCACCAACGGAATCTGACCAAGGAAAGGTACGTTGAACTTTTCGGCCAGGTTTTTCCCACCGTCTTTTCCAAATATAAAGTACTTATTGTCAGGAAGTTCTTCCGGTGTGAAATAGGCCATGTTTTCAATTACCCCCAATACAGGAACATTGATGGAAGGTTGTTTGAACATTGCCAATCCTTTCACCGCATCCGCCAAGGCCACTTTCTGCGGTGTCGTAACAATGATGGCTCCCGTTACCGGAACCGTTTGGACAAGAGTCAGATGAATATCGCTTGTGCCTGGAGGCAAATCGATCAATAAATAGTCTAAATCGCCCCAAATGGTGTCGCCAATAAACTGTTTCAGGGCAGAACTTGCCATCGGTCCACGCCAAACCACGGCACTCTCAGGTGGGGCAAGAAATCCAATGGACATCAATTTCACTCCATATTGTTCCAATGGCATAATCAAATTCTTTCCGTTGACCACTTTTACTTCGGGTTGCTCGCGTTCGCAGTTAAACATGACAGGGATGGAGGGCCCAAAAATATCAGCATCAATCAATCCGACTTTGGCTCCCGACTGCGCCAGCGCAACCGCCAGATTTGTCGTGACAGTTGATTTGCCTACTCCACCTTTGCCGGAGGCGATCGCAATGATATTTTTTACGCCTGGCAGTAAAGGGGCATTATCTCTCAAAGTGGTCACTGAAGAAGTCATTAAAATGTTAATGGCTACTTTATCTCCAACCACTTTCTTAACAGCTTCAAGGCAGTCGCCTTTTATTTTTTCTTTTAGCGGGCAAGCTGGAGTGGTGAGCACAACCGTGAAACTTACTTTATCATCTGACACGACTATGTCCTTGATCATATTCAACGAAACCAAATCCTTTTTTAGGTCGGGGTCGTTGACAGTAGAAAGGGCTTGTAAAATGGCTGAATTCGTAATACTCATGGTGTTACAACTATAAACCTTTAAAAGGAAAATTGGTTCGCAAGTTAGAAAGAAAGCGGTTAGCCGGCAGCGAGACCAACACTTTTTGACTAAAAATTTGATTACTAAAGGGTATCTTTGCGATAACGTCCAAAAGTAAAATCTATGTCTACTAAAGAAAGACAAAACCGATACCGCGAAGCTGTAAGGTACATCTCTAATGCTTCCGAGATTCTTCGTACCAAAGCACAAAAAAAGGATAAATATTATCAGGACGACAAATATGTGAGGATGGCTTGTGCCACAGCCTATAACGGGGTGCTTTTGGCTGCCGATACGTATCTGGAAATGAAAGGAAAGGCCATAGAAAAGAAAAAGGGAGCGAGAGTAAGTGTGGACGATTATAGAACGCGCCTCGCAAAGATTGACAAGGCTATGCTGCGTACTTTTAATACCGCCTACGAGATTCTCCATTTGGTTGGTTATTATGAGGGTGAAACAAATTACAGTGTCATCAGAGCTGGTATCGATTCGGCTATTGACGTGATCAACCAAATCAAACCCGCTGGAGAGGCCGATCTTCAACTCAATCAACTCCCTTCTTGATCACTCGCGACACCATTGAAGAAGTTAAAAACCGCATCGATATTGTAGATGTGATTAGTGACTTTATCACGCTTAAGAAGTCCGGTGCGAATTACAAGGCGCTTAGTCCATTCGCCAACGAAAAGACACCTTCTTTTTTTGTTGTACCGGCAAAAGGGATTTTTAAAGACTTTAGTAGTGGCAAAGGAGGGGATGCTTTTTCGTTTGTGATGGAACACGAAAAGCTAAGCTATGCCGAAGCCATTCGCTACCTCGCAAAAAAATATGGAGTTGAAATAAAGGAAGATAAACTAAGTGATGAGGGAAAGGCCCAGCAAAGTGAGCGCGAAGGTCTTTACATACTCATGAACTTCGCAAAAGAGTATTATAAAAATATTCTTCACACGCATGCTGAAGGCAAGGGCATTGGGCTCAGCTATTTTCGTGAACGTGGCTTTACGGATCGCACCATCGAAAAGTTTGAATTAGGTTTCGCTTTAGAAGGGTGGGAGTATTTCAGTAAAGAAGCCATTGCAAAAGGTTACAATAAGGAACTGTTGGATAAAACCGGTTTGGTTGTTAGGAAAGAAGATAACCCTGACGGTACGATCAGGACGTATGATCGCTTTCGCGGTCGCGTAATTTTCCCAGTTCACAATATTTCGGGGAAAGTGATTGCCTTTGGTGCCCGCATGATGGGCAAAGAAAAGAATCAACCCAAATACATCAATTCACCGGAGACAGATATTTACCATAAGAGCGATGTGCTTTATGGTCTGTACCAGGGAAAGAATGCTATCCGCCAACAGGATGTTTGCTATTTGGTAGAGGGCTATACAGATGTGATTTCAATGCATCAATCTGACGTGGAGAATGTGGTGGCTTCCTCGGGCACGGCATTGACAGAGAATCAAATTAAACTGATCCATCGTTTTACTGAGAATGTAACTGTTTTGTTTGATGGCGACTCAGCCGGTATCAAAGCCGCGTTGCGGGGTATCGATATGATTTTGAAAGGCGGGCTCAACGTTCGTGTAGTTTTATTCCCCGATGGCGAAGATCCAGATAGCTATTCGCGCAAAGTAGGAACCACAGAGTTTCAAAAATTCCTGAAGGATCGAACTCAAGATTTCGTTTCGTTTAAGACGAGCTTGTATGCAAAAGAGGCGGCAGGAGATCCGATCAAGAAGGCCGAGTCAATCAAAGAAATTGTAACCAGCATTGCGTTAATCCCCGATCCGGTTAAGCGTTCCGTTTATATTCAGGAGACCAGCAACTTGCTCAAGATGTCTGAACAGGTTTTGCTCAGCGAGTTGAATAAAATTTTAATACAAGAACGCAGGAAGAACGAGAAAGAAAAGCTTCGCGAGCAGGACGAAGGATCAATAGCCGCAGATCCAACAGTGGAGGTCGCGCCCACCAGGATTGATACACAAAACATGGTGTACTATCAGGAGCGTGAGACAATCCGCTTGCTTCTCAACTACGCTGACAATCAATTAGAAAGCCAGCGGTTGTCGGATTTTTTAGTTCATGAGTTAGAAGATGTAGAGTTTGCCAATCCGGTATTTAATGAGATATATCATACTTTTAAAAAGGGAATAGAAGCAGGAGAGCCAATAGATGATCAGTTCTTTGTGCGAAAGGGCAGTGAGCAAGTCAAGAGAATGGTTACAGATTTGGTTACAACCCGGTATGAGACTAGTCAGCATTGGGGAGATAAGTTTCATATTTATTTCTCCAAAGAAGTAGATGTACTGAATGAACTTGCTTTGACTAATGTCTTGCGGCTGAAGTTCAGGGTCGTACAGAAAATGATGGAAGATAACTTACAGTTAGTAAAGCAGGCGGAATTAGCGGATGATTTGGATTTATTAGACAAATCGTTAGAAACACAAACAGGGCTAAAAAAAGCGGAAACAGAACTAGCTGGCCTTTTAGGCATAGTGGTAGCGAAATAACGGAACTCTTGGTCGGAAAGATTGTTAATAATAGCTACGGAAAGTAGAAACGAATGAGCGATAAAGTTAAAATTAATACCATTGAGGAGGCCATCGAGGAAATCAAAAATGGCAAAGTAATCATTGTGGTTGATGATGAAGACCGTGAGAATGAAGGTGACTTCATTTGTGCAGCCGAATCGATTACACCGGAAATAGTAAACTTCATGGCGACACACGGGCGAGGTTTGATTTGTGCCTCGCTCAGCGAGGAGCGTTGCGAAGAATTGGGTCTTGAGTTAATGGTTGGAAAAAATACAGCCGTTTATGAAACTAACTTCACTGTTTCCGTTGATTTGATTGGCCATGGTTGTACCACTGGAATTTCTGCCCATGATCGTTTCAAGACGATTAAGGCATTAGTAGATCCGGAAACAAAACCTGAAGAGCTGGGTAAACCCGGGCACATTTTTCCACTCAAAGCAAAAAAAGAAGGTGTGCTGAGAAGAGCAGGTCATACCGAAGCGTCCATTGATTTTGCACGGCTAGCTGGATTTCGGTCGGCAGGTGTCTTGGTGGAGATATTGAATGAAGACGGGTCGATGGCCAGATTGCCTGAATTGCAAAAAGTGGCTGAGCGATTTAACTTAAAATTAGTAACCATCAAGGATCTCATTGCCTACCGGATGAAGATGGAAAGTCAGGTAAAGAGACAAGTGGATGTAAATCTCCCAACCATGTTGGGCGATTTTAAGTTGGCAGCGTTTGAACAATTAAATACACACGAGGTTCACATGGCATTAATTAAAGGAACATGGGAGAAAGATGAACCCGTTATGGTTCGTGTTCATTCTTCTTGCGTCACGGGTGATATTTTTGGTTCCTGCCGTTGTGACTGCGGCCCTCAATTGCATAGCGCAATGCGTATGGTTGAAAGAGAAGGCAAGGGTGTTGTGTTGTATATGAAGCAAGAGGGGCGAGGAATCGGTTTATTAAATAAATTGAAGGCTTACAAACTGCAAGAAGAAGGATTGGACACAGTAGAGGCAAATTTGCAATTGGGGTTTGATATGGATAATCGCGACTACGGTATTGGTGCTCAAATCCTACACGATTTAGGGATTCGTAAAATTCGATTGATTACAAACAATCCGAAGAAGCGCGTTGGATTGATGGGTTATGGGCTAGAAATCCTAGAAAACATTGCCATCGAAATCGTACCCAATCAACACAACGAAAAATATTTACAAACGAAACGAGACAAACTCGGTCATGATATTCTAAAAAAATAATGAAGCGGTATATTTTTTTCATTTGTTTCATCATCTCTTTCGCTGCAGCTGCTCAACAGTATGCGTTTGAGCTTTGGCATGAAGGCAAAGTCGTATTAGAAACCAGTGACACTATTAAGGGGTTGCTGAAATATGATATACAGAATGATTTCATACAGGTAAAAAAGCAAAATAAGCTGGAGAGCTTTACTGCACGAAAAGTGTTGGCATTCGAAATTTTTGATGCTTCAGTCAAACGATATCGTCAATTTTACTCATTACCCTATTCACAGAACAATACCTATAAGACACCTGTATTTTTTGAACTTCTGTGTGAAGGTAAACTCACCGTGCTGGCGCGAGAGAAATTGGAGTATCGGACGGTATCTTCTCCATTTTACTATTATGGCACCTATAGTACACTGGTGTTGGTCAATCAGTACTACCTCCTCAAACCGAATGGTTCAATTGAAGATTTTGTTGCCCGGAAATCAGACTGGCTAGCGGCTATGGAGAATAAAGAACCGGAAATAAAGGAATATGCTAAAGTGAATCGATTGGACTTTGATGATAAATATGAATTGGTTCGAATTGTGGACTACTACAATTCTTTATTTGTAAAAAAGTAATTATGGCAAGACCGTTGATTTTGGTTTCTAATGATGATGGCATCACATCTCGAGGCATTTTGAACCTCGTGAATGTTATGAAAGAGTTGGGTGAAGTGATTGTGGTAGCGCCTGATGGTCCCCAATCTGGAATGGGCCATGCCATTACGGTAGGTGATACACTACGACTAAATGAATCATTTATTTTTGAAGGCGTTCGTGCGTTTGAGTGTAGTGGCACGCCCGCTGATTGTATCAAGATGGCCAGGCACTTTGTGTTGAAAGACGAGCGTCAGCCCGATGTTGTCGTAAGTGGAATAAATCACGGAAGTAACACAAGCATCAGTGTCTTGTACTCGGGAACGATGTCTGCAGCGATTGAAGGTGCCATTGAAGGAGTGCCAGCCATCGGTTTTTCATTGTGCGACTACAGCCACAAAGCTGATTTTTCACACACAGCTCCATTTGTAAAAAAAATTACTGAGCAAGTTTTAAAAAAGGGACTTCCTAAAGGTGTTGCCTTGAACGTAAATATCCCTGCAAAAAAGAATGACAACATTAAAGGGATTCGAGTTTGTCGTCAGGCAAATGCCAAATGGGTGGAAGAGTTTGACCAGCGCTTCGATCCTTATGGACGACCGTATTTTTGGATGACCGGTAACTTTGTCAATTTCGACAAGGCAGAAGATAATGACGAGTGGGCTATTGCTAATAATTATGTGTCAGTGGTGCCTTGCCAGTTTGACTTAACTGCTCATCAGGCAATTGCTCAATTAAATGAAGACTGGGAAATTCTGCGCTAGTTCACTATGTACTAGGCTTAAATGACGCAGTAAACGTTGTGCCTATTTGTAAATTGCTTGTCACGGTTACGTTTCCTCCTAACGCCTCACATTGCGTTTTCACTAAGTACAATCCGAGGCCTTTGCCTTCCACATGATTGTGAAAGCGGCTGTAAAGTGTAAAAATTTTATGACCATAGGTGTCCAGATCGATCCCAACCCCGTTATCTTTTACCTCCAGAAAAAAAAGATCTCCACGAAATCCTGATTTTACTTCTACAATAGGTTTTCGTTCGGGGTGCCGGTATTTGATGGCATTGGAAACTAGGTTGATTAATATGCTATCCAAGTAAGGCCGAACGGTTCGAATGGATGTTGCCCCAGAAAAGTCGACTGTCAAAGTGGTATTTGTCTCTGTAATTTCTTTTTCAAGATTTAATCGGATCAAATCGAATTCTTCGGCCAGATCAATTTCCTGAACGGAAGAAATATTATTTTTTCTAATTTCCAGAATGGTATTCAAGTCTTTTACTACTCGATCTAGCTCCCTTGCCGCAGCGATTAAATTCTGTTGTATTTTAGTCTCATCACTTTTCTCATTTGTTAGCTCCAGTAAATTGCCCAGCCCCAAGATGCGTGCAATAGGAGCACGTAGATTATGAGAGGACATGAACGCAAATTGCTCTAGCTGTTGATTGTACTCTACCAATTCCTTGGTTCGTTTGGCGATTTGATTTTCAAGGTCTTCGTTTCTTTCGAACAAGATCTGATGTTGCGCTTCAATGACTTTTCTGGCCTCTTCAATTTTATGATTTTGTTCTGCCACCTTATCCCGTTGGCTGGCAAGTTCCTCTCGACTCTGGACGAGTTCTTCATTTTGAGCCGCTATTTCTCCTTGATTTCTGATCAGGTCTACGTTCTGCTGTTCCAATTTATCAAACAAATCTCCCTGCTGTTGATAGAATATGTAACTCAAGGTGAAAATCAATAACAAAAGCCCAATATTGAGCGAGGTTATGAGCAAGTCATTGGTTTCGGTTATCAGTGCTGGAGCAACGACTGCTTCACGGTTAAAGATATGGAAGCCGAGAATTGCAATCACACCGAGACCAGCCCAAACCAACGATGCCCGATGGCTTAAAAGTAGCAGACCCATGATGGGTATCAACGAGAACCAAGCAATGACATAGGACTTAATGCCTCCGGAAAACAGACACAGAACAACAACGATCGTCCAGCACAAAAAGACAAACGAGTGCGATATCAATCGGAGGGAGGTTCCCCATTTGAAGGCAAACAATTGGAAGAGGAATAGGAGTGACGAAATAACCATCAAGATCCTGGCCACAACAAATCCTGTAGCGTAGGTATTGACCCAGTAGCCAATTCCAAAAAGTATTGAAACAACATTAAATTTGATTTGCAAAGTTGCAAGACGATGTTTTTTGGCATCTCGTGTCAGATTCTTTGGTAAGAAAAAGGATTCGATACTAGACCACATATTGCTTGTGCAAACAAAGATAACCTCTACAAGTTTGAATTTCTTCTAAATTATTCTTTGCCCGCTTCACATGTACCGTTTTAGGCAGGATCGACATCAAAAATAATCTTGGCGTTTCTGAATTCCTTTATTTCCTTCAGATTTTCAGCGATATCAAATAATTGTTTCTTTATTCCTCCAAGTTTTCCCTGGTCGCGCCCGATCTTAAAAAGTATCGACATCAAGAACTCATTTCTTATTTTTGATATCATGGGTTCTCCCGGCCCCACAATTTTTATTCCCTTCTCATTTTTAGCAAGTTGATCGCTTAACCTGTTGGCAATGTCATTGGCCACTGTTTTGTTTGTATGCTTGATGGTAACACCAATAAGCCGAGAGAAGGGCGGATAAAAGAATTCTTGCCGGTCATTCAATTGTTCTTGAATAAATCCGCTCACATTATGGTTTACCACAAATGTAAAAAGAGGATGTTCCGGATTTGATGTTTGTATCACCACTTTTCCTTTTTTCTCCCTTCGGCCAGAACGGCCACTTACCTGAGTAATCAACTGAAAGGCCTTTTCGTAAGAGCGAAAATCCGGAAAATGCATCATTCGATCAGCATCAAATACGCCCACTAAATTTACCTTATCAAAATCAAGACCTTTGGTGACCATTTGAGTTCCTACTAAAATATCTGTCTCGCCTTTTTCAAAGCTGTTGATAATCGTTTCATAGCCGGATTTGGACCGCGTTGTATCTAGATCCATTCGTTGAATTCTCGCATCCGGAAAATAGAGTTTCAATTCTTCTTCCAGCTTTTCTGTTCCATACCCCAATGATTTAATTCTTTTAGACGAGCATGTTGGACACTGACTTAGCATATCCTCCTGGTACCCGCAATAATGGCAAATCATGGCATGCCGATATTGGTGGTAGGTGAGACTTACCGAGCAATTGATGCACTTAGGTATCCACCCACAGTCTTCACATTCTACCATAGGTGAATAGCCTCTTCTGTTTTGAAAAAGAATAACTTGTTCTTTTCTTGATAGGGACTCCTTTATTTCATTGACAAGCAGCGATGTAAACTCGCCTTTCATTGTTTTTCTTTTTTTCTCTTTTACCAGGTCGGCAAAAACTATATCTGGAAGTTGCGCTTCTCCAAAACGATCAGTGAGCGTAACCAACTGATAACGCCCAGCCTGTGCGTGATAAAACGACTCGACAGAAGGTGTAGCACTTCCCACAATTACCTTAGCGTGATGAATTTGTGCCATAACCATGGCCACATCTCGCGCATGGTAGCGTGGTGCAGGTTCGTGTTGTTTGTAGGAAGAATCATGCTCCTCATCTATAATGATGAGTCCAAGATTGTCAAAGGGTAGAAAAATGGAGGAACGAACGCCAATCACTAATTTGAATCTCCCAGAAAGAATGCCGTTCCAAACTTCCACCCGTTCGTTGTCGGAAAATTTAGAATGATAAACGCCCATTGCGCTTCCAAAAATCTTTTTTAAACGAAAAACAATTTGTGTGGTGAGAGCGATTTCAGGCAATAGGTAAAGTACTTGATTTCCACCATCCAAAGCCCGCTTGATGAGGTCAATGTAGATTTCGGTCTTTCCACTTCCAGTAACTCCATGCAATAGAACAGTGCCCTTCTCATTGAGCCCCGATAAGACTTCGTTTCGAGCTACCTGTTGCTTTTCACTCAAAAGTAGTGGGGATACTTGCTCTGGATCTTCAAACCCAAAACGAGGGACGGCAATTTCAAATTCTTCCAGAATTTTTCCTTTAACCAAACTGGCGTAAGCAGCTGGAGAAATTTCTTTTGCCAGCAATATTGATTTCGCCATCCCTCGTTGATTTAGCTCGGGGTGAGTAAAAGCCGGAACTTCTTGAAGATACAATAGGATAACCTCCTCCTGCTTCGGTTTTGCCGATAAGTTTTCGAAGAGATTTTCTAAACTTTTCTTTTTTACATACTCTGGAACTAAGCGAACATGTTTTTCGGTTTTTGGCTTGTATTTTTCTTTAATCTCCTCATATAAAATGATGGCCATCTTGCCCACAAGTGATCGAAGAAGTGTATAGATGTTTTTTGAATTGAGCAACGTGCTTACTTCTGTATAACTCAACGAGCTCTTTTGTAATCTATGAAGCAGCACCCACTCTTTTTCTGAAAACTCAAAGGAAGTATGGTCTGGATCAAAATTTGGGTTGATTTGAACTTTTGATTCGCTCGAGAGTTTTAGGCCAGATGGCAAAGCTGCAATCATTACTTCCCCAAGTGTACATAGGTAGTAGTCGGCTATCCATTGATAGAGTTTGAATTGCTGGGGGTAGATTACTTCACTCTCGTCTAAAAGCTCGAGTATTGACTTCGCCTCATAGTCTTTCGGAGGATTCTCGTGAAGAGAAAAAATTATACCTGTAACTATTTTCTTTTTGCCGAAAGGAACAATTACTCGCTGGCCGGTTCTGATTTTTTCATTTAAAAGCTTAGGTACGCGGTAGGTAAATAAACGAGGAATCGGGACAGGTATAATCAAGTCGGCAAAAAGTGTCGAGGGTTCTTCGAATGGTAATTCACCGGTTGTCATTTACTTGCAGCTGATCCTATAAATTGCATCAACAAAACTATCACTAATTTTTGATCGACAGCTACCCAAGGACGGTTAGAAACGTGTTCACTTTTACAGACCATTTTTTCGCATCGGTTAATTCTTCAATCGTGGAGTGATCAATTGATTTTCCTCCGCAAAACACATCATATGCGTTTGGGATCCCCAGGAGAAGATCCAGATGTTTTTCACCACTTGGGTTGGCAGCAGTTTGGTAAATAGCTGGCTTCAATTGTGATGAATAGTGAACGGAAAGGTAATTCATCAACCACAACCCAACTTTAATGGGACTGAATTCTTTGTGTTTGGTAACATGAAAATACAGGCAATAACAAAATTCGTTAGCATAGGTACTCCACGTCGGTTGATAGGAGTAGGGGAAAGATTCGACCCCTTCGAAGTTATTGCTTTTGAAATCACGATGAAGTTGAATCGCATTGAGCCAGGGCGCACCGATAACTCGGAAGGGAAACGAAGTTCCTCTTCCCATATTTAAATTCAAACCCTCAAACAAACCGGTAAAAGGGTAGAGCCAAACAGCCTGTAACTCATTCATTGATGGAGAAGGTGGGATAAATGATAGCTCCACGTTATTACTAAAAGGAATAACTTCCCATTCGATGTCCAGTTGTCTTTCATGAATGAACCAACGGGTCAACTCTCCAAAAGATTGTGAAAAGGTAAGTGGCATCGGCCAACGTCCGAGAAAAGACTGACAACTTGGTTCCAGCATGGGTCCTTCGATACTATCTAGACTACGTTGACTAAGGTTGGGTCTGTCCAGCACAATTATTTTTTTTCTGTTTGCCACGCAAGCTTCCAGCATATGGGTGATCGTCCACCAATACGTGTAAAAGCGGCAGCCAATATTGGGCAGATCGATCAGTATGATATCGATGTCTTCCAGATCACTGGAATGTGGTTTCATGCTTTCTCCGTAAAGACTTACTATAGGAAGTTTAGTGTAGGGGTCGTAGGCGTTTTTTTGTGCCACTCCATCTTCCCCTTGTGATAGAATGCCATGTTCTGGAGAAAATAGTTTTTTGATTGAGAAACCTTGACGTAAAAGTTCATGCGCAACTGGATACCCAGACCCAGAAAATGTAGCATGATTCGTGAGCAATCCCAACGGACGATCTTTCAGCTGCGCATAGTTCTCAGTAAAACAATCAACTCCTAACATTTGTCAGATTGTATTCAATTGGATTAACGCTGCCTTCACAGAATCAACCGGAAGTTGACATGTCATATTTTGGCAAACATAGATTTTTGTTTTTTCATCGCTTGCCTCCCTGCCGGTCAGCAAAGGCAACTCACTTTTGTTAATGGCCCCCGCGAAGGTGGCAAAAGGTAGATAGTGTTGAGCAAGTTCTTTCCGTAGTTGCTCAGCGTTGGTCCCCACGATGACCACTTCAATACTTGGCATAGAAATTTCTGTTGCTAGAACTGCCCAATGACACATATAAATGGGTTCAGATTCAATGAGGGTTGATAGTCGGGCGACCATGGTTCCCGCTAAATCTCGCCATTCTGACTTTCCAAGCAGAGTGCCTAATTGATGTAAGTTTCTTGCCATCATCGCATTGGAAGAGGGTATAACATTATCAAAAATTTCTTTTTTTCTCGCGATGAGCTGCTCAGCAAAATTACTGTTAAAATAAAAGTAGTTTTCAGACGGATCGAAAAAATCAGTCAACGTAACTTCACACCAATGTTCGGCTTTTGAGAGATAGCTTTCGTTGAATGTTGCCTGATACAATGAAGTATATGCCTGAATCAGGGACGCATAGTCGTCCAGGAATCCAGTCGTAGTAGAACACCTGCCCTTGAATGACCGGTAAATCTTGTTTTCGCTGATCAAGTTAGCCTCAATAAATCCAATGGCTCGTTCTGCCATTGATAAGAAATACTTGTCGCCAAATGCTTTGTAAGCGTCCGTTAAACCTTGGATGGTCATGGCGTTCCAGCCGGTGAGGATCTTGTCGTCAAGGCCTGGTTTGATTCGCGCGTTCCTGGCTCCAAGAAGTATGTTAATGCTCTCACCTAATTTTTCGTTGGGTTCACGTTCACTCTGTCTCTTTAAAATATTCTTCCCGTGTTCCCAATTTCCTTCAGGTGTAACATTAAAATAATCGATTAAAGCAGCTGCCTCTGATCCCAGTAGGGTCGAGATCTCGTCATGCGTCCAAACATAGAATTTGCCTTCCTCTCCTTCGCTGTCTGCATCGAGTGCTGAATAAAAACCACCTTCTGAATGAATCATCTCCCGTTCCAACCAGTGCACTGTTTCATAAACTACCGTTCGATAGAGTTTTTCACTTGTCAAGCTGTAGGCTTCAGCGTAGAGACTCAATAGTTGGGCATTGTCGTACAACATTTTTTCAAAGTGAGGGGCAAACCATTCACCGTCTACCGAATACCGAGCAAATCCTCCACCGATTTGGTCGTAGATGCCTCCAGCAGCTATCTTTTGCAGCGTAAGATGAAGCATATCAAGGGCCATTTTGTTTTTGCTTATCTGGTAGTAACGCGCGAGAAAGAGCCAAGTAGACGGCATGACAAACTTGGGTGCTTTTTCAATTCCCCCAAACGTAAAATCGAATCGATTTTCTAAGGTGTCAAACATCTTATCCAACATCTCACGTGAGATCGAGGTATTGTTCTCCAGCTTTTTAAATCGCTGGAGGTCGGATATTCCTAAATGATTTTTCAAGTCGTTGGCCGATGACTCGATTTCGTTTCTTTTTTCTTTGAATGCTTTGGTTATCTGAAGTAGTAATTGTGCCCAGTTCTTTGGAGGAAAGTAAGTACCACCGAAAAACGGCTTTTGATCGGGTGTCAAGAAAACATTCAGTGGCCACCCACCATTTTGCTTCATGGCCTGAACGGCCTCCATATAGATTTGATCTATGTCGGGGCGCTCTTCCCGATCTAACTTGATGCAAACGAAATGCTCGTTCATCAATTGAGCGATGTCTTCATTCTCAAAGCTTTGGTGAGCCATCACATGGCACCAGTGACACGAGGAATATCCAATGCTTAATAGAATCGGCTTATCTTCTTTCTTTGCTTTGATTAGCGCTTCTTCGTTCCACTCAAACCAATCCACCGGATTGCTGGCATGCTGTAGTAAGTAGGGCGAGGTTGAGTGAATCAGTCGATTCGACTTTGATGGATTTGTCATGCGATACAATGGATGATGTCACTTACTCCAAAACGATACAATAAAAAATGCCACGCTTTTGGCGTGGCATCAAAGTTCTTACTACTTCGGTGAACTCAGGCTACCGGACAATACCCTTCAGTATCACCTACGTAGTACAAGTATTTCAAGTCGATTAATAATCTCTGTTGAAATCGCCCCTGCGGAAACCACCGCCACCACGGTTGCCACCGCGGCCACCACCACTACCTTCTTCGCGTGGGCGAGCCTCGTTAACCACTAGGTTTTTGCCCATGAAATCAGCACCGTTGAGTTCATTGATAGCATTTTTTCCGGCTGTGTCGTCAGCCATTTCTACGAATCCAAAGCCACGGCTACGCTGTGTTACTTTGTCCATGATAATCTTCGCAGAGCTTACTTCACCGTACTCGGAGAATAACTGCTTCATTTGTTCCTCGGTTGCCTTCCAGGGAATGTTGGCTACATAAATGTTCATTTGTGTTTTTGAAATTAAGTGATAAAATGTTGTTGCTAAATCAATAAGGCCGAACCGACAATGCACTCACTAGGTGGGATACTTTCTGGTAGGTTTTACTTCATTAACATTCAAATATAGCTATTTATTCAAAACAAAAGCAAATCGGGCTGTTTTATGGGCTGAGAACGGCATGTTCTAGTGGTAGGTGGCATTTTCAGACATAAACTTCTTTAAGCCGCCAAGAGCAGTCGCACGGACTTTATTTTGAAGTAACGGAGACCAACCAAGGAAAATTCCGGGTGCTCCTAATGCCATTCTGGTCCATTTCCAAAAGTCGAAACGGTCAATATGCCTTAAAATCAGCCCCTCGTTGAATTCAAAGTAGGCATCAATCTTATTCAGCACTTTTAGACCTGTTCGCGAGAAAGAATAGGTTGCTTCCCAATGACAGGATCCTTTTCGATCATCAGCCTTTATCTGGTTGAAGGCAAGTGAAAAATTCTTGGCACTAACGGCTAACATATGCCACATGGCTTTGGCTTCTTTTCCCTTTAAATTTTGAAAGGCCGGGTCGCTGAATGTCACTTCTTCGTGGTAACAACTTTGCATGGTTTGCCAGTCTTTTTGTTGAAACGCGATGTAAAACTTTTCAATGAGCTTTTCGTGTTGGTTCATAACTTTCCTTTGGTGGATCGCCCGATCCGTTCGTTGATCAATTGTTTTTCAGAATCTGAAATATCAATTACATTGTAGCTAGTTATCCTATACTGATTCTTAAAAATATGAAAATAAAACTGCTTTTAATATTGTCCCTAGGCTTGGCAAATGGATTAATCGCCCAGTCATTCAATAATCTCCCGGTCAACACGCAAAAACCACCGCTTCATGGTAAACATTGGATGGCGATCACAGGAAAACCACTGGCCGCTACAGCGGGAGCTATGATTTTTAATAAGGGCGGCAACGCAGTTGATGCCTCATGCGCGATGTTGGCTGCAACCTGTACCATGTGGGATGTGCTTAGCTGGGGTGGAGAGACACAGGCGTTGATATACAATCCTAAAACAAAAAAAGTAATTGCAATCAATGCATTGGGCGTTGCACCAACTGGAGCTACCGCAGATTTTTTCAAAGGAAAAGGGATGAAGTATCCACCCGAGTTCGGGCCGTTGGCTGCTGTGACACCGGGCACTGTAGGAGGGTTGTTGACTATGTTGGCGGAGTATGGCACCATGAGTGTTAAAGAAGTGTTTGCACCGGCTATGCAACTGGCTGAAGGGTATCCCATCGAAGCCCAAACGGCCAACTCAATTGAGCGGGGTAAGGAAGAAATAAAGAAGTGGCCGTACTCTAAAAAAGTTTTCCTCACTCATTTAGGCGAAAAGAGGGAAGCTCCCGATGCAGGAGAAATATTTGTGCAGAAGGATCTGTTGGCAACCCTTCAAAAACTAGTTGAAGCAGAGCAGCTGGCTTTGAAAAAGGGAAAGGATAGGAAGACGGCCATCTATGCAGCCTATGATCGATTTTATCGTGGTGATATTGCCAAGGAAATAGTAAGAGGCAGTCAAGAGCAAGGTGGCTTATTCACTGAAGCTGACCTGGCAAATTGGAAAGTAAAGATTGAGGAACCGTTAATGACGAACTACCGCGGCATTGAGGTTTATAAATGTCAACAATGGACCCAAGGACCAGCCATGCTACAGACACTCAACATTCTGGAAAATTATGATTTGAAAAGCATGGGTTATAATTCAACGAAATACATTCATACAGTTTATCAGGCGATGAATCTTGCTTTTGCTGATCGTGATTTTTACTATGGCGATCCCGCATTTGCACCAGAGGAACCAATGAAGGGACTTCTTTCGAAAGAATATGCAAAGGAGCGGATGAAATTGATCAACCCAGAGATGAATGATCCGAAAATAGGCCCTGGAGATCCCTATCTACTGGACGGGAAACAAAACCCTTTTCAGGACATACTTTTGAAGTGGGGTAAAAGTCAAGCTTTTAACTCGACCCAAGTGAACCCTCTCGATGAAAAGTATTTGGAATCGTTTACGGCAGGTACCACTTCGGTAGAGGCTGCTGACAAAGAAGGTTGGGTGGTATCAATTACACCTAGTGGAGGGTGGGTGCCTGCTTGTATTGCAGGTAATACAGGAGTGGGTATGAGCCAACGGATGCAGTCATTCGTGCTGGACGCCAAAGAGAATCCGTTTAATGTGGTCGAACCAGGCAAACGACCACGTGTTACCTTGACACCTAGTTTAGCACTTAAAGACGGGAAACCATTTTTATCTTTCGCTAAGCAAGCTGGCGATGAACAAGATCAATTACTGATTCAATTTTTTCTTAACATGGTTGAGTTTGGGATGACCGTTCAAGAAGCGTGTGAGGCGCCAAGTTTCAAAACGCTCCAGATGTATTCCAGCTTTGGCGATCATGAAAAAGTGCCGGGTGGATTAACCTTGAACAATGCAATGCCGGCATGGGTGAGAAAGGATCTAAGCCGTATGGGCTACAAGCTTTCCTACCAGGAGCGAACAAGTGGCCCCATCAATGCTATTTGGTTTGATTGGAAACACGGTTGCTTCTGGGGAGGAAGCAGCAATCATGGCGAAGATTATGGAATCGGCTGGTAGTTGCCTAACGGCTACCGCTACTCAAAGGCTTAGGCAATCAGATGCGATGGAGTTTTTGGAAATAATTTTTCCGCTTCTATTCACTTGCAATTCGGAGATGTTCTTGACCGTCACCATTAATTTCATTGTCGAATTCGATTTAACCAAAATTACGAAATGGGTTTAATTGAGCGGCAAGTTGCATCGCTGTATTTATAGAATGAGTAGTTGCTAAGATAAATGTAATTGACTTCGACAAATTGCTGTTGGAATAGGTAATATCCACTTCAAATGAATACTAATCTCACTTTTTACTGTTGAAAATAGCTCTAAAAACTAGTATAAAGGCAAAAAGACCAATACAAAGCATGACCAACACTCCCGGACTTACTAATTTAACTGCGTGCATAATTTTAGATTATTTCAATTTGTTTTGAGTACAATGGACAACAGTTTACTAAAACCTTATCCTAACCTGAAATCTAACATCGTTTCGGGAATTTCCAAGAATTGCTTCCCCACCTGAACCAATAATATCTCGATCTGTAAAGCGTGTTTGCGCCCAACGAATCCAAAAGTCAATTTTTTCTGAGAGCCGATATTGTAGTAGTAGAAAATGCCGAACTCCGCGACCACTATAGGCTGGAAATGTAAACGCAAGCCAAACATCTTTTTCATAAACATAAAGCCGATTGTCAAAGTCGTCCGTATCAAACAAAACATACCGACCTGAGATAGAAAATTTTCGCCAATCGAGTGACGCGTCCTGCATGATTGCAACACCTTGCGTGCTTTTCCCGGAGAAATCAAAAGTGCTGAATTGTGCTCTGCTTCGAAAGCTAAGATAGGGAGTGGCACTATAATCGAGGTTAACCCAATAGTTTCTTTTAATACCAAGGTCTGTCAGATACAAATTCACATCTGCACTGGTATTGCGCTGCCTGATTTCTTCGCGTGCTTGCAAAAAGAAGGACACAGTTTTAGACGGTTTGTAGTTGAACCGGATCAACCATTCACTTCCTTGAGAAGGTGCATAGTTCCGGAATTTTAACCATGGAAATTGAAAAAGATCTACATATCCGGCCAGGGAGTACTTTTTGCTAAAGGAATACTTCCAACCCCAATAAAAACCGGACTCATTTTGGGCAATTGAGTTTTCGGCCAAGGCGTTACTGTAAAAACTATAAAAGTTTCGATCAAACTTTCGATAGAGCATCGAGATATCGAGCTTCGGGGTTATGCTTGCCAAGATCCCCGCTACAAGCGCTTGCCCATGCTGAATGGTTTGCACAAACTCACTAAAGATCGACACGTTGTTGCTCGAATAGTTTAGAAATGCTCCGACATTTGAATTGTCACTTCCCTTGAACGCAAATTGATTGTATTGATTTTCTTTTCTAAAAATGGGAATGCTGAACTGAGTAGTGTGAAAAATTAGTCCTGCATCCAGCGATTTGTTTTTGTAGTTCGCAACTACTGCCAAATTGTTTTCTGTCAAACTATTTCGGTTTGCAAGTTCGGATGGGGTGCGGTGAAGCCCGGAAAAGTTAAATGAGGACAATACATTTTGGATGGTGTCTTGCACATTGCCATCGCGGCCACGCGAAGATAGCATCGTGTGAAGGGTGAAATTTTTAGCCGGCTCATAAGTCATAGCAGCCCCTCGAAAATAACCGGCTTCATAAATGGATGTGTAAGGAAGGAATCCCAGGTTGCTTCTTCGGACAGTTGTAACAGCCTCCCCATTCTTTCCAATTCCGAATACAGATCCCAGCGCGATGCCTTGCCCAAATTGCGCTTGGTAGTCGCCCACAATCAGATTTTTTATTTTCTGTTTATTGATGATCTGTGCATGAAAAGAAATATAATCGAAACCGTAATACTTTTTTGAACCGTTCCAGGTAATATTCTCGCCAGCATCTTTTTCCAATGTGAACCCCAAACTAAAATCACCAGGCCTGCTAGTACGAAAACGTGCGTAGAAGTTTCCTGGCGAGCCAGCATACCTTCGACTACTATCCGTTTCCTTTGCATAACCTTGCTGCTCTTCTAGCGTTTGTGCAAACCGAAGCAATAGATAATTATTTTTTTCACCGCCTATCCGTTGGAAAATGCTTTTGTCCAATACAGAAGCTGCTTCGGTAACTTTGACAAACGGCACAAACTTTAAGAAAAGCTCTTTTGTAAATCCCTCAACATTTTGAAGTTCGTATACAGAAAACAGTTTGCCTGCCTGCTCACGATAACTTATGAAGGAATTGATTTGTTGTGTGCTTAGTATATAAAATGCCGCCAGTTGTTCTTTGGTAATTCTATTGAGATCTATTGGATTGGAGATAAGTTGGAGATAATTTTCATAGAGATCTTGATAGTCAATATCTAAGTCCTGTGTGGCAAAAATTTCATCAACAAGAGAGGAGGCGTCTATCTCTTTTCGTGGATAGTCTTGTGAATATGACTTTGTTACAATGACCAAGCACAAGCCGATGAAGAAAATGCCCCACTTCATTTTTTCGCCTTTTTGGGAATCAAGTAAGTAGCAGAAGCTTGGTGGGCAGTCCCAGTAAGTTGACCTAGACGAATGGCATAGTCTATTTTTAATTTGTTTTTGTGGAATCCTAATCCGAAGAAGCCAGCTTGTGGATTTAACGCATAACCAGTTCTAAAAAATAGATTTTTGTAAACAGAATATTCAAGACCTGTTCGCCAAGTGGGTTTGTAGTCGATATCTTTTTCTAGCTCTGTAGAAATAAAAACTTTTTCACTTGGCTTCAAGCCAATACCTACCACCAATCGGGTTGGCAACTTGTCTCCATCGCGTGTCTGCAACGAAGACTGTGTTAGATTATTGATATACGCGCCAATACTAATCTGGTCAGTCAGTTGCGTGATACCACCAAAGTCAATACTCACGGTGTTTTGTACCCCAAAACCTTCCGCTCGGTATTGGATGTAATTAAGTTTGGCACCGAGAGAAGTTATACCGAATTGATTTCCAATTCCCAACGAAATAATCTGTTCGCTATAGATTGCATCACCAAACCGGAACATACCTAGCCCAGCATTTGCCCATCGTAAAGGAACGTTAAGTACTGCTGCCATTCGATTAGCACCTACCAGAGCAGGAACAGCTTCATAAGCGAACGCGGTACTTAGTTGTTGAGTTTTTCCGAGGGCACCAACGTTGCTGAAGAGCGCCCATTCGTCTTTAGGCGTAGAGGACGCATAGCCCATACCCGCTTGCCGAGCTCCCATCAACGTGGAAACACTTTGGCCAGCTAGTTGGCTATTCAAAAACCAAAAAACCGAAATTAAGAAGATGGCTCTCAATCTGATTGTGATATCAGATTAAATATAGGAAATCTCTAAAACTCTTTTTTCAAATTAAAGAAAAATCCTTGCGTAGCTTCGCGTGTAAAAGTGTATTCCAAGCGAAAGACTATGTCATAGGGTAATATAATATCCACTCCGGTTCCGCCACCCGCCAGTAGTTTTCCACTCAGACGCGTGTTTTGGGCTTTCTCCTCGTAGTTATCATAATTTTGGACATAACCAAAGTCTGCAAACGCTTTCCAGAAAATGGCAAACGGTACATGTTTGAATTGTTCTAGGGGCATATTCTCCCACCGACTGGCACTGGAGTAAATCTTTTTTTTGAATGTAGTTTTATTGACAATGAACTTTGGGCCTTCGATAACATAAACCTCGTAACCTCGAACGATTTGTCGTTGATAGCCCAGAGCACCTAATAGATTGTAAGGCTGGCGTATTGGGTCACTCAAGTAAACGGAAGCAAAGTTGGATAAGTTGAACCCCTTTTTCAGCTCGTGGTGATAGGCGTACGTTAGGTTTAGGATCCATTGGTTCACATCACCTTCCCATCCCAACCCGTTCTTTTGAAGATGGGCAGAGAATTGATACCCCTTTAGTGGATACATGATCACATCGCGATGTTCTGACCGAAACGAGTAAGAAAACATAGCATACTTCTGCTTGTTGCTTGTGTTGTTGAAGTAATTTGGATTGTAGACCGCTACTTGATCATTGATGTAGCTGGAGCGATAGCCAATAGAGAACGAATGAGTTTCAAAAAAAGATTTGCGATAGGTGTATGTCGCATGCGCTGAAATTGTATTTCTGAGAACAGGTTTGCCATCAAATAAGGCTGCTGAATCTGTAGGAAGGAATTTAATTTTATGGTCTACTGTTTGCGCACCAACATTCCGCAACTCGCCAAAGTCAAAACTCAAAATTAACCCTTGCTTCTGACGTTTATCGAGATAGGGAATAACGTAACTCAGCGCGTAGCTCTGCGTAAATCCAAATTGTGCAGTTAGTTTTAGCGTTTCATTTCGCCCTCTGCAATTGTATTGCTCCAGTCGAAGTCCATAGTTAACACGCCCGAAGTCGTGGTTATAATTTTGCCACCATTCGTTGAAATTCCGATCAGCTAGTTCAAAAATCGGGATCGGCCATGTATACCAACGTTCTTCAACTTCTACCAGCAAATCGATTGTATTGTAAGACATTTCCAAGCTGCGAATGGTAACTGTGTTGAACAATCGTAGATTGTAAATTTTTCTTTTATCTAAAGAAAGTATTTCCGGTAGCTTGTAGAAGCGAACGGTGTCACTCGTTTTCAGTGAAAGTTCACGAGAGATTATCGGGTCGCGTGTTCGTTTGTTTCCGATGATTATAATACGGTTGACTGTAACCGTTCGCGATGAGTCGATACCGGTGCGTCCCACCGTGTCCGACTTGGTTTTTGCTTTGGCGAAAGCGGATGTCGTATCGATTGAAAAGCAAAGGAGGCCAACTATGAAAAAGAACTTTACTTCGAATTTCGCCACGGCTCTTCAGTCTACAAATCAAGAAGTAGTTTTATGAAGTAGTTCTATTGGTTCTCAATGAACGGACAAGTATTACGATTCCGGCAAGAAATAAAGGAATGCTCAATATTTGACCCATGTTGAACGAAAGATGGTCTTCAAATTCTACTTGATTTTCTTTTAGGAATTCGAACACAAATCGAAGTCCAAATAGTACGGTTAGAAAAACACCCAGAATACGTCCGTCAACCAGATTGAGCTTGTGTCTTGACCAATACCAAAAAAGGGCTACAAATAAAATGAAATACGAAATCGATTCATATAACTGTGCAGGGTGGCGGGCAATTCCCAAGGTGCTAACTTTTCCGGCATAGGTTCCAGAAGGTTCTAAAGACACTTGATAATTTAGCATGGCGGAACGTTCGTCAACAAACTCGTTCTGAAACTCAAGCTGATTTCTAACTCTTCCGAGAATAAATTCATTTGCCTGGGTTTCAGTAGTGCCTGGTTTGAAAAACAGATAGAGGTTTATCGGAACACGGCCATTTTCACCTTTGGCGCGAGTAGCGTCTTTTTCGATTTCTAATTTTGCCACTGGGTTGCTGCCATCTTGATCAAACAAAATCCGTTCCGCCACAGGGTTGAAAAATACTACCCCAAATGCACTATCGGTTGGCTTGCCAATAATCTCTGAATTAAAGTAGTTACCCATTCGGATAAGCCCAGCCACTAAGCAACTGAGGATGGCAATTCTATCCAACACTTGAAGATAGTTTTGGTTTGGAAATTTTTTGCGACTGTAAATCCATAATGCAATGAGAATCGCAATGACTCCGCCATGGCTGGCTAAGCCAGTAAATCCTGTCATGCGGAACGGAGAGAGTTGAAACGGAAGAATCACACCGAGCGGATTTGTCCAAAGCATCTCCGGCTCATAAAAGATAACATGGCCTAATCGCGCGCCAATAATTGTGGCAACAATCATGTATACCGTAAGTGTATCCACATCTTTTTCGGGTTTGCCCTCCTTTTTGTGGATGTAGTAAAGAATTTGTTGCGTGATCAAAAATCCCAATGCGAAGAATAAGCCGTAGTATCGAAGGGTAAAATCAAAAAGAGAGAAAAAGCTAAACGAGAATATCTCAGGGCTGCCGTTCCAAATAATGTAACAAATCATAGTAAGCTGTTAGACGTTGATTGGGGTTGTTCGTTTAATTCAAAAAAATATCACCAAAGATAGCGACTAATGACGAATGATCAACCCACGGCTATCTGGATTGACATTATCTATACATTATCTAGTTCCCTTAATTCTTCAGCGAACCCCCCAGAGAGAATCGGGAAGCGGCACCAGCTTCGAGGATCTACGTTGATTTCGTCTAAATGAAAGGATGGAGCCAGCCTCTCACGTTTCCATTGATTGGCAGACCAAAGGCGGAAGAATTTCTTGATATATTCTTTCAACTGCTGATTTGGCTTTCCCTCGGAAAGAATGACGTATACCTCAGTTGGTGCTTTTCTCTCTTGAATGGCTAGTGTTTCAATTTCAGCAAGAATAGCGTAAGGCATCAAATCCTTTTCATCTGTCTGCGTTAGCTCAAGGGGTCGTAACTCAGCCGTTGGTTGTAGTTGATTGACGTAAGAGAGTGCTGTGTAACCCAACTCTTTCTCTGCCCACTTTAACCATTGGATAACAAATGGTTTGTTTAACCCAGCAATAGGGGCAAGGCTACCGCTCGTGTCACCATCCATTGTAGCATAACCTACGTCCCCTTCGCTCCGATTGGATGTTGTAAGTAGAATGGATTGTTTAATGTTTGCGAGCAACCAAATGATGGGCGACCGTGATCGAGCCTGGATGTTTTGCATAGCAATGTCATCGGTTTGCCAACTTAACTTCCGGCCTAATACTGTTTCGATTTTGTTTTCATAAGATTCCACTTCGGCATCAATCAGCCATGAATGAAAATCGGCTCCAATTGAACTTGCCAATTCGCGCGCTGCGGTGAGTGTGGCATCAGAAGAATTTCTTGTGCCCTGGTAGGCGCAAGTGAGAAGTTTGCCTACCGCAGATTTCGTATCGGAACTGTCCGTCAGGCCTACCGCCATATTGAAGTTCTCCCATCCCAATTCAGCCGAAGCTCTTCTCACCATTTCACTGACCAGTACGGCACAGAGTGACGAATCGGCTCCACCACTGAGGCTGAGCACAAAGCCGCGGGCTCTGCTTTTTCTAAGGTAGTCAAACAGGGCAACCGAAGTTGCTCTCGCCAATTCTTCATTCGTTTCTTTGTTATCGGTGATGGTGTGCGTTTCTGTTAGCTCAGGTCGATCGAAATTGATTTGACAAGATTGAAGATTGAAAGGCTTGAAAGATAGGCGTTCACTGACCTTCAATAGTTTTCCGTTTTGACCAAAAATGATGTCCCCGTCATAAATCATTCGGCCGGCCTCGTTGCCGAGCAAATTGGTAAAAACATAGGCGCAATTGAAGTTTCTTGATCCATCAATTACGACTTCATTTTCGCGCAATTTGCTTTTGCGCATCGCAAAATGGCTTGCGCTTGGGTTCAAGATCAAATCAACTCCTCTTTCCCGCAATTTATAACCTGGTCTTTTTTCCTTGCGCCAGGCATCCTCACATATTTCGAATCCGAATTTAATTCCGTTTGTTTCATAGACTAAATCACCCACTGGAATCACTTCATCGACAACTTCAATTTCCTTTACTGATCCTGATGGCCACGCATCAAACCACCGTGGCTCATAATGTACTCCATCGCGCGCCAAATTTTGTTTGAGGGTGACACCAAGAATTTTTCGGTCTGAAATGACACAAGCACCATTGTAAGTAACCCCTCCAAACCGAACCGGCAATCCTATACACACAGTGATTGATTCACAATGCGGAACAATTTCTTGCAGGTGTTTCCATGCTTTCGCAGAAAGCCAGTCACTCAAAAACAAATCTTCACAACCATACCCTGTAAGGCAAAGTTCAGGCAGGCAAAGAATGGCAACGCCTTGTTCCTTCGCCTCTTCAATGGCAGAAAGAATGTTAGCTATATTACTCTTCCAGTCAAAGGGAGTTTGATTTACTGTGGCGCCACCTATTTTTAAAATCCTGCTCATTTACTGTTGTCATTTGCTGGTTTCTAGTTACTTGTTTTGACGGAATTTGAGAACTGGAAACTTCTGGGATTAGATTAGACAGAGTTTTAGTTGGCTTTTTGGGGATTGATCGACAATAAGCTATTCAATTCAAGATGGAGAACTTTACTAAAGGAAGATTCAGTAGCTTCGCCTGTGACCTTATCAATTTGATACCAAGATTTTTTTTTGTAATCATAGACAAAACCCTCCTGCACATCATAATCACGTAGCAACGCAAGTACTTTAGCACTGTCTTTTTTCACACCTGCCGAATGGGTTACTTCAATAAGCGTTAGTGTTTTATCTTGCTTGTGATCATAGAGCAAGATATCGGGAGCAGGGCTTGTTTGTCCTTCATCAATCATTGTTTCGGGGTAGGGGAATAATTGGGTTTTATCTTTAAGGTAAAGGTCGGCAAGCCCGTGGATAAGTTGAGTGATGATGGCCTGATGTTCCTTAGGAGCATTTATTCCCATGATGATCAAATTATCTTGCATGATGGCATCTATTAAAAATCAGTGTAAAGATAGATTTTTTTATGATGAACATTACCAGTCCTTAGTTTCCAGAAACCTGAACCCATTAGATATCAAGCATCACGCACGTCTTCTCGGCTGCGCTCTGCTCAGCTTTCTTTTTATTAAAACCATGTCCGAGGCCAAAAGGTTGCTCGCTGATAATCACTTGAATCGAAAATTCTTTATGGTTGTGTCCCGTTAATTTAGATTCTACCAAATCGAATCGGATTTTTTTTCCCTGGCGCTGTGCCCACTCGATCAACTTGCTTTTGTGATTGGTGTTTACGTTCACGACTGTTTCTAAATTGAAATAGGGTTGTATCAATTTGTCGATGACGAATTTTTTTGTTTTCAAGTAACCCTTGTCGAGGTAAATGGCACCCACCAGTGCTTCAAGGGTATTGCCCAGAATAACATGTTGAAGTTGCGTGTTGCGTTGGTCAAATCGAACGATCGAACCGATACCTACTTTTCGGGCCAGATTGTTTAACGATTCGCGATTGACAATTCGAGAGCGAATTTCGGTAAGAAAACCCTCGTCTTTAAACGGGTATTTTTTGAATAAGTAATCGGCTACCGCTGCGCCCAAAATAGCATCTCCCAAATATTCAAGCCTTTCATTGGATTCGCGAAAGCCAACTGTGTCTTTTGATTTGGAACTATGCAAGGTGGCTAACCGATAGAGCGCCAGATTGGTAGGAGGGAAGCCAGCAATCGTTTTGATCGCGGTTACAAGTTTTTTATCTTCTTTAGAATTAGGCTTGGTGAGAGTGAGTAAATTCCACACAGGTCAACCTTACTCAACTTTCCGGATAATAACAGACGCATTATGACCACCGAAGCCAAAGGTATTGCTCAAAGCGACTTTTACATTTTTCTTTTGTGCCTTATTGAATGTCAGATTCAATCGAGGATCGAGTTCGTCATCGTCCGTAAAATGATTGATCGTGGGAGGAACTATTCCCTCTTCAAGAGCGAGTAAACAAGCAATTGCTTCGATGGCTCCCGCAGCTCCCAACAAATGACCCGTCATTGACTTGGTAGAACTGATATTCATTTGGTAGGCATGCTCTCCAAATACTTGCTGTATTGCTTTGATCTCACCGATGTCTCCTAATGGTGTGGATGTTCCGTGAGTGTTAATATAATCAACTTCCTCGGGCTTGATGCCGGCTTCTTCTAAGGCATATTGCATTACCTTGATAATGCCAGTACCTTCTGGATGAGGTGCAGTAATATGGTATGCATCTGCAGACATTCCACCTCCGATAATTTCGCCATAAATCTTTGCGCCACGCCTTTTGGCATGTTCGTATTCTTCGAGTATTAACGCACCCGCACCTTCCCCTAAAACAAATCCATCTCTGTCTTTATCGTATGGTCGGGACGCTGTCTCAGGTGAGTCATTCCTTTCTGAAAGTGCTTTCAAGGCATTAAATCCGCCTACTCCTGCAATGCAAACGGCCGCCTCTGAGCCACCAGAAACGATGACATCTGCCTTCCCTAATTTTACATAGGTGTAGGCATCATAAATTGCATTTGTAGATGAAGCACAGGCAGAAACTGTAACATAGTTTGGCCCGTGAAAACCGTATTTGATAGAGATGTGCCCAGCACTTAAGTCCGGGATCATCTTTGGAATAAAGAACGGATTGAACCGAGGCGTTCCATCTCCAGCGGCAAACGTCCTCATTTCTTCCTGAAAAGTGAACAAACCGCCAATTCCAGAGCCCCAAATAACTCCTACTCTGTCTTTGTTAACTTTATCGAGGGGAAGTTTTGAATCTAGAATAGCTTCATCTGCAACGGCCATCGCATATTGAGCGAATGGATCGAGTTTTCTAGCCTCCTTGCGTTCCATGAGGACAGTAGGGTCAAACCCTTTTACCTCACACGCAAATTTGGTTTTGAAAAGAGTTGTGTCAAACTTAGTAATCGGGGCAGCACCGCTTTTTCCTTGAGATAACCCATCCCAATATTCGCGAAGTGTATTTCCAATTGGAGTAAGCGCACCTGCCCCTGTGATGACAACTCTTTTAAAAGTCATAGATGATAGATGATCGTAGACGACCTAAAGCAAAATTATTTTTTTGCGTTTTCTTCCAAATAGGAGATCGCCTGGCCAACCGTAGCAATGTTTTCAGCTTGATCATCTGGAATCGAGATATTGAATTCTTTTTCAAATTCCATGATCAACTCAACAGTATCTAATGAATCAGCTCCCAAATCATTGGTAAAGCTTGCCTCAGGAGTTACTTCAGATTCTTCAACACCCAACTTGTCGATGATGATTTGTTTTACTTTTTGTGCGATTTCGGACATGATAATAAGGTTTAAGGATTCAAAAATCAGGTGCAAATAAAGAGATTTAACCCAATATTGGCAAACATTTAGCCACGTTCATGAATACCCGTTACTTTTATGGGCTTTAAAAAAATGAAGAAAAAGACACTTGAAATAAGCTATTCTTATGATTTTGACCTGCTAGGCATCATTTCGCCCCTAAAAGGGTATAAGTTAGCCTGGGAGATCAATAATTCTCTGAACATTAAACTGGTAAAGGATAAGGATTTATGTATTTTTTTCAAGAATGGCATCGATCAAAATTTCTCGCAATTTAGTTATTCAGGCGAGGCGTGGGTGCTGAAATTGTTTCGAAACAAGCCAATTGAATCAGATCAGTCCAAAACAACGCTGGTGCCCGAATTTCCACATTATGATTTTGTTTTATTGACACAAAGTGATGATACAACCAAAAGCAATCGATTGCAGCAAGTCTTACGACTTATCCCTTCCGTAGAATTGGTTGCTTTTATACCTTTGGGCACTTTAAAAGCTAAGGATTACTTTATTTTCTAACATTATACATGGAAAGGATTTCTTACAACAAAACAAAAATCGTAGCCACAGTAGGGCCGGCTTCAAACAACAAAGAGATGCTTCATGCATTGATTAAAGAAGGTGTGGATGTGTTCCGCCTCAATTTTTCTCATGGCAAGCACGAAGATCATTTAAAGGTGATCAACTTCGTTCGCGAGTTGAACAATGAGATGGGCACAAATGTAGCTTTGCTGCAAGATCTACAAGGTCCAAAAATACGCGTCAACGAAATGCAGCCAGGCATCGAAATCGTGGCAGGCCAAGAGATCGTCATCACTACCCGTGAGGTGCTGGGGAATAATGAACTTGTGAGCACTTCGTATGAGGGCTTGCCAAGGGACGTGAAGCGTGGAGACATGATTTTAATTGACGATGGGAAGATCGAGTTGAAAGTAGTTGAGGTACGTGACATTGATGTTGTTTGTAAAGTGATTTATGGAGGGCCGTTAAAGTCACGAAAGGGAATTAATTTACCATTTTCAAAAGTAAGTGCGCCCTCGCTTACCGAGAAAGATTATGAAGATTTGGAATTTGGGCTGAAGAATAAAGTGGATTGGGTGGCTCTCTCTTTTGTTAGAAAGGCAACTGATATCGAAATTCTTCGTGAAGTGATTAATCGCCAGAAAGCCGCTACACGGATTGTGGCGAAAATCGAAAAGCCCGAAGCCCTTGAAAATATTGACGCCATCATAGCGGCCACAGACGCGATCATGGTTGCCCGCGGAGATTTGGGCGTTGAGATTTGGATGGAAGAAGTGCCGATGGTGCAGAAAATGTTGGTCGATAAATGTAACAAAGCTGCGAAGCCAGTGATAGTTGCTACGCAGATGATGGAAAGTATGATTGAGAATCCTCGACCTACCCGTGCCGAGACGAATGACGTGGCTAACGCTGTGATGGACGGTGCTGATGCGCTGATGCTATCAGCCGAAACAGCTGCAGGAAAATATCCCATCGAGGTAATCAGAAGTATGGTTCGAACCATCGGGTCGGTTGAAAAACAAGGAAAGATTTTTTTTAAATTTAGAGAGCCCGATCCTGCAACTTCTACCTATTTTGCCGATAGCTTAATTTTGACAGCTTGCAAATTGGCGAAAGATGTGAACGCGAAGGCTATTGTTGGAATGACTCAATTGGGTTACAGTGCCTATAAAGCCTCTTCACACAGACCTGATGCCAATATATTTGCCTTCACAAGTAACCATGCGATTATTAACACCATGAACTTGGTTTGGGGTACCCGCTCATATCATTATGACAAAGCGGCTTCTACGGATGCAACCATTGCGGATGTGGAGGATATTTTGAAACGTGATGGTCACGTAAAAAAAGGTGATACTTTTATTATTTTGGCCAGCATGCCAATTCAAGAGAGAGGTAGAACAAACATGATTAAAGTGCACGAGGTGCAGTAGTGGTTGCGCCACTATTTGTTACGGCCCCAGTTTAAATTAGGTGGTTGTTATCCCTGGCAGAATAACAGGATACAACGATTTCTTGCCAATAATTTTGGCGTCATAGACCGTGATTTCTTTCTGTTTTGGGTCTGTAAAATAAACTGTGTCAGTTAATAATTGTTGTAATAATAACTGATGTTGGAATGTGGTCAACTCCCAACGGTTCCCATTGCTGCAATGTTATAAAATTTAGTTGGGAGTTGTCCATCATTTCGACATCAAAAGCATTCACACGCTTAGTTTGATTCTACCCTCAAACCAAATGGAAAGTTGGGATACCGTCATCGCCCAGTTTTGGAGTGGTGCCGTCCATTTTTTTTGGATGTTGCAATAGGCTAGGTAGATCAATTTCAATAGTGCCATGTCTGATGGAAATGCCCCCTTGGTCTTTGTTACCTTGCGCACCTGACGATGAAAGCCTTCAATGGTATTAGTCGTGTAAATCATCTTACGGATGGCTGGGTCGTATTTAAAGTAGGTACTCAGCTTGGGCCAGTTGTTACGCCATGAATTGATGACCAATGGATATTTTTTCCCCCACTTTTTATCCAACGCATCCAATTGTTGCTCTGCCAAATCCTTGGTGGCTGCGCGATATACTTCCTTAAGGTCAGCCATGAACGGTTTCTGATCTTTACTAGTTACGTACTTGAGGCTATTACGGATCTGTTGAACCAAACAGCTCTGCACTTCTACTTTGGGGAAAACGCTTTCGATAGCCTCGGAAAAACCATTGAGATTGTCGATACAAGCAATCAGAATGTCGGCCACCCTTACTGGCGTGCGTTTGCAACGCGTGCCGCTCCTAATTTTATTTGTTATTTGTAACCTGTCCACGCATTTCAATAACTTTAGGCCATGTCACAGAAGTACAAGTTCCATGACCCGCAGGGGATGTATTTGAGCGGAGTGGCCGATCATTTGCGAAGGGTAAAGAATTACAAAGTTTGGCAAGATGACAACCACTCTGAGCTGCTCACCTCGGCAAAGTTTACGTGGCAAAAATTGGATTACCTTCACGACAATCCAGTGATGGACGAGATCGTGGATGAGCCCTGGGAATATCGGTACAGTTCGGTAAGGGATTATTATCCTAACAAAAAAGGGTATTTGGAGTTGAATAAAATAGAGTAGGTGGGCACGCGTTACGAGCGCGCGCCAGCTAGGGGAAAGAAAGGTAGAACAAATATGATTAAAGTGCTTGAAGTGCAGTAGCTGCTGCAGCCCGCTATTTTGTTACGGCCGCATTTTTTTTAGGTAGTTGTTTTCCCTGACGGAAGAAACGTTCAGCCGACAAACGCATGATTCTACGCCACCGATTTTTCAATAGCAGGTTTGGTTGGCTTTGCTCTTTCGAGGGACATCGCTCTTGCGAAAAACATCTTTAAAAAAGATATGGTTCAACGTAAAGAATAAATCCAGACTCGCAAAACCAAAAAATAAGTAATGAAGGGACTTATGATTTACGACAGGTGGATGCAAATCATTTTTAAATGGCGAGGTTCAACCGAAATTTGTAATTTTATTTTTTTTAAGCAACCTTCGATAGTCAGCTTTAATACCGATTTTCATATCTTTTTTCAGCGATCCTTGATCGGCAATTATTGGTATCGATTGAAGGCAAATAACAGTAGCCAGAAAATTTTAAAGAATGAACTTAGACGATATCTTTTCACAATTAAATCAAGATGAGATTTTGCTCTTTCAATCTATCATGAAAGAAGTGTCCTTCGAAAAAGGGAGTGTGATTATCAAGGAAGGGCAAGTAGCGTCCAATATGTACTACATAAAAAACGGGGCTTTGCGCAGTTTTTTTTATAAGTACGGAGAGAATATATCTGACTTCTTCTTTTTTGAAAACTCTTTTGCGTCTGATTTTGCATCCTTCTATAGTGGTAAACCATCTAGTTTTAACCTGGAATGTTTGGAGGATGTAGTGGCTCTACAAATTAATCGTGAGGATCTTTTAATACTTGGCGAAAAGCACCCCATATTTGAACGATATGGACGTATAGCTGCTGAGTATGCCTTCCTCTTGGTGGAAGAGCGCATGCAATTACTCCACACAGGAGATCTGGAAACGCGTTTCCGCTGGATGATGAAGAATTTCCCAGCAATTTTCATGCGCGTACCTCAATATCAAATTGCTTCCTATTTAGGGGTTAAACCAGAAAGCCTGAGCAGGATTAAATCGAGGATTGGCAAAGCGTTATAACAACTTCTTAACATAGGTCATTTATTCTGCCTTTTCTGACGTGCACATTTGTGTCGAAATAAACAAACACACAAAATGAAAACGTCCTCGCAAAGAATGCTGACTCGCATAGTTCATATCGTGTCAGGCACTATGATTGGTCTCTATTTCTATTCTCCGCTCGGCTTGGATAGTAGCTTTCAAGCGGCTGTAAAGTTTATAGTCATCCCGTTGGTTGCGGTTAGTGGGTTGTGGATGTGGAAATCTGAAGCCATTCGGAAATGGATTAAGCATGGGTAAGGCTTACTACTCCTGCTTCGGTGAATGGCGCAAACGTGATTTGAAAAATGGTTTTTTTAAACATTAAAAAAATATGAAATGGAGAATGTTAGGAAGGCAACAAGAAAAGATAAACAAGCTATTGTAGGCATACTCACTCAAGCGTTCTGGAACGAGCCACATATTAATTGGTTTGCCGGAACACATAATAATAAAAAGCAGAGAGTAGAAGCTTTAATGTCGTTTGTTTTTGAAAAACGCTTACCCAACGGAGAGGTGTTTATCACCAACGATTCTCAGGCCGTTGCAGTTTGGAGAAATGATACAGCCACCAAATTTTCGATTAGTCTAACGCTGGAGTACCTTAAATTTTTGTGGATTTATGGATACAAAAGAGTCATGGACATTAACCGCTATGAAAAGAGTGTGCATAGCCGATACCCTAAAGATAAATCAATTTACTATCTATGGATGTTGGGCACGTCCAACCAAAGCCAAGGAAAAGGATTGGGATCTCATTTGATGAATTACATGCTAAGGGATGCCGCTAAAAATGGCATAGATACCTACTTGGAAACAGCCACCGAAAGTAATGTTGCCTTGTATCAGCATAAAGGATTTGAACTCTACGATCAAATGGAAGTAGTGGGTGAGCCAAACATAACTATCTACTTTATGAGAAAAGGGTCAATTAGTTAACGAAGTGGGAGAAGATCGTTGCAGACCCCAGCAAAATCTGGATTGAATCAAGCCAAGCTTGGGTTCACCAGCAGAACGGTTTCCTTTTCAACAACTACCATTCCGGCTGGGTCGCCCTTGCGTTTGCGCACATATTTTTTAGGTGTGTATGCCACCGGGCAAAGGCTGTCTGTTTTTCGTTTGGAGTTGTAGGCTGCCAGTTCTGCCGCCCGTTCGATCACGTCTTTCGGGAAATTTTTTCCTGATTGATGCTTTATGATTACATGCGAACCCGCTACATCTTTTGCGTGCAGCCAAAGATCTTCTTTGTAAGAATGCTTTAGAGTAAGTTGATCATTGGCCTCTGCATTCTTTCCCACCCAAATCTGGAAGCCTTTGTATTCGAATGTATGATAGGGAAGAGGTTCTGATCTGCTCTTTTTGTTTAAAGAAGTCTCTTCCTTCCCAAATTGCCGTACGGTCTTTAGATCTTCTGACTTCTCCAGAGTTTCGATAGACTTTTTTATTTTTTCGTTTGCCTTTTTTTTTGATAAGATGGACTCATTCAACTTAGCAATTTCTATTTGTTGATTTTTTGCTTTTCGATAAAATACCTCAGCGTTGCGTTGTGGGTTGAGATCTCGTTTAAGTTTTATTTTTTCAGGTTGATTGGTATAAAAGTTTACCAGCTCAATGGTTTCTACACCTGGTTTGATTTCGTGCATGTGAGCCATTAGAAGATCTCCCCAAAGTTGATAGTGGGTGTCGTTAATCAGGTCGTTTACTTTTTGGACGTTCTTTACAATGTAATTGTTATTGCCTGTGAGTTGATCGTTTAGTGCCTTTAACGCCTTTGATTTTTCGGTTTCAAACGAAGTTGAAATGGTATATCTGTAATAGAAATCGTTGATTGCAGAAATAGGGTTTTCAAATTCGGAAACAATTTCGTCCATTGGGATGAGCGACAGAGAAAGTTTGCTGTGCCTTTTTATGATATAGTATCGCGGCACCTCCAGTAAGGTCTTTGTCTTTTGAAAGAATGACCATTTTTCGTCATCTGTCAAAAATGCTTTCAGTTTTTCCTCCAGGTATTGGATTACTGATTTTCCGAACGTGAAAAAGGTCTTTTGTAATTCATCCAGGTGCTTAGCGAAGTGCTCTTTGCTCCAATTGATAGTCTTGTCTAGTTCACGCAAAGAAATATCAAAATCATTTTGAAACTGATTGCGAAAAATCTCTTTTGCACTGCCATTTTGAAGCAGAATAATATTGGATTGACTCCCATGCATCTTGAACAAGAGCGATACACCTTCGTCAAATTCAATCAAAAAGGATCGCTCATTTTCAAATTGCCGAATGGAAACTATCTTTTTTAATATGCCAACCTGAAACAAATCAATACTGTTTTTCTTGGCCCGATTGAATGATGATGGAAAAGACAAACAACAAAAGGCCGGCTGAAGACTTGCCTTTAGGAAGAAAGACTCTGTCGAATTGTTGAACTCGAGAATTAGTTCCTCTTTGTTTTGACTAAAACAAGAAACTAACGTAAACCCCTTCAGCTTTTGGTCCAGCGCTTGGCTTAACTGTCTTAGAAAATAGAAATTATTATGCAAAACTAAACGGTGAAAGAAAGTCCATCGTAGCCCAAAGCAATCGATTCGGGTAATTCTTTTTCTATCAACTTATGCAAACCCAATTTGTGACTCATATGAGTAAAGTAGGTTTGGCGAGCGCCAATTGTTTTTGCCACTTCAATCGATTCGGATAATGTAAAATGGGACGGATGATTTTCCTTCTGAAGTGCATTGAGTATAAGCACGTCTGTCCCCTTTAATTTTTCGTAGGTGGATGCCGGGATTTGATTAGCGTCTGTGATATAACTGAAATTGCCGATTCGAAAACCGAAGACAGGCATTCTCAAATGGAACACAGGAAGCGGAGTAATGGTAATTCCGTTGATTTCGAACGGACGATCGTCAATTTCATTCAGCGTGATTTGAGGGGTGCCTGGATATTTCACTGTCTCGAAAGCATAATAGAATTCAGTCTGTACTTGAGCCAGAGTTTGTTTCATGCCATATACGGGCATATCTTTTTGTTGCAGGTAGTTGAACGCCCGAACATCGTCTAATCCGGCAATATGATCTTTGTGACTGTGGGTGAGGATTACCGCGTCTAATTTTTTAATGCCCTCGCGAAGCATCTGTTGGCGGAAATCTGGCCCTGTATCAATTACGAAGCTATGTGAGCCTAACTCAATATGAATAGAAACCCGTAGTCGCTTATCGCGGTAGTCCATGGATTGGCAAACCTCACACTGACAACCAATCACGGGCACACCTTGTGAAGTACCAGAACCGAGGAAGGTGATTTTCAAAGAGATTGATTAAAATTTGAATGTGTGGCAGAGAAGGGTGGATGTAATCTTACCTTTTTCTTTTTTGAACTCCACAAACTTCTTTTCTGACAATTTAAAACCAATCGCGTTTCGGGTTTGCGGGTCCACCACCCAATATTCTTTCACACCCGATTTTTCGTAGATTTTTTTCTTTTTCGTAAGATCAAAACTCTTTGTGCCAGGTGAAAGAACTTCAATCACTAGATCAGGCGCACCATAAATACCATCTTCTTTTATGATGTGTAACTTTTCGTTACCAATAAAAGTCAAATCGGGCTGAAATGCATTTTTCTGGTTGTCCAAATAAACGTCAATGGGCCCTATAAAGACTTCGCCAGATTTAGTTTCATTAACAAAATTGTAGAATTGCCCAGTTAGCGTTACTATTAAACTTTGATGTCTAGATGTGGGAGCAGGTGACATATAGATTATTCCTTCAATTAATTCACAGCGAGTACCCTCGGGAAGCATTTTAAATACTTCCATGGTAGTGCGGGGTGGCCTTTCCAGTAGACTTACCATTGATCTAGATTTTAACCTCTGCACGAGTTAACTCTTCATACAATTTCAAATTCTTTTCACTGAATTTGGACGTATCAAGCTCTACATTTTTTAAAATGTCGAGCAATGCGTTGATTTTTCCTTCCATCGCAAAAAACTTGTTCACAATCATAATCTTTTGCTCTTTTAACAAGCAATAGCCTGATTTGAAGTTGCCTTTTTCGTAGCGCATGATATAGTCCGACTCAGCAATAAGGTCTTCGAGTTTGGTCAAAAATTGGTTTGTATATTTAATCATTCGTAGTGGCGAATTTTGGTGGCAAGATAGGTAGTAATTTGAAGATTTGGTAATGGTAAATTCGGCATTCAAGGAGAAGAGACTAGTAGTTTTGGTTGGCCCAACAGCAATAGGCAAGACGGCTGCGGCCATTGCGTTAGCAGAGCAATGGAATACCGAGATCATTTCGGCTGATTCAAGGCAGATTTACAGGGAGATGGAAATAGGCACAGCAAAGCCTACTGCTGATGAACTATCAAGGATTAAGCATCACTTTATCAACTTTAAGTCAATCGAAGAAAACTATAATGCCGGGCAATTTGGACGTGATGCCATGGAGTTGATCAATCAATTATTTGAGGAAAAGGACGTGTTGATTTTATGCGGTGGATCTGGGTTGTATATCAAGGCATTGTTGGAAGGGTTTGATGAAATGCCAGAAATACATGAACGTTTGAGGAAGGAGATCATTGAGAAATATACCCAAAAGGGATTGGCTTGGCTGCAGGGTGAAGTGGAAAAAATAGACCCAGACTATTTTGCGGTGGTCGATGTGCAGAATCCCCAGCGCCTAATGCGGGCTTTGGAGTTGAATTTGTCATCAGGCCAGCCAATGCACATTTTGCGGAAGAAGAAGAAGATGGAGTTGCCATTTCAAGTGACTAAAATCGGACTGCAACTTCCTCGGGAAGAATTGTATCAACGGATAGATTTACGAATGGATCAGATGATCGAAAAGGGGTTGTTCGAGGAAGCCGCGAGATTCTATCCCCAACGACATCTAAATGCCCTACAAACTGTTGGCTACCAGGAGATTTTTGGATACATGGAGAAGAAATATAGCCGCGAAGAGGCAATTCGATTATTGAAAAGGAATTCACGGCACTATGCGAAGCGGCAATTGACTTGGTTTAAAAAGGATCAAGAGATAAGGTGGACGAGACCGGACGAGGTGCTGAAAGAGGTGACCAAAGAAGTAGATAATAGTTAGACCTCATGCCTATTTTGGGTTTATCAATCTTGTATATTTGATCACTTTTTTACGGATATGACCAGGGATGAGGCAAAAGCGATAGTAGATAAACTAGTTCAGCGATTTGCCGAGCATAGCGAAGAATACCACTTGCCCGAATACAATGAGCAAAAGACAAGGCAGGATTTTATCAATCCGTTTTTTAAAGCACTTGGTTGGGACATAGACAATGAAAAAGATGCCTCTGAAGCTTATCGCGAAGTGATTTATGAAGACAAAGTTGTGGTGCGCGGCAAAGCGAAAGCACCCGACTATGGTTTTCGCCTATCGGGTAGCGGAAAAAAAAGATTGTTTTTTGTAGAAGCGAAAAAGCCATCGGTTGCACTAAAAACCAATAAAGAATCCGCCTATCAACTAAAGCGATATGGAAGCAGCGCCTTGGCCGATGTTTCTATTCTTACAAACTTTGAAGACTTTATCGTTTACGATTGCTCGCGGGTGCCCAACGTGAACGACAGCGCAAGTGTCTCTCGTTTAAAGCATATTCACTTTGCGGACTACCTAAAAGAGTTCGATTTTATTTACGATACCTTTTCGCACGAAGCTGTTACCAAAGGACGCTTTGATAAATTCGTTCAGAGTGACACCAATAAAAAAGGGAGCCAAACGCTGGATAAGGAATTTGTACAAAGTCTTGATCAATGGCGTAAATACCTGGCTACAAATATTGCCGGAAATAATAAGAAGCTCGATGACGAAGAAATCAACTTTGCCGTTCAGCAAACAATAGACCGGTTGATTTTCCTTCGCTTCTGCGAAGATCGAGCCGTGGAGCCATACGGGCAATTGCAAAAAGCCGTTTCAAAAGGTGAATCATACAAAAATTTGTTTGATCTTTTTAAACAAGCCGATGACAAATACAATTCTGGATTATTTGATTTTGAAAAAGATCAGATAACTCCCAAATTAAAAATCGATAACAAGGTCATCAAATCAGTTATCGAAGAACTCTATTATCCATTGTGCCGATACGAATTTGCTGTAATGCCAGTAGAGGTCTTAGGTAATGCGTACGAGCAATTTCTAGGGAAAGTAATTCGCATAACACCGGCACGAAGCGTAAAAATTGAAGAAAAGCCCGAAGTACGCAAAGCGGGTGGCGTTTATTACACACCACAGTACATTGTTGAATACATTGTAAAAAACACCGTAGGGAAATTGATTGACGGAAAAACACCCAAAGAAATTGAGAAAATAAAAATTGTTGACCCCGCATGCGGTAGCGGTTCTTTCTTGCTGGGGGCTTTTGATTACCTTCTCCAATACCACATAAATTGGTATCACAATAATCTTTCAGAGGCACAACGAAAAAAAGGAACTGTTTTTACACCGCAAGGCACATTAACTACACACGAAAAAAAGCGCATACTACTTTGTTCTATTTTTGGGGTTGACTTAGATGCCAACGCAGTTGAAGTAACTAAACTCAGTTTGCTTTTAAAATGTATGGAAGGCGAAACAGAGGCTTCCATTAAACAACAAATAAGTTTATTTCACGAGCGTGTTCTGCCCGATCTTGACAACAACATTAAAAGCGGAAACAGTTTAATTGATACGGACTTTTACGATAGTGAAATTGATTTAGGTTATGAGCGGAAGATAAAACCCTTCTCGTGGAAGAAAGGATTCCCAGCCGTATTTCAAAAGGGTGGATTTGATGCAGTAGTTGGGAATCCGCCTTGGGGAGCTGATTTTCCGATTCTATCAATTGAATATATTAAAAAACAATATGTTTCTGCTAATGAGGGGAGCTTTGATTCATATTCTGCATTTGTTGAAAAATCCATTTCGCTTCTAAATTTACAAGGAATTTTAGGTTTCATAACGCCAGATACTTTTTTAAGAAAAGATGATTTTACTACCTTTAGAAAGTTTGTATTTAAAAATCACTCCTTAATTGAATTAATTGAAACCGGACCAGTATTTTCTCAAGTAAGAGATACTTGGTGTGCTGTATTTTTTATTCAGAAATCAGAACCAATTAATAAATCTATAGTAAATCATAAGAAAATCAGTCGATTTGTTGTGTCAGCAGAAGAACGGCTGCAGCTATTTGGTAAGGGTTTGTGGGACAAGGAAACATTTGTACCGCAGGCCATTTGGTTAAAAAAGGAGAAAATGATTGTCGGATATAGTGCTACAGAGAAAGAGCAGTTTGTCATTGATAAAATTGAAAGATTTACGAAACTTGAATTACTAGGCAATTTTAAGATATCGAGAGGAGAAGAGGGAAGTAAGTATAATATCCTTGAAACTAAGTCTGGTAAATTTAGAATGATAATACCTGCTGATTTACAAGTTAATATTGTCGGGGAAGGAAAATCAATTAGTAAAGAGGGGTTGACGCCAAATAAATTGTCTTCAATTTACACTCATCCAAAAATTTGGATTACGCGAATTCAGAAAATGAGATGGGAAAGGAGGATTGTTTCCGCAATGGACAAAAGGATTAATACAGCGGGAATGAAGACACTACAAACGATTACTGATACGTCTGATAGTCTTGAGCAATTAAATTATTTGCAAGCAATTCTATCATCAAGATTAATCCAATTTTGGTGTGTCAATTACTTGTCAGATGATTTAAACCAATCATATTTATCGAGAATTCCTATTCCATTTGTTAATAAAAATGATACAAAAAAAGCGGCTATCAGAATTGATATGGCTAGTACAATTGAATTTTTACAGAAGTTAAATTTAGAATTGATAGAGGCCAATCTTGAAGACAAGAAGTATCAAATAAAGCGACAAATTGAACACAGCGAGGAAAAAATCAACCGGTTGGTTTATGAGTTGTACGATTTAAGCGAGGAAGATATTAAAGTAATTGAAGGACAACAAGAACCAAGTAAATGAGTCTGGCTATTCGCATAAAAGATTGTATTGACAACCACGAGAGGTATGTGGCCATGATGGCTACTTTGCCTGATAGAGAACTGGCAAAGAAACTTGAATTGGTACATATACAATCGGAGATTGCTGAAAAAACTAAGAATACTGGCTCGCTAGAGCTCCTCGAAGTTTGGCATAATCAAATCATTGAAGCGCGTATTTACAAAGCGGAAAATGAGATTCCGGATGCACCCAATGAAATTGAATTGGCCATTGCCGATATTGAAACCTTTGTAGCGAAATCGGAAGAGCGTCAGGAAATCATTAATGAATTCAGCAACACAGCCTACCTGTCGGAAAATCCGATAAAACCATCTCGCTCAAAAGTTCAGCAACAAGACATTGATAGTCAACTTTCGTTGTTTGGTGATGTTAAACAGAACGAGAAGTAGTTTGTGAACCTTGAATCTTGAATTTTGAATAAAGTATTGATCATCACCTATTATTGGCCTCCTAGTGGGGGAAGTGGTGTGCAACGTTGGCTAAAATTTGTGAAGTACTTAAGCCAAATGGGTTGGGAGCCTATTGTGTATACTCCGGAAAATCCATCATTTACCATTGAGGATACTTCTTTGCTGAAGGATATTCCTGAATCCGTTGAAGTAATCAAACTTCCGATATGGGAACCCTATGATTTGTTTTTTAAGATTTCGAAAATAGTTGGAAAAAAATCAGTTAAACAGACAGACTTTATTTCCACAGGAAAGAAGTCCTTGTTTCAAAAAATCAGCTCGTTTATTCGTGGCAATTTTTTTATACCCGATGCGCGTATATTTTGGGTCAAACCTTCGGTGGCGTTTTTGGTTGATTTTATTAAGTCAAATAAAATTGATCGAATAATCACAACAGGACCACCACACAGCATTCATTTGATCGGGTTAAAACTAAAAGAGAAAAATCCATCTTTAAAGTGGTTTGCTGATTTTCGCGATCCATGGAGTGAATGGGACTTACTTGACACGCTTTCTCTTACTCGATTAGCAAGAAACCGTCACAAAAATTTGGAGAAAAAAGTTTTGACGATGGCGGATCGGATTATCACGATTGCTCCCTACCATGTGAAAAGATTGGAAGCGCTGAGTGGACGACAGGTGGATTTAATTACCAATGGTTTTGATGAAGATGACTTCAAAGGTATTGTACATCAAAAAACGAGTAAGTTCACCATTCGCCATATTGGTGTCGTTGACGAGCTTCGCGATCCCAAGCCAGTCATGGAAGCAATTAAAGCGCTTTGTCTGAAAGATGAATTGTTTCGACAAAACGTGATTGTTGAATTTATCGGAAACGTCAATTCGGCATTTAAGACCTACATATCGGGAGATATAATTTTGAAAACAGTCATTCGCTTTGTCGATCAGGTACCCCATGCTCAATTGCTGAAACTTTATGGTGAAACTGATCTGCAGCTTTTGGTGCTTGCCCATACCTGCATTGCGCCAGGTAACTTGCCCGGTAAATTTTTCGAATACCTCGCATCAGGTAATCCTATTTTAGCCATTGGCCCGGTAGATGGAGATGCGGGAATGGTTCTTTCCCAATCAGGTGGTGGTAAGATTTTCGACCGAAGTAATGAAGTGGGAATCAAGGAGGCGATTCAGGAGTTTTACCTACAATGGACAAAGGGGGATTTGACACCAAATGCTGCCAACATGGTTTATTCGCGAAAGCAACTAACCCAACAACTCATTCGTATCTTAGGGCCTGAAATTTGATTTCCTTTGATCAGTAAACATTTTATTAAAAGTTCATTTATCTACACACTGGCGGGAGCGTTGCCCATGGCCAGTGCGATTATTTTATTGCCGTTTTATAGCAAATTGCCGGTCGAGATTTTCGGAGCACTCTCTATTTATTTTAGTGTTTCACTCTTAGTTCAGATTTTTGTCACGTACAGTTTTGATAGTTCACTGTACATCAACTACCACGATTACAAACAAGATCCCCAAAAGCTTTCCGCGTTTATCAGTTCTGCGTTTATTTTTATTTTATTACTCAGCTTTGTATCAGGACTATCATTAGCCTTTCTGGGCAATTGGATTTTTAGTTCACTTTTTAAGGAAGAAGAGATTGTGTTTTATCCGTTTGGATTGCTGTCCGTGGCCACTGGTATCTTTCAGGCTTTGTTAAAAGTGAACAATAGTCTCTTGCAAACACAGCAGAAGCCGGTTCTATTCCTTTGGTCGAATGTGCTTTCATTTTCTTTGATTGCTGGATTGACTATTGCGGGTCTTTTCCTTTTCCCTGAAAGTTTGTGGGGACCCATTGGTGGAAAGTTAATTGCTACGCTGATATCTGCGGCATGGGTGCTGAGTTTTATTTTTAGCCAGTTTGGTTTTCATTTCAATTGGCGATTGCTTAAAACTACGTTTTCGTTTAATAACACATCCGTGGTTTATCAATTGCAGCAATGGTTTATCAACTATTATGATCGTTTTTTTCTGCTGCTATTTATTTCAATTGGGTCTTTGGGTGTTTACGATCTGGCCTTGAAATGCATGTTGGCTATCGAATTTGTATTAACAGGTTTGAATTCATCTTTCTATCCAAAGGTATTGGGAGTGGTTGCCTTACAAAAAGAGAAACACAACACCATTGAAACAAACCGATATTACCACGGTCTCACGGCAGTTGCAATGTTGTTAGTAAGTGCCAGTATCTTTGTTTTTCCAATGGTTATTGAATTTGTGTTTACAAAACCTGGGTATCAACAAGCGATCCCAATATTACCTTTTGCAGCCGTCATTTATCTTTTCCGATCAATGAGATTGTTTGTAGCCTTTCCGTATGCGGCTCTTAAATACTCACGTCCATTGCCAATTTATTATTTAGTCATTTTGCTAATTAAAGTTGGGGCCATGTTTATTCTCATCAGGAGGTTTGGCGCGTATGGAGCAATTGCTTCTACCTGGATCAGTTATGTTGGCGAGATTGTGATATTGTATTTTGGAGTTAGAAGAAAGTTCACGTATAAAATCAACATCGCTAAAATGATCGTTGCTCCGCTTTCATTGGCAATACTCATAATGGTTGCGGAGCCTTTGCTGGGTGTTGCCTATCCGTATTGGGTACATGGATTTTACATTCTGGTGACTGGCGGGATATTGGCATGGGTTTTTAGGAATGAGATAAAGGTTTTTCAATTTATTAAGAATTTTAAATGAAGGATAATGAATGAATTAGAAGAGTATTTTTATGGCAATTCTGGAAGGCAGATATTTAAGTGGCATCATTATTTTGAAATTTATGATCGGCATTTCAAGCGATTTAGGGGAAAAGAGATTGTAGTAGTAGAAGTTGGGGTTTTTCAAGGGGGCAGCCTACAAATGTGGAGAAAATATTTTGGTCCAAACGCAAAGATTTACGGAGTCGATATTAACCCTCGCGTGGCCGATTTGAAAGAGGAAAACATTGAAATCATTGTTGGCTCTCAATCTGATCGGGATTTTTTGAAAAGGTTGAAGAATGAACTTCCTGCTATTGATATTTTGATTGATGATGGTGGGCACAAGATGAAACAACAGATTTTTACTTTTGAAGAACTGTTTAGCAAGATTAAGCCAGATGGGGTATATGTCTGTGAAGATGTTGCCACTTCTTATAAATTGGGTTATGGTGGGGGGTATAAAAGGATGGGCAGTTTTATAGAGTTCTCAAAAAGTTTAATTGATAGGCTGAATGCATTTCATTCTGAGCAACGTTGGTTTCAGCCAGACTTATTCACCAAGTCAATGGACTCACTTCATTATTACGATAATGTTGTAGTGATTGAAAAAAGACCAAGGTTAAATCCACCGATAGCTTCAAAAACAGGAAAGCCTGTGTTTGAAGATGATAAGTTAAGTACAACAAAAAACCTAGCTATCAAATTTTTGTATTTTTTAAATTCGATATTGCAATTTTTTAGGTTGCCTAGTTTTAAACTGAATCGATAGGGGAAAAGTGTAAACATAAGTCTAACCTAACACCGTTCAATGAATTTTTCACATTTCCTACTTACCCAGTTTAATCTTCGTAACTTCCCAAAATCTCCTGCTGTAAATGACGAATGGGTTAGTTGGACGCGTAATAGAATCAGCCTATTTAAAACCTATTGCCTTCCCTCTATACTAAACCAAACTAAAAAGAATTTCTCTTGGCTCATCTATTTTGATTTATCCACACCTAGTGAGTTCAAACCGTTTATCAAGGAGCTTGAAGAATACAGCTTTATTAAAATCTGCTATTGCGATGGAAGTGAAGATTTTTTTGAAAATTATTTTAAAGAAGTAAAACGTAGGATCAGGCCAGACGAACAGTGGATAATTACCACCCGATTGGACAATGACGATTTGCTTCACAGCATCGCCATGGAAATTATTCAGCAAAATTTTATACCAAAAGATAAATTTCTCGTAGCGCTTTCATCCGGCTATGTCATGGATACTCAAAGGAAAGTGCTGGCTCACTACTTTTATCCAATGTCTCCATTCATTAGTTTGATTGAGTCCTGTTCTGGCAATCTTGTTGGAATATTTGCTAGAGTACATACGCAATGGCCTAGCCTTCGATTATTTGTTTTTAAGGAAATTTATCTTGAATTCTTTAACCAGACCAAACGACAAGCAAGATTTGTTTTAAAGTACCCACTTTGGGTTCAGTTAGTGCATGGGGAGAACGTAAGCAATAGTTTTTTTCGTGGACTTCCGGTCATTAAATCAAAGCACCTAGTTGATTTCGGAATCAATATTTTTACAATAAAAATGAAACTAGCTGAGATGCCCAAGTTTTGGAATTATGTAATCTGGAAGAGATATTTTAAATGTTGGGTAATCAAAACTATTTTAAGTAAGTAGAGATGCGATCAATTATCGAATACGTTAAGCTGAAATACCCTTTTGTCTATAACTATTTGGTCAGTTTTGTCAATAAGGTCATTTTTGCTACTCGTCCTTATTCAATTTATGTTACTGATAATCTTGGGGGCAGTTTTAAAAGCTATTTCATCAACAACGATATGCCACTCAAGATTAATGCACTTAAGAAAGATCTTGATCTTGAGTCTATTGAATTGGTACAAATAATTGTACAAAGGCTACTATATTACCCGGATGCAAAAAATAAGAGATGGACTTCCAAAAATAATTCAGTCGTGGGTGGGTTACTACCAATAGAAACGAAAACACAGAAAAAACTTATTGAGCGACAAATTGAGATTGTAGCCAAGTCTGTCAAGCTGTCTAAGCAAATGATTGAAGAATCAGTCTTTTACTTTTATCACGGCTTAAGCCTGTTGCCAATGGAAGTACACAAGTACATAGCGGGGCAGCATTTTATGGACCTTGGCGCTTACGCAGGCGACTCGGCCATCGCTTTGAGTAAGTATCAATACAGCAAGATTTTCTCATTAGAAATTTCATTGAAATCAATTGGACAATATTACCTCAACATGAAAGCAAATGGTATATCAGATGAAAGATATGAAGTTTTGAATATTGGTGTGGCATCATCAGACAGTGAATTACCGGTAATGATGTACGATACGGGATCTACGGGATTAAGCTTGTACAGAAGAACTGGAAAATATGACGAAATCCTAGTTGAAAAAAAATCTCTTGACTGGATTGTAGAGCAAAATGCCATAGAGCCCAAATTTATAAAAGTTGATATTGAAGGCGCAGCGATGGATTTTGTGAAAGGAGCCAGTAAGACTTTAGCGAAATTCCGCCCAGTGCTATCTATAGCGATTTATCACAATCCCACGGAATTTTTCGAGGTAAAACCTGCTTTGGAAGCAATGCTTGGCAACTATACCTTTTTAATAAGAAAACTAACCTCTGGTGTCAAGAATAACTTAATCCACTCAGAGGTGGTATTATTGGGCTACCCAAACGAATTGATTGCTACGAAGTAAGCAACGGATGATAAACTTTATTTTAGAAGCTTTTCTATAATTGCTAAGAATAATACTTCATTTTTTTCTGCACAGAGTTCCCTCGCTGCAATAACTGACTTTTGCTTGAAGACTTCTATCTTTTCCTTCGTCATTAAATTTAATTTTATAGCCAATTTTAACGGAGTAAAATCTTCTGAAACCACGCCAATATCATAGCGATTAACAATCTCAGCCATTTCCGGAGTAGGACCGATGGCAATTGCCAACCTCGCTTGAATAAAATCAAATAATTTGTTGGGTAGTGTATTCGCGTAGTTGAAATTAACTGGCGGCAATAAAAAAATCCCGATGTCATACTGATTGATGAAGGGAACAATCTCGCTGCTTTTAATGGCAGGTAGAAAGCGAATACGTTTATCGTCTGCTGCTAGTGATTTCAGATAGTCGATATATCTTCTCGTTTTTGAAGAGGACGAGGGAGGAGCAATGAGCATCAAGTCAAGTGTGAACCGCTCATCTAAGTGTGCCATCATCTCAATCATTAATTCTAATTTTCTGGAAGGTGTTGATCCCCCATGATGGATGAGCCTAATCTTATTTTCTAATGTCTTAGATGGGTTGATTTCTGAAAGCCAGGTTGCGTTCGTAATGATGGTTGGTTTTACCTGAAAATACTTTTCATATTCATTGGCTAGCCCTTTCCCAACGGTGATCATAGCATCGACTAGTGAGATGTACTTTTTGCACAAGTAAATATTGAATGGTTGAAAGAATATACGCCAGGTTAACCGATCTTCAAAATGACGAGGGGCATATTCGTGGGCATCAAGAATTACTCTGGCCTTGCCCTTGATGGCAAACGCTAACGGTAAGCTCTCTACATCGTTAGCTATGATTAGGTCAAACGTCTTTTGTCGAAGCGCTTCCTCTATTGAACTAAGTTTGTAAAGTAGGCTGTAGGCCTTGCCGTGCCAACGGGTGAGTAGAAAGAATGACGTGAACAGCTTATGGGTAAAAGTGAACTTTGTTTTTGTGATTGGGATTAGTTCATACCCTTTGTTTTCTTGGCCTCCATAGGCTGCAACCGTAACGAGATACTCGTCTTTAATGAAATCAACCTGTCGCGAGACGCGTGCGTCATGATTCAAATCGCTAAAGCTGATGACTAGTATTCCCTTCATTTTGCCTTTAGTCTTTTCGGATTCTCCGTCACGAACGATTCCCAGGATTTTATTTTGCTTTTCGTTACTCCATTTTGATAATAATGGCAAACTGCAACAGCGAGTGCATCGGTCGCATCGAGTAGCTTGGGAAGTTCCTTAATCCCAAAAATCTGCATAAGCATTCTGGCTACTTGCTCTTTACTGGCATTTCCATTGCCGGTAACAGATTGCTTTACTTTTTTCGGAGCATATTCAGTAATGGGGACTTCCCGATAAAGGGCCGCAGCCATGGCCACTCCCTGCGCCCGCCCTAGTTTTAACATCGATTGAATGTTTTTTCCAAAAAAGGGAGCTTCCAAAGCTACTTCATCTGGATGATACTCATCAACAAGTGCCAAGACCCTGTCAAAAATCTTTTTCAACTTCATCTCATGGGCACCAAATTTCCCCATATTTATCACCCCAAACTGGATCAGGCTTAACTTACTGCCTTTTAAAAGAATTAATCCATAACCCATCACATCGGTACCAGGGTCGAGACCTAAAATGATTCGCTCCTTTTCGGAGCGCAGGTTCTCTTTGATGGGTTTTTTCTCCATTTTGCGTGGCAAGTTATATGGAATATTGATTTCTATGTTCCTTTTCGGCATAAGAATGTTGAAGTCAAAATTTAGAAGTACATCTGCTTAGAACGTCAATGATGTTTTGGTGCGAAGAAATTCTGACTTCTACATTCTGACTTCTTTATTCTTTTTATTTCGGAGTTTAACTATGACTATTTTCTTTTTTGTAGTATTTGGAGTTTATTTTTCGATCGTCATCGGGCTGATCGTAGGCTGGCAGTTTTTGCTGGAAGGTTCGGGGAAGAAGGCTCAATTCATTAGAAATGTCAAACTATCTGTCATCGTTCCTTACCGAAATGAGGCAGCAAACCTTTCGCAAGTCCTGCGTTCTTTAAGTGAACAGGAATATCCAAAAGAATGTGTGGAGTTTGTGCTGGTTAATGACCACTCGACTGATCAATCTGAAAAGATAGTCGAGGAATTTGCCCAAAAACACTCCAACATAAAATTGGATAGATTGCCACAAGACCAGTTTGGTAAAAAGCGAGCTATCGCATTGGGAGTTACATTGGCAACCAACGAAGTTATTGTAACCACCGATGCAGACTGTTCATTTTCTGCTCGATGGCTATCGTGCATCAATGAAATTTTTCATTCGGAAGATTGTGTGATGGCAATCGGTGCGGTTAGGATAGAGTCAGGATTAAAATTCTTTTCACAATTGCAATCACTGGAGTTCGCAAGCCTGATTGGCTCAACCGGAGCCACACTTTTTTATTCACACCCCACGATGTGCAACGGTGCAAATCTGGCATTTCGTAAATCAGTTTTTGCTGAAGTAAAAGGTTTTGAAGGTAATTGGGAAATTCCTTCTGGCGATGATGAATTCTTGTTGCGAAAGATACATTCAAAGTACCCTGGCGGAATTCGGTTTTTGACTGACCGCCTCAGCGTGGTGTCGACTCAGCCACTATTGTCGCTAAGCGATTTTATACAACAGCGAGTGCGATGGGCAGGCAAGTGGCGTTTTAATACATCACCGATTTCAAAGACGTTGGCTGTATTTATCTTTTTTTTTCAAGCAAGCTACCTTGGGCTCGGCCTCTCAACAATGATCGGTTGGATACCCGTCAAGTCAAGTATGTTTCTTTTGGCCTTAAAATTTCTGTTTGAGTTTGTTTTCCTTTACCAAGTGTCTGTTTTCTTAAACAATAAATGGCGCTGGCTGGCTTTTTTTGTTTTACAAATGGTTTATCCTCTTTACGTAGTTTGGGTTGCTTTACTTGCTCAACATCAATCTTTTAGGTGGAAAGATCGAATAACGAAGAGCAAGCATTCAGGGTAAGTAGGGAATTGCTATTTTTACACAATTGTGTGACATGTCGGAAAGCAAACTAAAGAAGTTAATCGAGAAAAAGGAGCTGGAAATCAACGCGTTGTTGGAGATCACGCAATCGATCAATAGCAATGTGCCGGAAGACTCTCTGTATAAGATATTCAATTTTACGTTGCGTTCAAATCTGGAGATCAAGAAACTGGCATTGTTTGTTTTTGATGAGGCGTGGGCCTGTAAGGTCAATTTTGGTACCGAAAAGAGTTTTCTCAAACAGCGACTGGACGATCATTTCAAAATGATCAAGCGGATTCATCAACTCAGTGAGTTTGAGCGATGTGCCTTTCACGAGTTCGATATGGTTATTCCCGTTTCTCATAAAAACGAAACATTGGCACTCGTGTTCGTAGGAGGACTGAATCACAATGGTGAGACGAACCAGCCTGACGATGGATTAAAGTTTATTCAGGCCCTAACGAACATCATCATTGTTGCGATAGAAAATAAGAAGCTGGCGCGTAAACAACTTCTTCAAGAGGCTTTTCGAAAAGAGTTAGAGATTGCCAGTGATGTGCAACAGTTTCTTTTCCCAAAGAAGTTACCGAATACAGAGCATCTTAAAATCGAAGCGAGTTATCTTCCACATGATATTATCGGGGGTGATTATTACGATTATATTCCCATTAACAAGAATCAGTTTTTAATTTGTGTAGCAGATGTCAGCGGTAAGGGTATACCAGCGGCCTTAATGATGTCTAATTTTCAAGCTTCACTTCGCACCTTGTTGCGACAGACACCTAACCTTACAGAAATTGTCGAGGCCCTTAATTTTCAAGTGCTCGACAATACGAAAGGTGAAAAATTCATCACGTTTTTTGGAGCTATCTATGACATTAACCTGCGTACAATGGTGTATGTAAATGCCGGTCACAATCCGCCCTTGCTGTACGATCGCAAGAACGGCATCCGCCTATTAGAAGAGGGTTCTACCGTGTTGGGTGCGATGCATCCGCTACCATTTATACATGAAGGGTTCATCACTGATTTGAGCGAGTTTACGTTGCTTGCCTATACAGATGGTTTGACAGAAACCGTTAATGAATTAGAGGAAGAATTCGGCCCGGAAGCTTTGCGCGACTATTTCACAAAAAACCATTTCAAGGATTTGAAAACCATCCATCAGGATATCATTGTCACCCTTGACGGCTTTAAAGGCAAAAATGGGTATAGGGATGACATCACCTTGTTAACCTGTCGTGTCGAGTAAGTCATGAATCGAAAGCAGAAATTATTGCTGTTGATGCCAGCTTTATGGGCCAGTCTTTTTGACATTGTTATTACCATTGTTCATCAACCTAAAGAGTATTGGAATGGTAATTTGCAGGTTGCCAATGAAGGCAATCCGATTGGTAAATTTATGATGACCAATCATGTTTCTGGTATTTTCTTGATCTCGATTTTTTGGTTAGTCCTAATTGGACTTTTGGGATATTATTTATCAAGAATCATGTCGAGAATATTCCTTGTTTTCGTAATGATTGTTCATAGCTGGGCTGCCTCAACTTGGATTGGTCCTCGTTATGGATTTTGGTCTGTTCTCATTTTAATGATCTTAAATTCGATTTTATTTTGTGCGATAGATGAGATCGTTAAGGAAAACAAATCTCAAATCTCAAATCTCAAATCTTAATTCCCAGTGTTTCGCACACCATTTATACTGCCGCTTTTTTTTCCGACTCTAACATGGCGGGTGAAGACGAGCGCAAAAGAATTGTTTCTCACTTTTGATGATGGTCCGATACCTGGACCAACCGAATTTGTGCTGGAGACATTGAAAAAATTTGATGCAAAGGCAACGTTTTTTTGTATTGGCGATAATATTAGAAAGTACCCTGAAATAGCAAGACGAATTATAGCTGACAACCATCAGATTGCTAATCACACGTTCAATCACCTCAAGGGTTGGGGCACCTCTACGGAGAAGTATGTCTCCAATGTGGCGCTATGTAAAAAGGAAATAGAAAGTTTGTTACGCGAAAGTGGCCATGAGCAGCCTGTGCAAAAAGAAGTGGAGGTGAAGAAAAAATTATTTCGCCCACCTTATGGCAGGATCAGATCAAAGCAGATCAACGCGTTAACGGAACAGTATAGAATTGTAATGTGGGATGTTCTTACATCAGACTATTCTAAGTCACTTTCTCCGGAAAAATGTTTACGTGGTACGATCAGCGCTGCGAGGCCTGGATCCATCATTGTTTTTCACGATAGCCTCAAGGCGCAACGAAATATGACCTACGCATTGCCTAAATGCCTCGAGCATTTTTCGAATCTTGGGTACCAATTCAAAGTATTGCCAAATTCTTCATTTTGAATAAGCCTTTTTCTGTACTTGTTACTCCACTTGATTGGGGTCTTGGGCATGCCACTCGGTGCATCCCCATTATTCGGGCATTCTGCCAACGGGATTGCAACGTACTAGTTGCTACTAGTGGCGATGCCTTACAACTATTAAAGTTGGAGTTTCCGGAGGTGCCTTTTTTTGAGATCGTATCATACAAAGCAGTGTATGCAAAAGACGGCCGACTGTTACCCAAGCTATTCCTTCAGTCAATTAAGTTTGTTTCTGCCATCCGAAAGGAACATCGGCAGCTAAGACAAATCCTTCGCGAACACCCTGTTGATTTGATCATATCTGACAATCGTTTTGGTTGCTATTCCAAGAATGTCAGAAGCATTTTTGTGACCCATCAAATCAATTTTGTTTTTCGGCCCCCATTTAAGTGGGCGTCTCGACTGTTCAGTTTTTGGAACCAGCGAAAGATAAAACGATTCAATGAATGTTGGGTGCCTGATTTTCCAGATCGTCCATTTTCTAGCGATCTCTCCGCAACCAATGATTTGCCGGTCGTTTTTGTGGGGCCGCTTTCTCGCTTTCACAAACCCACTCAACCCATTGAGTTCACGTACGATTTACTTGTTCTGCTTTCCGGCCCAGAGCCGCAACGAACGATCCTGGAGGTGTTGATTACACAACAGTTGACAAAACTTGATTTAAAAGTGATGTTTGTTTTAGGAAACCCCCATGCCGGGGATTCGGTTGTTTCAAAGGGGCAAGTAAGTAGGGTTGGGCATCTTAAAGAGGCAGAGCTTAAGTGTATCATTGAGGAATCTCGCTTTGTCGTTTGCCGGTCTGGCTACAGTTCCATACTAGATCTCGCTGCATTGCAAAAGAGAAATCTAATAATGATACCCACTCCTGGGCAACCGGAACAAGAATATCTGGCAGAATTGTTACTTCATAAGAACTGGGTCTATACCGTACCTCAAAAGGATTTTGATCTTGGGAAGGCAATCGATCAATCGGTTGGCTTTCTTGGACTAAATTGCGGTGAAGTTGAGGGAGACTTACTCCATGCAGCTATCGATCGCTTGGCGCTTTTACCCAGAAATAAATGAAGAGGTTTTTTAACTCATTCAAGTTCGCATTTCAAGGTCTTTGGTTGGCCAAAAAGGAACAGCCCAATTTGCGTATTCATCTCTTCGTTACGTTTTTGGTAGTTTCGTTGGCTTTCTACCTTAATGTAACCAAAGTTGAGTGGTGTATTCTATTGTTGTGTATAGGATTGGTCATTTCATTGGAGTTATTGAATTCGGCAATAGAAGGATTCGTGAATCTGGTGAGCCCCGAGCGACAGCCAAAAGCTGGGAACATTAAAGATATGGCTGCAGCGGCAGTTTTGGTGGCCGCCATTATTTCTAGCCTCGTTGGCCTTCTTATTTTTTCCAGTTATCTTTTCTGAATATGGCCAATTATTGGATCGATACACACGCACACATTTATAAAGAAGAATTTCAACTGGATCGGGTTGATACGCTGGCACGCAGTGCGCAAGCAGGCGTTGCCCAAGTTTACATGCCCAATATTGACCATACCTCGATTGACGCCATGATGGAGTTGGAGGCAAGAAATCCAACAACTTGTATACCGATGATGGGTCTCCATCCATGTTCAGTCAAAAAGGACTTTGAGAAAGAACTCTATCAAGTAGAGGCTTGGCTGGCAAAGCGAAAATTTGCAGCAGTTGGTGAAATGGGGACTGATTTGTATTGGGACAAAACATTTTGGGATCAGCAAAAAGAAGCTTTTTTGATTCAGGTTGAATGGGCCAAGAAGTATGAACTTCCCATTGTAATTCACTGCCGAGAATCTTTACAGGAAACGATCGAGTTGTTGGAACCATTGTTGGATGAAAAACTGACTGGTGTCTTTCATTGTTTTTCCGGATCGATTGAACAGGCGAAACGAATCGCGGACATGGGATTCTATATTGGGCTGGGAGGAGTGGCTACATTTAAAAAGAGTGGATTGGATGAGGTCATTCCCAATATCGACTTGGACAACATTGTGTTGGAAACAGACTGCCCCTATCTGGCGCCCGTTCCCCATCGAGGCAAGCGGAATGAACCCGCGTATATTCCACTTATAGCAAAAAAGATCGCAGAGTTGAAAAAGATCACGCTAGAAGAACTTTCTTATATCACGGTTTCCAATTCAAAGAAACTTTTTAACGACACGTATGAGCTACCGGATTGTTAACATCAATACAGCCGCACCTGATCAAGCCAAGTCCAAGGTGCTCATTATCTATACTGGTGGCACATTTGGTATGGCCTATGATGCAAGGGGCGTTTTGATTCCTTTTGACTTTTCGTTGATCTTGCACCACTTACCGGCTCTTCGGAGTTTGCAACTTGACTTGACGGTAATCTCATTTGATCAACCGATCGATTCGTCTAATATCGGACCCACTCACTGGAAGGAGATTGGGCAAATCATTTTTGATAATTATGCCGATCAAGATGGCTTTGTTGTTTTGCATGGTACCGATACGATGTCGTTTACCGCATCCGCTCTCAGTTTTATGTTGCAGGGTTTATGCAAACCCGTTGTGTTAACGGGCGCACAACTTCCGATCAGCGAACCGAGGTCGGATGCGAGAGAAAATTTAATTACGGCCTTGGAGATCGCATCAGCGAAGACAAAAGAGGGAAAGGCCATGGTTCCAGAAGTGTGTTTGTATTTTGACAGTGCCTTATTGAGGGGAAATCGATCTAGAAAAGTAGAGAGTATGCATTTTGATGCATTTCAATCGGAAAACTATCCGGCCCTGGCAAAGGCTGGGGTCGCCATTGATTATAATGATGCAGCGATTCACAAAGTTTCTGTTCCTAAAGCACTCAAGTTGAGGACGCGGTTTGACACTGGTATCGCCATCTTGAAATTGTTCCCTGGAATTCCCAACGACACCATTGAAGCTATTCTTTCTACCAGAGGCTTACGAGCTCTAGTTATCGAAACCTTCGGGTCTGGCAATGCCCCGTATTCACCTTGGCTTAAGCAGATATTAAAGGACAGGATTGAACAAGGTCTCATTGTTCTCAATATTTCGCAATGCCCGGGCGGTATGGTGGAGCAAGGAAGATACGAAACAGGCAAATGGTTGGAGGAAATTGGTGTTATCAGTGGACGCGACATGACTACGGAAGCAGCCGTAACAAAGCTAATGATTTTGATAGGAGAGCAGGGGGCAGAGAAAGCAAAAGAATTGATAGGTAAGCCGTTAGCCGGGGAAATGCGCGAGTACTAGCCTACAAATTCCCACCTACGCTGAAGCTACGGAGGGTTAAGCCGAGAGGGAGTGATTCGACTTGTCCTCCGTAGCATTAGCGAAGGAGGATCGGTCAAATAGTTATTACTTGGGCAGCGGTTGACGAATGAAATGCTTATTTCTAAAAGCAATCCCGGAACCAGACTTCAGGTATTTTTCAAAGGAGAAAGCATCTTCCTTTTTCTTGAAGGCGCAATAAAAAACTAACTCAACCGGAAGCCTTGTTTTAGTATATTCGACATAACCCTGAAGATGCCTCGCCAAACGTGCATCAATGTCGTTGGTGCATCCAGTGTAAAAGGTGTCGTCTACGCATTTAAGAATATAAACGAATTGCATATTCAAAACCCTCTTATGATTGTGGTAGTGAGTTTAACCCTCCTACGCTGAAGCTACGGAGGGTAAAGCGGAGAGGGAGGGATTCGAACCCTCGTTACCTTGCGGTAAACACGCTTTCCAAGCGTGCTCGATCGGCCACTCTGACACCTCTCCGAAAAAGTCTGCAAAGAAATAGATTAATACCTACCCATACAAGGCAACAGCGAGTTTACCTAATCAGCCCGTTTACAAAAAAATCTTTCGTGCTTTTCGAACCGGTAACTTTTATGACTTAATATTAAGTTACCGCTATGTGAGCACTAAAAAGCATCGATTCACCGTGACTTTTCGGGTAATTGTGTATTGTATTGCTCGAAAGCAGAAAATAAGTACAAAGAATTTGAGTTTTTTTTCAAAAATCTTGTTGGGAAATCGGCAAAACCTTTAATTTTGGCCACTTCAAGTTTTATCCATAAACCTTAAACCATGAAAAAATTAGTAACAATTTTTGCTTTCATCGGAGTGCTCGCATTTGGCGCTTCAAAATCGTTGGCTCAAGATAGTGCCGACACAACAAAGGCAGCTACCGAAGCGGCAGCACCGGCTGAATCAACCGTTACAGAAGTTGCTTCTTCAGAAGCTGCGCCAGAAGAAGAACAATCATTTCACCAAGCTTTGAAAGAACAGTTCATTGCTGGAGGTGCGGCATTCATGTGGCCGATTCTTATCGTCTTTATCATCGGTTTGGCCATCGCGATCGAACGTATCATCACTTTGAATTTGGCAAGCACCAATACAAAGAAACTTTTAGTGCAAATTGAAGATGCGCTAGCGAAAGGTGGAGTGGAAGCTGCAAAGGATGTTACTAAAAATACCCGTGGACCAGTTGCGTCTATATTCACCCAAGGGCTGATGAGGTCTGGCGAAGGAGTTGATATGGTTGAGAAATCAATTGTTTCATACGGTGGCGTTGAAATGGGTCGCCTAGAATCAGGTTTGATCTGGATTTCATTGTGTATCTCACTAGGACCGATGCTTGGGTTCTTTGGAACTGTGGTAGGGATGGTTCAAGCTTTTGACGCTATCGAGGCCGCAGGTGATATTTCCCCTTCAGTTGTCGCGGGTGGTATGAAAGTAGCTTTGATTACAACGGTAGGAGGTCTTATCGTAGGTATGGTGCTTCAAATCCTTTATAACTATTGCGTATCTAAAATCGATAGCTTGGTTAATAAAATGGAAGACGCTTCTATTTCTTTGATTGACATTCTTGTAAAGCATAAATTATCCAAATAATTATTTTATGGAAGAATCAGAGCCATTAATTCATTCATTGATATCACCTGGTCTTATTGTTTGCTACATCTTTCTAGGTGTAACAATAGTGGCTAGCGTGTTTATGCCCCTTATTAATGCAATAAAAAACCCACAGGGGTTGATTAAAGCAATTGGTGGGATTGTCGGTTTGGTAATCCTTTTTGCAATTTCTTACGCACTGTCTGGTTCAGAGGTATCTGTAAAGGCAGCTGCGCTCGGTACAACTGCTGCTAGTTCTAGGCTGATAGGTGCTGGAATGATACTGTTTTACATTGTTTTATTGACATCAGTAGTTTTAGCAGCCTATTCACTGATCAAGGATATTATTTCAGGTTAAATAATTAAAAAAATGGCAAGATCAACTCCCGAAATTCCGAATGCATCGATGGCCGACATTGCGTTTTTGTTGTTGACGTTCTTTTTAGTTACCACAACAATCAATAACGACCGTGGATTAAGCATTGGATTACCTCCTCCTCCTGATCCTAATAAAAAGGATGAGATCAAGATGCAGGAGAAAAACATATTTAAAATACAGGTAAATTCCTCGGATGCTTTACTCGTTGAAGGTGACCCTATGTCGGACCTGAGCGGATTAAAGGAATCAATTATTAAGTTTATCCGGAACAACGGGCAAGATCCAAATAGTTCAGAAAGCCCTCAAAAAGCTGTTGTTTCTTTCAAGACCGACAGGGGAACAAGTCACAAGCGATTTGTTGAAATTCTGGATATAGTTCAAGGTGCTTATTACGATATATACGCTGAAGAGGCTGGCGTATCAAACAAAGAGTGGCGTGAGGCTGCGGCAAAGTTGTCAGACCCTAGTAGCAAAGCCATTTACGAACGTGGAAAGAGAGATTACCCAATGCAGATTTCGATTGCAGAACCAACCAAAATAGGTAACTAAAAATTGAGCTATGTCAAAATTTAAGAAGAAAGCCGAGGTGAAGCAAGAGATTCCAACTTCCTCTATGCCAGATGTAGTATTTATGTTGTTGTTTTTTTTCATGGTGACAACCGAAATGAGAAAGTCATCTATCGAAGTTAAACAACAGATACCTAAAGCTGCTCAACTTAGGAAGTTAGAAAGGAAAACACTGGTTGCCAATCTTTACATCGGCCAACCCACGAAGGCAGAATATGGGTCAGAAGAGAGGATTCAAGCCAACGATGTTTTTATTGAGACTGGTGATATTATTCGGTGGGTAAACGAAGAAAAATCCAAACTTGCTGAGGCAGAACGTGAGCAAATAACAATTGCCATAAAGGGTGATAAAGATGCGAAGCGAGGCATTATTGCCGATGTAGAAACCGAATTGAGAAAAGGGAATGCACGGAAAGTTCTCTATACTGCTGCAGACAACTCAGCGGAAAGGAAAAATTAATAATTTCAGTTTGTAAACACATTAAAGCCCTCCGTTAAACTGGAGGGCTTTTTATTTTATCTCACGTGAGCGGGACTATTTCCTTTAAACAAAATAATCACCGAACAATTCGCGCTTGGTGTACCTACGATTGGGCCAATTCCGTCTATTCTTTGGTGATTACCTCCGCCATCTTTCCAATTTATTACCAGGCAGTCACGACAACGGGAGGAAATGATCAGGTTCTTTTTGCAGGTTTTACCGTGACGAATTCCGTCCTGTATTCTTTTGCGCTATCATTCTCCTTTTTGGTCATCTCGCCATTATTGCCATTGCTTTCCGGAGTGGCAGACTATGCAGGCAGCAAGAAATCATTTATGAAATTTTTTTGCTACCTGGGTGGATCTGCCTGCATGGGTATGTATTTCTTCACGTCCAGTTCGTTGGAGTGGGGTATTCTTTGTGTCGTTCTGGCGAGTATCGGATATTCGGGCAGCCTCGTTTTTTATGATGCCTATTTGCCTGAAATTGCCAGCAGCGATCAATTGGATAAGGTTAGTGCTAAAGGTTATTCCTGGGGCTATTATGGTGGTGTTGTTTTGTTGATCTTGAATTTAGTGTTCATTCAAAATTTTGAACTGTTTGGTTTCTCTTCACAAGGAATAGCAACACGTTTTTCCTTTTTACTAGTCGGCATATGGTGGATTGGTTTTGCGCAAATACCTTTTGCCATTCTACCTGATAACATTTACAAGAAAGATATTCGTCTAGCGAAGTGGTCGAAAGGCTATAAAGAACTTGTTAAAGTCTGGCATAGCTTGAAAAGCAACCCCGATTTGAAGAAATACATTCTGGCCTACTTCTTTTTCAATATGGGAGTGCAGACGGTCATGTATATGGCTGCAACTTTTGGATCAAAGGAACTAAAGCTTCCAGACTTTAAATTGATTGCCACTGTTTTGATCATTCAATTGGTTGCCTCATTGGGTGCCTTTGTATTCGCGAGACTCTCTGGAAAGTGGGGCAATAAAAGTACTTTGATAGTGATGATCAGTATTTGGATCTTGATTTGCCTGGCTGCCTATATGGTAACGAGTGAGTATGAGTTCTATGCACTTGCTACCGCAGTAGGAGTGGTCATGGGAGGAATACAATCCTTATCACGAGCTACCTATGCCAAGTTGATACCGAAGAACTCCATCGACCACGCCTCGTACTTCAGTTTTTTTGATGTGGCTTTTAATCTTTCGATAGTCGTTGGAACGTTTAGCTACGGACTAGTGGAACAATTGACAGGAAGTATGCGGAATAGTACGCTTGCTATCGGAGGATTTTTTGTCATAGGCTTGGTCTTGTTACGAAATGTCAACGCCACTTCAATCAGCGAAAGTAAATGATTACGACACAGGGATTGACGCACCGTTATCATTCTAAGAAAGGAGTTCTATCCAATGAAATTGTTTTTCCTGACCTTACCATAGCGCGAGGTGACTCTTTTCTTCTACTAGGTAAATCAGGCAGTGGAAAGACCACATTATTACATCTACTGGGTGGGTTACTCAGACCGCTGACCGGAAAAATTGAAATAGAAAAGATTGACATTGCCTCATTGTCAGAAACTGAACTCGATCGAATGAGAGGTCGACAGATTGGGTTCGTGTTTCAACGAAACCATCTGATCAGTGCACTGACTGTGAAGAATAATTTGTTAATGGCGCCATTTCTGGCAGGGGAGAAGCAGCATGAGGAAAGAGTTGATTTGGTATTAGATGAATTAGGGTTACGAGAGAAGAAGAATGCCATGATCTTCGAGTTAAGTCAGGGACAAGCGCAGCGTGTTGCGATTGCGAGAGCTATCATCAATAAACCTTCGTTGATATTGGCAGACGAACCTACCTCTGCGCTAGACGATAAAAATTGTGACCAGGTGATTGAACTCTTGAATAAGGTGGCTATAGAGAACAATGCAGCGTTGATTGTTGCCACCCATGATCACCGCTTAAAAAGTCGATTAAAGAATCAGATTATTTTGTAGATCCAAGAAAATAAGAAGGCCACCAAAAAAGATGTCTATTCAGTTACTTATCTGGAATTATTTCAAGGCAAAGAAACTCAATACAGGATTGAATATTCTGTTGTTATCGCTGGGTATTGCGATGATCACCCTGTTGATCTTATTCAATAATCAATTGGAGGAAAAAATGACCAACAATTCTAAAGGGATTGATTTGGTTGTAGGTGCAAAAGGGAGTCCGCTACAACTCATTCTTTGTGCTGTCTTTCATGTAGATTTCCCCACTGGAAACATCAAGCTTAGAGAGGCAGATCGGTTAGCCAAGCACCGATTGGTCAAGTACGCCATTCCCCTTGCATTGGGGGACAGCTATCAAGGCTTTCGTGTAATAGGAACAAATCGTGCTTATTCCTCACTTTACCAAGCTGACCTTGCCTCGGGGGACTGGTGGGAAAAAGACCTCGAAGTGACCCTTGGATCTTCGGTAGCTCAACTTACAAAATTAAAAGTTGGAGATCATTTTGAAAGCGCACATGGATTAACCAAAGATGGTCATGCACACGATGAGAATAGGTATGTGGTTAAGGGAATTCTAAAACAATCAGGTACAGTGGTCGATAATTTGATCTTGACTACGATCAGCAGCGTGTGGAAAGTACATGCCGAACCGAGTTCAGATAGTACGATACAACAGCTATCCACTTCTCCTTCGCTTTTAGTCTCTTCTGTGGAAGCCAGCGATAGTCTAAGAGAAATCACCTCTTTATTGATAAAGTATAAAAATCCCATTGCCGCTATTCAACTTCCTCGCTTCATCAACACACAAACTAGCATGCAGGCAGCTTCTCCCGCTTTTGAAATGGCGAGGTTATTTACATTGTTGGGAGTAGGTGCTGATGCATTGATGGGATTTGCTTATGTGTTAATATTTATTTCGGGGCTAAGTATTTTTATTGCTTTGTACAGTTCACTAAAAGAAAGACGGTATGACATGGCGATCATGCGGAGTATGGGTGCAAGTCGTAGTTTACTTTTTAAAACCATTATTTTAGAAGGCAGCATTCTTACTTTTGTCGGTGCAAGTCTTGGGTTAGCATTTGGTCATCTTGTTCTTGGCGTATTTGTTCATCTGATGGAAGAAGGACAAAAAGCAGGCCTTACAGCAGGGGTCTTTTATGCGGAGGAAGCTGTGATTTTAGTTGGAAGCGTTGTGTTGGGCGTTTTTTGCTCATTACTTCCTGCTATTCAAGCTTATCGTGTAGATATTCATAAAGTGCTTGCCAGTAATTAAATTTGCTAAATGAAAAGTTTCTCGATTGCAGCTGGCCTACTATTATCATCCACTTTGTTGATGGCACAAAGTGATGGATGGACTTCATTTGCGAAAACAAAATTTGAAACCAAGTACAATGAAAAGGCAGCAGAGTATTTTATGATGCCTGTTTTTCCTACAGAGTTGAAAGCGTTAGTTGGTAAAGAGGTTAGCCTTGAGGGATACTATATGCCAATCGATGTAGAGGGAAATGCCTATATCATTCTTTCCAAGTTTCCTTACAGTCAATGTTTTTTTTGTGGAGGAGCTGGCCCAGAAACGATTGCTGAAGTGTACTTTAAGATCAAGCCTTCCAAATTCGAAGCCGATCAATTCATTCGTGTGAAAGGAAAAGTGAAGCTGAATGAAACTGATTTAGAGCACGGTAATTTTATCCTGACCGATGCTATACTCGTTGAAAAATAAAATTCTTATCTAATTGTCCAACGAACTCCGACCAAAGCTCGGATCCCTTGCAGAGGAGCATAGTTATAGGAGGTGTCAAACGTATATCCATTTGGATTATTCACTGAAATCGTTTTATCGAATGGATCAAAAGGCCGTAACAGTGGATCTTGCGGTAGGAAATTAAGTAAGTTCTTTACCCCAATATAAATTTCCAAATCCCTGTTAATTGGTTTCGTCACCTGCAGATTGACGATACTAAACCAGGGAGAGAGTGACGGCCTAAAGTCATTGGGAACAACCGGTAGGTGCATAGGACCGGTAACTCTTCCTGTCAAATCAAAAGAGAGGCGAGAAACGGGCAAGGTATAGCTAAGTGTAAAATTCCCTGAGAAACCCGGAGCGTGTAATTGTTGTTGGGTTTTTCCTTCGCTGTCAATTTGGAAGACGTCCATCAGGGTAATGCCAGTCAATACTTTAAAACTATTTGATAGACTCATGTCTGCGTTTAGCGTAAGACCGCGTGAGACCGCGTGCCCCGACAAGTTATCATAAATGATTTTTTGTGGGTCGCTGATAAAATCACCAATAATTTTGTTGGTAAAGTAAGTGTAGAAAAGACTGCCATCAAGATTGAGATAACCACTCTTTAACAAAATGTTTTTGGCGTAGTTTAAGTTCACATTCCAAGATCGCTCGGGATCTAGATTATTCTTAATGATCACTTGCCTTGCCCCTGTGAGTGCTGCGTGTTCTTCTGTAAAAAGGTTGACTACACGGTAACCGCTTCCACCGGTTAGTCTAATTGTATTGGTAGAATTTGGCGAAACTTTAAAGCTGATGCGAGGAGTGAATATGTTACCATGCGCATTGTGATGATCATAACGAGCGCCAGCAAGAATGGAGAACTTTTCAGTGAACGTTATTTCATTCTGGATGAAGACTCCAGGAAGGAAGGTAATACCGGGCTTATTTTTGCCATCGGTGGAAAGTGTGCCGGTTGTGTTATCATCGTAGTAGGTATATCGGAGGGGCAGACCGGCCAGCCAGTCATGTTGACCTCTCTTTTTGGACCATCTTAATTGTATAAAGCTGGTATGTTGATCAGCGAGATACGAGGTTGTTCCGTAGTAAGAGTCTTGTAAATGATAATTATAGGAGAAATCAATATTCAGATCTTGCCTTCCTTTCAATTGATAATTACCGATTAACTCTGCCCGATTAGTATAAATGGATTCTCCATAAATGACGTCCGAACCGCGATAGGTGGGCGTCCACTGAAGTTCCCCTCCCCATCGGTTTTCGTACACATAGCGTGCAGCCAATGAAAAATTCTTTCCGGCAGGACGGTAGAAATTCCATTTGTTAAAGATGGATGCTCGCTGTTGCAAAGTAGCATCCGTGAAATTGTCATTGTTGATATCCCATTTCTTCCAAAAATTAAAGTAGTTGAGACCTACCAGTGCCGAAGACTTTCTGACTTTGAATGCACTCGCGATGTCCGCGTTGTATTCAGCTAACGTAGTTCCATACACATCCACTTTTAGTTTGGGCGATGATTGTGGCTCTTTGGTGATGATATTGATCACTCCCCCTACTGCTTCTGAGCCATACAAAGTAGAGGCAGGCCCTTTCACCACTTCGATCCTTTTTACTAAACTATTTGGGATGCCCGCTAACCCATAGACTGTTGCCAAACTACTTACGATTGGCATACCATCAATTAAGATCATCGTGTAAGGACCTTCCAACCCATTGATATGGATATCGCCTGTGTTGCAAACATTACAATTGATTTGCGGCTGCACTCCGTTCACCATAGAAAGTGCTTCAAAAATGTTTGGAGTTGGATTCTTCAGAAAAAGTGAAGGAGCATAGACCTCAACTGGGATAGGTGAACTCATTTTGGAAACTTCCTTCATCGTTCCAGTAATGACTACCTCTTGAAGTTGGGAAGCATCCTCTTCTAGTTCAACATCAATGACACTTTTTTCCCCCGCTTTAATAGTGATGTTGACCGTGTGTGTTTGATAGCCAATGCTGGAAGCCTGAAGTTTGTAATGCCCAACCGGAATAGCATCTAGCGAAAAGTCACCTTTCTCGTTAGAAGTTGTTCCGTAGCGGCTATTCAGTAGCACGATATGAGCAAACTCGATCGGGCTATTTTGATGCGTGAGCCGACCTACAACACGACCCGTTGTTGTTTGGCAGAGGCCTTGTAACCCAATAAGCCATAGAACAATAAAGAAAAACGCCCTCATTTTATTATTTAGACGGGCAAATTTAAATAATTAGCCAATAATAAAATAATATTTAGGCGTACCTAAAAAGTAGATACTGAAAAGGTGATTTTTTGACCATTTTAGAACATATTATTGGTTCGGGGCTATTTTTGCCTTACTGAAAAGCATATAGTTCTGCTTTTTAGTGCTCCAATGATATCCCAATGAAAAGGGCAGATCTCGTTTTCCACTGGCTTTGTAAGCTGAATCAAGGTCGGATTGGTACAATTCAGAGCTAAAACTAGATACCGGCTTTATGTATTCGCCATAGAATTGCCCGGTCCATTCCAGTCCATTTTTAAAATTTTTGTACGGCATTCCGGTATCATCCTGAAACACATGGTTGCTATTCTTTAGAATGATCGATTTTATTTTTGTGAATGCTTCTTTGTGCATAAGATAAGAAGCCGATTTTACGAATGTGTTTAACGGTGCCCGTTGCTCGATAAATTTCACAAATGCGGGTCGGTCGTTTAGCCCCGCGTTAGAAATACTAATGGAGTAATAATACAAGGTTTTGATTTCGAGTGTAACGCGATCTCTAAAAATCAGTTTTACTCCTGGTGTTTTTTGCCAATGGATTTGACTTCCTTTCACTTCTTTCTCTGTTCCATCTTCGTTTAACGTAAAGAACTTCTGTTCTAACAATTCATGACCGGAACGTTCGATAAAAAAGTAGAGCGGAGGCAACACACCCTTTACCTGCTTCAGGTCGTTTTCCATATGGGTGGTAATAAAATAGCTCTTATTAAAGATATCGCGAAGTGAATTTCCCAAGCTATCCAAAAATTCGTCCCTATTCTTTTCGGAAATTGTATCAAGTGGAACCACTTCACGAATTGGCTCGAGGGCTGCCATTACAAACTCTTTCGAGTGCGGAAAAAGGTAAAAGGCATGAAGGAAATCCGGTCCAGAAAAGGGATAGAATAAAGAGAGCGAATCATCGATGGAAGTGGAGAAGGTACTTTTCTCCCAGGCAGCCATTTTACTCAGCCTCGTCTTGTACATTTTTTCCCAATTCGCATCCATAGAAGTTTGGTATTCCCTCCAATACATTTCGGCTTGCAGCGTGGTGAATGAATTTTCAGTCAGTTGTGGAAGACCCGAAATAAAACGGGCAGCATTGTCTAGAACGGTATCCTTCACTACCTCATTGACAATCGGCTCATTGGTGTTAATGGTATCTGCATTTTTGATTGTAGTGTCGGCAACGACCAGGGAGTCAGCGCCCGAAGTAGAAGAGATTTCTTTCTTGTCGGTGCAAGCCCAAAGTAGCATGTTGGTTAATAAAATCGTTAACAGGTATTTAGTTCTCATCAAACAGGTTTTTTAGAAATAGCAAAATAGATGATTAATCCGGGAACCATAGTAGCCATCGAGTAAAGGATAATCCATGGGTCATTTTTCGTGACATAGTAGATCATCCAACACGTACAGCCTGAAAAGATGATGGGAGGCAGCGGATAGAAGGGAACAGAATAGACTCGTTTTTCGGCAGAATGTTTTCGTCTGAGGATGAAAATACCCAATACCGTAGCCATCGAGAATATAGAGAGACTAACAGATATGTATTGTATGATTTCTTTGAATGAACTAACCAATACTAAAAAAATAGCCCACCCAGCCTGTGTTAAAATAGCGAGGTAAGGCATGTCAAACCGATTGGTTGTTGCAAACGTTTTTAACTTGGGGTAGTCGTCACCCATAGCTTCTAATACCCGAGGCCCCGCGATGGTCATGGCACTTAATGTCGACAATAAGGCAATGCTAAATACGGAAGAAAAAGCCAACCCGATCTTGTCACCAAAGAGTTTATAGGCAACTACATTTCCGATATCATTTTTGCCACTGAGCTCCGAAAAACTGGCAGAATATAGAAACATGGCATTGAGAGCCAGGTATACTATTGTAACGGTAAGAGTACCGATGATTAACGAACGTGGTAGATTCTTGGATGGGTTTTCTAAGTTACCAGCAATGTAAGCGGCTGCGTTCCATCCGGTATAAGCGTACACCACAAACACAAGGGATACGGCAAAACTGGCACTGAGGATTAGATCGGTGTCACCAGCTTGCGGCCAAAAACTGATTCCCGACTTGATCTCATCAGCCACGAAAAAGGGTGCGATGCAAAAAAAGAGAATCAACAAAAGCTTCATGGAGGTAAGAAAGTTCTGAACCGCCCCGCCTGTCTTTACTCCAAACCAGTGTACCGTGGAAACCAAAACGATGGCGAAAATGGCTATCAATTTATTAGAGACACCCAGTAGTGTGTGAGAGTACTCACCAATGGCCAAGGCAACGGCAGAAATGGCGCCTGCAAAGCCGACCAACAAGCTCATCCACCCACTTATAAAACCAAGAGCAGGATGGAAAATCTTCCCCAGGTAGTGATACTCCCCACCAGATTTTTGGAGGGTTGTAGAAATTTCAGCATAGGTAAAGGCTCCTGAAAGGGCTACAACGCCCCCTATCGCCCACAAGACTAAAATGGCAAAACCGGATGGAATAGAACCGACCTGGTAACCGAGTGAAGTAAAAACACCCGTTCCAATCATGTTGGCGATCACCAGGGTAATGCCCACAGTAAGAGTATACTTCTTTTGTTCTGCCATTTATCAAATTACAAGCCAGAAAGATGACTATAAATTGGCAGAACGGCAATTTGATTCCGGTGGGCTCGATTTGTTCTGGGGCTAAAAAAGAAAAACCCTGACGTTTCGGTCAGGGTTTTTCAAGCTTGGAAGAAATCGTAATTGAATTACATCTTCTTAGGCACTAATACTTTGTTGGTCATGTGAACAACACCATTGCTCACTGCAACGTCTGGGTTGGTTACTTCAGCACCACCTACGTAAACTTTGCCATCCTTCAAAGAAACTTTGATTTTTTCGCCTTGTAGGGTAGTAAGTTCTTGACCATCTTTCAAATCGGCAGCTTTCACTGTCCCGGCAACTACGTGGTACTTCAATACGTTTTGAAGTTTTGATTTATTCTCAACTTTCAACAGGTTGTCTACTGTTGACTGGATTGCTGCAAACGCGTCATTTGTTGGAGCAAATACGGTTAGGGCATCATTTCCTTTAAGGACTTCAGAAAGTTCTGCGGCTTCAAGAGCAGCGACTAAAGTGCTCAGATTTGGCGTGTTGGCAGCCGTTGCATGGATCGATTTAGGCAGTGCAGCGATAGAATCGGCAACAGCCTTTACTCGTGCAGTAGAATCAGCTACGCGGATTGAATCTTGAGTTGCTTTTTCTTTGGCAGCTTTTCCACCGTCACCACAGCTGGTAACGATAAAAGCGAAAGCAGCGAAAATCGCCACTAAAATGATTGATTTTTGGGTTTTCATAATGTTTTTGGTTTTCAGGTCGCAAAAATAGGTTTAGAAATCGACATGTTGAACACGGGAGATAAAAAAATGTTTACGTCTCTGTTAAATTATTTTTCGATTGGAAACAGGATTTTGTGTTCGCCATAGACTGCCCCCTTTAATCCACGGCTCTGAAGTACGACTTTGGGCGCTCCGGAAGACCAATCAACCTTTATTATCCCGAACGTTTTTTGAATAATCAGTTCACCAACGCGGTGGCTATTCTTTTCCTCCCATACTTCTGACCAGGTATGGCTCAGCCCGCTTGAGGTAAAGTCAGTCAGGGAATAGCCTAGACCTGAAACGTCAATTTGGGAGAATTCAGAAATATGACGGTCGCCACTGATTATTAACACATTTTTTTTTGAGGTTACAATAAGGTCTAGCAAGCGCTGCCGGGCAACCGGAAAATTTGCCCATTTTTCAAATCGATGTTGGTCAGCAATCACCTGGATACTTGAATTGATGATGAAAAGTTGCACCTCAGCATCTTTCATTTCACTTTTTAGCCATTGCCACTGCTCCTCGCCTAAAATATCTCCTGTCGGATTAACTCTGTAATTCGTTAATTTCTTTTTGGTAAGGGAATCGATATAAGTGAATTTAACGACCGTATCTCTGAAGTATCGAGTGTCTAAATTGATCACTTTAATCCGCTTATTCTTTTCACCGATCGTAATTGAATTATAAACTCCGGTGTGATTCCAAGCCGGGTTTGATTTTTCTACACCTAGAAAATCGAATAATAGTAGTTTGCTATCGTTTTTCTTTGCGTAAAATTTTCCGCCATCGTTGGTTCCGTAGTCGTGATCGTCCCATGTTCCGACTACGCCACAACTGTTTATCAACTTTTGGTACTCGGGGTTACGCTTTTGCTTATCGTATCTTTGCTTTAAGGTCGTCAAATCCTCATTGTCTTCCGCATATACGTTGTCTCCGCCCCAAATCCATAAAGTTGGCTTTTGAGCGATCACTTCACGCCACATTTCTTGTGGTCTTTTCTCATCATCGCAGGAGCCAAAGGCGATAATCGTTTCGTTAGTTGATTGAGCACCCGCCAATGAACAAAAAAAGACCGCAAGCAGACCACCTAAATACTTCATGCAGCAAAAATAGTTGATTTAAATTTCCCGTTTGTCAACATTCCTTTGCGTTTAGGGCACGATATTACTACTTTTCACATTCTCCAAAGGCAATAACTAGGCCTTCGTCACTAACCATCTGTTTTATGAAAAAAGTATTCTTTCTGATCTGTCTTTTCGGTTCAAATCTTTTGTTTGCTCAGATGCCGGACTCCACTTATGTAAAACAGTTTTACGATAAAACGGAAGTGCAAATTCCAATGAGAGATGGCATCAAGTTGTTTACCGCCATCTATACCCCAAAAGATAAATCGAAGACGTACCCGATGTTGATGCAGCGAACGTGCTATAGTGTGGAACCTTATGGACTCACTAAATTCGAGAAGTCGCTCGGGCCCTCAAAGTACCTGATGCATGACGGCTATATTTTTGTTTATCAGGATGTGCGAGGCCGTTGGATGAGCGAAGGCGTGTTCGATAACATGACCCCTAATATTCCCGGCAACGATCGGAAGAATAAGACAGCTACGGATGAATCCTCAGATACCTGGGATACGATTGATTGGTTGATAAAAAATGTGAAAGGGAATAATGGAAGAGTTGGGCAGTGGGGCATTTCCTATCCTGGCTTTTATACGGCTGCGGCTATTCCTGATGCTCATCCAGCCTTAAAGGCATCATCCCCGCAAGCACCCATTTCCGATTTTTTCTTTGACGATTTTCACCATCAGGGTGCTTTCTTACAAAGCTATATTGCTGCTTTTGCCGTGTTTGGCTACCAGCATGAGAAACCAACCAACAAAAGTTGGTATGATGACAAGATTATGCGCTTCTATGCTCAACAACCAAAAGATGGCTACAATTTTAACTTGGAAATGGGACCGTTAAAAAATGCAACCGAGAAATACCATAAAGACAATTTCTTTTGGCAGCAAATTATCGATCACCCCAACTATGATGAATTCTGGCAGAAGAGAAATTTGCTTCCCCATCTCACCAATGTAAAGCATTCCATCATGACTGTTGGCGGTTGGTTTGATGCAGAAGACTTGTATGGTCCTTTGAACATCTATAAGAAGATTGAAAACAGTAGCCCTTCTACCTACAACACCATCGTCATGGGCCCGTGGAGTCACGGAGATTGGGCTCGTGAGCGTGGCTTTCAGCAAGTGAACCACATTTATTTTGGCGATAGTATTTCTACGTTTTATCAACGCGAAATAGAGCGAAAATTTTTCAATGCTACTTTAAAGGAAGGTGCTCAACCCAAATTACCTGAAGCGTATATGTTCGACTGTGGGCTGAAAGTATGGAAGCAGTTTAGTGAGTGGCCACCCAAAGAAATCCAGCCCTTCAAATTGTATTTCGGAGAGAAAGGAAAGTTGTCGATCAATGAACCGACAAAAACAGACGGTGTGTTTGAGTACATCAGTGACCCTGCTAAACCGGTGCCCTACACGTCACAAACAGAAGGACTTGTTTTTACGCCTCGTAGATTTATGAGTGACGACCAACGCGTGGTCGCTAGCAGACCTGATGTAGTTACATTTCAATCAGAGCCACTCTCAGAAGATGCTACATTGGCGGGGGAGATCATCGCCAAGTTAAAAGTATCGATGACCGGCACGGATGCCGATTTTATTGTGAAGTTGATTGACGTTTATCCGGACAATACACCAAACGACACCAAGCACAACCCACCAAATATTATCATGGGAGGTTATCAGCAGCTCGTTAGGCATGAAACATTCAGGGGCAGATTCAGAAATAGCTATGAGAAGCCAGAGCCTTTTAAAGCAAATGAAATTACCGAAGTGAATGTGCCTCTTCAGGATATTCTGCACACGTTTAAAAAAGGGCATCGGGTGATGGTGCAAATTCACAGCACCTGGTTTCCATACATCGATCGAAATCCGCAGAAATATGTAGATAATATTTACAAAGCCAATGAAGAAGATTTCATTAAGTCTACCATTCGTGTGCATGGATCTTCCGTAGTGGAGATTGGTGGAGGGCAGAAGGCAAAGATTGATGTGAAGAAGTGAGGCGGCATGAGAGTAAAAAATTTGAAGTCAGAATATAGAAGTTAGAATATAGAATTTAGAATGCGTAGACAGTCTTTAGTTGGGATTTTATTGATTTGCTCAATGTTCGGTCAACTTGAATTGATCGCTCAAAAGCGTAGTTATGATACGCTACCTAATTTACCAGAGCATTATGTGAAGCGGCTGGCTGAGTTCAAGAAGCAGCCCATTGTGAAAGGGAAGGTCATTATGCTAGGCAATAGCATTACAGAAGGAGGCAACTGGAAGAAGTTGCTAAAGGATTCTACCGTGATCAATCGCGGAATTTCAGGTGATGTAACCTTTGGAGTCATCAATCGATTGGATGAAATTGTGAAGAGACAACCTTCAAAGGTGTTTCTATATTAATTGGGATCAATGACCTATCACGCAAAACACCCGATGAAGTTATTTTAGAGAATCTGTTTTCAATTGTAAGTAAAATTCGGTCGGGCTCGCGAAACACTGAAGTATTTGTCCAAAGCATTTTGCCGACCAACGAAACGTTCAAAAATTTCATGCCCAATTTTAAAGGCAAGGCATCCAGCATCCTTACCATCAACACCCAACTTCAGCGTTATGCCGATAAAATGAAGTTTACCTATGTGGATTTGTATTCCAAATTTTTGGATGCCAACGGGCTGATGGATGCGAAGTATGCTACAGATGGTTTACATCTCAATGAGTTGGGTTATCAGCATTGGGTTAGTATTTTGCGATCAACTAGTAAAACCGGAATAAAATGATAAACGTTAATTTGTCGAAAGCGACCTCCAAGGAAGAAGTAATGAAGTCAGTAGAGGCTTATTTGGGTGAGGTGGAGTTAGATATTGCTTCAAAAGATTTTTCCCGACCCTGGGGTGGTTTTTTTGTACTTGAAGAGTCTTTAGCAGATCGGTTCATCCAACTATATTTCCCCCACTTAAAGATAGAAGACCTAACCATTGCCGGTAAATTGAGCCCGAAGATTTTAATTGTAGCGCCAGGCCAACGGCTGTCGTGGCAATACCACCACAGGCGCGCGGAAATATGGAAACTGGCTGCTGGCGTTGCCGGAGTAGTGACCAGCGAAACCGATGTAGAAGGGCCGTTGCATAAGTTTGTAGTCGGAGAGATCATTCAACTCAAGCAAGGCCAACGTCATCGCTTGGTTGGCTTGCCGGAAGGATGGGGGATGATTGCCGAAATCTGGAGACACACTGATGCTAAAAACCCCTCGGACGAAAGTGATATTGTTCGGGTACAGGATGATTTTGGGAGGTAACTACTTATAATTGCTCGTTACTAACATAGATATTTTGTACTCTTAATACTATGATGCCGCCATCTTTAGTGAAACTAAAAGTAGGCTTCAAAAAAATCAACCCATTTTTTTATATCCACTTGGGGTAATTCCAGTCTCCTTTTTAAACGCGCGGATAAAATAATGAAGATTATTAAAGCCTGCCAAGTAGCACACTTCGGAAATATTGTACCTAGATTGCTTTAGATATTCTTTTGCGAGTTTCAATCGCTCCTTTAAAATGTAATCACCGGGCGCATGGCCAAACTCTTCCTTGAACTTGCGAAAGAAATTAGCACGGCTCATACACACTTTATCGCTCAATTTATTCAAATCAATTTTTTCACGAATGTTTTCCTTAATGTGTTGAATAACGAAAGCAAATCGATGGTCGGAGGATAGTTTTAAAAAATTGTTTTCGAATAACTGACGTGCTTGTGTTTGCATTAAACGGATAAGCAATTCGCGTAGTGCCAGATTGGCCAACAGATCTTTCTCACGGTGCTGTTCTTTGACGCTGATCTTCACTAAGCGATTGATTATTTCTGCCAGCTCTTGATTATTTATAAGGTGAAACATCTCCTCATTGAGCTTCCACAGTCCGTTTTTTTCAGCCTTCGGAAATTTCTCATTTAACAGATTAAGAGTTTCAAGAACATGGTCTGATGAAATCGCCAGAGCAATGCATTGTGTTGGGTTATCACTACGTGCTTCGGGAAAGTCGATTTTCATTGTTTCGTTGGGGGGCACTATCACCGTTTCGCCTGGCAGATAATCGAAGCCCGGCTGGCCGAAAAGGTGCATTACTTTTTTCCCCCGCATCATGCTGGTAAGGACCAAGTCACCAAAAGTCAGCTTTACTTTTTCTGCTCGTTCATGGGTTTCAAAAACATTCAATTCGCAATGCTCCATCGTAAATGCCGACCTGCTTTCGACCAACGTGTTTAGCTTACGTTCTGAAGAAACGGGAACCAGATCGAGTGAACTTTTCATGGGGCGAAAAATCGATTTATCGGTTAAATATATTGAATAAATTGGATCGAAAACGATTGAAATGATACGGCAGGTACACTAAATGATACAAAAAGTCAATTTTGAGACAGATAACAAGGCGAAATTTGGATTATAAACCGAAACTCAAAAAATAATTATGGAAACGATAGAAATAGCAAAAGAAAAAAAGACGCCAGAAGCCAGACCAGACTTTAAGCCACATTACAATCATTTCATAGGTGGCGAATGGGTTGCACCTGCTAATGGCGAGTATTTCGACAACATTTCGCCTATTGACGGCAAACCATTTACGAAAGCTGCCCGTGGCAACAAGCAGGACATTGACAAGGCGCTCGATGCTGCGCACAAAGCCTTTGCAAATTGGTCAAAAACATCCGCAGCGGAGAGAGGCCGGGTTTTATTGGCGATTGCAGACGTGATGGAAAAAAACTTGGAATTACTGGCTCGCGTAGAAACTGTAGATAACGGCAAAGCACTACGGGAAACGAGGGCTGCCGATCTTCCGCTGGCAATCGATCATTTCAGATATTTCGCTGGCGTGATTCGCTCAGATGAAAGCACCATGTCCGAGCATGATGAAAATACAATCAGCATCAACTTGCAAGAGCCGCTTGGCGTGGTGGGCCAAATTATACCCTGGAACTTTCCCCTTCTAATGGCTGCGTGGAAAATAGCACCCGCACTTGCCGCGGGTTGCACCGTAGTGGTAAAGCCTGCCGAACAAACGCCCACCGGTTTGGTAGTACTCATGGAATTGATACAACACATTTTGCCTGCCGGTGTTATTAATGTGGTTACTGGCTTTGGCATAGAAGCCGGCAAGCCTTTGGCCACTTCCCCACGAGTGGCTAAGGTGGCATTCACGGGCGAAACTACAACTGGCCGATTGATCATGCAATATGCAAGCGAGAATCTAATTCCGGTTACGATGGAATTGGGTGGAAAGTCACCCAATATTTTCTTTGAAAGCGTTGGTGATGCGGATGATGATTTTTTTGATAAAGCTGTTGAAGGCGCAGTGCTTTTCGCTTTGAACCAAGGCGAAGTCTGCACGTGTCCTTCGAGGATTTTAGTACACGAAAAAATCTATGACAGATTCATTGAACGGGTAATCGCCCGTACGAAGGCCATCAAGATTGGGCATCCACTTTCAGAAGATACGATGATGGGTGCACAAGCTTCAAATGATCAATTTGAAAAAATTCTCTCCTACTTGGACATCGGCAAACAAGAAGGAGCACAGGTATTGACGGGCGGTACTGCAGCCAAGCTTAACGCGGGGTTGGAGACGGGCTATTACATTGAGCCTACCATATTCAAGGGAAACAACAAGATGCGCGTATTTCAAGAAGAAATTTTTGGACCGGTGGTTTGTGTGACCACATTTAAGACAACAGAGGAAGCCATTGAAATCGCCAATGATACGCTTTACGGCTTGGGCGCTGGTGTTTGGACGCGTGATGCACATGAAATCTATCAGGTTCCCCGAGCCATTCAGGCAGGCCGCGTATGGGTTAATTGCTATCATGCCTATCCGGCTCATGCACCTTTCGGGGGGTATAAGAAGTCTGGCTTTGGGCGTGAAACCCATAAGATGATGCTCAACCACTATCGCAACACAAAAAATATGCTCATCTCTTACGATAAGAAAAAACTTGGGTTCTTTTAAGTTGTTGGGTTGAGCTTGTAGTAAGCTTCGCTACAAGCTCAATCTTCCTTTTTATTAAGAGTAGAAAAAAAGAGTAACTTGCTTATGAACATCGCCAGAATCCTAGCAACACCGTTGGCCTGCGAAACAATTGATCGGCTGCGAAAAATCAACGGGCCGCTTATGTTTCACCAAAGCGGGGGCTGCTGCGATGGCTCACAGCCCATGTGCTTTCTGAATGGGGAATTTAAAACGGGCGCGAGTGATGTGAAGTTGGGTACCATAAACGACTGCGATTTCTTCATGAGCCGCGATCAATTTCAATATTGGCAGCACACTCAATTAACATTAGATGTTATTGAAGGAAGGGGATCTAGCTTTTCATTGGAGATTCCGCTGGGAATACGATTTATTATACGTTCTCGCTTATTTACAGAAGAAGAACTGTCTCATCTCGCCATGGTAGAATAGAAAGGGAGTATGCTAAAGGTGCTGCCTTGTCGCTGGTGGACTCTGCTGATTTCTGGTTCAATTAGTTCTAGGTTAGCATCTCTTCAGCATTCCTTGGATTCGACATCACAAGCTTGGTCGTCTGACACATTTTCTGTGCTGATTTCAAGAAGTGCTTTTGTGAAAATTTCGCTTGGTTGTGCGCCCGAAACGCCATATTGGTTATTGATAATATAAAATGGAACGCCACTAATCCCTCGCGGGGCGTTTTGCATTTCTGAGGTTGTAACTTCAACCATTCCTTCGGTGGAGCTAAGGAATGATTTTGTTTTTTCTGGGTCTATGGCCATTTGGGTGGCAATTGAAATAAGGTTTTCCATTTTAGTTAAATCGATGCCTTGTTCAAAGTAGGCTTTCATCAATGCCTCCTTCATTTCGATCTGCTTGCCATGTTTTTTTGCAAACCAGATCAGGCGATGGGCGTCTCGTGTGTTGGGTGAAACAACCTGCTTTTCGAAATCAAATTTCAGACCCTCCTGCGCAGCCACTTCAGTTACGTGATCCACTATTTGTTGGTACTTTGCTTCGCTGCCAAATTTTTTTGTCAAGTATTCTTTTTGATTGCGACCCTCGAGTGGCATATCTGGATTTAGCTCAAAGGGGTGATATTCAAGTTCCACGTCAACCTGGTCAGCCACCTGCGCGATGGCTTTCTCCAGTCTTCGTTTGCCAATGTAACACCAGGGGCAGACTACATCTGAAACAACATCGATTTTGATTTTGGGATTGGTCATTGTTCTTGCTTTTTTCTCGAACCCAAAAGTAAGACGTTTAGTTCGAAATAGTCAACAGTTATTAGATACTCAATGCAACAAGGTCATGCCGTCTTAATAACTGAGCAACAATAGAAAAATGGCGAGCATCACTACCCGCCATCATTGAATGAAACGGCTCTACAAGAAGTCAAACTTTTAATGCGTTTTTCATGGAGTCAATTCCTGATTTTCCATTGTTCATTAAAGATTCAAGCTCTCTATTGTAAGCGTTCTTCACATCGGCCATCGAATCTGTCATTAGATTTCTCAAGTCTCTGGTTTTTCCCACGATTTTTTCGCGGGTTCGTTTTCCGCTGTCGGGTGCAATCAAAATACCGGCAATAATGCCTACTGATGCTCCCACTAAAACTCCGGTAAGGACTTTGGATGTGGTGTTCATAAAAGTGAATTTAAAAATTCCCGTCTTGATGTTTTCAAGACAATCTTGTTAATCCGTATCAATGATAAAGACTACACCCTATTTAACGTATAGACTACTTCTTCCGTTCAGAAAAGTTGGATAAATTCTTGGTTTATTGGTGAGGAGATGGGAAATATATACTAAGTGTTGATGACAACTATCATTGTTAAATGATGACAAAATCAGTAATGTTTAACGCACTACGCCTGATTACTTATTTTGATTCTGTTTAAAATGCTGCTTGATAACTACTTTTTGTAACACACGCTTGATAATTAGTTCCGCGATCGTACTTAGGCGATTTTCGTTTTGGTGCTCAAAAAGATAGCGGTGTAGTTGTGCTTCACTAATGTCGATTCGATTGAGCAACTGCATTAAATGAGAGTCTGCTTTTTTCTCGGAGCGCAGGAGTTCATTAACAATTTTTTCGTGAATGTCTGCAAAGTCTGGTTCCAAGTCTTTGATGAATTCTGCAGCAAAATTACTCTGCTCAAAATCTTTTGTTAATTGCTTTTTGAAGACCTCAAATAAATCCCTACTGCTGAGTTGATCATTTACCTTTAATACGTTTGACATCCTGTAAAATTAACAATACTGGAATCAGCCGGCTTTGGTTGGTGAAGAATTAATTTCCGAGGCAATTCAATTTTGACAAGGACCAGCGTTTTGTATCTTTAAGCATACTCAAGACACTATGTATACGAAATCAATTCTGTTCCTTCTCTTTTGTTTATTAATCACTTTTCACGCCCATGGGCAACGCACACCTTTGCGCGTGGGCGTTGTTGGGTTAACACACACGCATGTTCACTGGATCTTAGGCCGGCCTAAAGACGATTTTATCACCCTTGTTGGCATCGTAGAAACCAATAAAGAACTGGCTCTTCGCTATACGCAACAGCATGGCCTTTCGATGGATTTGGTTTTTTCTACAATGGAAGAAATGATAGCTAAAGCAAGGCCGGAAGCGGTAACTGCTTTTGGCACTATTTACGAGCATCTGGCGATCGTAGAAAAGTGTGCACCTTTGGGCATTCACGTAATGGTGGAGAAACCATTGGCAGTTAGCCTCGAACATGCACGCAAAATGCAAGCACTCGCAAAAAAGTATAAGATTCATCTATTGACGAATTATGAAACCACCTGGTACCCGACCGTACATGCTGCACGCGATTTGCTTAAGAGAGATAGCATTGGTTCGATTAGTCAGCTCGTGATTAGAGACGGGCACCGCGGCCCCCTAAAGATTGGGGTCAATAAAGAATTTTTGGAGTGGCTTATCGATCCAGTTAAAAATGGAGGAGGTGCGATTACCGATTTTGGGTGCTATGGCGCCAATATTTCTACGTGGATGATGGAAGGAAAGCCCCTTTCCGTTACAGCCGTTACCCAACAATTACAGAAAGAAAATAATCCTGCCGTGGATGATGAAGCTACTATCCTGCTTACCTATCCGCATGCTAAAACCACCATACAAGCTTCGTGGAATTGGCCGATCGGAAGAAAAGACATGGAGTTGTACGGAACCTCGGGAGTCGCGTTTGCCGACAACCGGAATGATCTGCGCTTGCGCAAGGCAGTAGGCTATGACGGATACAAAGAAACAAAGCGCACATTGGCAGAACGACTGCCTCCGTATAACGATCCATTTTCATTTTTTGCAGCAGTCATTCGCAACGAGATTGCCCTGCCAACTTACGATCTTTCATCTTTGGAAAACAACATGATAGTGATGGAGATTCTGGATGCAGCAAAAAAGTCTGCAAGAAAGGGGCAGACGGTCTTGATTAAATGAGTTGTTAATTCAGAGAGCGTTGATGATTATGAAAACACTACTGATCACCCCTGAGGGTTTAGAAAAATTAAAAGCGGAGCTCGATCACCTGTGGCGAGTGGAGCGTCCCGACACCACGCAAAAAGTGAACTGGGCGGCAAGTCTGGGCGATCGTTCTGAGAACGCAGACTACCATTACAACAAAAAACGCCTACGCGAAATTGACAAGCGTATCCTCTATTTGCGCAAATGCATTGACGACCTGAAAGTGGTAACTTATGCACCCTATCAGGAAGGGAAGGTGATGTTTGGGGCCTGGGTTGAAATTGAAAACAATAGTGGCATGAAGAACCGCTTCCGCATTGTAGGTGGCGAAGAACTGATTGGCGCCAAAGATTACATCTCGATGGATTCGCCCATGGCACAGGCATTGCTAAAAAAAGTGGTAGGAGAGGAGGCGATTGTGAAAACCCCTACACGGGAGTTTGTGTGGCGTATCACTAAAGTTGAGTATCAGAAGTAGTTTTTCATGCCTGAAGGCTGGGGTTGCTTCAGCTTAGCGCCTACTTCCGTTTCAGTTTAACAGTACAAAATTCAAATCGGTTTCTTATATTTACGCTAAACCAAAATTTATCCTTCTTCCGTTTGGTTATATTGATCCAAGTGCAAAATTAGCATTAACCAAATTTGTTAGTAAATTGAAATTGCTTTGTTCGTTTTTGTTTTTAACAACGGTTTGTTTCGCACAGCAAAGCTTGGTCTCTTCAAAAGAGAAATTCAAATCGACCCCAAATCTACAAGGGCGCTCCAACTTTAAAAATTTTTCAACCGAAGACGGCCTTCCGTTGGATGCTTTTGAATGCAGCTACATAGATAGAAAAGGTAATTTATGGCTTGGTACCACAGGTGGTGGAGTGAGCTGTTATGACGGAAAGAATTTTTTTGAAATTAGCACCTTGAATGGACTCTCAAATGATGTTGTTACCTCAATATTTGAAGATCGAAACGGCATTTTTTGGTTTGGAACGTATAACGGCATTAGCCGTTTTGATGGCAAATCGATTACCAATTTTTTTGAATTCGAGGGGCGCGATTTTAAAACTATCAGATCTATTTCTGAGGACAAAAATGGCCACCTATGGTTTGGAACAGTCAAAGGAGTAGCTCAATACGATGGTCAACGGTTTACGAATCCGGGTTCAGAAAATCCGCTAATCAACACAGCAATAAATGCATCCGTAGTTGATAAAAAAGGTAATATTTGGATTGGTTCCGATCGTGGTTTGAGTCGCTATGACGGTAACTCATTTACGAATTATACAAAGGCGCAGGGGCTTGAAGCGGATAAAATCATGACCCTTTTTGAGGATCGCACAGGCAACTTGTGGATAGGAGGGTATCAAGGCGGTGTTACCCGCTTTGACGGGCTATCCTTTGAAACATTCACCCAAAAGGATGGACTCGCACACAATGATGTATGGTCAATTGCCCAAGACGATAAAGGTGTTCTTTGGTTTGCTACATCTGGGGGCTTGAGCAGCTATGATGGTTCGCTGTTTACAAACTACACTACTGAAAATGGACTTCCAACAAATGAGCTTGCCAGCCTATCGGTAGATCATGACGGCAATTTGTGGATCGCATCCTACAACGGTGGCGGGGTAAGTTTATTCTCCAGTAGAGAAACTATGAATTTCACACGGTTAGATCACCCATCGCTAAGTAAAATTAGAGCCGTTGTTGAAAACAAAAAAACACGTGACTTATGGATTGGCACTGAAGACGGATTAGTTAGCTACAATGGCCAGTCGTTTAAAACATTTAATCGAAGTGACGGTCTGCCCTCCGATGTGATTTTAACCCTTTATAAGAGTCGCGATGATATTCTTTGGATTGGCACTCTGGATGGTGGCTTGTGTAAATTCGATGGAGAATCATTCACAACCATTACCAACAGAGATGGTTTGATTGCCAACGACATTGTAGCAATCTATGAGGACAAAAAGGGGGGAATGTGGATAAGCTATACGGAACCGGGCCTGAGCCGATACGATGGTAAATACATACAAAACTTTTCAAGTGAATCTGGCTTGCCCATGAAAGAAGTGAGTTGCATAACTGAGGATGCCAGAGGAAATTTATGGGTGGGAACCAATGGGGGCGGAGTGAGTTATCTCAATGGAGAAAAATTCATTACCTACACCGATGCGCACGGGCTTCCCAGCAATAAGGTTCTTGGCATAGTCTCTGATGAACACGGCAATTTGTGGGTGGGTACACATCGGGGGCTCAGCCGCTTTGATGGAAAAAATTTCCTTCATTTTTCTTTGGGTAAAGAGTGGGGTACAAACGTAATTCACGAGTTGTTGTTTACGGCAAATGGTGAGTTGGTTATGGGTACCAACGCTGGGCTTTTTGTACTTTTCAAATTCGTTTCGAACGCGGATAGTGTACCGGTAATTTCGGCAGCCAACATACTTTCAAACAAAGAACTGAGTGCGTACACACCAGTATTTGAAGAATTCAATTCTTCGACAGGTTACCAAATTGGTGCTATTTCAGGAGTGGGGGCAAATGCATTGATGGTCGATCAGGATGGGGTTGTTTGGGTAGCAACACGTGCCGTAAAATCAGGCCTAGTACGCTTCGATCTTAACGCAGTGCGAAGAAGCGTGCGAAAGCCTGAAGTGGCCATCCAAAAAGTTATTCCAGGAGAAGATTTTTTTTCTTGGTATTCTCTACAGTCGGGCATCTCCACGGATTCCTTGACCCGCGCTTTCCAGGAAATATTTTCCCATGGTAGAGTACTACCGGAAAAGGAAAGAACGATCCTTCAAAAAAGAATGAGTGGAGTCTCGTTCACCAACATTACACCCTTCAATCCGTTGCCTGTTGATTTGACCTTACCCTATGCACATAATCAGCTTAACTTTGAATTTAAAATCGTTGGGATTGCTGCGAACTCCGAAATAAGTTATCAATACATTTTGGAAGGGGAAGATAATGAATGGAGTATCTGGACCTACAACACTACGGCTACTTATAAGAATTTGCATGAAGGCAAATACACTTTTAAGGTGCGTGCCCGCAACATGCAAACGAATATGGTTAGCCCAGGTGATAAAAGTTTTTCGTTTTTGATTTTACCCCCTTGGTATAGAACATGGTGGGCGTATGCCGGTTATCTGTTGGCTTTTGTTTCCAGTTTTGTATTTGGTATTCAATGGAATAGTAGACGACTCATGGCCATCAATCTAAAGCTTGAAGCAGCCGTTCAAAATCGAACCGAGGAAATTGCTACGCAAAACGAAGAGTTGATTGCGCAGCACGAGGAGATACTTGCGCAAAGAGATATCATAGAAAACCATAATCGTAAGCTTGAGTTGACTGTGAAGGATAAAACAATAGAATTAGGCAGAAGCTATGACGAATTAAAGAAACAGTTTCAAAGACTTGAACAATTTAGTTTTATTGTTGCACATAACTTACGCTCGCCCGTTGCGCGAATTATGGGTTTAGCAAATATCTTTAATCAAAAAGATTTATCCGATAAAACCAACTTGACGATATTAACCAAAACGGTTGAAGCCGCCAGAGGGCTGGATGAAATTATACGAGATTTAAATCAAATTCTATACGTTCAAAACAATACGCATGCTGAAAAAGTGAACATTCAAATTTTGGGGTTTATTGACGGTATTAAGAATCGATTTAAACACGAGATTGAAGAGTCTGGGATCATTGTCAACGTTCGAACAGAAGTTGCCAGCTTCACCACAATACTTCCCTATTTTGACAGCATCTTGACCAATTTGTTTTCGAATGCCATTAAGTATAAGGCCCAAACCCAACCTTCCATCGTTACATTACTTTTTACCGAAGGAGAAAACGTATATCGATTGATTTTTGAGGACAATGGGCTAGGCTTTGATTCAGAAAAGTATGCTGATAAATTGTTTCAACCATTTCAACGGTTTAACACGCACACTGAGGGAAAGGGACTGGGATTGTATTTAATAAAAAGTCAGGTAGATGCGTTAGGTGCTTCTATCTCACTTACAAGTAAAAGTGGAGTAGGAACGAAGGTTGAAATAGTGTTTCCTAAAGAATAACAAAAGGCTCATGTGTCCAATAAAAGGAACGAGTAGGTGACCGAGCGGTTTGTGTTCCGTTAGGTCCTTCAATAGATGTTTGGCTACTGTTGTTGGGGTTGGCCTTAACCTAGTTCAAGCGTCACGCTTGGACTTTTGTCAGCCAGCATAGATGTGGAAGCACAAGACCCTTGCGCTAGAGTGCGGTGAGGTGATAGCTATCTATTTAAGATTGTTGGTCGGAGACCAACAATAACAAGGGGTGGCTACGTCAATGAAATGACCGTGCTTGAAAACAACTTTAAACGCCTTCATTGAATTAAAATATTTCTGTAGTTTTCTTCAAGCTCCTCATCTGTTTTACGCGATAGCCGACTTGGCGAAAATGCTTGAACGACTTTTAGGCTTCGCCCAGCCATTACCAATACTCCTTGTCCATCCTTCTTAAATATTTTAGCATTAAAGCTGATGCCATTCAATTCACAAAAAGTAGCAAACCAACTGAGTGAACTATTCCCTTGTGTATCTCCTGAAACAATTAGCGTATCAAGTTCCGGATAATGTATTACAATTTGAATGATGTCCATGAACTCAATGGGGAATAAACTATGATCACTTGAACTGCCTTGTTGGCGCAAAACTTTCCTGCCCATATCTGTGAGGCCTAAGTTTAACTGTTGTAGAAGTGACTTCCTGTTTTCTATTGGGTCTACTTGATTCAGATTAAGGATAGGGTTGGGCACTATTGCTGATAGAATACGCCAAAAGCGGTTGGTAGAACTGCAATAGAAAAAATCAAAAACCCTGTTTCTCTGGTCAGTAGGAAAAGTACCAATGAACAATTTGGTCGCTCCTCTTGGTATCTCTTTTGTCCACGGGTGTGTTTCAGTTGAAAACCTATTATCAACAACCGTAGCTATGTTTTATTCCACTTTATAGTTGTTGTATTCTTCCTCACTCAGCCAAAAATCAGGATCAATTACTCTAGCTTCTGAATATGTAAGTTTATAAAGTTTATAAACCATTACATCTAATCGTTTTTCAATATCAGTAGTATCAATCTGATGTTGTTTATCATTTAATATTTTTTTAACAAGTGAAATAAATGGTTTTTGTGATATTCTTGGAATAGGTTGAATTGGTAATTCACCTAGAAATGCTGCAGTAAGGGATATGGTTGTGAATCTTTTCTTAAAATAATGATTCATTAGAGTACTATTAATCAGGGCTAATAGGTATTCTTCATCAAATTCCTTCTTTTTGGAAATGGGTGTTAATGCATTAACTGTTCCGATAAAATAATAACCACTATAATCAATAGTGGCAACAATTCTTCTTTCTAGGCTTAGGTTTCTAATCGCTTGGATAAATATTTTAGGCTTATGCTTATGAATCTCTTGCTTCTTTGTTCCCCCAATGATCTTAGATCTTTCATATGAAAAAAAATGTGTCGGTTCAAGTGGAAGGTAATAACCAACTTCATTCCCAAATATTATAGGAGTATTATATTCTTTAGATTTTTCACGTTTAACGAATTTATCATTGCTCTCTAATTTCATGCCTAAAGAAATCTTTCTAACGGCAGATAATTTAACTCCTGAATTTTCAATTTTTTGCCTGATAGCTACAAAAGTTTCGTCAGTGTTAGAATTGATCTCGTACCTGCCTTCACCTTTTATGCTTTGAAATGATCTGATGTACAACTGTCCTTCTTCAATATTAGTTGAGTTAACATTTTTCCATTCAAAGTCATTTAGATCGTTCTCTCGTTTTAAGAAGATTATGGACGTATCTACATTTGCAGAATCGAAAACTAGATTATCGAACATTAAAATTCGCTTCAATAATTTCTCGTTAATAAGAAATTTTCTCAGCTTAAAATAGTAATGATTTGTCAGCCATGTCAAAGGAGTGATAAATGTTATTACACCTTTTTTAGCGGTTAAGTTGGTTGCATTTTCAATAAAAAGAGCGTAGGGATCGCATTTATACTCGACATATCGATAACTCTCTGCGATTAATTTCATTTGAGTTGACTGCTTCGAACTGTATGGCGGATTCCCGATCACTACATCAAAACCCTCTTTAATCCCAAACATCCAACCCGGTGAAAAAAAAGTAGACGGATGGCTATCGTCAAAAGGATTCCAGTCATCTACCTTGCTCAAGAAGTCGGTGAGGTTCCAGTTCTTTTTCAGGCTTACAAATTCAGTTTTAATGTAGTTCTTGGTATCGGTGAACTCTTTTTGCAGTTGCTCCTTCTTTTGTTTGTTTCCTTTGGGGTCAAAATAACTATCGCGTATGCGCTCTAGCTTTTGTACTTCGCCTTGCAAGCGCATGAGCGTGAGGTTGTGTTCTGCTTTTTCTAAGAACGCATCGTAGCCACTGTCAATCAAAGTATTGGCACACACAAATTTAAAATCAAGGTTGGGCAGGGCGCTCACCCCAAAGTTATTTTTACGGTCTTGTGGTTTGTAATCAGCCTCCAAAACTAAGCTAAGCCATGCGCGCAGGCGAGCGATCTCTACTGCCATGGGCATAATATCTACTCCGTAAATATTGCGGCTTAGTATCTCGCTTTTTAAATCGTAGTTGTTTCTATGGCCATGCCCTACCAACTGGCGCAGCTCCATCAGGCGCAGCAGCACACCCATGGGGAACGCACCCGAACCACAGGCAGGGTCGAGTATTTTTACTTCGCTTAGTTTCTGCTGCACCAATGGCACATCGCCTTTATCAAATGGGTGGCTGGCACAATCGGGGCTAAAGAATTTATCGAGGTGCTCTTGCAGCCGCTTTCTGCGCTGGTCGGCAATGGCTTTTTTTGCAGGATCAAAATTGATCAACGTTTGCCGCGGCTCCATATCCTTAAACAACGTGCCTTTGTATTCTACCAATGGTTCTTCAACTACCGCAGCACTTTCATCTTTTGGCAGCAGCGCCTCTTCTAGGTAGCTCTTCAGTGCCTGGTTCACCATGTAGTCTACAATTTCGCGCGGGGTGTAAAACGCACCAAAGGCTTTGCGCTGGTTTGCCATTTTTTCCGTTTCAGGGTTTTGGCTTGCGAGCAGGTTTTCAAAAATGCGGCCTAGCATTTCGGGGTCAATGGCTACTTGCTGGTATTGGCTGCTGCTTTCGTCTACGGTAAAATCAAAATCTTCGAGCACATGCACAAAGGCCACGAGCCACGCGTTGAGATCAAGTACACCAAAGAGTTTGTCTTCGGGGTGCTTTTCAAATAAACCTCCATTCAAATAAGGAATAGTGTCATACAATTCTTCCAATCCACCTTCGCCTTTGAAGGGATTGCGGCTGGGCACTTCTTCGTTGAGTGTATTGAAGAATAATTGATAGAGGTATTTTTGAAAGAAATCTTTTTTATGCTGCCTAATCGTTGCTGATGCTAACAGTGTTTCGCTGATGATGCCTTTCTCTTTAAGGAACCAACAAAAAATGTAGCGGCCAATGAGGCGCACAGCAAACTGCTTGGCTTCTTCTTCATTTGTTTTGGGTGCTTGCGTTTTAGCAATGCCTACCAATGCATCAAACTGTTCTTTGATTTGTTTGTAGAACTCTTTGTTTACCTCTTTGATGTCGAGGCTTTTCCAGAGTTGTTCGGCAATTTCGGGCTTTGATTTTGTACCCAGGCCTTGCCATTGGGGTACTATTTTTTGGTGCTGCGTTTGGGTAAGCTTTCTGCGAAAGGAGACAATGCGCTTTTGGTCTCCTTTGTTTAAAATAACATAGAGTCGATTTTGTTCGGCAGTGGCTACAATATGAAAAGTGTAAGCCGGAGCTGAAGGCAAAGTTTGAATGATAGGGGGTGCACCTTGAAAATGAACGATGCTTTCTTTGTCGATAAGTTGGGTGATCTGATCTTTCCTGAATTTTTTCAAGAAAGCAAAGCGTACGGTGATAGCCTCGTCTTCAGCTGACAGTTTGTATAATTGAAACTGATTGGTGACGGGGTGCCGCGTGAGGTATTTTTTTAGTTCTTCTTTTTTGGGTGCCAGCAGTTTTCCTTTACCGTCTTTGGCCGGCTTAATACCAATCCATTCCAGAAAGGCTAGTGCGGTATTCATTACTTGCTCCCGCCCAGGGTTGGCATCTAAATCACTCAATAAAAGATTAAAGTCCTCCAGCTTCATCAGGCAAATATTTGTAAGATCTCGGCAATGGGCGGTCGTTCTGTTTTCTCTTCAGGGTTCCAGTTGCGCGCCAAAACAATTAAATCACCAAAGATAGAACTGTCTACATGTTTATTTCGTCTTTGCAGTCTATTTATCAGCCGCAGTAATTTCTGATATTGTTTATTGATGTAGGCATTCTTGCTTTCGATACCGCACTTGTAGACGCGTTCTACATCCTCCAATGGAGTTCCAAATTCCTGCATTTTTTGTAGCGCATATACTAGGGCTTCGTTTAATCTGGCCGTCAGTTCCGTTCCGGTATCTTCGTCTCCAATATCAAAGCCAATGGTAGAATTAGCAATCAAGGCTTCTGCTTGTGGCTTGTTCTTAAAGTTGTCTTTGAACCGTTCGTTTTGATCACTACTTGCCTTAATCGCTAAAAGCCCTTCGGCCGTAGTGAGCTGCTCGATCATTCGTTCTTTGTCAAACACAATAAAGTAACCTGCTTCGTCTTTATCATCCATCAGGTGCGCGAGATGTGTGTATTCATCTTCTTCTTTGCGCATTTGAATTTTGCCCCACTTACCCCGAGGTAGGTTGCGAATCTTTTCTTTATAGGCCTCTTCAAACTTTTCGCTTCTGTCAAACTCGCGCAGGTCGTCCATGAATAAGTCTTCAGCAGCTAATAGTTCAGACGTTTCAAATATCTTTTTAAATGCCTCTAATCTCTTTTTCTCATCGCGACTGTACAAGTCTTCAGTGAAGTCGATGGGAATCGGTTCTTCATCAAGTACGGATTGATCAGAACCAATCGTATATCGAATCAAATTGATCTTGTCTTCCAGTTTGCGCACGAGTTGAAGGTAACTCTCCAATTGCTCGGTGGGTCTGAAATTCTTTATGAAGATTTCGTTGTGCACCGAGCCTAGGCGGTTAATGCGACCGTTGCGTTGAATCATTCGTACCGGGTTCCAATGCAAGTCAAAGTTGATAATGATGCCACAGTCTTGCAAGTTTTGTCCTTCCGATAGCTTATCAGTGGCAATCAGGTAATCAATTTCCTTCTCGTCTGCTTTGAGTGAATATTTTTTTGAGACAGGGGCAAACCGTTTGGCGTAGTTTTCAATTTCATTTTTGTTGCCTAGTGCAAATTCTATATTTCGTTTGTTCACTAAATACTTTGGCAAATTATCCTTTAGATAGGTCAAGGTGTCGCTGAAATAAGTGAAGACTAACACCTTTCGATCATCGTTGGTGTTGAGTTCTTTTGCAAGTACTTGAATCTTATCGTCTTTCTTCACCAACAGGGCAAGTTGTTCTTTCAAAATGCGAAGGATAGATAAGTCACGATCAATGTCTTTTTTTAGTTGAGGGATATTGAACACACCCTCATCGGCTGGCAAAGAAACAAACTCACCATTTTCCTGTTCGAATGTTGCGATGTCAAAATCCAACTCATCTTCATCAGCTGATTCTTCATTGTATGCTTCTATGGCCTTGTTAAGAAAACTCAAATTCTTAACAGAGACAATTTTGCTGTATTTCTCAAGCTTCTCTTTAAAGTCAAGCAGTTTTCTTTCGTAGCTGTTAACGGATAATCCGATAGAATGGAGAGACGACTCTAAGCGCTTCAAGAAAATAGTTCGGAAGATTCCATAAATACCAATCTGTCGGGAGAGCTCGCGGTTGTCATCTACGTTCAACTCTAGCTCATTACGCTTGCGACCGTAATAGGCATACCGGTAAATGTTATAGCGATAACAGGGAAAGCCAAATGAGAGAATGCCAGTATATAAGATTTCAAGCGATGAGTTGATTGGCTTTTCGCGTTCTTGGTATTCTTTAAATAGATCCAATGGGTGAGCGAGGTATTCCAGTTCGGCAAGACTGTTGATGGTGTATCGGTAGGAGTTGGTTAGCTCAGGGTCACCAGCAGCAAGATCTATTAGTCTCGTTTTAAATTGATTTGAAACTTCATACTCCAGATTATCAGGATAGGACTTCGGAAACTTTTGAAGCTTACCATTAATCTCCAATCCATCGGGATATTCCTTCTCAATTCCTTGTCTTGTTCTTCGAACAATGAATCTATTGAGTAGCGGTGTTAGTTGTTCTTTGATAGCGGGGTAATCAATTACTCCATTGTTATCCCGAATCTGTCTGCGCATATCCGCTTGCAGCAATTCAAGCCGCTCCTTTAGTGTAAAATACTTTTGGCGCGCTCTGTCATAAAACCTTCCCAGCTTGAAGATATCGCCACCCGAACCCAACATGATTTGATTCGTCAAATCAGAAAGTTGGTTATTGATTGGTGTTGCAGTTAATAGAAGTGTTTTAGCACTTTCGTTTTCCTGTCGCCATTTAATAAACACGTCAAAGCGCGACCCACCAGCAGAACGAAGATTATGACTTTCATCGAATACAAAAAGCCCAACAGGAATGTCTTTTAAGTCATCGCGTATCTGATTAATTTTGTTCACGTCTTGTAAACTGTAAATGCGAGGTGGGTTTTCAATTTTGAAATCTGCAAAAGCTTTTTCCCACTGCGAAATTAAACCAGCAGGGCAAATGATCACTACGCGCTGATTTTTAGTCTTGAAGAAATATTCAACCACTTTAATTGCAGTGTATGTTTTTCCCAGACCAACCGAATCGGAAAGCATGGCAACTCCCTGGCGTTCTAGTTTCTTTATTAACAGATTGGCATTCTGAAGTTGAAACCTTAATAACTGAGGTTTTCCTGAGAGCGGATCATTTTGATCAACTCGGTTTTCTTTTTCATCCAACAAGTCCTGTCCATAAATTCTGTACAGTGCATGGATGTACATTTCATAAGGGCTGTAGCAAGTTCCGCCATGCTTACTCAGATCAAGTACTTCTTCTTTAAATGATTTAGACCAATCTTCACTATCGTTCCAGAGCTCTTCGAACCATGTGCGGTGTGAAGGGTGTTGAGTAAGATTCTTTCTAATAAAATTTACTGTTGCGTTATTATCTTCCAGTTGGTTTAGTTCAAGATTGCCAAACAGCCCCTGCTTGGTAAAGTTCGAGCTACCAATGATTCCAATTGAGTTTTCCTCATCGCTTCCAAAGATGTAGCATTTGGCATGTAAGAAGTTTTTCTTGTAAACCTTGATCTCTAGTTTGCCATTTTGGTTAACATACCTTCCGAGTAAGTCAGCCACTTTTTGGAATTCTTCTTTTAATACTAAGTCTTCAAGGTCTTTCTTCAAGTACTTCTCAGGGAAGTCGGGATCTTGTTTTGCTGGATTTTTAACTTGGTATGCTCGTACCGATGGTTCTTCGCCTAGTAGCAATCGAAAGGTTGTATTATCCCTTTCAAGAAATGCCTTCAGCTCTTTGTAGATCATTGCCATGCCGGGTAAGTCCCAATAACCTGTAGCAATAGAAATTTGAGAGAATGCTTTGTTTAATACCAATTCTTTTATCGTGTTACCTAATTGGTAGTCGTCTGAAGAATTGTCAATAAGTTTCAGGCCTTGCTTCATATGTTAAGCTTCTTAACTACTATTTTTTATCTATGACTCAAGAATTCTCGGAAATGTACGCTAGAAATCTCGCGAAAAAAACGTGGTTTTCCCCGTTTTTTAAGAAGGAAAAAATGTGTAGTGAAATTGTCTGCACAATGATTTTTTTGATTTATGTGATGGCCACAGCCGTTAAACGCATTTTGCTGTCTGTTTCAAGCATTTTGAAACCGTGACTATTCGTCACGGTTTCATTTCGTTCTAGTGAAATCGGTGCATAACTTCGATTCTTACTGTCAGAGCTGGTAGTTTACTTTGAGCTCGCGTGAGGGATTGCAACGGAAATCCTTTTTGCTGGATTGGGAAGAGCAGCAGGGCAAAAAGATTGCAGTGTAAAGCCCGACCCCCGAGGAGACGAGGGGGGCACGTCCTCCTTCGCCAAGTCTACGGAGGACAGGTCCCCCTTCGGCATCCTTCGACAGGCTCAGGATGACACCGCCAACCTTCAACAAGCTCAGGATGACATAGCCCAACTTTCCGTAACGACCTTTTGAACTTTGTGTTATCTTTGCGGTTTATACCGTTAAATTCATCAGAAAACACACATTTATGACCGTTGCTGAGAAACCTGCCTACAAAGTAAAAGACATGTCGCTGGCCGCCTGGGGCCGCAAAGAAATTAAACTAGCCGAGGCCGAAATGCCCGGTTTGATGGCCATTCGCGAAGAATATGGCAAACAACAGCCTTTGAAAGGCGCGCGCATTGCAGGCTGCCTACACATGACCATTCAAACAGCGGTGTTAATTGAGACGTTGAAAGAACTGGGTGCGGAAGTGTCCTGGTCATCGTGCAATATCTTTTCTACGCAAGACCACGCGGCTGCGGCTATTGCTGCTGCGGGCATCCCCGTGTATGCCTGGAAGGGTATGAACGAGCAGGAGTTTGACTGGTGCATTGAGCAAACATTATATGCCTTTGCAGACGGCAAGCCGTTGAACATGATTTTGGATGATGGTGGTGACCTTACCAACATGGTGTTGGATCGCAACCCTGAGTTGATCGCGGGCATCAGAGGGATATCGGAAGAGACTACTACAGGAGTTCATCGGTTGATTGAGCGCATGCACGGTGGCAAGTTGCCGTTGCCTGCTATCAACATCAACGACTCGGTAACAAAATCGAAGTTTGATAATAAGTACGGTTGCAAAGAATCATTGGTAGATGCGATTCGCAGAGCTACGGATGTGATGATGGCGGGTAAAGTTGCTGTGGTTGCCGGATACGGTGACGTGGGCAAGGGTTCTGCTGCTTCGCTACGTGGGGCTGGTGCGCGTGTGATTGTAACGGAGATCGACCCGATCTGTGCGTTGCAAGCTGCTATGGATGGCTTTGCGGTGAAGAAGATGGAGAACGCGGTGAAGGAAGCTGATATTTTGGTAACGGCTACGGGTAACTCGGGCATTGTGCTAGGCAAGCACTTTGAAAACATGAAGGACAAGGCCATTGTGTGTAACATCGGCCATTTTGATAATGAGATTGACGTGGCTTGGTTGAACAAGAATGCATCGAAAGATGAGGTGAAACCGCAGGTGGATTTGTATACGATGAAGAACGGTCGCCAGGTGATATTACTAGCGGAAGGTCGTTTGGTGAACTTAGGTTGCGCCACGGGTCACCCTTCGTTTGTAATGTCGAACTCATTTACGAACCAGGTGCTTGCGCAGTTGGAGTTGTGGGTGAACACAGACAAGTACGAAAAGAAAGTGTACATGTTGCCAAAGCATTTGGATGAGAAGGTGGCGCGCTTGCACTTGAAGAAAATTGGTGTGGAGTTGGAGGAGCTATCGGAAGAGCAAGCCAAGTATATTGGTGTGCCGGTGAATGGTCCGTTTAAGCCGGATTATTATAGGTATTAATTGGTTGTTGGTTGATCGTTGATCGATGGTCGATGATCGATAGTCGGTGTTGGTTGATCGTTAGTCGTTGGTCGCAGTTGAAGCGTATTGACGCCTGATACAGATAAAACTCTCTGCTTGCAAATTAGAGGGGCCCCGGGCGGAATGCTCGGGGTTTTTTATGCATGCTTCCTGGGTGAAAATGCTTTTTTTTGAAAGCTAGAATTGTTTTAGATTTGACAACAAATTTATTACCCAATGCATAGTGATAACTTTCAATTAGGGTTGCTTCATTTCGTGCACCTGCTGGTAACCGTAGATGGCCACATTGATGATCGTGAGAGAGCGGCTATTTTGGAGATAAAGAAAGAAGAGAGTATATCAGATAAGGTGTTTAATGATTTTGAAAGAAAGGCAGAAGTCGCGAGCGAAGCAGAAATCTATACGGATGGGATTGAATACCTATCGTCTTGCTCTGACGATGAAAAATTAGCCGCTTTTGTACACTTGTATAAGTTGGCAGAAGCTGACACCAGCATCAGCAACAAAGAAGTGCGCTTTTTGCTCTATGGACTCAAAGCCACTAAGATCAGTTTTGAAGATGTGGTGATGACAGCCAGGATGTCGGGAAAATAAACCCAGATTTTTTTGTGTACTTAGTTTGCCAGGTGTCAGACACTTTAAAAGTGTCTGACACCTGACTACCCTTTTAACGCGCTGCCGTGCTCCTTGCCAACAGTAAACTAGCGGGGAGTGAGACGAGATAGGCGAGTGCAGTAGCCGCGGAGTGTGAAAGAGAATAAATAACTCCGGTTTGCAGTAGATAGAAAAGAGGAAACAGTAGCATACCGATCGCAAATTTCAGCGAGCCAATAAATTGTTCATCCTTCACTTTGTTTTTTAAGAGCCACTGCAAAATGGCTCTTGGCAATGCGTGGTTCACAACATAGTATAAAAAAATAGGGTTCAGCCAGCGCAGGTTGCTGTGTGTAGATGTGATAAATGTGGAGTTGTCAGTTTGCGTTGCCGATGTTAATGTCCTGATGAGTTGCTGGTCGGCCTGCAGTTGCTCGACCAAGTCTGTTTTTAGTTTTCTGTTTTGCAAAAAGAGGTGGGCATCATGGGCATAGTGGGTGGCCTCGATGTGCAGCATCATCGATTGCAGTGATGCGCTCGTTTGGGCAATGAGCAAATCAATTTGTTCTTTTTCGTCTTTCTGCGTTGGGGGATTTACAGCTAGCGAAATAGACTTTCCAAAACTGACGAGCACTCTTGACCCTGCTTGACTGAGGGAATCATATTGCAAGCCTACGGGCACAATTTTTACTGCTATGTTTTTCTTGACTGCTGCCAGAGCAATTCGTGCAAATCCTTTTTGCAAGGGGCGCAAGTGCCACCGGTGGTCGTGGTTGCCTTCGGCAAAGATGAGAATGGACTCGCCTTGTCGCAGGAGATCGACACAGCCTTCGATCATCTCGTCATTTTTGCGCAGCGTGCTAAACCCATCGCGAAAGCGAAACACGGGGCGCATTTTGAGCCATGTCAACACCACTCTTGCCCACGGCTTTTGAAAAACATTGGCGCGCGCCAGAAACCACGGCTGTCGTGACGTACTGCAGCCCACAAGCACAGCATCTAAAAAAGCGTTTTGATGATTGGCTACAAAAATAACAGGACCGCTTGGTGTCGCCTCGTGACGATGCACTTGCCATTTGCGATAGTAAAACCAAAGGGCGATCCTGCAGTAGTTTTTTAGCAGTAGGTAGAGCAGCCCGGTCATGGGATTATTTTAAAGCAGGGATGATAGACCGTTGTCGCCTAAACATCGCGAAGGAAAATCCGCTGATCAAGTGCCACACACCCCACCACGCAGCGACCAAGGCCATGTCGGGGTTGCCATCAAAGAAGGTAAAGATCAAGATTAAGCCCAGTCCTGAATTTTGAATGCCCGTCTCAATGGCGATGGTGCGATTATTCGCTTCTCCATTTTTTAACGACTTGCTAAAAAAGTAGGAGAGGAGCAAGGCCGCTCCGTTGTGGAGTAGCACAATGCCAAACACAGTCGAGAAGTTGGCGGTGAAGGCAGCTCTGTTGTTGTAAAATGCAACGCCAATAAAGGCTGCTAAAATTAAGAGGGATAAAATGCGGATACTTTTTCCAATCGAGTTGGCGAAAGCAGGAAACCGCTCAGCCACCCACATGCCGGCCAGCAGTGGCACGAGCAAGATCAGCAACATGTTAGTAGCGAGTGACGGGAAACTGATTTCAAAACCTTTTACTTCTTCTATCAACCCCGGCACGAGTGAAGCCCAAAAAAAGAAATTGAGAGGCGTGATCACAAAAGCAAGCAACGAAGAAAAAGCAGTGAGCGTTACCGACAGCGCGACATTGCCCCGCGCCAGCATCGAAAAGAAATTAGAAACGTTACCACCCGGGCACACTGCAACCAACAACATTCCGAGAGCCATTCCTTTGCTGATGGGCAATACGAGTGCAAGTATGAATGTAAGAAAAGGCAGCAAAACTATTTGAGAGAACAACCCTGTAAAGACGGACTTTTTTTGCGTGAGTAGTTCTGTAAAATGTTCGCGTTTTATTTCGAGGGCTACTCCAAACATGATAATCGCGAGGCACACATTTAATGCGATGAGGCTATCGGGGGAGAAGTGTATCGGTACGGCTTCGGGGGACATGGGGAGTTGGAAGTTGGAAGTTAGAAGTTAGAAGTTAGAATTTGGAATTTAGAAGTTGGAATTTGGAAGTTAGAATTTAGAATTTGGAAGTTAGAAGTTGGAAGTTAGAATTTAGAAGTTAGAATTTAGAAGTTAGAATTTAGAAGTTAGAATTTAGAAGTTAGAATTTGGAAGTTAGAAGTTGGAAGTTGGAAGTTAGAAGTTAGAATTTAGAAGTCAGAATTTGGAAGTTAGAATTTGGAAGTTTAAAGTTTAAAGTTGATAGCTCGGTCTCAAATCTCAAATCTCACATCTCACATCTTGCGTCTTACGTCTTACGTCTTACGTCTTACGTCTTACGTCTAAAATCTCAATTCGTACTTCGCCACACGCTATTCCCTATTCTCCTCATACCAGCGATCTACCAGCAAGCCTTTGCCTACGGCAGCCATGACGGCTAGTTGATCGCAGCGTTCGTTTTCGGCATGACCGGCATGACCTTTGACCCACACAAATTTTGGTTTTAGTTTGGTGTGCAAGGGAATGTATCGTTTCCACAAGTCGGAGTTTGCTTTCTTGGCGAAATTCTTTTTCTCCCAATCCCAGATCCATCCTTTCTCTACCGAGTCGACTACATATTTTGAATCCGAGTAAATGGTGACGGGTATGCCGGGTTTTTTAATCGCTTCTAATCCAATGATCACGGCCATCAATTCCATGCGGTTGTTGGTGGTCAAACGAAAGCCTTCGGATAATTCTTTTTCGTGGTGGCCATATTTCATGATCGTACCATAGCCGCCCGGTCCGGGGTTGCCTTGTGCAGCACCGTCTGTATAGATGCGGATCATTAAATACTAAAATTGCTTTTGAAAATCTTCACGGCAATGGCCAGCAGGATCACGCCAAACACTTTGCGCAGCACCACAAATCCTGATTTGCCGATCTTCTGTTCGAGCCATCCGCTGGAGCGGAGCACAATGTAGACGAAGATGAGGTTCAATACGATTCCGATCAGGATGTTGGTTTCTTGGTACACAGCCCTGAGTGATAAGATCGTTGTCAGAGTTCCCGCGCCTGCGATTAGTGGAAACGCAATAGGTACAATAGAACCTGTTCCTTTGGCATCCGGATCGTCTTTGATTAAGTCGATGCCCAATATCATTTCCATCGCAATGATAAACATGACAATAGCACCGGCCACGGCAAATGAACCCACATCCAATCCAAAAAGTTTTAGGATCGATTGCCCCAGGAAAAGGAACACGATCATCAAGATCGCTGCAATGGCGGTGGCTTTCTCTGCGTAGATTCTTCCTTCTCTTTTTCGAATGAGGATCACAAACGGAATAGATCCGAGAATATCGATGACAGAGAACAGAATCAATGTTACCGAAAAAATTTCTTTGAGGTTCATAGGCTATGGTTGCGAAGATAACAAATTGACCCGAGACAATTGATAAATCGAAGTACACCAATACCCGACTTATGTCGACCTGACAAATAACTTGATAAAAGCGCCAATATTTGTGCTAAATTTGGGCTAGATGAAAAGTAGTTTAGTTATTCTTCTAAAAAGTGTTCTGATCGGGGTCATCGTTATGCGGCTTCTTTTCGTGATCGATTTTGGTCAGCGTGATTCGTTTGCCACCTGCTGCATGGAACTGATTGACTGCGAGGAAGAGTCAGAAAGTGAGCATCTCGTTGACGGTAAAGAATTTTGCGAACAAATTGCCTTGAGATTCGAATCAGCGTTTGATAAAATGTCGGTCGTTTCTTTTTCTTTTGACTCGTGGTGTGTCACTCACATCATCGAGATCGTTTCGCCCCCTCCACGCGGATAGCGTTCACTGGAGCGTTTTCCCATTTTTACATTTCCCTGTTTAAGTTGTTTCTTTTTGTTGATAGACTCATTTGTTGTGAAGCAGAATAATTTTAATGAATTAAAAGATAGTTTAAAGGCTGACGTACCGGCATCGATAGTCGTGTTTTTTGTAGCGTTACCTTTATGTTTAGGTATTGCATTGGCCTCTGGTGCACCACTTTTGTCGGGCTTGATAGCGGGTGTAATAGGAGGAGTAGTGGTTGGAATATTGAGCGGCTCAAATCTTGGCGTGTCAGGTCCTGCAGCAGGACTTGCCGCTATTGTAGCAGCTGCGATCACTGAACTTGGTAGCTTTGAGGTATTTCTAGTTGCTGTAGTTTTAGCCGGATTAATACAGATATTGTTTGGAATATTAAGATTTGGGATTATCGGCTACTTTTTCCCTAATAGTGTAATACTTGGCATGCTTTCGGGGATTGGAATTATTATCATCTTAAAACAAATCCCACATTTATTTGGATATGATTCCGAACCAATGGGAGCAGATGAGTTTGTCGAAACATCAGGTGAAAATACTTTTTCTGCCATTTCGCACATACTTGGCAATATAGGCCCAGGCTCCATAATCATTGGTATTTTGGGATTAGCTTTGATCCTTTTTTGGGATACTATTTTAGCAAAAAAATCAAAAATATTCACAGTTATACAAGGTCCTATTATAGCTGTTTTGGTAGGCACAATCATCAAGTTAATTTTTGATAACTCAGATATAGCTGTAAGAGACATACACTTAGTTTCAATTCCAGTGGTTAGCAGTCTTAGCGATTTAAAAGGCTTCCTTACGTTTCCTGATTTTAGTGCTATTAGAAATCCAAGGGTTTTGACTATTGCATTTACTTTAGCATTAATAGCAAGTTTAGAAACACTATTGAGTGTTGAAGCAACAGATAAGTTAGACCCTGCCAAAAATGTGACACCCACTAATCGTGAACTATTTGCCCAAGGCATGGGCAATATCTTGTCAGGTTTGATAGGGGGTTTGCCTTTAACACAAGTGATTGTAAGAAGCTCTGCCAATTTACAGTCTAATGCTAAAAGTAAACTGTCAGCAATTATTCATGGTCTTTTGTTATTGCTTGCAGTTTTAGCATTGCCTAAAATACTAAACCATATTCCATTATCAGTTTTAGCTGCAGTACTCATAGTTGTAGGTTATAAACTCGCTAAACCCAGTTTATTCAAAAAAATGTGGGCTAAAGGGTGGACACAATTTGTGCCTTTTGTAGCTACGATAGCAGTTATTGTTGCAAAAGATTTACTATGGGGTATTTTGGCAGGTTTGTTTATAGGGGTAGTCGTAATTATGGTCAAAAGTTACCAAAATTCTTTATTTCTTAATGTTGACAAAGCAAATGATAAATTGGTTAAAATGACTTTTGCGGAAGAAGTAACTTTCTTAAATAAAGGTGCGATCGCAAAACAACTTAAAAGTCTGCCAAAAGATATCACGTTGGAGCTTGATGTTAGAAATAGTAAATACATTGATAGTGATGTCATAGATATTCTAGACGACTTTGTAGTGCAATCCAAAAATAAAAATATCACTGTACATTTACTTTCTGAAAGAGGTAATGAAACCAATCCTCAGAGTTATCTAGAATTTTTTAAAAGAAAAAAAATCATGAGTTACTCTTTTTTCGACCAAGGAGATACTGTTTTCAAAAATTAGTTAACCCAACTTGTTAAGATCTTTTGATAACACTAAAAATTGCTAAATACGTTCAGCACTAACGTAGATTGTTAATTATTGAACTTTAAAGAATTATATAAAATAGACGATAGACAAGTCACTCTTTCTCACCAAATCCACACAACATCATGCAAAGGAATAAAATGAAGGCTTCGTACGAAAAACTGTTACAAAATAATAAAAGCTGGGCTGCAGAAACTGTTAAGCAAGACCCTGATTTCTTTAAAAGACTAGCGAGCGTTCAAACGCCTGATTTTCTATGGATAGGATGCAGCGATAGTCGTGTGCCTGCGGATAGAGTTACAGGCACACAACCAGGAGAAATATTCGTGCATAGGAATATAGCCAACATGGTTATTCATACTGATATGAATTTACTAGCAGTTTTAGAGTATGCAGTCGATCATTTGAAGGTCAAACACATCATAGTGTGTGGTCATTATGGCTGTGGAGGAGTGAAGGCCGCTATGTCGAGGCATAATTTTGATTTAATCAATAAATGGATCAGGAATATTAAGGATGTATATAGAATGCATCGTGACACAATAGATCATCAAACCAAAGCCAATGATAGATTGGATAAGCTCATTGAATTGAATGTGCAAGAACAAGTTATGAATCTCGCCAAAACAAGCATTGTCCAACGAGCTTGGAAAAAAAGGAAAGCACCGGAAATTCATGGTTGGGTGTATAGCCTCGAAGATGGACTAATTAAAGAATTGAGTACGATGACCCATGAAGATTATTTGGATCCTCTGTATGAGTTTGATGATTTGTAGTAGTTGGTTTATGCGTGTTGAATGGTGCCAATGTCTATTTTTTTGCTTGAGTACGTTTTTCACCGGTAAATCGGTTAACGAAATAGCGTGTAGATCGTATTAGTTGTTAATAGTATATTTTTAGTTGTTTATTTAACTAACCTGTACCTAAAACCAGTAACCAGAATCACCCCTTCTTATTCATCAGATAAAGCAACGCCAGCGCGTATCCTTCCAACCCAAAGCCGGTAATGAGCCCTTTACACTTGGAGGTAATCACACTCTTATGCCGAAACTCCTCACGTGCATACACATTGGAGATATGAACTTCAACAACCGGTGTTTTGATAGCGCCAATGGCATCGTGAATGGCAATAGAGGTATGCGTATAGGCGCCAGCATTCAAAATTATTCCATCAAACTCAAAGCCTACTTCGTGTAATTTATTGATGAGCTCTCCTTCGATATTAGACTGGTAGTAGTGAATCTCTATCCCTGAAAAACTGGCCTTCAGGTTTTGAAAGAACGTCTCAAAGTCGGTGGTTCCATAAACCTCCGGTTCGCGTTTGCCCAACAAATTTAGATTGGGGCCGTTGATGATTTGAATTTTCATTCAGCCAAGATAGGAAAAAGGATAAACGTGTTGCTACCCTCGTCATTTATTTTGATTTTCGTGATGGCCTGTCCCTTGATTAATCGCACATTTGTGTGACCGAATCCGATACCATTGAACTGGCAATCCTATATCAAGCAATTTAAAGATTATCTCAAACTAGAGAGGTCTTTGTCAGACAATTCTATTCAAGCCTATGTGCGTGACGTGGAAAAGTTGGATCAGTTTATTCAGCTGAAATACCCAACACTCTCCCCGCTGGGAGTTTCTTCCAAACATCTGCAGGCATTTATTCAATTCGTTAGCGAATTAGGTATGAGTGCTTACAGCCAAGCTCGGATTTTATCAGGTGTAAAAGCGTTTTATAAGTACCTGCTATTTGAAGAACTGATTATCAAGGACCCAACTTCTTTGTTAGAAGGGCCCAAAATCGGGCGAAAATTGCCTGATACACTTGAATATCTGGAGATCGAAAAATTGCTGGCCGCCATTGATTTATCTACTCCCGAAGGTGCTCGCAATCGCACGATGATTGAGGTACTGTATAGTTCGGGCTTGCGTGTTTCTGAATTGGTGGAGTTAAAAATTTCAACCGTATTGACCGATGTGGGCTTTGTGCGGGTGATCGGGAAGGGGAATAAAGAGCGGTTGGTTCCAATTGGCAAAGAGGCCCTGAAGTATTTGAAAATGTACATTGATGAGGTGAGGGTGCATATCCCGGTGAAGAAAGGATTTGAGAGTCATGTTTTTTTAAATCGAAGGGGCTCAAAGATTTCACGCGTTTTCGTCTTCACGGTTGTTAAAGACTTGGCCGCAAGGATCGGGCTTAAGAAGTCGATTAGTCCGCATACGTTCAGGCATTCGTTTGCCACGCATCTTATTGAAGGAGGTGCCGATCTGCGAGCGGTTCAAGAGATGCTGGGGCACGAGTCAATTACCACCACTGAAATTTACACACACTTAGATCGCGATTATTTAAGGCAGGTGATTCAAGAGTTTCACCCGAGAAGCTAACCACAAAATTGAATTGGAAAGTGATCAAACGAGTAAGGTTTTTCGATTCGCACCTCGTTCATTTATTGCTACCTTTGCCATATGAAGTCGGTGTGCTATTGGTCTTTCCTGTTTCTGGTGTCTTTGGATGCGTGGAGTCAGAGTATTGAAGTAGAATACGACAAGAAACGTGATTTTACCATTTACAAGACCTTTCGATTTGGTGAGAGCCAGATTACTACCCCGGCTGACCAAAAGCAAATCAAAGACGAAGTACTGAATAGATGGATTGTTCAGGGCATTACGCAGGAGTTGGAGATGAAAGGATTGACAAAATCAGATTCATCTGCCGACCTGGTTGTGTCTTATGCCGAAGGTACGTTAGCGCGAACCGATAATCAGGCACTTGGGCCTTTGGCACTCACACCGGGCACTAACCCCGATCGTAATTTTAGATTTGAGTATCGCCAAAGTAGTTTGATCATTGATTTGAATGATCGCAATGGAAACCTGATTTGGCGCGTAAACTCCACCACCAATATGACAACCGCAGAAGCCGAAAGAACGATTGATGCCGTCATCGAACGAGGCTTTAAAAAATTTGCCAAACCACACAAAAAGAAGAAAAAGTAAATCGTGTATCGTTATTTTATTCGCCCCCTGCTTTTCCGGTTCGACCCAGAAAAGATCCATCACTTCACTTTTAATTTCTTAAAATTCGCTGGGGCTATCCCGGGAGTTCGTTGGCTGCTCAGAAATTTTTTTACCGTTACTGACAAAAAATTAGAGCGCACACTATTTGGCATTCAATTCAGTAATCCGGTTGGATTGGCGGCTGGGTTCGACAAAGATGCTAAACTGATTGATGAACTGGCATGTTTTGGTTTTGGATTTATTGAAATAGGTACACTCACTCCAAAGGCCCAGTCTGGTAACGACAAGCCGCGCTTATTTCGTTTACCACAAGATCAAGCACTGATCAATCGGATGGGTTTCAACAACGGAGGCGTGGCTGCGGCAGTAGAGCGATTGAAGAAAAGAAAATCAAAAGTTGTTATCGGTGGCAACATTGGAAAGAATAAAATCACACCTAACGAAAAAGCTTTTGAAGACTACGACTATTGCTTTCAGGCATTGCATCCCTATGTTGATTACTTTGTAGTGAACGTGAGTTCGCCCAACACACCCGGTTTGCGCGAGTTGCAAGAGAAAGAGCCGTTGACGCAGTTAATGAATCACGTAAAAGGACTGAGTAACAGAAGTGGTCAGCCCAAACCCGTGTTGCTAAAAATTGCCCCCGACCTGACCAACTCACAATTAGATGATGTCGTGGAAGTTTTGGTATCCACGAAAGCGGATGGTGTGATTGCTACCAATACAACGATTTCTCGCCAGGGTTTGAACAGCGATCAAGCCACTTTGGAAGCGATAGGCAATGGCGGGTTAAGCGGTAAACCACTGGTCAATCGATCCAATGAAGTGATTGCTTACCTACGCTCCAAATTGGGTAGGGATTTTCCGATCATCGGAGTAGGAGGGATCATGTCACCGGAAGATGCAGTCGCAAAATTAAAATCCGGTGCAGATTTGATCCAGATCTACACCGGATTTGTGTATGAGGGGCCAGGGTTTGTAAAAAGGATATTGACCAAGATATAAGTTTAGCAAAATTTTTGAGTCTTACTACTCTTGCCTTATGTTTCAATTTTAATAAGTCGGCATACTCGTATCAATCTCCTTCGCCCAGGCCAAAATTCCGCCTTTCAAATTATGTAGATTGGTGAAGCCATGATTGGTCTCGAGCCATTTCACCATATTTCCACTCCTTGCGCCACTGCGGCAATGAATAATTACTTGCTTATCTTTTGAAATTCTATCTACGTTGTGTGGAATCTCTGCTTGCGGAATCAACTCGCCACCAATTTCACAAATATCAACTTCATGTGGCTCGCGCACATCAATCAATTGAAAATCTGTGCCCGAGTCTTTTAATGCTTTTAGTTCTTGTACCGTTACTTCTTTCATAGTGGTTTGAGTGTTAACAGTGGGATTACAAAAGTCATCATAATTGATCAAATGACTTACATTTTTCCGCTCGTTATTATTGAGGATTGTTATCAGATGAGTCTCTAATGTGGCAGAATCCAATAGCAACAGCTTGCCGGACAGGGGTTCAGCATAGTTTGTCAGGATTTTAATGGCTTCATTCGCTTGCAGGCTTCCGATTATACCCGCTAATACACCCAAAACTCCGCCTTCTACGCAGGATGGCACGGTATTCGGATCGGGAGGTTGACTGTATAAATCGCGGTAGGTGGGGCCTTGGTTGTAGTTGAAGACTGATACTTGCCCCTCATATCTGAAAATGGAACCATACACCAATGGAATATTCAACAATACGCAAGCATCATTTAAAAGGTAACGTGTCGGGAAGTTGTCGGTACAATCCACCACCACATCGTAGCCTTTTAGAAATTCCAGCGCATTTGATGAATCGATTTTTTGAGTAATAGTATGAAAGTCAACGAAGGGATTAAGACTAAGTAGTTTTTTAGAAGCTGCTTCGGCCTTCGATTTCCCAAGGTCATTTATCGAATACAAAACTTGTCGCTGTAAGTTGGATAAACTCACCTGATCATGATCGATAATGCCAATGCTTCCAACTCCTGCGGCAACTAGATATTGCAGTACAGGACAGCCCAGTCCACCGGCACCTACCACCATTACTTTTCCGGCTCTTAATTTAGCTTGCGCTTCCTCACCAAAACCAGGCAATACAAAATGCCGGCTATAGCGGTCTTTTTCTTCTTTTGAAAATTCGGGAGGATGGCTCATCTTTGGCAAACCGAAATTTACAAACCAAAAGCGGAATTATGGAAAAACGCATTAACTATTCTACCGGGGCAAAGTGGGAGGACATCGTTGGTTATTCAAGGGCGGTGCAAATAGGCAACCTGTTGGAGGTATCAGGTACGGTGGCTACCGATGACGCAGGAGCGTTGGTAGGTAAAAATGATTTCTATGTTCAAACAAAGTTCATCATCCAAAAAATCGAAAAGGTATTGAAGCGAGCCGGTTTCGAATTGACCGATGTTATTCGTACACGCACATTTGTGACAGACATCTCTCATTGGGAAGAAGTGGGTAAAGCCCATGGAGAGTTTTTCAAAGACATCAAGCCGGTTACGTCCATGATTGAAATTAAAGGGTTGATTGACGCAGATTTTCTGGTGGAAATTGAGGTGAGTGCGGTGAAGGGGTAACCTTTTTATTTTTCTCCTGCTCTCATGTTGAGTTCTTTAAACGCAATAATGATTTCATTGAGTTTAGCATTCATCTTATGGATAATCATGGAGTTATATATTTCAACTCCTTCGACCATCGCAATGTCATCTTCTTTGATTAGGCTACCATCATTATAACGCCAAAACCAACTATCGAATTTTCTTTTTCTGGCCAAGTGCCTATCATCAAGATTATCGCATACATATACGACAACATTCTCTCGGTTTTCAAAAAACAATTTAAAGACGTGCAAAACGGTCACGCCAATCCTTTCATCATAAATTGTGTTTTCGGGGCTACCCTCGATAACATCGATGTTAAAAGTAAAAACCTGTTTTGCGATGCTTGGATAGTCTGAAAATAGACCACTGTAATCCAAAAAATACATGGTATAGATTACCCCTTCTTGAGTTACAAACTCATAGGAGTAATCGTCATTTTCCTGAAGTTGATAGGGGTTTAACAAAGTTAAATCTCTTTTTTAACTCAGAAATCTTTCCTCCCGCTTTAAGGTGTTTTTCGATGACTTTTTTATCATCAAGCATTTTTTTAAAGATGGCCGCACCCTTTGAGTTTTCTTTTATCTCGATTTTTCTAATCGCACTCATGTTAGCAAAGGTATAAAATATTTAGCTAAAGCCCCCCGAACACCAGATGAGAATTCGCCTAAACTACAATGGTATCAATAAGTCTCAAATCTCAATTCTCAATTCTCAATTCTAAAATCTCTCATCTCTTATAAATTCCTCAAACTCTCCTCCAGCGATTTAATCTTCGCCTCCGCGTCTGCTTTTTTCTTGCGCTCTAATGCAACTACCTCCGGCTTGGCACTAGCAATGAATTTTTCGTTCAACAGTTTTTTGTCGAGCACCACGATGAATCCCTTTTGGTATTCAATTTCTTTCAAAATGGATTCACGTTCTTTTGCGACATCTATCTTGCCCTCCATCGGAATGTAAAACTCCAAAGTGCCAACTAAGAAACTGGTAGCATTCGCTACTTTGTCGTTTACAAAACTCAGCTCGCTTAAGTTGGCTAGTTTTTTTATCACTGCGCCAAACGAATCAATCTGCTTTTTACTGGCTACGTTGCCGATCAGCTTCAATGCCTCTTTTGGAGAAATACCTTTCGCATTGCGTATGTTTCGTACTTGTGCCACTACCTCAAAAGCTACCAATGCGTCTTTCGTGATAGCCTCATGAATAGCACCGGCTTTCGGCCACGCCTCCACAATTATGCACTCCTTCTCTTTTCTTTCATTCAATTCATGCCAAAGCTCTTCTGTGATGAAGGGCATAAATGGATGAAGAATTTTTAACAGACTCTCAAAAAACTGAACGGTTTTTTCATAAGTAACTGAATCGATCGGCTGACCACCTGCCTGCCGGTCAGGCAGGAACTCAGGCTTCACAATTTCTAAATACCACGCGCAGAAATCATCCCACACCAATTTGTACGTGGTATGCAGCGCATCCGATATTCTGAACTTCGCATAATGCTCTTCCAACTCAACGAGTGATTGATTCAACTTCGCTTCAAACCACTCAATGGCAATCTTATTTTCTTGTGGCTGGTCCATCCTCACCACTTCCCATCCTTTCACCAACCTAAAAGCATTCCAAATCTTATTTGAAAAATTTCTTCCCTGCTCACACAACTTCTCATCAAACAACAAATCATTTCCTGCTGGCGAACTAAACAACATACCCGTGCGCACGCCATCGGCACCGTAGGTTTTAATCAAGTCGAGCGGGTCGGGCGAGTTACCCAAGCTCTTCGACATTTTCCTGCCCAGCTTGTCGCGCACAATGCCCGTGAGGTACACATTTTTGAACGGCATTTCTCCACGATATTCATAGCCCGCCATCACCATACGTGCCACCCAGAAGAATAAAATTTCCGGAGCGGTAATCAGGTCGTTGGTAGGGTAGTAGTAGTTTAAATCCGCGTTGCCTGCCTTGCCGGCAGGCAGGCCCTTATTCTTAGGATCACCAAAAATAGTCGGGTCAAAAACTGAAATCGGCCACAGCCAGCTCGAGAACCAGGTGTCGAGTACGTCTTCGTCTTGTTTTAAATCTTCAATTAAGGTTTTAGATTTTAGATTTGAGATTTGAGAAAAAGCCTCCTCGCGACTCTTTGCCACCACAAAACTTCCATCCGGTGCGTACCAAGCCGGTATCCGTTGCCCCCACCACAACTGCCGAGATATGCACCAGTCGCGCACGTTCTCCATCCAATGTTTGTACGTGTTTTTAAATTTTGGTGGAATCAGTTGAATGGTGTCGTTCATCACATTCTCCAGTGCAGGCTTGGTGATGTCTTTCATCTTCACAAACCACTGCAACGACAATCGAGGCTCTATAACTGCATCGGTACGCTCCGAGTGACCGACATTACTTTTGTAGTCTTCTACCTTGCTTAACAGACCTTTCTCTTCCAGCTCCTTGCCAATCTTCTTGCGCGCAGTAAAGCGATCTTCGCCTACATAAATTTTTGCCAGCGCATTCAGCGTTCCATCATCATTCAAAATATCAATGACTTCCAGCTTGTGTTTCAAACCTAACTCATAGTCATTCAGGTCATGTGCAGGTGTTACCTTCAAACAGCCCGTACCGAAATCCATCGCTACATATTCGTCTTCAATAATCGGTATCGCACGGTTGATCAACGGAATCAACACCTTCTTTCCTTTCAGGTGTTTGTAGCGTTCATCGTTCGGGTTAATGCAAACCGCACTATCAGCCATAATGGTTTCTGGCCGTGTGGTGGCAATCGTCACAAATTCACTGCTGCCTTCAATCGCGTAGTTGATGTAGTACAACTTCGAGTTGACATCTTTGTAGTTCACCTCATCATCCGACACAGCTGTTTTTCCTGCGGGGTCCCAGTTCACCATGCGCAGCCCGCGGTAGATGTACCCTTTTTTATATAAGTCGATGAACACGTCAATCACGGCATCTGTCATGGGCGGATCCATCGTAAACTTCGTGCGCTCCCAATCGCACGAGGCCCCGAGTTTTTTTAGCTGCTCTAAAATGATGCCGCCATATTTCTCTTTCCACTCCCAGGCGTATTTCAAAAACTCCTCGCGCCCGATGTCCGATTTTTTGATTCCTTTTTCTTTGAGCATCGCCACCACACGTGCCTCAGTGGCAATGGATGCATGGTCAGTGCCCGGCACCCAGCAAGCCTCTTTGCCCTCCATGCGCGCCTTGCGAATGAGCACATCCTGAATGGTGTTGTTGAGCATGTGGCCCATGTGCAGCACACCCGTTACGTTAGGGGGAGGAATCACGATCGAGTACGGTTCTTTATTGGGGTTGGGCTCCGAGTGAAAGAAACCCTTGTCCATCCAATACTGATACCATTTGTCTTCTACTTCAGCGGGGCTGTATTTGGTTGCAAGTGCCATTGACGATTAAAATAAGAGGGCAAAAATAAGAAATAACAACGGACGAGCGATGGGTATTTTGAATTGTTGGTGGGCTGCCCACCGTAGCTTTTTTAGCCATCGTAGCTTTAGCGAAGATGGCAGCGGAGGTGGGCGGCACCCCGATGCGCGATCCCTCGCGCATGCTATCGGTGCCGCCTGCCTGCCGGTAGGCAGGGGCTATACACTGCAAGCTCCCTCGTTTAAGTTCTGGCAGTTTATCCCGAGCGCAGCCTCGGGGGGCTTTCCGTTGCTATCCCTTGCCGATTGAGCGCCACTCATGAGCGATGCGAGCATCAAGATTAGCCATTAGGGGAAAAAAATTCGAGTTTCGCAAGGCAAGCCATTCTTGAATGATTGGCGCAGGTTTGTGATTGTGAGTTGTGTATATTTGAGAGTTGTGTCAAATACATTATGGAGACGCGAAATAAAATAACTGAGCTTGATAGTATCGAAGTGCTTAAAGTTGTGAATCAAAAAGCCGCTTTTCCTAAGCATTATCACGAAACATACTGTATTACACTAATTGAAAGTGGACTAGAGGCGATACAGACGGAGGGTGCAACAATCATATCAGAAAAGGGGATGATTACCATTACTAACCCATGCGAGGTTCATGCTAACCCAATTGTGGACAAAGACATGGTTAATAGTTTCACAACTATCTATTTATCGCCTGATTTAGTCGAGTATTACCTTGGCAAAAAAAACTTGATTTTTTCTCACCAGCAGTTTTTGAATATTGAATATATAAGAAGTTTCAGGGAAACAGTAAAAACAATTAAACAAGCTAATATTGAAAAAATGGAGAGTAATTTAGGCCCACTCTTACATAGTTTTAGCGGGGAAGAAAAGTCAATAACAGAAAACACTAAATACTCGAATCGCCAATGGAAAGAATTGATGCTTCTAATAGAGAATAGCCTACGAAACAAAATCACGTTAGATTTCCTATCACGATTTATAAACATGAATAAATATAATTTCGCTAAAGAATTCCGATTAAAATTCGGTCTATCTCCTATAAATTATATAATCATGCGAAGGGTTTTCAAAGCCAAAGAATTGATTGTCAAAAGTACGAATCTTACTCAACTTGCCTACGAGTTTAGCTTTTCAGACCAGGCACATTTCTCCAAGCAATTTAAGAGATTCGTAGGCATTTCTCCCATTGCCTACAAAAATCAGCTTTCATAGATTTACCAAGATTATACAAGTAATCGGGCAGAGTACGACTCATTTTTGTCGAAAACAAAATCATTTGATGATGAAATACATACAAACACTTCTGTTTATTTTTTTTGCAGCTGGATTGTTCGCTCAAGATAATTTTGATACACCCACATCACGCAAAAACATGAAAGCTGATTTAGACATGTTTTATAAAATGCGTGAAGCAGCAAATTCCGGGGTTTATAAATATCGTACAAAAGCCCAGATGGACAGCATCTACCAATGGGGTCGTGCGGAGATAGAACAAAGCAAAAGCATTGGTGAGTTCTACAACATTCTCTCTAAGATAACCGATTTTGAAGGCAGCTTGCATAATGATACAGAACTCCCTAAAAAAATCCGCAAATCTATTTTAGACGAGCCATCTGGTTATTTTCCGTTTCCAATTAAATTGATTGAAGGGAAATGGGTTTGCAATACCAAGGCTTCCATTGTTCCGTTAGGAAGTTCAATCATTAGTATAAATGACAAAAGCATAAATGAACTAATACCCGAATTATACAGATATTATACTACCGATGGGTACAACATAACCGGAAAGCAGATTGGCATTAACAAAAACTTTCCACTTTATTACCGAATGCGTTTTGGTAGAAGGGAATCTTTCGAAATAAAGTATAAAACCAAGGAAGAGGACGTAAGAAAAGTAACCGTAAAAGGAATCTCTTACGAAGAAGCAAAAAAACGCTTCCAAGATAGGCACAGCAAAGATTCTGATTCATTGCTTTATACTCCTCCTTATGAATTAATAAAAAATAAAGACGTCTACCATAGTCAAATAATCAATGATTCGATTGCTATTTTCACGGTAAACACATTTGTTATAGGTTCAGATGCAGAAGATCCTTCTCACAAAGCATATATCAAATATTTAGATTCAGTATTCACCGAATTTAACGTGAAATTTATCAGGCATTTAATAGTCGATGTTCGCTACAACGGAGGCGGAAACGATCCCAATGATTTAGTTACTTATTCCTATTTGACAAATAGGAACTTTCAAGAAAACATAGAAGCATGGATACCCTTCCGGAAAATACCATACTGGAGCCGCATTAAGGGAGAGCTACCATTTTGGCAAAAGCCAATTGCAAAACTAATTTTCCAGAGACAATTGAAGAATGATTTTGTGTCGGAAAAAAAAGGAAAGTACTATCAGGATGGCAGCAGTAATGATCATAAAGTATGGAGGCCTAATCCTAATGCTTTCAAAGGAAAGATTTACCTGTTAATCAGCCCGAGAGTTGCTTCAGCAGGAAGCATGTTTGCATCAATGTTGGCAAGTGATTCTACCACTATTACTGTTGGAGAAGAAACACAAGGAGGGTATTACGGACATAATGGACATACCGCTATAAGGTATCAATTAAAATATAGCAAGATTAAAACATCATGGTTCATAGTCAATCTTAAACAAGATGTAAGAACTAAAGAAAGTCAACCATTTGGATATGGCATACTACCTCACTATAGGGTAGAACAGTCATACTCAGATTTTCTAGATAACGAGGATACCGCAATGAAATTTCTCAAGAATTTAATTCAAGAAAAATGAAAACAGGGTGACTACACCTTTCTAGAATTGGCAGGACGACATTGGTTATGTCAAACGAATTATATGGAAGTAGAATCTGCAAAATATTAAAACACCTTTTTGAATAGAGAACACCAACAGGTAATGTCCAGACGTGTTGAGTCGAAAGACATCGCAGCTTTTTTGTGGCGTCAGGTCTTCCGACCTGACGCCAATGTCCGATTCGTGTCCCTTGAACCATTTTTTCTTTCCAACCAACTCTTATTATTTGAATTATTTTGCTGCCAATGTTGACATGTAAATTTGATTTGTAAATTTGGTGCTAACGCAGTTAGGAATATTAAAATTGACCTATCGCTCAACAAGTATCAGATAACAGAAGAAAAATGGCAAACAAAGAACTTGCAGAATTGACAGATCAGGAATTACTAGAAGAAGCAAAGAAAATGAAATCATTTTCCTTTACCAATGCGTTGTTTATAGGATTCTTGGCGGGAGTTATAATTTACAGTGTTGCCAAAAGCAGTTGGGGTATGCTCACTTTAATCCCTTTGTATTTTATTTATAAATTGGTGAATGATCCAAAGAATAAAAGAAGCAAAGACTTGGAGCAGCTACTGAAGGAACAAAATTGTAACTTTGTTGACTATAGAGTGCAATAGATTCTCATAACATTTAAATTTTCTGCCCTTTGTAATGCGCATACTTAAACTACTATTTATTTATTGTTTACTTCCCTCGCATCTTGTTGGCCAGTGCCTAACCGATTTCACCAAACTTGTTCCGGAGACTTCCGCAGATTATTCAGCTGACTTTGGGCGCTCCATTTCCATGTATGATGATTTTTTGGCGGTAGGTGTTCCCAATAGCGACAGCGTAGGTCGAATTACCGGGGTGGTATACATCTATAAAAAATCGGGAACAAAATGGATAAAAAACTCGGCCATATTGCCAGCTGTTCCACTGGACGGACTTCAATTTGGCTGGACTGTTAAGTTAAGCCAAGACTATCTATTTGTTGGTGCCAGTTCTCAGGGTGGTGCGGTTTACGTGTACAGAAAAAATGGAGTGGATTGGAGCAATTTTTCTGAGCTTGCCATTTGGAAAGTTCCCGATGCCAGGATTTTCGGTACCTCACAAAATAATCCTATTGGAATTACGGCTGATCAAAATACCATAGTAATAACCGATATCTGGCATTTGGATAATTCTTTTCCGAGTGGCAGTACAGGTGCCATGTATCTATATCATAAAAATATAAGTGAAGAATGGAGCAATGCGTCCACACCAAAGCTCATTCCACCACCCGAAGTAGAGGTTGATGACTTTGGGGGGGGTGGAGTTTTGTTTCAAGGAAATCGGTTGGCCACTTTTACAAGATTTGCCCCAACCGGAAATGGACAAATTTATATTTACAAAGATGCCATAGGTGAATTCGATAACCCAACCCTTGAAGCGAAGCTAGCTGCCGGTGACGGAACGTATTCCTATGGATTCAGTTTTAACAATTTCGCATTTACAAAAGATGGCATTTTCCTGATGGCGTCTGTGGATATTTCGACCCCAAGGCCTAAATATGAAGTAGTCTTTTTTGAGCAGCCTCAAACAGGTACTTGGAACGATGGTTACCTGACCTGTCACTTTGATCCCGATCTCGATACAGATACTACTAACTGGGAGCCAACTCTGTTTACATCCAGTGGAGATGAATTATTTATATCATCGCGCAATTTGAATAATAAGGGAACGTTAACACACCTCAAAAAAGGAATGAGTGGTTGGTGCAATCCCAGCCGAGAAACAATTGAAGTAAGCTTGCCAAATCCAGCAACTCCCCATCGTTATGGAGTGGTAATGACAAGCAATAATAATTTAGATTTAACTTTAGGATATGTTTCGCATGTAGCCACCGGAATTACGGAGGTAGCTCTAAAAACTTTTACAAAAGTTGCATCCGGTTGGAAAGAAGACTATTTGTATTCAACAAAAAAGAGCACCGCAGGTCATCAATTTGGATATAAGGTAAGAGGGGTTGGTGATCATCTTTTTGTTGCATCTCCTTCGGATGGCACCGTAAAAGCAAATGCCGGTGCTGTTTACATTTATACAAAAACCAGCACAGGATGGTCGAAGACCAGCAAAATACTTCCACCGCCTGGTGGTCAATATGATGATTCATTTGCCTCCAACATTGCAACGAATGGAGAATACTTAGCGGTAGCAGCTTCGGGGTATGAACCTAGTGGTAAATTTTTTGTTTATAAAAAAGGAATCGATTGGAATAACCCTCAACTCCTTCAAACAATTGATTTAAAGTCGGATGGATTAATTGTTTATCTGTCCGGAGACAATATTGCATTAAGTCAGGATTGGTTGGTAATGCCCTATATGGATAGTGGTAGCTCAGGCGGTTTTGATGAATGCCATATTTTTCTGGCACTCTATAAATTCGATGGCACCCAATTTAATTTCCGCCAGTCGCTTTGCATTCAAGGTACTAATTTTTTCGCTCGAAGTTCAACGGTACCGGTTAGCATAGAGGGTAACGTGATTGTTGCCGGATCAAAAATAGTGGAGTTAAATGAATCAGGAACCTGGGAAGTAAAGTACCAATTGTCTCCATCCGAACAAGAACCCATTCAATTTAATTCAAGTTTTAACATCGTGTCTAATGGAGATCGGTTTGGTTTCTCCAATTCCATTTCAAACGGATCCATTTTTATTTCTGCTCCCACGAAAGATTACAACGGTACATGGGATGTAGGGGTCGTTTATGTATATACTAAGTTACCCAATGAAAAATGGTCCTCACGAACAGAATCATCAAAAATTTTACCTAATGTAAAAGAAGAAAGCGGTTTGTTTGGGTATTCCCTTGCCACGTTTGAGAATACCATTATTGTGGGCTCTCCGTTAAGTGACTATTATAAAACCGGGGTGCCCGTCAACAAACCGGGCAAAGCATCTATCTTTCAGTCGAAGGATTATTTTTGGAAAGAAACGAACTGGATTGCCGACTTTACAGGCGACTCACATGTAAAAGACTATTTTGGATTGTCGGTTCACATGGATGAAACCGATTTTTTTATCGGTACACCGGTTGAAGATTTGACAACCGGAAAAATTTCCGGATCAGTTTATATGGTACCCACACCACCTATTGTAAAGCTTGTTCCTCCAGTCTGCAATTCAGAAGGAACATTTGCATTACTTGGATATCCATTTCAGGGTACATGGAGCGGCCCAGGAATCGTAGATGCTTCGCTGGGAACATTTAACCCAAAGACGGCTGGCATCGGCACACATATTCTTATCTATCAAACACCCAATTGCGCGAACACCGGTATTCTGCAAATTGAAGTAAGGGATAATCCACTAACCACCATACTCAACGGACAAGACTATCTGGTCTGTCAAAGTAACACCACGATTGCCATCAATCTTGAAATTCAATCACAACCTGACGTAGCCTATGCATGGTATTACAGGCCTGATCCTACCGCCATTTTTCAACCACTGGGGTTAACCACCAGTAAGATTTTGGCCTCAAAAAGAGGAGAGTATCAAGTGAAAGCAACGAACATTTGCTCTTCCTTCTCACCTGTCATTTCAATTAAAAACGAAAGTTTAGATTTGATCGTAGATACGCCTGCTCCAAGTTGTAACACGATGTTAAATCCGATCGCATTAACTGCTTTACCTACCGGTGGGGTATGGACAGGATCGGGTGTAACCAATAATCAATTTCTCCCTTCGAGCCTTCCTGCCGGTGCTTTTTCGTTAACCTATTCCTACTCGTCCGCTCTCGGTTGTAAGTATTCGAAGGCCGTCACCGCTCAATTGACCACACCATTTATACCCTCGCTCACTAAATCCGGAGACATTTGCATCAATGGAATAGCCACTATTAGTTTAACGGCACCTCATGGATCGTTAACCAATGTTCAGTGGTTGAGAAAAGACATCGGTGAAACCAATTACACCGTCATTCAGAATACAGGTAATTCTGTTCAGGTAAATAAGAATGGCACCGTTAAAGTGATTACAGAAACAGCATATTGCAGTCCGAAGGAAGTAACTATTCCCGTCAATGATTCTTTCCTTCTTAATTTTTCACCAACCGAAGAATCCATTAAGGTTTGCGCCACCGATGAAACCTATTTATCGATAACGCCAAGTAATACCGGATTTAGAATTGAATGGAATTATTACGAAACGAAGCAGGTCGATGCCACCATTGTTAATAACGAAGCACAGTTTAAGCCTAGCAAAACAGGTTACTACTTTGCGAATGTCTATTCAGCGAATTGCCAAAAAACAACGCCACCAAAGTATATCGAGATACAACCGGCTGACTCTGTATTTATACCCAATGTTTTCACACCAAATGATGACGGAAAGAATGATAAATTCAAAATTGCATCGAATGATCCATCGCCCTCCTATACAGTTTTCAATCGGTACGGCAATGAAGTCTTTTTTGATAAGAATAATTATGGCTGGGATGGCGGGGACTCACCTGCAGGCGTTTATTTCTGGATTGCTTCTGTTGCAAACTGCAGTGGTGAAAGAGCATTGTATAAAGGTTGGGTTCAATTGATCAGGTAAGTAACAGACAATGAAAATAATTTGAGAAATTGGGCTGACTGCAATAGCAAGATGTCACCTTTTTTTTCTCTGCAGAGTCTCCCGTTTCGGGGACTCTGACGGAAGCAGTGAATATGAGTAAGATAATTTAGAAGCAGTTTAAGTGATGAAGTAATTGTGTAAGTTAATATAAGCGCAGAGTCCTGAGGCAGAGACTCTGCGAGGAATAATAGTTCTCCAATTGTGGCGGCTTCAATTATCAATATCGTTGGAAGGGAGAATACAAACTTGCTGTCATTTTCCATGATTAGTGTGTCGATGTAAACTGAGTCTACCACAATCTGATACGACATATTCCGTGGCACAATAATCTTTGAGTACCGACTCTTATCTAGAATCTGAGCAATCAAATTCAAATAAGGTATGGTCACGACCAGCAGAATAATACCGTACCTTTGTTTCATACACAAAAGTAAGCAGTTGCCAGGTAATTATTGATTTGAGATAATAAAAATTTATGGAGAAAACTCGAATTCACCCTCGCTGGTGCGCGTTTGCAACGCACACCGCTCCTCGATAATTTGTAACCCGCAGTTTTCTATTTTTGATTTATAGTTAAGCATCTACTGATAGTGTAAAATGCAAACAAAACAATTCACCTACCGCAATCTAGGCTACTGGTTTCTCCTTTTTACAGTCTTAGCCTTTGCAGGGTTTTATCACACCTATTTCACCAAGCTGCTGGACATCAAAACTCCAATCATTCACATCCATTTTTTGCTACTGGGTCTGTGGATTTCGATGTTGATAGCGCAGCCCTTTCTGATCAAGTATAAAAAACTAGCAATGCATCGGTTGCTCGGTAAAGCAAGCTATGTGCTGGTGCCATTGGTTTTGTTGAGCGCGTGGTTGTTGGCGAGAAGTGAATATCATCGAAAGATTGCAAGACTCACCGAGGCATTCAGCTGGTCTCAATAACCTGAGTGAGTTTGAGATTTTGAAGAAGGCATCGACCAATCCGGCTACAATTGTTGCGTTGTTTGTGTTTACAACGTTTTATTTACTGGCAATTTGGTACAGAAAGCAATCCGCGAAACACGCCAGGTACATGCTGGCTACAGCGCTGATACTGCTGGGCCCAACGGTAGACAGAATTATATTCATCAACTTAGGGATAAATCGTTTGCTGGGAAGTTCACCCTATTTTGTATCCATGCTAATGATCGATTTGATTTTGGCAATGTTGCTTTATCTTGATTTCAAGAACAAACGAGAAACCAAAACACTCACGCACTGTCTCCTGATCTTTGTTGCCAGCCAGTTGGCGTTCTACCTCTTACCAACTTTCGACTGGTGGGCAGTGTTTGTAAAAAGCATGATGTTGCCAAACGCTTGGTGACGCTGGCGCGGAAGCCAAAGTGTGAAGTAGAAGTTGTTTTTGAATTTATTTAGTGCTTTGTAAACATTGAAATGTATGAGTAAGAACAGGTTGTCTTCCCAACAAACGAATCAATTGCTAACACTATTGCGTGATCGTTTCTCGAAAAACAGCAGTCGTCACACAGATTTAGAGTGGAAAGATCTTCTGCAGAAGCTGAAAGATTCACCTGACAAACTTTGGTCTCTAAATGAAATGGAGCGAACGGGCGGTGAACCAGATGTCACTAGTTATGACAAAAAGACAAACGAATACATTTTTTGCGATTGTTCTGGCGAAAGCCCGGCTGGCCGCAGGAGTATTTGTTACGACCGTGAAGCGCTCGAATCCAGAAAGGAGAACAAACCGAAAGATAGCGCAGTAGGGATGGCAGAAGCAATGGGCATAGAGCTATTAACAGAAGAGCAGTATAAGGCACTTCAAAAAGTAGGAAAATTTGATGCGAAGACTTCAAGTTGGGTGAAAACGCCCACTGCGATCAGGAAATTGGGCGGTGCTATTTTTTGTGATTTTCGTTACGGCCAGGTATTTACGTACCATAATGGGGCGGAGTCATATTATGCAGCTAGAGGATTTCGTGGGTTGCTAAGAGTTTAATTATTTTTTTTCAATAGAATCCTCCCTACACTCACCCAACGCGTTGGTTTGTGTTTTTTATTTTCTAAAAACAAACTCTTCTTGTTAGAGTTTGTAACTGAATCACCATAAATTTGATTGATCAAAGATAGGATGGCACTATGAGTGATATAAAGTTATTTGAAGCTAAGAAGGTTAGAACCCACTGGGATGAAGAAAAGGAGCTTTGGTACTTTTCTGTTATTGATGTTATTGAAGCTCTTACTGGCACTGACAGGCCAAGAAAGTATTGGAGTGACCTAAAAGCTAAATTGACAAAAGAAGGAAGCCAACTGTCCGATAATATCGGACAGTTGAAAATGGCAGCCGAAGATGGCAGAATGCGGCTTACCGATGTAGCCGACACAGCTCAAATTTTGCGATTAATACAATCTATCCCATCACCCAAAGCAGAACCATTCAAACAATGGCTTGCACAGGTTGGCTATGAGCGAATCGAAGAAACGGAAGACCCTGAGTTAAGTTTTGATCGTGCAATGGAAACTTATCTTGCCAAAGGGTATAGTAAATCATGGATAAACCAACGATTAAAAAGTATTGAGGTTCGGAAAGAGCTTACTGATGAATGGGAAAAGCGAGGAGTTAAAAAAGGAATGGACTTCGCAGTTCTTACCGACATTATTACCAAAGCATGGAGTGGAAAATCGGTTAAACAATACAAACAACACAAGACGTTAAAAAAAGAGAACCTTCGCGATCACATGACCAACTTGGAACTAGTATTGAATATGTTGGCAGAAGCAACAACCTCCGAGATTTCAAAAAGTAGGAAACCAAAGACCTTGGATGAAAGCAAGGTAATAGCCAAGCAGGGTGGAACTGTTGCCGGAAATGCGCGAAAGGAGATCGAAACTAAAACGGGAGAGAAGGTGGTTAGTAGTTTGAATGCAAAGCAGATAGCACAAGGCAAACCAAAAAGGAAGTTGAAGTAATGGTATACTGGTTAATTGATGCTAGACTATTTCATCCTCCCATCCTCACTCGCCAATTGGCCGGATACAAATTGTTGATTCGGTTGCCTAAAAGATTTACCCAACCGAGCGGATGGTTTTGATAAGTAACTAGCGCAAATCCTTTTTGACCTTCACCAATTAAGGGCGTTTCTTTTCTGAGATAAGCCAGTGCCTGATCTAATGACAATTCGATTTGAGGAAATTGATTTCTATTCAATTCAAGCGAAAGTGCTACAGCATGTTCGGGTATTAGTTTTTCATGCTTGAGCGAAGCCACTGCTGTGCCTTTTGTTACTACGTTTAGGTTATTGGCCAGCCAGTTAATTTCAGTGCTAAATTGTTCCGGCAATGCTACTATCAAATCATCGAGTAGAATCAATTGATGGGGGTGGAGCAACCATTCGTTGACTCGCTCTGCTATTTTTTTAGAGACCAGTGGCAGTTGGGTTTTGGTGCGCAATGATACTTCTTCCGCTTCGTCTTTTTTTTGCAGGACTGAAATAAAAAAACCTTCGCCTTTTACCTTGTGCGGAAAGAAGCGATACCCATAAATCCCATTCTTAACTATTTCTTCAATCTCCCAATCACTTTCCACTCCTGCCTGCCGGACAGGCAGGTTCAACTTTAAACTTTCGCTTTTTCCTTCGCTCACCAACCAACCCACATTTTCCTCATTCTCTTTTTCATTATACGTGCACGTACAGTAAATTAATATTCCATCTTGCTTTAAGGCCGGCCAAACGTCTGCCAATATTCGCTGTTGTCGCTGCGCGCAAAGCGCTACATTGTCTTCGCTCCATTCTTCCATTGCTTTCGGGTCTTTGCGAAACAGACCTTCTCCCGAACAAGGCGCATCCACTACCATCACATCAAAAAATCCATTCAGTCGCTGAAAGTCTTTAGGATCATTGTTGGTCACCACCACGTTTGCATTTCCCCATTTTTGAATATTCTCCGATAGGATAGAAGCGCGCGATCGAATGACTTCATTGCTAACCAGCAAAGATTCTGGATTCAGTAGACTTAGCAAGTGTGTCGACTTGCCACCCGGTGCTGCGCAAAGATCAAGTACGCGTAACGGTCGCGTCAAATCTACTGTTTGCTTGACAGCCTGTTCCAAAAACATGGAGCTGGCTTCTTGCACATAGTAGGTGCCTGCGTGGAAGGTTGGATCTAGTGTAAAAGAAGGTCTTTCCGGCAAGAAGTAACCGAAGTCCGTCCAAGCTATCTTTGGCAGGTCGTAAGCTTTTTGTTTCCCCGGATTCAGGCGAATGCTGGTGAAAGAAGGCTGTTGATGAATGGCTTCGAAAGCGGGCCATTCTTCGGCCAGGGTAGCTTGCATTCGTTTTTGAAAGGCTTCCGGAAATTGCATCGGTCAAATTTATCGCCATTACAGCTTGCAAACAACTCTGAGATTAGTGAATGAATTCACTAAATTTACCTTTCAATTTCAATATGAAGAACGCCATCAACGCCAATAACCCAAAACTGAAATCCTGGGTAGAAGTACCTGCCGGATCAGATTTTCCGATTCAAAATCTTCCTTTCGGAATTTTTAAAACCGAATACCTCTCGCCTGTGGCGGGCGTGGCCATTGGTGATCATGTGCTTGACTTGGTCTATCTTCATGAGAATGGATTTCTGGACGGACTAGGAGTACCTGTGGGTATTTTTAATCAACGCTACCTGAATGATTTTATCGGGTTAGGCAAAAAGAAAACCCGGGAAGTACGCGAACGGATTTCGGAGTTGCTGCAACATGACAACGATGAATTAAAATCGAATGTGGCTGCACGTGAGATCGCGTTGATTCCGATGAGTGAAGTGGAGATGCAGCTACCGATTCGCATCCCTAACTACACTGATTTTTACAGCAGCGAAGAACACGCCACCAATGTGGGCACGATGTTCCGCGATCCCAAAAATGCATTGTTGCCCAACTGGAAACACTTACCGGTGGGCTATCATGGAAGAGCATCTTCCATTGTTGTTTCGGGTACTGACATCCATCGCCCAAAAGGACAGATTAAACCATTGGATAGCGAGATTCCGTTGTTTTGCCCTTCTCAAAAAGTCGACTTCGAATTGGAGATGGCCTTTATCACCTGTACCGAAACGAAGTTAGGGTCATCTATTTCTACCAAAGACGCAGAAGAGCATATTTTTGGTTTTGTCATATTCAACGACTGGAGTGCGAGAGATATTCAGAATTGGGAGTACGTTCCGCTCGGACCGTTTTTAGGTAAGAATTTTGGATCTACCATTTCACCCTGGATTGTAACGCTCGATGCGCTTCAACCTTTTCGGGTTAAAGGACCCGATCAATTTCCACAGGTACTGCCTTACCTGGTAGCAAATGGCGAAAGGAACTTTGACATTTCGTTGGAGGTGTTGATTAAGCCAGAGCAGTCAGACGAAACCACAGTGAGTCGGTCAAATTTCAAATACATGTATTGGAATGTCAATCAACAATTGGCGCATCACACCGTAAATGGGTGCAACGTGCAAGTGGGGGATTTGTATGCTTCTGGTACGATCAGCGGTCCATCGCCCGGATCGTTTGGTTCCATGTTGGAGCTGACCTGGAATGGACAACGTCCTATGCACTTGGCCGATGGCACAGAACGCAAATTTATTAATGACGGAGACACCGTGGTACTGCGAGGTCATGCAGAAAAGGACGGTGTGCGAATTGGGTTTGGAGAGTGCAAAGGAAAAATCTTGCCAGCCACTTAAATGCCTACTCATTACATTATAGCGGGATGTAATGGGGCGGGAAAGACGACAGCTTCTAACACAATTCTTCCAACGATCTTGAATTGTAAAGAGTTTATCAATGCAGATTCTATTGCCGCTGGGCTTTCGCCATTTGATGCTGAAAAATATGCTTTTGAAGCTGGACGACTAATGCTAAGGCGGATTGATCAAATGATTAGGGAGAAAGCAGATTTTGCCATCGAAACAACGCTTTCATCTAGGAACTATCTTTCAAAGGTATCAAATGCTAAGTTGGTGGGTTACCGGGTAGTCATTTTATTTTTTTGGCTAAATAACAAATCACTAGCAATTCGCAGGGTTAAGAATAGAGTAAGTAATGGAGGACACAGTATTCCTATTGATGTAATCAAGAGAAGATATGAGAGAGGATTACGAAATTTCTTCGATCTTTATATTCCCAAATCTGACTACTGGTCTTTTTTTGACAATTCAAATGGTATCGTTGAATTGATAGCAGATGGGGAGGGAATTCTAACGAGAAATATAATTGACAATCTAATATGGAAAAAAGTACAGGTACGATCAAAAAGGAACATAAACTGATTCGTGATAAAGTATTGCGTGGCTTGAAGCTGTCCTACAAAAATCTTGTAAAAAAGCGTGCGCTTGAAAACGGTGACCTAGTACTAATGGTGAATGGTAAAATAAAAAATGTGAAAGCCAGGCGGATTAAAATTTGAGATCATCGATGATCATCGACCCAAAAGAAATTCCAATTCCAAAACTACAGAGCTATTTGCAAGCTTCGGTTTCTCCCCGTCCCATTGCATTTGTTAGCTCTATCGATCGGGAGGGACATGTCAACCTGAGTCCATTTAGTTTTTTCAATATGTTCAGCATGAATCCACCTATTCTGGTTTTTTCACCCTCCAGAAGAGTGCGGAATAATACAACGAAGCATACACTCGAGAATGTATTGGAAGTGCCCGAGGTGGTGATCAACATGGTAAACTACCAAATGGTGCAGCAGACGTCATTGGCAAGTTGTGAGTATCCTAAGGGCGTCAATGAATTTGTCAAAGCCGGATTCAAGGAGGTAAAATCATCTATCGTAAAACCACCAAGAGTAGGGGAGTCGCATGTTTCATTTGAATGTAAAGTGAATCAGGTGATACCGTTGGGTACAGAAGGTGGAGCTGGAAATTTGGTAGTATGCGAAGTCTTATTGATGCACGTGGACGATACCGCCTTGGATGAGGAGGGTCGCATTGATCCAAACAAAATGGATGCTGTTGCTCGCATGGGTGGTGATTATTATTCTCGAGCCAGTGGCGATGCAGTATTTACAGTACCCAAGCCCAATGAAAAAATAGGAATTGGCATTGATGCAATACCTGAGCACATTCGAAACAGCAAGATATTAACTGGAAATGACTTGGGAATGCTTGGTAATATAGAGAAGCTACCAGACGCGGAAAGTGTCGAACAATTCAAGCTTAGCAATCAGTTTGCAGAAACCTATGCACTGGATACAGATAAAAAACATCAATTAGCTCAGCGCTTTTTGGCTGAGGGAAATGTGGAAGCCGCTTGGAAGGTATTGCTGCAATATTAACCGCGAGTCCTTGATTATTTCCAGAATAAGTATTGTATCTTTGATTTACTAAATTTCTTTAATTATGGGTTTAGTATATGCTGCGATTACGTTGATAAACGGAGAGGATTTGATTCTTGCCAAACGTCACATCATTGGCGAAGATGAGGTTAAACAGATGACTGTTAACATGCTTGCTGATTCTGGCGCTTACATGCTTGCCATCAATGAAACAATACAGGCGCAACTGCAATTTCCAGTGATTGAAAAAAGGAAAGCTCAAATGGCGAATGGATCGCTGGAGGAATACGATGTCGTGGGTCCTGTAGAAGTACGTTTTAAGAACAGGCAATGTACTTGTCGTGCAATGGTGCTTCCAGGAGACAACGAACCGTTGCTTGGTGCAATACCAATGGAAGACATGGATATATTAATTCATCCGCTGAGGCAGGAACTCATTGTGAATCCAGAACATCCCTATTTTGCCCAGATGAAAATGAAATAAGGTAAGATGCTTTGAACCTTAGTGATTACTTTTTTCGCTTTTTCACGGACAGTTCATGGTAGCCATAGGTAGAATCTTTCTCGTGCTCAAACTGTATGTCAGTCAATTCTCCGATTACTATTTCAGCCGTTGTATAGATTAGGTTGTCGTCAAGTAGATGGCCGCCCATTGTAGCCCCTGTACTATCAGCGAGTGATAGATGTAAGTGGGCAGACGTATCAGAGAATGTTCCCACCAAGGAAAGAATTTCAAAATGATCTTTTCGTTGGGTTCCCGCTGATTGGTTAGCAAACCGAAGATTTGATTGTCCTAAGCTCCCCACACAGGTTACAATAAATCCTGCTTTCAGTTTTTCTTTCGCTGCAAAAGCCATCAATTCTTTTTTTAAGTCTTGATGCGGCTTTAGCCGAATGGTAAAGAAGCTTGACTTGCTAGACAGTTGTTGAGCCAAACTCATATTCTCGATACATACAAGAAACAGAACAATTGATAACCAAGGCCGACACGCCATTTTCAAATTTTCAAATTGTCTAATCTTCAAATTAGTTAAGGAAACCTCGGGAATTTTGAAAAATCAGGCTCACGTTTTTCTAAGAATGCATTCTTCCCTTCTTTGGCTTCATCACTCAAGTAATAGAGTAGCGTAGCATTACCTGCTAGTTCCTGAATACCGGCTTGTCCGTCCAACTCCGCATTCAAAGAACACTTCAGCATCCGAATAGCCAACGGGCTTTTCTTTAAGATCTTATTGGCCCACTCTACATATGTCTCTTCTAGTTTTTCCAACGGAACTACTTTATTGACAAGGCCCATCTCCAATGCTTCTTTCGCATCGTATTGATCGCACAAATACCAGATCTCTCTCGCTTTCTTTTGACCAACAATCCGTGCCAGATAGGATGCACCAAAGCCCCCGTCAAAACTTCCTACGATTGGTCCTGTCTGGCCAAAACGTGCATTTTCTGCTGCAATAGTTAAATCACAAACCACATGTAGCACATGTCCGCCTCCAATAGCCCATCCTGCCACGGCTGCGATCACCGGTTTTGAACTGGAGCGAATCAATTTTTGCAGATCAAGTACGTTTAGTCTGGGAACGGTGTCATCACCCACATAGCCACCATGCCCACGTACACTTTGGTCGCCCCCACTGCAAAATGCTTTGCCACCTTCGCCTGTTAAAATGATAACACCCACTTCTGGATCTTCACGACAAATATTCATCGCGTCAATTATTTCTTTTACGGTGAGTGGCGTAAAGGCATTGTGTACACGAGGACGGTTGATGCTAATCCTCGCGATGCCGTTGTATTTGTGAAACAATATTTCTTGGTATTCGATAACGGGTTTCCAATCGTATTTAAGAGTCATATCCTTTTTTGATGGTTAGTTTAAATTTATTGAATGCTTCTTTAGCTTCGTTCGGATCACTCTTTAGTTCAAGTATTTTAACTGTTCCTTCGAAGTTGAAAAAATCCTTCAGACTATTTTTTGTTTTCTTCAATGTGTCGAGCAAAATATAACTAGTACCAAACTCTTCGGCCAGATTTTTAGCGCTGAGCTTTTGTTGCGTAACAAAATACTCTTCCGACTCAGGTAAGTCACCCGGACCATCAATCATTCCGAAGATAATTCCTCCCTGATTGTTGACGACTACGATGTGCAGATTCGGCAGGTTATAATTGTGCCAAAATGCGTTGCGGTCGTAGAAGAAAGCCATGTCGCCCGTAATTAAAATAGTAGGCACATCGCTGACTAGGGCATTGCCCACAGCGGTACTAGTGCAACCATCAATTCCACTTGTTCCACGGTTGGCAAACACATGAACGCCTTTTTGTTGTGGGGTGAGGCCGATCATGTTGGCATAACGCACCGCCATGCTATTAGAAAGGTGCAGGTTGCAACGCAGGGGTAACGATTGTATTATCTCTTTGAGAACAGATAACTCTGCAAAAGAAGCCTCTTGAAAAAAATCTGAGTAAGAGCGTTGCGTGCGATGCTCTTCCGCTTGCCATAGATGGAAGTAGTTTGATTTCTTCTGATTTTCAAATTTTCCTGGATGTTCTGTGTTCAGTAATGATTCAAAAAAATTCTCGACTGAACTTCGGATTACTCTTGTCAAGGATTGAAAACTATCCGGCACTGTACCGGCCGGCTGAATATGCCAGTGTTCAAGTGGCTTGTGACTTCTTATAAACTGTTTGACGTTTTTTGAAATGATTGATTTGCCAAAGGTGATCAGAAGTTCCGGCTGTAGTGATTCCTGAACAGACTTACTACCCTGACCCAGGATTGAATCAGCAAACCGAATGGTATTTTCTGATCCGTGAAAATTAGAGATAACATCACCAACTACTGCCGCGTGGAGTTTTCTAGAGAATCGGTCAACAAGTTTGATTAATGCATCATTGTACTCTTGCTGCCCGGCAACGACCATCACTTTTGAAAAACCAACCAGCGACTGATTCAATTCTTCTTTCTCCGAATGAGTAAGCGAAGGGGTCAGACTATTTTCTGAAATAATTCGAACGCTCTGCGAAAATTGAAATTTTTCACCTTTGGCAGGGTACAATGGTTCTCGAAGCGGCACATTGATATGCACTGGTCCATATGGGAGCTCTCTAGAGAGATTGATCGCTTCATTTACTGCGCGATTGATATACCATTGCGCGTCAATATGGTCATAGTCTTCCGGTAGTTGTATGGATTTTTTTACATGACCGCCATAAATGTTGGTTTGTCTGATGGTTTGCCCATCCCATTGATCGATCCATTCCTTCGGACGATCGGCTGTAAAAACCAAAAGCGGAACTTCTTGAAAAAAAGCTTCTGCAATAGCGGGAGCAAAATTATACGCAGCAGAACCGGAGGTGCAAACTAAGACTGTTGGTTGCTGTGTTTGTTGGGACATCCCGAGCGCTATAAATGCTGCACTTCGCTCATCACTTATTGTTCTTGTCGTGATGGCTGGATGTCGGGTGAAGGCGAGTGTGAGTGGTGCACATCGTGACCCCGGGCAGAGTATTGCTTGCGTTATACCTTTCTGGGCGCATAGTTCAGCAAGGTCGTAAATAGGTTGGAGGCGGGTCATGGCGTGGAACCAAACAGGGTAGACTAATTTTTAGTTAGCAATGTCAAAAGGTTCATCATTTTCATTTCTGTTTCCTCCATTTCTTTTGATGGGTTTGAGTCGATAGTTACCCCAGCGCCTGCATAAAATCGCACTGTATGCTCCAAAACTTGTAAGCAGCGCAAGTTGACAAAAATACTGCTTTCTCCCTGGTAATTGAGAGGTCCGAGAAAGCCGCTGTAAAATTCTCGATCATAGCCCTCGTGCTCAGAAAGAAATTTTAGTGAAGGCTCCAAGGGCATGCCACACACAGCCGATGTGGGATGTAGCAACTTTAACATGACAGACCCCAACTGCGGAAAGTTGATTTCTTTCATGTCAACCACGTAGTCGGTTTTTAAGTGCATCACATTTCCAGCCACGATCGTTTTTGGTCCGTGTTCCTGATACTCTCTTACTCTTATTTTTTTAAAACAGTTAATGATATATCTACTCACCAATGCTTGCTCTTCAATTTCCTTTTGAGTCCATGCCACTGATTTGAGATCAGTATCAGGAAAGTAGGGGAGGGTACCCGCTAACGCGTGCGTTTCAAATTTTAATTCCCGATCTACGTTTACCAACAATTCTGGAGTAGCACCAATCCAGGTCCCTGACTGGGCAGAGGAGAAAATAGAAACAAACGCGTTAGGGTGCTTCCCACAAAGAGTTTCAAAAGCGTCTATCAGATCAAAGGTGTCAGGTAGATCTACCTCTTTATATCTGGAGGGAACAATTTTTTCAAGAATTCCATCTTCAATTTGTTGGATGCCTTTCGCCACAACTTCCTGATAGTTGTTCGGAGTTTTTGACGTTGATTTGTTTTTCGAAAAATGTATTTTTTTTTCGTTGCGGCTTTGGGATGCACTCAGTTCATCTGAAAGCGAAACTGAGTGGGCCGTTTCTGACTCTCCGTTTCCCTTGAACTTGAAAGCCAGCTCGGCCTTTAAAAAGAGTTTTTTTTGATTGGGTTGAAAAGGCGCAAACACGAATCCAGGCTCTGAGTCCTCAATTGTGACCTCGTCCAATTCAACAACACCACTGTTGCAAATGAAAAGTAGTTTTTCGAAAGAGTTGGGCATTCGCCAGAGCGTAAAAGCTCCACCCTCCATCAACAATTGGTTAATCACATTTCTGATAGCAACGCCTTCATTCAACAAAACTTGGTTATCCACTACCTCCATTCTATTTCTTATCTAAGATCGCCATCGTTATTCGGCTGACGCAAACCAACTCTTTTTGTTCATTCATTATCTTGATTTCCCAAACTTGGGTTTTCTTCCCCAAGTGTATGGGTCTGGCAGTTCCAAACACGAAGCCGCTTCTGGTGCTTTTAATATGGTTCGCGTTGATTTCAAGCCCTACACAGTACTGCTTTGCATAGTCAAGGGTACACACTGCGCCAACACTGCCCATTGTTTCTGCTAATGCAACAGACGCACCTCCATGTAACAATCCCATGGGCTGATATGTTCGATGATCGACCGGCATTTTTGCTTCGATATAGTCTTCGCCAATAGCGGTGAACTCAATACCCAGGTGACTCACCAACGTATTTTCACACATTTTATTCGCTTGTTCGAGGGTTACACCCTGCTGAAAGATTGACATAATGATAATAAAGGCAGTATGGAGTATTTTCTTATTTTTGCGCCCGATTATAAGGCAGGCAAATTACTAGAAATTGAGCATCAAAAAAATCTACATCATCCGTCATGGCCAAACGGATTTCAACTTACAGGGCATTGTTCAGGGAAGTGGGGTTGATTCTTCATTAAACAGTACTGGCCAAGCACAGGCAAGAGCCTTTTTTGAGATGTATAGAGATGTGCCTTACGATAAGATATACACTTCCGCCCTCAAGAGAACAAAAGAGTCCGTACAGGATTTCATTTCCATGGGTATTCCCCATGAGTCTTTAACAGGATTAAATGAAATTAGCTGGGGCTCAAAAGAAGGCCAACAAATCACACCTGAAGAAGACGCATACTATCACTGGATGCTCAAGGAGTGGCAGAGCGGAAACACTGCAGAGCGGATAGAGGGCGGAGAAAGTCCAAATGACGTGGTGTTGCGGCAGCGACCGGCCATTGATTACATCCTTTCAAAAGAAGATGAAAAAACAATATTGATTTGCATGCATGGAAGAGCGATGCGAATACTGCTTTGTGAATTGTTGAACTATCCGTTGAAATGCATGGATATGTTTGAGCATCAAAACCTGTGCTTGTATCAACTGGACTTTACAGGTTCAATGTTTTCAATTAAAATGCACAACGATAAAAGTCATCTAAAAGAGCTCAATTTTTCTGGTATGCCACATCCAGCCTAAGCTTCGGTCACGTTTCATTTGAGCACCTTAACCTTTTCCTTTTAGTAGTTTGATTTGTTCCAAACCGGCTTTTGCCTTGCTATCAATACCATCTTTGTATTCGTGCTTTTTATAACTTAGAGCTTGCTCAAAATACTTTTTCGCAGCCACATAATCTTTTTGCTCCTGGGCAATGTAACCGAGTTGAAGGGCGGAATTGGGTGCAAAATACCAAGGGTTATCTTTCGTCATGGCAATGCTTTGGAGATAAAATGTTTTGGCTGAAGCAATGTCGTTTGTTTTGTGTGCCAGCCGGGCTTTGCGATAATAAAATTCAGTTTGTTCTTTCGCTGATTTCAATTCGCCAGGTGCTATAGATTTCAATGCGCTGGCGGCCTGGTCGTAATAGCCACCATCTGTGAAAAGCCGTGCCTTCAATATTTTGGTGTTAGGTAGTTTACCCTCTTCCAATTGCTTAGCAGCGTATTTGTCGGGTTCAGCATTTGCTTTTCCTGAGACCTTGGCTTTTTCAAAGAATGATTTTGCCTGGGGTTCATCACTCATCAACCAATAACACAATGAGATTTTATAATAAGAGTCTTTTAAATAGCTTGAACTCTTGTAGCCTTTTTGGAACTTTTGGTAAGCTGCAATGGCCTTTTGATACTCACCTTTTTGCAATAGCGCTTCGGCTCTCAAGTACTCCACATAATACATTTGCAAGCCCTGTGGGAATTTGTCGAGCACATTGAAAAGTTCCAGTGTATTTTCCGCCTGCGAATCTTTCATCAGCATATTGATTGCAATAAATAGGACTAGTCGGTTGTTAGGCTGTTCCTTCAAGCAGTCTTTCATGCCCTCCGCAGCCTCGGCAAAGTGCTGGTTAATAAATCCTTTTACGGTGAAGAATAAGATAGTAGCCTCGAGGCTTAGTGAAGAGTTAGAATTTCGCAATTCAGAAAGATACTTCTGACCGGTTGTTACTTGTCCTCTCATCCCGAGCAACCCCATAAACCAAGCAAATTTTTCTGGAATAGAGCCAACCATTACCTGGATAACACCACTCGTCTTTTTTATAGGAATGAAGTCGGGATACTTTTTTTGGCAATCTTGCACAAGATTATAAGCCCTTCGAACCGCAAATACCGCAGCAAATTCCTGACCGGTGTTTAACAGATTAAAACCACGCTGTAAATTAAATTCGGCTTGTAAAAATAATTTCTCTGGGCTCTGCGGCAAATCTTCTAGAAATTGCTGGCGTTGTTTAAAGTGGAGTTCAAACTGATCCATCCGCTTCGGATCTTCGGTCACCAAAATATCAATGGTTTCGTTAAGGCTAAGAACGTACATCTTATGCAATTCTTCACTCTTGGTGTTGATCCGGTTCAGTTGAGCAAGTGCCAACTCAGGCTGAAGATTAAGTACCAACAGATATGCCTTCTGCATTTCCGGGCTAAACTGCCATATCTTGTCTGTTGCAGAAAGCGTTTGAGAAATTAAAAAAAAGCAGGCCAGAAGGCCTGCTTTTTTTTGACTTAATATCGAGAAAAATCTACGCAACTTTCTTTGCGGTTCTTTTTACAGGGGCTGCTTTTTTAGGCTTGGGTTCTTCCTCCATAGATCCCAAATCTACATCGGCCAAAATCCGGCCGGAGTGTTCGTCAATGACAATTTTCTTCTTCTCACGAATTTCTGCAATCTTCTGTGGCGGGATGATAATGTTACAACCTTCAGCAGCACCGCGCACGACACGCACAACAGCCAGTCCGTTACTTAGGCTCTTGCGAAGACGATCGTAATGCTTCAGCATTTTTTCATCGATCTTTTTTACCGCCTTCTCGCGATCGCCCAACAAACGCTTTTCTTCCTCTTCGCTTTCCTTCAAAATGTCATCCAACTCACCTTTCTTATTGTCGAGGTCCTGAGTTCTTTCTTTGATTAGTGTTTCGATAGAGGTGATCTCCGCTTTCTTAGCTTCAATTTTTTCTTTGGCTTCTTTAATTTTCTTTTCGCAAATCTGAACTTCAAGTTCTTGCAATTCTACTTCTTTTGTAATCGCCTCAAACTCGCGGTTGTTCTTTACGTTTTTTTGCTGTTCGTTGTATTTTTTAGTGAGCTTTTCTGCTTCTTTGATGCCCTCTTTGTTCTTCTTGATGGCCTCATCCAGCTCTTTCATTTCAGCCTCAAAACGACCCAGACGGGTCTTGTAACCCTCCATTTCGTCTTCAAGATCCTGCACCTCGTTGGGTAGATCTCCCCTTAATTTCTTTAGTTCGTCTAGTTTTGAATCGATAGATTGAAGTTTAACAAGTGCTTCAAGTTTCTGTGTAACTGTTTGGTTTTCCATTACTTATAGATAACTAATTGGATTTGTGATGGTCTTTGAAAAAGTGGTTGCAAACGTAGTAAATTTTTCCCTTAAAACCTCCGAAAGGAGGTCTTTTGTATATTGTTCGCTTTCGAAGTGCCCAATGTCAGCAATTACAATTTTGCCATCGGCATCAAAGAACTCGTGGTACTTAAAATCAGCCGAAATAAAGATATCTGCCCCGGCTTGTATAGCCTCCTTCAACAAAAAGCTCCCTGATCCTCCACATACCGCCACTCGGCCTATTTTTTTTGAAGTTGAAGCGGTATGCCGGATGCTAGATACGTTCATTGTTGATTTTAAACTCGAAAGGAAAGACATTAGTTCCATTGGCGTCTCGAGATCACCAATCATACCGGCACCCACCTCCGCGTTTTCATTCTCTAACGCTTGTAGATAAAAAGCAACTTCCTCATATGGGTGTACGCTCTTTAGGGTGTTTACTATCTGTGTTTTGAGGTAACTCGGAAAGATCATTTCTACCCGAACTTCATTTACTCTTTCCTGTTGGTTCTTTTCGCCAATAGCAGGCTTAGCGTTCTCTGTTGGCAGAAAAGTTCCTATGCCTTCTACCTGAAAACTACAATTTCTATACTTGCCCAGATTTCCGGCACCAGCTTGATGCAAGGCTTCTAACACAACGTCTTTGTGCTCTACAGGAATGAAAGTGGTGATTTTTAGGAGCGTGCCAACCTTTGGTGATAGCACGGTCATATTCTTCAGCCCAATTTTTTCGCCAATTCTTTTGTTGACACCTTCATACACGTTATCAAGGTTTGTGTGAATAGCATAGATCGCTATGTTGTTTTTAATGGCCTTAATTAACGTCCGCTGCACATAGTCGTCTCCCGTCAGCTTTTTGAGCCCTTTGAAAAGTATTGGGTGGTGCGCGACAATCAGGTTGCAATTTGTTTGAATGGCTTCATCCACAACGGCTTCGATACAGTCTAGCGTTACCAATACACCTTTTACCAGGCTTTTTCGATCGCCCGTTAGCAAGCCGCTATTATCATAACTTTCCTGATATGCCTTGGGAGCCAGAGATTCCAGATAGTCGGTTACTTCTTTTATCGTGGTCGTTGCCATTGTTTCGTTAATTTTGATTTTTAAAAGTAGCAAAAGATCGGTTCACTCATGATGCCCTTTTTGAAGGTATTACTTTGGCCATTCACCATCCTGTATAATTTGGTGACGCGGGTTCGCAATTACTTATTTGATATTGGCCAAAAGCCGTCATTCAAGTTTGACTCTATCGTCATTAGTGTCGGCAACCTTAATGTAGGCGGGTCGGGTAAAACTCCCATGGTCGAGTATCTGGTTCGATTGCTGGGGCAGCAGTATTCGGTGGCCATATTGAGTAGGGGATTCGGGCGAAAGACACAGGGCTTTCGGATCGCCACAGATGAGGATACTGCTACAACGCTCGGTGACGAACCGTATCAGTACTATTTGAAGTTTGGAAAGGAAGTGTCGGTGTGCGTGGGGGAAGAGCGGGCGCTGGCTATCCCCACGATATTGAACGAACGACCTACTACTCAAATCATTCTACTAGATGACGCCTTTCAACATCGTACTGTTGTGCCGCAATTTTCTATTTTGTTAACCGAGTTCAGCAGGCCGTTTTATTCTGATTTTGTATTGCCATTTGGAAGGCTGAGAGAAGCTCGGACGGGTGCCGGTCGTGCAGATGCGATTATTGTGACCAAATGTTCACCACTTTTGAACCAGGACGAAGTGGAGAAACAGATTCGGAAGTATGCCAGTCAACAGCCCATTTATTTCTCTTCGATTTTCTACAAAGAGGCTGTGCCCTTTTCTGGTGGCCAATCGGTGGGCATGAGAGTTGTGTTGGTATCGGGTATAGCAAATAGTTCTACGCTGGAGTCATTCGTGGCCAAAAATTTTCAACTGCAAAAGCATTTTAAATTTAATGATCACCATTTTTATTCCTCGGCTGACCTGCGTAAGATTCAAACCGGTGCCGATTACCTTGGCGCAGATTCAATAATAACGACTGAAAAAGATATGGTCAAACTGATTTCACCTCAACTACAGGCTGATTTAATCAGAACAAAATGGTTTTACTTACCGGTTGAGACTTCCTTCTTAGATCGTGGCGCAGATTTTGATAAACTGGTTCTAAGCATGGTGGGTGAGAATCTAAAACTCCTGCATGATCAAAACCCGTAGCCATCAAACTATTGTTATTTTTGCGCGTGATTTCTAAACAGTTAGCCTTATTTTTCTTTTGCTGGTTTTCAGCAGCTGTGATCTTTGCTCAAGAAAAGAAGGTCACTGCCAAAGTAAAGCAAGACACGGTAAAAAAAGACACAACGGTTCTTAAGCGGAAAGCAATCAAGGCACCTGTGGGCAGTAAGTCTGATCTGCCAAAAAAGAGAACCTACTCTAAGATTATTAACGATTCCAGCAAAAACGTATATGGTCCTAAAACGACTCGCTGGATTACCGAAACGGATCTGTTTTACAATAAGACCTACTACAAACCACTCGACACTGCTGTCAATAATTTCCATCGATGGACCTACGTGCAGCGACTCAACAATACAGTACAAGATTTGGGAAACATGGGAACTGCATTAAACCCCATATTTCCTTTGGTTTCGACAACGATCGGAGCCAATACTGGGTTTCATGCGTATGATGCTTACTATGATACACAGGAACCGCATTACTACGATTCTAAGTCCCCCTACACACGGGTTTACCTAGTTTGGGCGGGCAATGGAAGAGCGATGTCTCATATTGAGTTCACAAGAGCCATCAACTCGCGGTGGAATTTTGGGTTCAACTATCGCCCCATTTTAGTAGATAAACAACTTCAATACAGAAGAGCTGATAGGCAAACGGTGAGTCACTACTATGACATTTTTACTACTTACAAATCGAAAAATAGCCGCTATCTACTGGTACTTAATTATAGAAGAATCAGGCATCGCATAAGAGAAAATGGGGGTGTTAGGCTTACGACCGATACTACGTTTGCGGCCTTTTTTAATCCCAACGCTGCCCCGACTTTAACGGGCACTGAAACGGAAGAGCTACGACATAATTTCCATGTGTTGCAATCTTATAAATTAGCAAAACCAGTACAGCTTTACCTTTCATCCACGTACGAAATACGTGATAATATTTTTCGAAGAGATCGTACAGATCTTGCCTCGAATTTCTTTAAGCAGACACTTATAGACTCGATCAAAGTAACGGATGTTATGGAGTTCAGGTCGTTTGAAAATGAAGTCGGAGTAAAAGGCAATGCCGCTTTTCTATTTTACGATTTCTACTTTAAATCCCGCGCAATTCAAAACCGAATCCCTTTGCTGAATGGATTTGATCCACGGGCATCGTCTTCATTGATTGAAAACTATGTGGGTGGGCGGATTGCTTTTCGCATTGATTCGCTAAGTGAGCTACGAGGCTCTGCAGAGTTGTTGTTAGATGGAAATTATAAGCTAGAGGGAACACTAACTACGCCCTGGCTGGACGCGAGCCTTGTTAGTAGTCTTGCCAAACCAGGTTACTTGCAACGTGCTTACCGGGGAAGTCATAATTATTGGCTAAACAATTTTGAGAATACCTTTTCAAATCAACTCAAGGGTTTTCTCAAGGTACGATGGGGCAACCTATTTGTTAGTCCCGGGGTGACCTACACGGTTTTAAACAATTATATTTTTTTTAGAGAATTCAACAGTGGTTTGTTACCCGTGCAATCAACTGGAAACCAGCAGATTTTTTCGCCCGAACTTCACATGAGCTTGAAATTCTTTAGACGACTGTATTTCAAGCCCCAAGTTACTTATACCCAGCTATGGAGAAACGATGACAGTGCGATTCGGATACCAGAATGGTTTATCAATAGCCAACTTTATTATGAGAACATCCTTTTCGACAAAAATCTCCAACTGCAGTTCGGTCTGGATGTTCATTATAAGTCGAGCTATCTAGCCTTGGCGTATGCACCCGATATTCAATCCTACTATCTGCAAGATAAGCGCATCATTGAGGGATTTCCGGTAATAGATATTTTTGTGAACGCGAAGATTAAAGGTGGGCGACTTTTTATCAAGTACCACAATGCCTGGCAAATTGGGAAGCCTACTGGTTATCTTTTAACGTATGGTTATCCGGCTATGAGTAATATTCTTGACTTTGGTTTTGAAATTCCTCTTTTTGATTAATGCATGGAGAAGCATGTCCTTGGTTTGATTCTACCCACAGATCCACGCTGGGTTGATATCGCCTCGATGAATATTGAGGAAATTTTGGTTGATCACGCTTATTGCGAACAAAAGGCAGCTTCTGCTTGTATTTCTTTAATTGTACAGTTTCCAGACAAGGAAAAGTTAGTCGATGTATTAACACCTGTTGTGGCAGAAGAATGGGCGCACTTTGAGCGGGTGCTTGAGCAATTAAAGAAACGTGGTTTAAAGCTAGGCAACGCACGGAAAGATGAATATGTTGATCTACTGGCCAAATCAATCAAAAAAGGAGGAAACAGAGAGCAGCAGCTAATTGAAAAGTTATTGATGTGTGCATTAATCGAGGCTCGGAGCTGCGAGCGATTTCGCTTGCTGTGGAAGGAATTAACAGATCCGGAGTTACGCCAATTCTATTATGAGTTGATGGTATCAGAAGCTGGACATTACAAGAACTTTATTGCGTTGGCAAAGGAGTATGCAGATGAAAAAGCAGTGGACACTCGCTGGCGACTTTTCTTAAAAGTGGAAGGAGAGATTATGTCATCGCTACAACCCAGGGGCGATCGGGTTCACTAGGTTGCTAGCGATCGATGAGTTTTTGGAGTGCGCGGTCGACAGCCGCAAAATTAAACTTGGATAGATTTGTTTCGAAATTTGCTTTGACCTTATCGTTGCACAGATTTCCGATACTTCCTTCATGGGTGTGTTGAACTTTTGTGTTGTAGGCGAATCTACCTTCTTCAATTTCTTCACCGACTTTTTTGTACGCATCGCGGAATGGAATTCCGGCCAACACAAGTTTATTAACTTCTTCTACACTGAAAAGGTATTTATATCGTTCATCCTCAAGGATGTTCGGCTTCACTTGAATGTTGGAAAGCATCAGATACGTCATTTCAAGACAATCCTTTATTGTTTCAAAAGCCGGGAATAGTTTCTCTTTTAGCAACTGTAAATCGCGGTGGTAACCGGATGGTAAATTGGTGGTGAGCAGTGCTATTTCATTGGGCAAAGCTTGTAGTCCATTGCACTTGCCTCTGATTAATTCAAAAACATCTGGATTTTTTTTGTGCGGCATGATGCTGGAACCAGTCGTCAATTCATCCGGAAACGAGATGAAGCTAAAATTCTGATTCAAATACAGACATGCGTCCATGGCTAATCTTGCCAAGGTAGCAGCAACATTACTTAAGGCCTGTGCTACTATTCGCTCAGTCTTTCCTCTGCCCATTTGTGCATACACCACGTTGTAGTTTAAATCATCAAAGCCCAGAAGCTTGGTAGTCATTTCCCGATTTAGGGGAAATGATGATCCGTATCCTGCCGCTGAACCAAGTGGATTTTTATTGGTAATTCGGTAAGCTGCTTCTAACGTTATTAGATCATCCACCAAACTTTCTGCATAAGCTCCAAACCATAGACCAAAAGAAGAGGGCATGGCCAGTTGGAGATGTGTGTATCCTGGAAGAAGTTTGTCTTTATGTTCTTCGCTCTTGAGGATGAGCAGATCAAATAGCTTTTGTATCTCTTCTGTGAGCGATTTAATTTCATGCCGAAGAAACAACTTTATATCTAACAGAACTTGATCGTTACGTGAGCGGCCGCTATGAATTTTTTTGCCCACATCGCCCAACTTCTTGGTGAGCAGCAATTCTACTTGCGAATGGATGTCTTCGACTCCTTCTTCAATATGAAAATCACCTTTTTCGATTAATGCATAAATCGACTTTAGCTCTTTTGACAATAAGACCAACTCATCTTTGTTAATGAGTTGGATAGATTCTAGCATTTGAATGTGTGCCAGTGAGCCTAGTACATCAAACGTAGCAAGATAAGCGTCCATTTCCCGATCTTTCCCAACCGTGAATTGATTTACTTCGTTAAGGGAATCGCTATTTTTTTGCCATAGTGTCATAGTAATGCCGGATAATGGATTTGTAAATACTGCAGCAACATAATCGTTTTGCCATCTTTAATTTCTCCGCTTACAATCATTTCAAGTGCTTGCGAAAAAGATAACTCCATCACCTCAATATCTTCATGCTCATCTACACCACCACCCACTGAGGTTTTCATATCTTTCGAATATTCAGCAATGAAGAAATAGAGAATTTCAGTGACCGACCCAGGTGACATATAGGCTTCGTAAATCTTTTTTACATCTTTGATTTTAAAACCTGTTTCTTCTTCCGTTTCTCTTCTGATGCAATCTTCTGGGTTGTCCAAATCTAAAAGGCCCGCGCAAGCTTCGATTAATAATCCGGAAGGGTTGCCATTGATATAAGTGGGCAATCTAAATTGCCTTGTAAGAATAACGTTTTTTGATGTTTGATTGAATAGCAGGATAGTTGCTCCGTTGCCTCTGTCATAAGCTTCCCGATTTTGCTCGATCCATTTTCCGTTTTTGTGTTGGTAATCAAACGTTACTTTTTTTAACGTGTACCAGTTGTTGGAGAGGATTTCGGTTTTTTTGACTTTAACACGCTCGCTCATAAGTTTTCGATCAATCTAATATATCCATTTATTCCATCCTCAATCTCCTGAAGGTATATAAACTCATCTGCACTGTGCGAGCGCGCAGAATCGCCCGGACCTAGTTTTATCGATGGAACTGGAATAAGTGCTTTGTCTGATGTAGTAGGGGAGCCATAGAATGTAACGCCTAATTTCTCACCGGCCTTAAAAAGAGGATGATCTTTCGAAATGCCTGAAGGACGAAGTCTAAGTGAGCGCGGAACTACCTCACATTGTACATTTTGTTTGATGATTGCTAAGATCTCCTCCAACGAATACTCATCTGTTGCCCTAACGTCAACTGTAAACTTGCATTCAGATGGAACCTGATTGTGTGATTGTCCGGCATTGATCACGGTAACCGACATTTTTACTTTGCCGAGTGATTCAGAGATTTTTGGGAATTCGTAGGTACGAAACCATTCGATGTCTTTGAGTGATTGGTAGATCGCATTGACACCTTCTTCACGAGCAGCGTGTCCGGCTTTTCCATACGTAACGCAATCGAGCACCATGAGTCCTTTCTCCGCTACTGCGAAATTCATCAATGTCGGTTCTCCTACAACTGCCATATCGATGGCAGGAAGTTCTTTCCAGACCATTTCAATCCCTCCAGTACCAGAAATTTCTTCTTCGGCTGTGGCCGCCAGCACTAAATTGTACTTGAGGTTTGGGCGATCGTAGAAGTTAAAGAACGCCATTATCAAAGACACCAATGGTCCACCGGCATCGTTGCTTCCCAATCCGAATAATTTCCCATTTTCAATAGAGGCAGCATACGGATCACGAGAATAGGATGGATTTGGCTTTACGGTGTCGTGATGGGAATTCAAAAGTAAGGTGGGCTTAGACGCATCAAAGAATTTATTTTTCGCCCATACATTATTCCCAACGCGCTTTGCTTCCATCCCATGATAGCTAAAGAAGCCCATAAGCAATCCGGCCGTTTTGTCTTCTTCTTTACTGAAAGAAGGAATCGTAATCAGTTGCTGAAGAAGATCAATAGCGATACTATGTAAATGTTCCCTCATGAAAGCGTAATAAGAGTGCCTTTGGTGTCGTAACCAATGTTGGCTAACAAATTAGTATGTTCTCCTATGAGTACTTCTTTTACTCCGTGATTAATAGCATCAAAAGCATTTTCTAGTTTGGGTAGTATCCCATCATGAAAGGCGCCCTCCTTAAGTAATTGTTGATACATATTCTGGTTAAGTGTATTAATAACGGTTTCTTCTTTGTTCACATCTCTTAAGACGCCTGTTTTTTCAAAGCAAAAAATAAGACGTGTATCGAAGTGCTTGCTTAACGAAACAGCCAGTACAGAGGCAATGGTATCCGCATTGGTGTTCAGCATCACGCCATCTGCATGAGTAAGTGGAGCAAATACGGGAATGACATTCTGTTTTAACAGAAAATAAAGCAATGTAGAGTTCACGCTTTCTGCAGTGATATCACCTACAAACCCGAAATCAACCTCACCGATAGGTCGTTTTATAGCTTTAATCAAGTTCCCATCTGCACCTGTCAGTCCGAGCGCATTGCAATGAAGCGCCTGAAGCTGTGCAACGATTTGTTTATTTACCAAACCACCGTAGACCATGGTCACTAAATCCAGCGTAGGGGAATCTGTAATTCTTCGGCCTTTTACGTATTGACTTTCAATACCAAGCTGGTCGCCTAGCTTGGTAGCGATCTTTCCTCCGCCATGAATTAATATTTTTGGAGCTTGGATCGATGCAAAATCCTTTAAGAAACGTGCTAATGCTTTTTCATCATCCAAAACATTTCCCCCGATTTTTATAATGTAAAGTTTATTCATCTGAATTGTAGTTGCGAGGCGGGCATTTACTACTAAGGATGCTTCAACCCCTGTGAACGAGTATTTGCAAAAAAGGTGAAGGTTAAGCTGGATTAATTCAAACTAAAAGCCTCAACCCCTTGTGGTCGGATTTTATTGATTATCTGGGAGGCAGAATCCATCCCGCTTTTGATTACGCTGTGGTTATTTTCTCCGTTATAATATCCCTCAATATGAAGGATACGGTAAACTGTAGTAAATTCATTCAAGACTTTTTTATCAATCCCTGCTAAAGATTTTTGATAATCTTTTACACTGACTTGTGAGCCTCTTTTTTTTTGAATTGGCTTGCCTTTGATTTCTAAATAGGAATCGAGTGCTAGTAAAACTCCATTGTAAGCGGTGCCACAGGCCATGCGCACGTATTTTTCATCTTCATAATAGCGGTCCTTTTTGCGGGCTTTGGTTTTTAAAATATCGATTGCGTTTGCCATGTAGCGCACAGCTTCACGGTAGCGGATTTCTTTTTCTTTAGTACTCATGAATCAAATTTACTATAAATTGCTGCATCCTAAAAATTTCAGCCATCAACTCTAATTCCCAACCCCTATATTCTAATGCCCAAGCCCCAATAATATCTCAACTAGCACCGCTTGTGCAGCCCAAACCCGATTGCTTGCTTGTTGTGTTACCAAACTTGCTGAACTATCCAGCACTTCATCGCTTAACTCCACATTTCGTCTAACAGGTAGGCAATGCATTATTTTTGCATTGTTAGTTGATGCCAATTTTTCACTTGTAAGCATCCAGTCAGGATCATTACAATAGATTTTTCCGTAATCAGAGAATGTACTCCAGTTCTTAACGTATACAAAATCCGCATTCTTCAGTGCATCATCTTGATCATGTGTAATCTTGGCTCCTTTTGTAAATCTTGTGTCAAGTTCGTAGTCCTCAGGATGTGTGATGACAAATTCGGCACCACCCCACGCGTTGATCCACTGTGAAAAACTATTGGCCACACATTGGGGTAATGCTTTCACATGGGGAGCCCAGGTCAATACTATTTTTGGCTTTTCTGGCTGCCTTCCCTCCGCAAGGCTACGGGAGGCGGGCCTGAAGGCATTGCTTTTTTCTTCGAACACCTCCTGAATGGTGATGAGATCGGTTAGACTTTGTAACGGATGAAGTGTAGCGCTCTCTAAGCTGACTACAGGAACGCCTGAATACTTCACAAATTGGTTGATGTACAATTCACTGTAGTCATCTTCTTTATTCTTTAAGGAGGGGAAAGTTCGAATCCCCAATACATCAAAGTACTTTCCGAGAATGGGAGCCGCATCTTTCACGTGCTCTACCGTAGTGCCACTCATGATAGCCTCGTCTTCAAACTCTAATGCCCAGCCATCTTGCGCCACGTTAAAGACGATTACGTCCATGCCGAGATTTTTCGCAGCAATCTCTGTGCTCAATCGGGTACGCATACTTGGATTCAGAAAGAGTAAACCCATTCGCTTTCCCTTGCCGAGTGTAGCATCCTTGAACGGATTGCTTTTGTATTCCAAAGCTTTCGCAATAAGCGATTGGAGATGAGTCGCATCATCGCACGAAATGAATTTTTTCATACACTTACTTCTTGTTTTAGTTCCAGGGCAGTATATTCCAAGAATAAATCAGTATCATTTTTTGACAATGCCAATGACGGAAGTAAACGCACTGTATTTGGTTTGGCTTCACCAGTAAAGATGTGATGTTTGAAGAGTAAGTCTTTACGTAGTGCTGCGAGTGACTCAGGTAAATCAAATCCAATCATCAAACCTTGACCACGCACCGCCACAATAGAAGCGAATTTTTTCAATTCATTCATCAAGTAGTCGCCCAAGTCGGCTGCATGCTTTATCAGATTTTCTTTTTCAATTACCTCTAACACGGCCAAAGAAGCCGCACACGCTAAGTAATTTCCTCCGAATGTGGTTCCGAGCATTCCACTCCACGGTTTGATGTCCGGATGAATCAGTACACCACCCACCGGAAAACCATTCCCCATCCCTTTTGCGATGGTGATTAAGTCTGCGTCAATGCCAGCGAATTGATGTGCAAAAAATTTACCAGTTCGCCCGTAGCCTGATTGTACCTCGTCTAAAATCAGCAATGCCCCGACTTCTCTGCTTTTTTTGGAGAGTAGTTGAAGAAATGCGTGAGTGGGCAGGTGAATGCCGCCCACACCTTGGATTCCTTCGATGATTACTGCTGCGATGTCTTTATTAATGGCATTCAGAAACGCAGCCTCGTCATTCAATGGAAGAAAGACAATTTCGTGGTTGGCATTGAAGGGAGCCACAATCTTTGGATTGTCAGTGGCTGCTACTGCACCGGACGTTCGACCATGAAATGCTTTTTTAAACGCGATCACTTTTTTCCGGCCGTTTACAAATGAAGCGAGCTTCAGTGCATTTTCGTTAGCTTCAGCACCAGAGTTGCAAAGAAACAGTTGGTGATTGGGGTAACCTGAAAGTTGACCAAGTTTCTCTGCCAGCTTTTCCTGCAATTCGTTCTTGATACTATTTGAATAAAAACTGATTTTATCCAATTGTGATTTGAGTGCTTCGACAAAGTGTGGGTGGTTATGACCAATTGAGATCACTGCATGACCACCATACAAGTCCAAATATTTATTTCCTTCTTTGTCCCACAGCCACGAACCTTGCGCTTTTACAGGCTCGATTGGAAAGAGTGGGTAGACGTCAAATATTTTCATCGTTAACTTATTTTTTGGTGTTTAATTGTTTCAGGTTTCCAGTTACCAGTAACTTGAAACCTGAAACTGGGACCTTTAAAAAACACTTCCTTTCAATTTTAATCCCACAGTTTCATCAAGTCCAAACATCAAATTCATATTCTGCACGGCTTGCCCGCTTGCGCCCTTCAACAAGTTATCGGTGACTGAGTGGATGACAAGCTTGCTGCCTGCCTTTTCCAAATAGAGTAAGCACTTGTTTGTGTTTACCACCTGTTTGATATCAATCATCTCGCCAGCTACATGAGTAAACGGATGTGACTTGTAGTACTCTTTAAACAATTGATTTGCTTCTTCTAAGCTCAAGTTGCAATCCAACACAGATGACACAAAGATGCCTCTCGTAAAATCCCCACGCCAAGGCACGAAGTTGATCGTACTTGAAAATTCAGGCTGAAGCGATTTTATAGTTTGATTTATTTCTCCCAGATGTTGGTGCGTTAATGTTTTATAAGCGGAGACATTATTTGCGCGCCACGTGAAATGTGTAGCGTCTTGCAATTTTTGTCCAGCACCAGTTGAGCCAGTAATTCCGGTTGTATGTACTTCTGCGAGAAGGCCTGCTTTTGCCAATGGCAATAATCCCAACTGTATGGTAGTAGCAAAGCAACCTGGGTTGGCAATGTTATTTGCTTGCTTAATCTTTTCTCGTTGGAATTCAGGAAGCCCATAAACAAATTCTCTGTCACCTGCTTTATCGCCTAAACGAAAATCATTCCCTAAGTCGATGATGCGAGTAGAAGAATGAAAATCATTTTCGGCTAAAAGGCTTTTACTTTCACCGTGACTCAAACAAAGGAATAAAACATCAACGGGTGGACTAAAACCTTCAGAAAAGCGAAGCTCAGTTTCTCCAACAAGATCATGATGAACGGTCGTAACTGGCTTGCCCACTTGACTTCTGCTTTGAACAAAAATCAATTCCACCTCAGGATGATTCAATAATAGCCGCACTGTTTCACCGCCTGTGTATCCTGCGCCACCAATAATGCCAGCTTTGATTTGTGCGCTCATAAGTTGTTCTCTGTTTCCGGTTTTCCCGCCTTGCCGGCAGGCAGGTGGTTATTGGTAACCTGCAACTGGGAACCGGTAACTTGATAATGAATCGCCACTTGGTTTCCAAATATCTTCGTAAAACCTTTCACATCATCTCCCGTCCAACCCAAATTCATTTCTCCATATTTGCCAAATTTCGATGACATCAAATCAAAAGGTGATTCAATGCCATTGACTTGATAGCGGTAAGGGTAGAGTGAGATCGACACCTCGCCTGTTACGTTTTCTTGTGAACTAGTTAGGAACGCTTCCATATTTCGCATGACTGGGTCCAGGTATTGTCCTTCATGCAGCCAATTGCCGTAAAATTGTGCCAGCTGGTCCTTCCAGCTCAACTGCCATTTCGTAAGTACATGCTTCTCCAAAGCATGATGTGCTTTGATGATCAGGAGGGGAGCTGCAGCTTCAAAACCAACACGGCCTTTGATACCAATGATGGTATCTCCTACATGAATATCTCTACCAATTCCGTAAGGACCTGCAATAGACTGAAGAAAATGGATCGCTTCTGTCGGATGTGAAAAGTTTTTACCATTGATTGAAATCAGCTCCCCTTTTTCAAATCCAATTTTTACCTCTTCGCTTCCTTGTTTGGTTACTTGTGTCGGCCATGCCTCTTCGGGTAGTTGCCCCATCGAGTTCAGTGTTTCTTTTCCGCCCACGCTTGTTCCCCAGATTCCTTTATTAATAGAATACTTGGCTTTTTCAAAATTGAAAGAGACACCTTTCTTTTTTAGGTATTCGATTTCTTCTTCGCGGCTCAATCGTTTGTCGCGAATAGGGGTAATGATTTCCACACCCGGCAGCAAAATTTGAAAAACCATATCGAACCGCACTTGATCGTTGCCAGCACCTGTGCTACCATGAGCCACAGCGTCAGCTTTTATTTCTTTGGCGTAATTTGCTACCGCCAAGGCTTGCGACATTCTTTCCGCACTCACACTCAGTGGGTAAGTTGCATTTTTCAATACGTTGCCAAAAATCAAATACCGAATTACTTTTTCATAATAAGATTTGGTTGCATCAACTGTTTTGTGCGATGCCATCCCTAAACTTTTAGCACGTATTTCGATAGACTGAACTTCGGCCAAATCAAATCCACCGGTATTCACCGTAATGGAATGTACTTCATAGCCCAAGTCTTCCGACAAATACTTTGCGCAGTAGGAGGTATCTAAACCACCACTAAAGGCCAAAAGAACTTTTTTCATTACCAAAAGGATAAAAAACTTAAAAATGAATTTTTCTTAGCTGCACTACCATCGTCTTCTTTTTTCTTCCACCCTTTCAACAATACAAATTGTTTGAAGCGAACCCATCGGTCAAACACCTTGTTGTCGTTGCGAAGATCTCTGCCCCAAAAGTTTTCTGCTTTAGCTTCGTGGTGCTTTTTCAATTCCAGTTCTTTTGCTTTTTCAACCGGGTCGTAGAGCATCGCTGTGCACATACAATTTTGACGATTTTTACTCATCAATATTTCATAGTTCACGCAGCTCTGGCATCCTTTCCAAAACTGCTCATCGTTGGTCAATTGATTGTAAGTTACGGGTTCGTAACCCAAATCTGAATTGATTTTCATTACGGCCAATCCGGTCGTCAATCCAAAGATTTTCGCATCTGGATATTTCTTCCTCGAGAGTTCAAAGACTTTGCGTTTGATTTCTGTGGCAACTCCACTTTTGCGGAACGGAGGAGAAACAATCAACCCACTATTGGCAACAAATTTTTCGTGCTCCCACGATTCAATGTAACAAAAACCTACCCAAGTTCCATCAGGCATTAATGCAATAACTGCTTTACCTTCCTCCATCTTTTGCGTGATGTAGTCGGGCGAGCGTTTGGCAATTCCGGTTCCACGAGCCTTGGCTGACTCGGCCATCTCGTTGGTAATGGTTTCCGCGTAATGAATGTCTGCAGCCGTAGCTGCACGGACAATGATATTTTCCAATTTGATTTAAAACGTTAAAATGAAAAAGAGATTAAGTAGGTGCTTGCGCACCATGTCAAAACCTCCTGGAGGCTTGACCTACATCTGTCTTTAAAAAGATGGTAGTATCAGATCCTAATCCGTCTATGCGGTCGCCTGGTCACAGTACAGGCAGTGGCGAGAAGCGTGGTCGATGCCGGTTCGGCAAAGTGCAGTAGGGCAGAATTGCCCGAGTTCGCGTTAATGGTGACTAAATTTTCCAATTCTTGTGGTGATAGTTAGTTACGTAAATGCCATTCAAAAAAGTTTCCACAAAATTAATGGAATTAAAAACGATAATTCACCAAATCAGTTCGATTTTTACAGAATTAATTTTGGCTTAATACAATTTTACTCGCAGAGCGAACAAACAGTTGGAAGAGTTTTTAGATCAATATGGTTACTTGGCGCTCTCAGTTGGCACTTTCTTCGAGGGAGAAACGGCTATACTGATCGTGTCGTCACTCATTCATAGAGGAGTTTTCTTGTTCCCGACAACAGTGTTGGCCGCGTTCGGTGGCTCTTTTGTTAGTGACTGGCTCTATTTTCTGATAGGTCGGCTCAATGGAAAATTGTTTTTGTCTACCCGCCCGAAGCTGCAAGCCAAGATGTTACCTCTTACAAATTTCTTTGAACGTAATCGATATCAGATACTGTTCAGTTATCGCTTTTTGTATGGCTTTCGAATTATCATACCCCTTATGATTGGCATGAGCGGACTGCCGCCCAAGAGATTCTTAGTTTTTAGTACGATCACCGGGCTCATCTGGGCTACCGTGGTGAGCACTGTGGGGTACTGGTCGGGCAGAATTTTCAATTTGGATGCACAAGTATTTCAGGACAATTTGTTCTTTGTGGTGGTTGGATTTGCTGCACTTGGTCTGTTGATTGGGTTAGGCGTAAAAAAACTCACGTTCAAGGGGAACATGGTATGAATTCGTTGCCAAAAACGTATAAAGACTTCACGTTGAAAGCACTGGCACCCGACTTTGAGCCTTTGGAAGATCTACTCAAAAATTGTGGCGCCCTATTTTTGGGTGTGGATGAACAAAAGGACACGTATTTTCAGACAGATACAGGTAAATTGAAACTGAGAGAGGGAACTATCGAAAACCTGATAACACACTACGAGCGTATTTTAGAAGAAGGAATAGAGAGAACTGTTGTTTACCGATATGATGTCAACCCGTCTGCAATAGAAATTGAAAATCTGATAACTAACTACAAGACGATTGGCACTGTCAAAAAGGAGCGCTCAATTTACCTTTTGGATATTCACAAAATTCAACTTGACCGATTGGATCAAGGTGACTTTCTCGAAATTGAATCGATTGACCGTGAAGAAAAATTTACTACAGAAGAACTGCGGAAACGCTGTTTGGAGCTGAAGGAAAAATTGGGAATAGCTGATGGTGATTTGGTGCCGACTGGGTATTTTAGGAATTCATTATGAGGACATAAACAGACAGAGTGAATCTTTAACTCTTTACTACTGAATTCTAACTTCTAAGTTCTAAATTCTAAATTCTAACTACATGACTATTGGCACTCCTCTCACTCCCTCGGCAATTAAAGTAATGATGCTTGGCTCGGGAGAGCTAGGCAAAGAAGTAGTGATCGAATTTCAACGCTATGGCGTAGAGGTGATTGCTGTGGACCGCTACGACAACGCGCCTGCCATGCAGGTTGCCCATCGGTCATATACGATCTCTATGCTAGACGGAGAGGCGCTCCGGGCCGTGATCGAAAAAGAAAAGCCAGACTACATTGTGCCAGAAGTGGAAGCCATATCTACTGATACCTTGATTGAGTTGGAGAATGAAGGCTTCCGAATCATTCCTACCGCCACAGCAACTAAGTTGACGATGAAACGAGAAGGGATTCGCACTTTAGCCGCAGAGACTCTCCAACTAAAAACATCTCCTTATCGTTTTGCGGGAACGCTGGATGAATTCAAGTCAGCAGTCCATGCTATTGGAATGCCGTGCGTTGTAAAACCGATTATGAGCTCATCGGGCAAAGGCCAAAGCGTGGTGAAGTCAAATACAGATATTGAAACTGCCTGGCGCTACGGACAAGAGGGCGGCAGGAGCGGAGGTGGACGAATGATTGTAGAGGGCTTTATCGATTTTGACTACGAGATAACGCTGCTCACCATTCGACATAAAGAGGGCGTTTCGTTTTGCGCGCCTATTGGCCACCGTCAACAACATGGTGACTATCAAGAATCGTGGCAGCCACACCCCATGCCAGCAAGGGCGTTGGAGGAAGCACAGAACATTGCCAAAAAAGTAGTCGATGCGCTGGGCGGAGTTGGGCTTTTCGGGGTGGAGTTTTTTGTGAAGGGGGAGATGGTGTATTTCAGTGAGCTGTCGCCAAGGCCACATGATACAGGTATGGTTACGATGATCTCCCAAGATCTTTCAGAGTTTGCTTTGCACGTACGCGCGATTTTGGGTTTACCAATTCCTGTGATTCGGCAACTTGGGCCAAGTGCTTCGTCTGTTATTTTGGTAAAAGGCCAATCTAAAAATATTTCTTATTCAGGATTGGAAGAAGCTCTATACGAGCCAGACACTCAACTTCGGTTGTTTGGCAAACCAGAAGTGAATGATGAGAGAAGGATGGGAGTTTGCTTAGCTAAAGGTGAGACCATTGAAGAGGCGAGGAAGAAGGCAAATAATGCGGCCAAAAAAATTAAATATCAACTTGGTTGAGGTATGAGAGTCGCGCGACTCCCATTGTTCATTAGTTATGAATCAACCAAACATCCCATTCCACAGCGATTGTTATCACAAGTAATATAAGAAAACACACTGGAACTAGTTTGTGCACCCATTCAGGAGCCTTTTTGAAATACAAAATGAAAAAGATGAAAGGCACAATCAACTTTAGTAGTTGAGACTGTAGACTATCGGCACGAATAAGGAGGCTGTCGACTATGGCAAGCAGGGCCAATAGAGAAAAAAGGAAAATCTTACGGTAGTTTTCCTGGTAGAATAGGTTTTGGTCTATCATACCTTCTTGGATGCCAAAAGGAAACAGCAGCCTGGCCAGCACAAAAAGAATAATAGGATACACCATGATCAATAAAAACATTGGCAAACGCCAGGGGGCGTAGGTTTTAAGTTTGTAAATGATCCACCTTTTTGGACATGCACGGATAAGCACAATAAGAACCCACAACACATGTGCCAGTATACTTTCACACGCATGCTCCGGTGGATCAGATCGGCAATGGAGGTAAGGATTTGGGTTATACCTAGTCCTAAGATGATGGATTTCAGTACGGTTACATGCTCAAAGGCGCTGATCATCTGTTTGACCAGTTACAACGTGACTTGACTTTTCTTATTCTCGAAAATGATTCCAAATTGCCGCGATTAATATTATTTGCTGCAGACTTTCTGATTCATTTGTTCAAACTTATCCACATTTTTCTGGTTTTCCTGCGACAATATAAAACTCCTCTGGGGCGTCCTAAATAAATATTGCCTAGCCTGTAAAATAAGTTTGAAATAATGGCTTGGGAGTGTAGATTTGTGCCATTCCGTAAAAAAGCGGTTACCTAAACGCGTCATGATGAAGGATAGATTATCTGATCTCGTTAAGCTTCTCACCCTCGCACTGTTCGTTACAACAAGTTCCACTTCTTTCGCTCAAGAAATTCCGACAGATGCCGCTGCAATCAGCGCAGGGGAGGCCTTATTTAATGGCAATTGTAAATCGTGCCACCGAGTTAAACAAAAACTAGTAGGACCAGCACTCGCTGGAGTCGAAAATCGGGCTCCATCCATTGCATGGATCATTGAATGGGTAAAGAATCCAGCAAAAAAGATTGCCAGTGGCGATGAGTACGCCAACAAAATCTATAATGAGTATAACAAGAGCCAGATGACGGCCTTTACCAGTTATACAGACGCCCAGATCTTAAGCATACTTGCTTACGTAAAGTCGGATGCTGAAAAAGTCGAGGTAGCTCCGGTAGCAGCACAACAAACAGCTGGTGGAGGGAGTGCCGGTGTTCCTTCTTCTTATTTGAATGCAATTGTGGGGGGGATGCTTCTTATCCTTCTGTTAATGCTTGTCATTCTTGGCTTGATCGTATCGGCCTTGAAGAAATACCTCAACCAAAAAGAATTAAGTGAAGACGATCAACAAGTTGTCAATTCACCCTATACATTTTCAACGATTACACGTAGTTCAGGGTTTATTTTCTTGGTTGTATTTATATTAGTGTCCGTTGGCTTCAAGACCACTATCGATGGACTCTATTCCATTGGAGTGCAGCAAGATTATCAGCCTAAGCAACCTATTGCTTTTTCGCACAAGCTGCATGCTGGCTCGTACGAAATCAACTGTAAGTATTGCCACACAGGCGTTTTGAAGGGCAAGCAAGCAAATATTCCGTCTCCCAATATTTGTATGAACTGTCATACACAGATTAAACAGGAATCTACCGAGATTCAAAAAATATACGCTGCCATTGGTTATGATTATAAGACTGCTTCCTATTCGGGCAAACAGAAACCAATCGAGTGGGTCCGTATTCACAATCTTCCTGACCTAGCGTATTTCAACCATGCTCAGCACGTTAATGTTGGAGGAATAGAATGTCAGACTTGTCATGGCCCTATTGAGGAGATGGAAGTCGTTAAGCAATACTCTTTATTGACAATGGGATGGTGTATCGATTGCCATCGTAAAACGGAGGTCAACACAAAAGACAACGAATACTACAATAAGCTGAACGAACTACATCTTTCAGCAAAGAAATCAAAAATGAAAGTAGAGGATATTGGCGGATTGGAATGCGCGAAATGTCACTATTAATATTGTAAGCTTTAAATGTTTCGGTCACGATAAAGAGCGTATGAGTACTACTACTAAAAAGACATATTGGAAAGGATTGGCCCAACTCAAGAATGATCCTTCTTACGTAAAACATGCCGATAAAGAATTTGTCGACATGGGCGTATCAGAAGATCCTGGGCACTCTCGCAGAGACTTTTTAAAAATGATGGGTTTTAGCGTAGCCGCTGCTTCTTTAGCAGCTTGCGAGGCACCTATCCGGAAATCGATTCCTTATGTAGTAAAGCCGTTGGATGCTGATGCCGGTATCCCTAATTACTATGCATCTACCTACGTAAATGGTGGCGATTATTGTTCGGTGGTAGTGAAAGTACGCGATGGCCGCCCGATCAAATTAGATGGTAACTCGCTTTCAAGTGTTACAAGAGGAGGTACCAGTGCACAAGTTGAAGCATCTGTTCTTTCCTTGTATGATAACTTTAGGCTGCGTGGTCCTCGGATCAGCGATAAACCCGCAGATTGGGAAACGCTCGATAAAGAGGTGATTTCGAAATTGGAAGCAGTCTCAAATGAGGGTGGTCAAATAAGAATTGTAAGCAATACAATACTTAGCCCAAGCACAAAAGCAACCATCGAAAAATTCAAGGCAAAGTATCCGACTACTGTTCATGTTCAGTATGACCCTATTTCTTACTACGGGTTACTGAAGGCCAATGAAGAGTCTTTCGGTTCGGCAATTATCCCAAGTTATGATTTTAGTAAGGCAAAAGTGATCGTCAGTGTGGGTGCTGACTTTTTGGGCACTTGGCTATCTCCCATTGAGTTTGCAAAAGCCTATGGTACAACTCGTGCTGTGAGTGAGGAGAAGCGCGATATGTCGAGGCACTATCAATTTGAAAGCAATCTTTCGTTGACTGGTGCCAATGCGGATTATCGCTCATTGATGAAACCATCTCAAGAAGGTGCTGTGCTGGCACAGATATATAATATTGTCGCTGGCCGAAGTGCTGCGGATTCTGGTGTTGCCCATGTTGAAAAGGCAGCAAAAGAACTTTTGGCTAATAAAGGAGCATCGCTTGTTGTCTGCAGTTCAAATGATAAAGAAGTGCAGGTGTTAGTCAATGAGATCAACAACTTATTGGGAAGTTATGGAACTACTATTCTTACCTCATTGCCCGTCAACTTCCGTCAGGGAAATGACGAAGCAATGTTGGCATTTATAGAAGATACGAAGGCTTCGAAAATTGGAGCTGTTATTTTCTTCAATTGCAATCCAGTGTATGACCATCCAAAAGGTGCTGAGTTGTCAGGTGCATTGAAAAATACAAAACTTGCTGTTTCTACATCTTATACACCAGACGAAACAGCTTCTGCTTCGGGGTATATGGCGCCAGATCACCATTATTTGGAATCATGGAATGACTTCGAACCCAAACCTAACTATTATAGTCTCTCGCAACCTGCCATTACACCTATTTTCAAAACTCGCCAGGCGCAAGAGAGTTTTCTGGTTTGGGCAGGTGAAAAAGAAGTTGAGTATTATTCAGTTGTAAGCGAGAACTGGAAAAACTGGTTTTTCTCGAAACAAACGAGCGCGCTTGATTTCCAAAGCTTCTGGGATAAATGCTTATATGAGGGCGTTTATGAACTGCCAACCGAGGTAACGGAACTTCCATTTACAAGTCATGTGGATGACGCGCTGGCCAAAGTAAGTAATGGCTCAAAGTCAGCATCGGGTTTCGAACTAGTCATTTACGAGAGTTATGGAATTGGAAATGGTAGTCAAGCCAATAACCCATTATTGCAAGAATTGCCAGATCCTATCACCAAAGCAACGTGGGATCATTATGTGACCATATCTCAAAAAGATGCGCGTGAAATATTGAAACTGGATAATGACGCTGAGGGCAATACGAAGTTGATTAGCTTGACCCTTGGAGGAAGCACAATTAAGCTTCCTGCATTGATTCAGCCCGGACAAACACCGGGGACAATTGGCGTGGCGTTGGGTTATGGGCGCGCTAAAGTTGGAGCAGTGGCCGAAGGCATTGGTGTGAATGTTTATCCGTGGGTTGCTAGTGTCAATGGATCGTTAAATTATAATATTTCATCAGGCCTAAAGGTTGCAAGCACCGAGGACGATTTCCAGTTGGCGCAGACTCAGATTCATCAGACCTACATGGGGCGCGAAAGCGTTATCCAGGAATCTGTTTTGTCAGAGTTCAAAGAAAATCCAGCAGCAGGACGAGAGTATCCTAAAATTACTAATTGGGACGAGAAGGTTGACCCTGCATCATTAAGTTTATGGAAAGGGCATGAGTACAAGAGTCATTATTGGGGTATGGCTATTGACCTCAATACGTGCAATGGCTGTGCTGCCTGCGTTGTCGCCTGTAATGTCGAGAACAACGTAGCCTTGGTGGGCAAAAAAGAAGTCATCAACCGCAGGGAAATGCATTGGTTACGTATCGATCGATACTACAGCAGTGATGCCAATCCTGAAGATTATAAAGCAGCAGAGATTGCATCTGAAAATCCGGAAGTAGTATTCCAACCGATGATGTGTCAGCATTGCAATAATGCGCCATGTGAAACGGTTTGTCCGGTGGCAGCAACCACCCATAGCACGGAAGGGCTAAATCAAATGACTTATAACCGTTGTATTGGAACTCGTTATTGTGCCAACAACTGTCCTTATAAAGTGAGGAGATTTAACTGGTTTAAGTACCATGATAACCAACAGTTCTATCAGTCTAACCCGGCTATGAACACAGATTTGGGAAGAATGGTATTGAATCCTGAAGTAACCGTTCGCTCTCGTGGCGTTATGGAAAAATGTTCATTCTGCGTTCAGCGTATCCAAACAGGTAAACTGACTGCTAAGAAAGAAAGACGCCCGATGAAAGATGGTGAGGTGATCACAGCATGTCAGGCGGCTTGCTCTACAGGAGCAATCGTATTTGGCGATATGAACAATCCTGAAAGCCATATCAGTAAATTATTGAAGATTGAAAGTGATCCGAAAAGACCCTATGGCATTGACAAGAAGATTGGCAATCCCCGAGCATATCGTGTGTTGGAAGATATCGGGGTGAAGCCAAATATTTTCTATTTGACCAAGATTAAGAACAGAGACGAACATAAAGAACACGCTTAATTTGGATACTATTGACTTTTGACTTTTGACTAAACTATGCAAGTAACTTCTTCGATACGTGAACCTCTTATAACCGGTGGTAAGACTATCCGCGATGTTTCCGAGGACATCAGCCGTCAGGTAGAAGGCAAGCCCACGCAACTTTGGTGGGTTGCTATGATGATTTCGCTAACGCTTTTGGCGTTCGGTTTCTACTGCCTTTGCACCCTTCTTTGGGAAGGAGTGGGAGTTTGGGGATTAAATAAAACTGTGGGTTGGGCCTGGGATATCACCAACTTTGTTTGGTGGGTCGGTATTGGTCACGCAGGAACATTAATTTCTGCCATCTTATTGCTGTTCCGCCAAAAATGGAGAATGTCCATCAACCGGGCGGCAGAGGCAATGACAATTTTCGCAGTTATTTGTGCGGCTACATTTCCGTTTGCGCACATGGGCAGGTTGTGGCTTGGTTTTTATTGGGTATTTCCGTTGCCAAATACATGGGGTTCCTTGTGGGCCAACTTCAATTCGCCACTGTTGTGGGATGTGTTTGCGATTTCGACTTATTTCTCGGTTTCGTTGGTCTTCTGGTACATGGGTTTGATACCCGATTTCGCAGTTATCCGTGATAGAGCCGTGCGCCAAGGACATAAGCTACGCGCCAACATTTACAATGCATTGAGTTTTGGATGGGATGGCGCTGCCCGAACATGGAGTCGCTATGAGTCTGTCGCGTTGATATTAGCGGGTCTCTCAACTCCTCTGGTGCTTTCTGTTCATACGATTGTATCTATGGACTTTGCAACTTCGGTTGTTCCCGGATGGCACGCTACTATTTTCCCACCCTACTTTGTGGCGGGTGCGATCTTCTCCGGCTTTGCCATGGTGCTAACACTTTTGATCATTACACGGAAAGTCTTTAAGCTGGAAGATTACATCACCATCTACCACATAGAGTTGATGAATATTGTAATCATCATCACGGGGTCAATAGTTGGTATTGCTTACATCACCGAGTTCTTTATCGCTTGGTATGGGCAGGTGCCTGCTGAACAGTATGCGTTCTTTAATCGTATGCAGGGGCCGTATTGGTGGGCGTACTGGTCGATGATGACATGTAATGTGATTTCGCCTCAGCTGTTCTGGTTCAAAAAGATCCGTACAAACATCGTAGCCACGTTCATTCTGTCTATCATAGTAAATATTGGAATGTGGTTTGAGCGCTTCGTAATCATTGTGACTTCTATTCACCGTGACTACGTGCCCTCTAGCTGGTCTATGTTTCACCCAACCATCTATGATATGGGGGAATACATTTTTACGTTTGGTTTGTTCTTCTCGGCCTTCTTGTTGTTCGCCAAGTTTTTCCCCGTTATCAATATGGCAGAGGTAAAGAGTATTATTAAGTCATCATCCGAAAAGAAGCACTAGCATATGGATAGCAATAAGAATTTTGTAGTAGGAATTTTTGAGGATGAAGATGTGCTTTTACATGCTGTAGAGCACACGCGCGAAAAAGGCTTGAAGATTCATGAGGTGTACTCGCCTTTTCCTGTTCACGGATTGGATGAAGCACTTGGTTATAAGCGTTCTAGGCTACCTATCGCTGCTTTCTTGTTTGGAATGACCGGCACTTCATTGGCGTTGTTGATGCAAATTTGGATGCTGGGCTATGATTGGCCAATGATTATTGGTGGAAAGAATTATGCCTCCCTGCCTCCTTTCATCCCCGTAACATTTGAGATGACAGTGTTATTAGCCGCCTTTGGGATGGTTGGCACCTTCTTTATTGCCAGTGACATGAAGCCCTATAAATGGCCACGTCAGTTTGATATCCGAAGCACAGATGACAAACATGTAATGGCGATAGATTTGGCCACTAACAAAATGAGCAAGGAAGAAATTAGCGCGTTGTTAAAATCACAAGGTGCCTCAGAAGTAAACGAAAAAAACTTTTAATTGAACGTGACTATGCGATTACGAAAATTATCAGTGGTGTTGGTAGTGGTGGTCTTGGTTGCCGGATGTAAGGCCGGTGGCGATTATCAAGGCCTTGAGTATGCGCCTAACATGTATCACTCGGTGGCGTATGAACCACTTTCTCAAATAACAGATCCGATGCAAGGAAAAATCACCAACGCACTGGATAATGGTAGAGGTGAATTCTACAACTCCAATCAGTACAATCCTTACAAGATGAACTTGAGGCTACCGCCTGCCCACACAGTCAGGAGATCTGCTTCAGGTTGGCTTCCTTATAGAGGTGTCAATGATACCACAGGGCTTCGCCTCGCCAATAGGTTGAAAAATCCTTATGACTCAACGAAAGCCATTTTGAGTCAGGGCAAAGCTGCCTACGAAATGTACTGCCAGCATTGCCACGGAGCGAAGGGAGCAGGGGATGGAAAAGTCGCTGCAGGGGTAAAGATTGATGGGGTGGAACACAGCGTTTACCCTGGCGTTGCAAACCTAAAAGGGGACGCCTATAAGAATATTACGGAAGGACACATTTTTCACGTGATCACTTATGGAAAGGGATTGATGGGTTCTCACGGATCGCAAGTAAGTGAGGAAGATCGTTGGAAGATCGCTAAGTATGTTAAGGCAATTCAAAAAAATTAGTATCTATTATAATTTTTTCTAAATGATAGCGGACGAAAAATACATTTTTAAACCAGCCACCAAGCAAAAACTTTTTATCCTCATTGGGGTAGGGTTGCTGTTGTTTGTAGTGGGTATTTTCATGGCAAAAAATGGTGCCCATCACGAGGGTGCTGAAAAGCACGCTTCTCAAGAAATAGCGAAGAGCTTGGTGGCCAGCACAGAGCCAACAGAGCATGCAGCGGCTGCTGTAGTAGGGGTACATCACGGTAGCGCTACTTGGTTGAAAAGAATCTACACTTCTCTTTGGCACAATAATATTTTCTTCGCGGGTATCGGGATCATAGGTTTGTTTTTTGTTGCTATTCAATATGCTGCACAAGCGGGCTGGTCTGCACCGATCAAACGTATTCCCCTCGCGATGGGCAGTTGGATCCCATTTTCGGGTATTTTAATGGTTGGCCTTTGGTTTTTGGTAAAAGGTGATTTATTCCATTGGGCTGATCACAGTTTATATGACGTAAAGAACGAACATTACGATTCAATTCTGATGGGCAAGAGTGCCTATTTCTTCTGGCCAATGCATGCCGGCAGTTTCCCGTTGTTTTTTGTTGTACGAATGGTTCTTTTCTTTAGCCTTTGGTATCTTTTCTTTACTTGGATTAAGAAGGAAATGCTTGCTGAAGACATCAATGGAGGAACAAATCATTGGTTAGCATCCAGAAAATTGTCTGCCTATTTCTTGGTCATTTTTGCGGTTAGTTCTTCTGTTTCAGCCTGGGATTGGGTGATGAGCATTGATCCTCATTGGTTTAGCACGATGTTCGGTTGGTATGTATTTGCAAGCTGGTGGGTGACAGGCTTAGCGACCATTACACTGCTCGTTGCCAATTTGAAAGGGGCTGGCTATCTCAAAGTAGTAACGCAGAACCACATTCATGACTTAGGAAAATTTGTTTTTGCTTTCAGCATCTTTTGGACATATATCTGGTTCTGCCAGTTTATGTTGATTTACTATGCAAACCTACCTGAAGAAACGGTTTACTTTATCCAGCGGATGCGCACGGCTCCTTATAGCTGGATATTTTATGCCAATATATTTTTAAACTTCGTACTTCCTTTTTTGTTATTGATGACAAGAGATGCGAAACGTCAAATCTCGATGTTAAAGGTGGTTTGTCCGATTGTGATAATAGGCCACTGGTTTGATTTTTATAATATGATTACCCCGGGAGCGATGAAATTAGAGGGTGGTGTTGGGTTTTTGGAGATAGGTCTTGCCATGGTTTTTGCAGGGGCTTTCTTGTACGTTGTTTTGAATGCTCTGTCGAAGCTGCAATTGGTGGCGAAAAACCATCCATTTATGCAAGAGAGTTTGAACCATCACATTTGATTATTTACACTGATATACAATAGCAATATGACTTGGATAATTACGTTGGGAGCGGTTTTGGTTTTGGTCATTTTATACATGATCTTCAAGATTGGCAACTTGGTGGGTCTTGTTAAAGGAAAAAAGGAAGAAGAATTTTCTATTTCCTGGAATAATGCCAACGCGTTTATGTTTATGATTTTTATGGTTGGAGGATTGGGTTGGTTTTTTTGGTATTCCTACGCTCACTTCGAAGAATACACATTACCTGTTGCTTCCATCCATGGCGAAATAACTGATGGTTTATTTTGGACAACGATGTGGGTCACGGTAGTGGCGTTTGCTATCATTTTTGTAGTAATGTTCTGGTTCACGTTTGCCTACAAATATGAAAAAGGCAGAAAAGCTGCCTATTTTGCAGATAACCACAAGTTAGAAATTCTATGGACAGTTGTTCCAGCAATTGTTCTTGCACTTTTGGTTTTTCAAGGCTTGAGAGCTTGGCATGACATAACCAGCCCAGCCTCAAAAGAAGCCGTAGTTGTTGAAATGGTAGGTCAGCAATGGTTATGGATGGCTCGCTATCCAGGTGTGAAAGATAAAACATTAGGGCATCACAATTACAAACTCATCGATGCCTCGAACGAATTTGGTCTTGACTTGACAGATAAAAATTCTTTTGATGATTTCAAGTCGCTAGAACTTCATATCCCGGTAGATCAGGAAATTTTAATGAAGATCAGAGCAAAAGATGTGTTGCATAGTGTTTTCCTTCCTCACTTCCGAGTGAAGATGGATGCAGTACCTGGCGTGCAAACTCATTTTAAGTTTACAGCCACCAAAACAACGGCTCAAATGCGTGAGGAATTGAATAACCCTGCGTTCAACTATGAAATGGCTTGCACTGAAGTATGCGGAAAAGGACATTTCTCGATGAAGTTTCCAGTCATAGTTGATACGCAAGAAGATTATCAGAAATGGTTGGATTCTCAGGATTCATGGTTAAAACAAAACCCTGACTATATGAAATACGTGCCGGCTGGTTTGAAAGAGGCCGCGATGATAAAAGCAGGAATTCCGTTAGATAACACAGTAACAGTGCAGACAGCAGCGATAAAATAAGCAATAAAAATGGCAACTATCGATTTACAACCCCAAACAGTATCTCATCAACATGATGATCATGGAGACGATCATGCGCATCACGGTAATTTTTGGACGACCTATATTTTTAGTGAAGATCACAAAGTAATAGGGAAACAGTTTTTGTTTACCGGCATTGCCTGGGCTTTAATTGGAGGAATATTGTCGGTTCTTTTTCGGCTACAATTAGGTTTTCCTGAAGCAAATCTTGCATGGCTGAAACCCATCTTGGGAGGTTGGTTGACGCCAGAGGGAAAAATCGATCCTGAGTTTTATTTGGCATTGGTGACCATGCATGGCACGATCATGGTATTCTTTGTGCTTACCGCAGGTTTGAGTGGAACGTTTAGTAATTATTTGATCCCTCTCCAAATTGGAGCGCGCGACATGGCGTCAGGGTTTATGAATATGCTCTCCTATTGGTTTTTCTTTTTGTCTAGTGCGGTTATGTTCACCTCATTATTTATTTCTACCGGGCCAGCAGCCGGAGGTTGGGTTATTTATCCACCGCTGAGTGCATTGCCGCAAGCGATATCAGGATCTGGTTTGGGGATGACACTTTGGTTGGTGTCGATGGCATTGTTTATTGTTAGTTCGTTGCTGGGCAGTATAAATTACATTACTACGGTCATAAACATGCGTACTCTTGGCATGTCATTCACCAAGTTGCCGCTAACGATATGGGCGTTTTTCTTAACAGCTATTATAGGAATTCTTTCGTTTCCGGTATTATTCGCTGCGGCACTTCTATTGATTTTTGATCGTAGTTTTGGAACAAGCTTTTATTTGTCGGATATCTATATCGGGGGTGAGGCATTACCCAATCAAGGAGGTAGCCCCATTCTCTTTCAACATTTGTTCTGGTTCTTGGGCCACCCAGAAGTATACATCGTATTGTTGCCTGCTTTAGGGATTACTTCTGAGATTATCGCCACCAACTCTCGCAAGCCAATTTTTGGATACAAAGCGATGGTTGGTTCCATGTTGTTTATCGCAATTTTGTCATTTGTGGTATGGGCGCATCACATGTTTGTAACGGGAATGAATCCATTCTTGGGTTCAATCTTTACCCTGCTGACTTTGATTATAGCGGTACCATCGGCAGTCAAAATATTTAACTACGTAACCACTCTTTGGAAGGGCAATATTCGATTTACACCTGCTATGCTTTTTTCGATCGGATTAGTATCTTTCTTTTTGACGGGCGGGATTACCGGTATATTCTTAGGCAATTCAGCCGTAGACATTCAATTGCATGATACTTATTTTGTGGTTGCTCACTTTCACTTAGTTATGGGTAGTGCCTCTTTCTTTGGGTTAATGGCAGGTGTATACCATTGGTTTCCCAAGATGTTTGGAAGAATGATGGATGAGCGGTTGGGGTACTTGCATTTCTGGTTAACATTTATCGGGGTGTATCTTGTATTCTTCCCTATGCATTACATTGGTATTGCAGGTTTCCCCCGTAGGTATTATACATGGACCGCATTTGAAACCTTTAGCGGGTTTGCAGATTTGAATATGTTGGTGAGTATTGCTGCTATTTTCACTATGGTGGCTCAGTTTGTATTCTTGTTCAATTTTATCTACAACATATTTAGAGGAAAATTAGCACCAGCGAATCCTTGGAATTCAAACACACTTGAATGGACAACGCCACGCGTGCCACAGCACGGTAATTGGGTAGGGGAGATTCCTACAGTATATCGTTGGCCATACGATTATAGCAAGCCGGGGTCGAAGGAAGACTTTATTCCACAGCATATTCCTTATTCTGAAACGCCTGAATCGAATCTTCCCCACGAAAACGATGAGATCAAATTAGAGATGGGTGGTGACCGAGCGATTGTAGTTGAAGAAAGAAAACACTAAGAATTCAAAGTTCAAAAATCAAAATTTGCTCACGGTGAATTTTGAGTTATTCAATGAACGAGGAAGCAGCGTCTAGGGGATTTAATAAGCTTTGCTTATCTACCTTGGTTGCTGTTTTTCTTTTAATAGCAGCGGGTGGCATCGTTCGCACGACAGGGTCCGGGATGGGCTGTCCAGACTGGCCCAAATGTTTTGGTCAATGGGTTCCACCCACCTCTATAGATCAGCTTCCTGCTGATTACAAAGAATCTTACTCAGCACTTCGCGAAAAGAAAAACCAAAAGTTTATCAAGTATTTGAAAGTGGTCGGTATGACGAATACTGCTAATCAGCTTTCTTCGGACAAGAGTATATTAATAGAGTCCGATTTTAATCCCACCAAAACATGGATTGAGTACTTGAATAGATTGCTTGGCGTGGTAGTTGGGTTTTTAATTTTGCTTTTGGTTTGGCGATCGATTCGATTTAGAGCGAATAAGCCCACAATTTTCTGGATATCCTTGGCAACGCTGGTAGCTGTTTTGTTTCAGGGCTGGTTTGGTTCGATCGTGGTTTCTACTAATCTCACTACATGGACAGTGACGGTTCATATGTTAGTGGCACTATTAATTGTTGGACTGCTTGCCTACCTTGTGGTTGCTTCAGGGCGAAATCGAGAGGAAATCGCGGTTCCAAAGGGCATAAAACCTATATTATTGACTTGTTCTGCATTGTTGTTAACTCAGATTCTTTTTGGGACGCAAGTAAGGGAGGGAATTGATAAACTTGTTTCTTTCCCAAGGACAACCTGGATTTCTTCACTCGGGTTTGAATTCATTCTGCACCGGTCTTTTTCGTGGTTGGTGATAGGCTTCCATTTTCTATTGATTTGGCGTTTAGGAAAAACTACCGGGCTCAAAGCTTTATCAAGTGCATTAATGGCGTTAATTTTGTCTTCGTTTTTGACGGGTGCAGCCATGGCTTATTTTAATGTGCCAGCTGCGCTTCAGCCTGTTCATCTACTTTTAGCAACGATCTGTTTTGGCATTCAGTTGCTTTTGTACTTTCAGTTGAACAGTAGTAAAAAAGAAGTGTTAATTGGATAATATGATTGCCACACAAGATGTAACAGGAATAGCACAAGTTGCCGCAAAATCGAGAGCTTATTTCGAATTGATGAAGCCTCGTTTGTCTATGCTAGTAGCGTTTTCGTGCGCCTTCGGTTACGGGATCGCTACAAGAGGAGCTGTCGATTGGATGACGTTGGTGATGTTGTATTTGGGTGGCTTTTTGTTATCAGGAGCGTCTAGTTGCATCAATCAAATTATTGAACGTGATCTGGATAAGGTCATGAATCGTACAATGAGTCGGCCACTCCCGACAGGAAGGGTAAGTTTGGCAGAGGCAACATTTTTTGCGGTTGCCTGCTTTATGTCAAGCATCGCCATTCTTTGGATTTTTACCAACCCGCTGACGGTTCTATTATCAATTGTGTCGATGGTATTGTATAGTTTTATTTATACTCCATTGAAAAGAGTCGGACCTATAGCTGTTTTCGTAGGAGCGATACCGGGGGCTTTGCCTCCTCTGTTAGGTTGGATTGCCGCAACAGGCGCAATATCCTATGAAGCTCTAATTATTTTCGGAATTCAATTCATTTGGCAGTTTCCTCATTTTTGGGCCATTGCCTGGGTGGCCGATGAGGATTATAAAAAGGCTGGCTTTAAGTTATTGCCCTCTGGGGGAGGCAAAGATTTAAATACGGCTATTCAAATAATGGTTTACACGATGTTTCTGATCCCTTTGGGATTATTACCTGCTAAATTCGGTATCACTGGACTAGATTCCGCAATTGTGGCATCGATTTGTGGTGTGGCCTTTTTTGGACAGACATTTTCATTGATGAAAACAGGAAGCCAGCAATCGGCCAAGCGGATTATGTTTGGTTCATTCTTGTATTTACCAATTGTTCAGATTGCTTATTTGTTGGATAAAATTTAATCAAGAATTATATGAGTGAGGCTGTTGATTTCAAAATTGTTGAAGAGCCAAAAAGGCCCTTGGCCATGAATCCCAAGAAATTTGGGATGTGGCTGTTTATGGCCAGTGTGTTAATGTTGTTTATTTCGCTCACATCTGCCTACATCGTGCGGCAAGCCGAGGGCAATTGGCTTTTCTTTGATTTGCCGACTATTTTTATTGTGTCTACCGCAATCATCGTAGCAAGCAGTGTAACTATGCAGTTGGCTTTTTGGGCAGCCAGAAAAGATGACGTTGAGCGAGTTAAGGTAATGGTGCTGCTTACAGCTATTTTGGGCTTGGCATTTGTCGTATCTCAATATCTGGGTTGGAAAGATCTGGTAGCTAGAAGTGTTTATTTGGTTGGAAACCCGTCTGGCTCATTCCTTTATATCATCACCGGATTGCATGCAATACATCTTATAAGTGCGGTTGTTTTTTTACTGTTTGTTCTTTACTACAGTTTCCGAAATAAAGTGAATTCAAAAAACACCGTGCAGGTAGAAATCTGCACAACTTATTGGCATTTTTTGGGTGTTCTTTGGGTATATTTGTATGTTTTCTTAACATTGCTACGATAAAATTGTAACCATGGCACACGCAACAACCACAACAGCACCGGGACAAGATGTTTGGAATGGAGGAGTATCTCCGTTAGACGCTAGTTATGGCAAACTAATGATGTGGTTCTTTTTGCTTTCGGATGCATTTACGTTTTCCGGACTATTGATTACTTATGGATTAGTGCGTGCTGCACATCCTGCCTTTGCGGGAGCTGCAGATGCGTTTGTTTTTTCTCACGAATATTGGCCAATACCTGAAAAAGTATTTGAAGCGGTTCCTTTTTTACATGGAGTAAGTCTTCCTTTGGTTTTCGTTGGTATCATGACGTTCATCCTGATTATGAGTAGCGTTACAATGGTGTTGGCGGTCGAGGCGGGACATCGCATGGATAGAAAGGCCGTAGAAAAATGGATGCTTTGGACAATTCTTGGTGGAATTACATTCTTAAGCTGTCAGGCTTGGGAATGGACACACTTTATCGTTGGCACGGATAGACCCACTCTCTTTAAGGACTTTGTGAATGGTCAATGGATCACCAAAGAAGTAGTGGGCGCGAACCTTCACGTCAATCAATATGGTCCTCAGGATTTTGCTGACTTCTTTTTCTTTATCACGGGGTTTCACGGCTTCCACGTTTTTAGTGGGGTGCTGCTTAACTTCTTGATTTATTACAATACTGTTACTGGAGTATACCAACGAAGAGGTCATTATGAAATGGTTGAAAAGGTGGGATTGTACTGGCACTTTGTTGACTTGGTTTGGGTATTCGTATTTACCTTCTTTTATCTCGTATAATTAGATTTAACGTTATGGCACATCATTCAGAAGAAACAGAAGTTACCGTACTTCCCCCAGACAAGGAGAAGATAAAAAAATTATGGACTGTTGCTGGTATCCTGGGATTATTAACAGCTTTTGAATTCTTGATTGCCTTTTCGATGCATCACGGTCCGGCAAAGACAGTCATATTTGTGGTAATGACAATCGTTAAGGCTGGGTATATTGTTGGCGAGTTTATGCACTTGCGCTATGAAGCGAAGGTGCTATTTTGGTCGATTATGATACCGATTGTCTTTATTGTTTGGATGTTGGTAGCTTTCGTTTATGAAGGGATGAAGCTTTCAGATATTAATTTTCTTAACTAAGACGTATAGACATTTTTCGAAAGGCTAAAGTGAAGAACTTTAGCCTTTTTTTTTAAGCTGCAGACATGAAGCGTAAAATACTCTTTCTTTCATTGGCGCTTTTGTTACCAGTGATTGTCTTTCTTTTTCTAAAAATGTTCGGTCGCAATCAATTTGATATACCGGTGTATCATAAAGATTCAGTCGAATTTATGGTTGGTTGTGAGAGAATCTTTGAGGCTCCTTATATTATTGCAGATTCGATTGCATCAGGAATTGGTTGGCAAGGAAAAGAGGCTACGCTAATTAGTTTTGCGGAGATACCATCGGAGGGGCTAATGAGGTTGAAAGAAGATTTTGAACCAAGTCGACTCCAAATTGTTTCTATTAATGAAGCAGAGTTCGCGCGTTTAAAATGCCTTTTTTTAGTTTCGGAAAAGTATAACGCGGTGTTGGTGGATAGCAAAAGGCAAATCCGGGGATATTATCAACTCACAACTCGCGAAGAAACAGATCGATTGTTAATGGAGATATCAATACTATTGAAAGATTACTAAAATGGAAAAGACAATAACAAGTTCAGAGCCGTACAAAAAACTTATCCTCACCCTCTCCATCATTATTCCGCTTGCTGTGGCTGCATTGTTTAAGATTAGAATACCCGGATACGATTTTTCATTTTTGCCTCCGATTTACGCAGCAATAAATGGCATTACTGCAGTGCTTTTGGTGGTAGCGGTGATTGCTATCAAAAACAAGAACCGATATATGCATGAATTGCTGATGAAGATATCCATTGGTTTGTCGACTATCTTTCTTGTTTTGTATGTGGTCTACCATATGTTTAGTGATTCTACACCGTTTGGGGGTGAAGGCGCCATTCGTGTTTTTTATTACATTATATTGATCTCGCACATCGTGCTTTCTGTAGTAGTTATTCCTTTTGTATTATTTACTTTTTCCAGGGCGCTTTCCGGCAATTTTGAAAGACATAAAGCGTTGGCTAAATTTACATTTCCGTTATGGTTGTATGTGGCGGTAACAGGGGTTATTGTGTACCTAATGATTAGTCCGTACTACGGCAGTTAAGTTTTTTATAATTCAGCATGAAAGTATTTCTTAGCATAGTTTTTATTGTTCTTTTAGCTTCGCAGCAATTGAGTGCGCAATGCGCAATGTGCCGCGCGACTTTAGAGAATAACATCAGTAATGGAAACATTGGCATTGCCGCGGGAATAAATTTTGGAATTCTATACCTCTTTGTGGCGCCTTATTTGGCAATTGCAACACTAGCCTATTTCTGGTATCGTACCAGCAAACGAAATGAAAGGAAGCTCGATAAAAGCAGCCTGGCAAGGTAAATGCCCCCGTTGCGAAAAAGGGGACATTTTTGAATATCCTTTTTCTCGGATTTCAAAATTCAGCGCAATGAACGATCGCTGCGCTAATTGTGGAGTTAGTTTTATGCCTGAACCTGGGTTTTATTTTGGTGCTCTTTACGTTAGTTACTCCTTTACCATCGCTTTTTTTGTTGGTCTGTGGTTGATCTTGTATTTATTATTTGACCCAGCTGATTGGGTATATGGAGTAGCCATCGTTCTTGCGTGCATCCTTTTTGTGCCGTTTAGTTTTCGCTACTCAAGAATTCTTTTCCTTTATTGGTTTGGAGGCATCAAGCGCATTTAATCCTTCTGTTTTTTTTGGGGCAGGCATTTAGTAATTTTATAAAGCCTTTTCATGCCTTCTAATAAATACTTTGTATTGCCTTTACTATCACTACTTCTTCTCCTCGGAGGAGTTGGATGGCATCAGTATTTCAAAACTCAGTTTCAAGAAACCCAGTTAAATCGCAGCGTTTCCAGGAATCTCGAAGGAGAAATTCAAGAGATGGATAGACAGGCAAGTCGCATCGCGAAAACGACTTTCAGAGAGCTCAAGAGTAAACCATTGCCAGATGCTTTTTATCTTCTGGACAGCGGTGAGTTATGTGCATGGGGGTCTAATAAGTTCGTTCCAGAATCTGCTTTATTGGAAGATACATTTGAAATTAAGTATCTAAACAATCATCGAGGTGACTACCTTGTAAAAAAATGGCTGCTTGATTCGGGAAGGCTATTGGTAGGATTGTTGCCACTTCTTGAAAAATATAAAATTACCAACAAGTACCTCCAAACAAGTTGGAACCGGATGATTTTCCCGGTTGATGGACTACTTATTACAGATGTCAATTCGCCTACCGGTATCGCGGTATGTGGTCAAGATGGTGTATGCTATTTTAGAATAAAAATAAGCGAAACAGGAGTTACCTACCCAACAGATCATCTTGCGATAGCTTTATTGACTCTGGGTGTTCTTTTTTTTATCGGGTGGATAATCATTTTTGCATTTAAGCTGCATCAAAACGGAAAAGTAGAAATGGCTTTTCTGATTGGATTGGTTTTTATTTTTGGGATTCGAATTTTGACCATTCGACTCGGTTTCCCGATGCAGTGGGGGAGTTTGAGGCTGTTTGACCCGCAGACATTTGCCTCGTCTTCAGTCAATGTTTCTCTTGGCGACTTTGTCATAAACGCATTTCTCGTTTTGGCTGCTTGCTTTTATCTGTTCAAGTACTACAATAGATTCTTTTTTAAAAAAAAGCTGTTTGCAACTACTCGTTTTATAAAGTCAGCATGGGTCGTGCTTTTATTGACGATGGCTTTTTTTTCGTTCTTGTACCCTTATTTGTTTTTTGAAATTATCTCACACAACTCATCTATTCAACTGGATATTGCCCAGCAAGTGAATTTCGACCGTAATCGGTTTTGGGCTTTTCTGGCGATCCTTTTTGGCTCGCTGAGTAGTTTTCTTTTCTGCCATGTATTGCTTCGTCTTGCCATTGAGCTCGCAGATAAGAATCATTTTCGATTTCTCATTTCGGTAGCCTTAGCAGTGCTGTTTTTTTATGGTTATTGCTTGCTAGAAGGACACGACTACTCAATCACATTGGGTGTCTCCCTTTTTTACTTTCTTTTGGTGTACCTACTAAGATTGTACCGGTCTTTTTCAAAAATAAGTTTTACCACTTTTTTGTACTTACTAGTTACGATCACAGCGTACAGTACGCAAGGAGGTCTATGTGTCAAGAAGTTTTCAATGGAGTCAAAGGCTATAGCTCACGCGCGGTTTGGGAATAGCTCGCTGGTCGGTCAAGATATTTTGGGCCAATACTTGTTAAGTGAAGCCGTTCGAAAAATTGAAACTGATCCATTTATTATTTCTCGATTTGCAAACCCATTGCTACCAAAAAAAGTAGTGCGCCAGCGAGTGCAGCAGGTTCATCTGAGTTCCTATTTTGATCGTTACGCTACCGATATTTTTCTGTTTAACTCGCTAGGGGAGGGGATAGACAACGTAACCGCGAGTACTCTTTCTAGTTCGCTTAAGGCTATTCAAGCTGGAGCGATAGAAACAGAATACGATGGTGTTTATAAACTAGCCGGAACAAGTGGCTCTTCCGAGAGGCGATATATGGGATTGGCTAAAGTAGTTAAACAGAATAACCTGGTTGGTTTTGTGGTATTGGATCTCTCATTAAAAAATATTCTGCCACAGAATGTCTACCCGGAACTACTTGTTGATAATCGATTTTCGCAGTTCGTGTCCGCTCGAGATTTTAGCTATGCATTTTTTGATAACGGACAACTCGTTAATAGTTTTGGTTCTTTTAATTATCGCAAGAATTTCCAAAAGAAATGGCTGAATTCGAGCTCTGTCTATAACGAAGGCCTTGTGATAGATGGATTTATTCATAACGCTATAGAAGGAGACGCTGGTGAAGTAGCTATAGTCAGTTCAGCCTCGTATCCGTTTATAGGGACGCTTACCAATATTGCGTTTCATTTTTTGATCGGTCTTTTATTGATTTTATTTTGGATGTTGACTTACTCAATTCTTAGCTATTGGGCAGGTGTTAAACTCAATTATTCAACCAAGATTCAACTGTATGTCTTTTTGGCCTTCATACTCCCATTGATAGTAGTTTCAGCAGTAACACTTCAACTCGTCAGCAATTCAAACGAACGAAAGGTTGAAAAGGACCTGCAAGACAGAGCTCAGCAGTTGTCAGTAGGAATTGCCCCTTTTCTGCAACTTCCTTCAGATTCACTGGACGGAAAACGAATGCTGGAATTGCGTTTATCCGAGTTATCAAATTCAATTGATATAGATGTAAATGTTTATTCGCCTCGAGGACAACTTGTCGCTTCTAGCCAATCCGAAATCTTTAACAATCAGTTGTTGTCGAATTTCATGAATGCCACCGTTTGGTATAGACTAGCCAACGATGGGGAAAATTATCTGGTCAACCAGGAAGAAATTGGCCTTCTTCGATTTAGCAATTCTTACTTAGCGATGCGCGAACCGGCTACCGGCCATTTATTGGCCATATTAAATCTTCCCTTTTTTAAGTCGGCTGATCAAAGTGACAAAAACGAGGCAACTGTGCTATCAAATATTTTAATCGTCTTCGTGGGGGTATTCATTTTGTTTTCGCTGTTATCTTATTATGCTGTAAAATGGCTTACTTTTCCACTTGCTTTTATTACTAAAACGTTACGCGTTACGACCCTCGGTGTCAATCACCAATTGGAATGGAAAGCAGATGATGAAATTGGCCTAATGGTAAACGAATACAATCAAATGGTGCGTAACCTGGAATTGAGTAGGATACAGCTTGCACGCACTCAGAAGGAAAGTGCTTGGCGTGAAATGGCTCAGCAAGTTGCTCATGAGATAAAAAACCCGTTGACTCCGATGAAGCTTGCACTTCAACAGATGCAGTTAAGCGTTCAGGGTGATGGTGATCGAAAAAAAACAATTCTAATGTTGCTCGAGCAAGTTGAGATATTGAATCAGATTGCCACTTCATTTAGCACGTTTGCCAAGATGCCCATGCCTGTGTTGGAGCGTAGAGATCTAATAGCCATTGTTGAAAATGTAGTTGGTTTGTATACCAGCTATTCTTCAGGCAAAGTTAGTTTAAGAATGGATGTAGGTCCCATTTTTGTAATGACGGATGTTCCATTGATGAATCGAATCCTATCCAATCTTATTTTGAACGGTCTCCAGTCGGGAAGAGAAGATCAGTTGGTTCAGGTCAATGTAATTGTGTCGCGTGAAAATAGCCAGACTATCATTCGAATAGAAGACGATGGAATCGGAATGAGTGAAGAAACTAAAGACCGAGTTTTTTTACCTTTCTTTAGTACCAAAAAGGCGGGCTCGGGACTAGGTCTGGCAATTGCAAAACAGGGAATTGAACAACTTGGAGGCACCATTTCATTCACCTCTAAATTAGGTGTAGGAACTAAGTTTAAAATTGCCTTGCCAATAAGCTAGCCTATATTGACTTATTTTCCTTTTAAACTTTTCATTACCTTATTAATAAAGACAAAGTCATCTAGTTCTTTTACACCTGAATGCGTGATGTCGTCATTAGATCCCTCCCATAATTTTTCGCCTTTATAGAGGAACATGATTTTCTCTCCAATGCCAAGAACGGAATTCATGTCATGAGTTACGACAATGGTGGTGATATTAAACTCGTGAGTAATTTCCAGTATGAGTTCGTCAATTAAAATGGAAGTTTGTGGGTCGAGGCCTGAATTGGGTTCGTCACAGAATAGGTAGTTGGGGTTGTTCACAATGGCTCGGGCGATACCGACTCTTTTTTTCATCCCTCCGCTGATTTCGGAAGCCATTTTCTTATTGACGTTTTCAAGCCCCACCCGCTTTAGACAGAAGTTAACACGGTCAAGTTTTTCGTCTTGCGGCATTTTCGTTAAAATCTCGAGAGGGAACATAACGTTTTGCTCTACATTTTTGGAATCGAACAACGCACTTCCTTGAAAGAGCATTCCAATCTCTCTTCTGATTTCTGACTTTACTTCTTTGTCGGCTTCGGTAAAATTCCTCAGATCATAAAAGACATTTCCATCGTCTGGTTGTAACAAACCAACAATGCATTTAAGAAGTACACTTTTTCCTGTACCGCTAGACCCAATGATCAAATTTGTTTTTCCTTTGTCAAATTCGCCACTGATTTTGTTGAGCACGATCTTGCCATTGAAGGACTTATTGATATTTTTAATTTTGATCATGTATTAAAGCAGAAGGTTTGCCAAAAAATAATCTGCCAACAAAACAGCTATCACACTAGAGGTAACGGCTTCGGTGCTGGCAATGCCCACTTCCAAAGCACCCCCATGTGTAAAGTATCCTTTAAAGCACGAAATGGAAGAAATGAGAAATGCGAAAACGATAGATTTTGTCAATGCAAAAGTGATGGTGTATTGATTAAAAACAGATCGAATGCCCATGATGTATTCCGTGGGAGTCATTATCCCCGTGAGGGTTCCTACCAAATAGCCGCCTAACATGGAGCATACCCCAGCAAAAATCACAAGCATTGGATACATCAACATGGAAGCAATAATCTTTGGGAGGACCAGGTACGAGGATGAATTGATACCCATTACTTCCAACGCATCAATTTGTTCAGTGATGCGCATGGTACCCAACCCACCAGCCATACTTGAACCAATTTTGCCGGCAAAAATAATCGCCATAATCGTAGGTGCTAGTTCTAACACCGTCATTTCCCGAACTACTTGTGAGATGACAAATCGCGGTACAAGTGGTGTAACTAAGTTAAAAGCTGTCTGAACGGTCGTTACGGCACCCATAAAGGTGGAAACCAAGACGAATAGTGAAATTGACTTCACACCAATTTGCACACATTCCTCCATCACCAATCGGTAGTAGGTGATGAACGTTTCTCTTCGCACTACCAGCGATTCAAGAAACAAAACGTAACGGCCAAATTCCTTCATCTAATTGACTTGATATACTATCTTGCTCAAAGATAAATATTCCTATGAACAAATTATTAGCACTTACCGGTGGTACAAAAGGCATTGGCAGAGCCGTGATAGAAAGGTTTGCACAGGTAGGCTTTGACATAGTGACCTGCGCCCGAAAGGAAAATGACCTGGCGGATATGAAGCATGATTTGGAAACTAAATACTCCGTTAAGGTTCACACCTATGTGGCTGACATGTCGGTTAAAGCCCAGGTTGTTGCTTTTGGCGGTTTTGTAAAGAGTATTCAACAGCCGGTGGATGTGTTAGTCAATAACGCTGGCTTTTTTATCCCAGGATCCTTGCTGGATGAGGAAGACGGTGCACTTGAAAGGATGGTGGAAAGTAACGTGTATAGTGCCTATCACCTATCCCGCTCGATTGTACCCGCTATGAAAGAAATTCGGAGGGGCCATGTATTCAATATGTGTTCGATAGCCAGTATCAAAGCATATCCAAACGGAGGTTCCTATGCCATCTCAAAATTTGCATTGCTGGGTTTTTCAAAAGTGCTCAGAGAAGAGCTTAAGGAATTTAACGTTCGTGTTACCGCTGTGCTGCCAGGCGCTACCCGAACAACCAGCTGGGATGGTGTAGATTTGCCCGAGGACCGATTTATGCGGCCTGAGGATGTGGCCGAGACGGTGTTTTCTGCCTATTCCATATCCGAACGAAGCGTGGTTGAAGAGATCATTATTAGACCGCAATTGGGCGATATTTAGTGGTTTTTTCGTTGAACAAATTGGTGGGCAAAGGGTTAACTTTGTAGAAATTAGGCTCACGTGAATACACACATTTCTCAGGTAAAGCAGTACTGCAATAGTTTAGTTAGCTACAGTCGCAGAAAGACCCGCGTAGTGAACATCGGTGACGTTCCATTGGGTGGAGAAAATCCAATCCGCGTACAATCAATGACCACAGTCGACACCATGGACACTAAGGGATCGGTTGAGCAGGTGATACGGATGGTGGATGCTGGGTGCGAATATGTGCGGATCACAGCGCCCAGTCTCAAAGAAGCTCAAAACCTGGAAGTGATAAAGAAAGAACTGCGGAGCCGTGGCTATACGGTGCCGCTCATAGCTGATATTCATTTTACTCCCAATGCAGCCGAGTTGGCTGCAAGGTTGGTCGAGAAAGTGAGAATCAATCCGGGAAATTACGCTGACAAAAAGCGGTTTGAAGAAATTGATTATACGGAGGAGTCCTACCGAGCAGAACTCGATCGAATTCGACAGAAATTTACACCACTGGTAAAGATCTGTAAGGAGTATGGAACCGCCATGCGAATAGGAACTAACCATGGTTCTTTATCCGATCGAATTATGAGCCGATATGGTGATACACCACTCGGTATGGTGGAGTCAGCACTGGAATTTTTGAGAGTCTGTGAAGACCAGAATTTCTATAATATCGTTTTGTCGATGAAGTCCAGCAACCCGCAGGTGATGGTGCAAGCCTATCGGCTGTTGGTGCAGAAACTGGATGAAGAAGGTTTCCAACCTTACCCACTTCACCTTGGTGTTACAGAGGCAGGAGACGGGGAAGACGGCAGAATAAAATCTTCAGTTGGTATTGGCACCTTGCTAGAAGACGGGCTTGGCGATACGGTGCGAGTATCATTAACTGAAGAACCAGAGGCCGAAGTACCTGTCGCGCAGACGTTAGTAAGTCGTTACAATGAACGGAGTTCAAACATCGCGATTCCGGAAATGGTTGACTACCCAATTAATCCGTTTGCTTATACCAAACGCGTCACGAACGAGGTTTTGAATTTTGGTGGACACCAGGTGCCTCGCGTTATTGCCGACTTGTCGCTTAGAGAAAAGATTACTCCCGCATCATTCTTTGCATTAGGCTATCATTACTCGGTGACACTTGATAAGTGGAATATCGCAGACATTGCTTGTGACTATGTATTTGTAAATGACAAATCAGTAGATTTTGATATCCCCGGGACATTGGGCATTATTTACTCACACAAGACTTGGCTTAATTACAAAGAAAGGGATCGATCTTATCCTTTTATTTTGGCTAAAGATTATCTGGCGGGAGTCGAGAAATCAAATCACCTTAACTTCATCTATGCTTGCCTTGCAGATGTATCTATTGAATTTGTTAAAAAGATCAAAACAGACCCTACTGTTGTTTTGCTGATCGATACCTATCACTCCCATGGCATGGCAGAGCAACGGAGATTATTCGTTGAGCTGATTGATCGAGATTGTCGGGTGCCGGTTGTCATCGGTCGTGCCTATCGCGATCTAAAAGCTGATCAACTACAAATTTATTCGGGCACCGACATCGGTGGGTTATTGATAGACGGACTAGGTGATGGTGCTTTCATTGCTGCCGAGAATTGTGGGGCAGACAAGCTAGTCAACGAAACTGCATTTAATATTCTGCAAGCGACCCGCACCCGCATTTCAAAGACTGAATACATTTCCTGCCCATCTTGTGGAAGAACATTGTTTGACCTGCAGGAAACGACTGCCAAAATAAGAGCTCGAACCAGCCACCTGAAGGGTGTGAAGATTGGCATCATGGGTTGTATCGTCAATGGCCCGGGTGAAATGGCTGATGCAGATTATGGTTATGTAGGATCGGGCCCGGGTCGTATTACTTTGTACAAGGGAAAAGAGGTGGTGAAGAAGAATGTCCCCACGCCACAGGCAGTGGACGAACTTATCAATTTGATTCGAGATGGTGGTGACTGGATAGATATGCCAATGGCAAATGGCAATTAGGAAGAATGAAGGCAAAAGATTTGATTAAGTTGATTGAAGAGGATGGGTGGTTTTTGGTTCGTCAAAAAGGGAGTCATAGACAGTTTAAACACAGATTGAAAAAAGGACTAGTTACCATATAGGCACACAAAATGTCTGATGAGTTGAAGTTGGGGACGTTAAATAGTATCTTTAAGCAGGCACAATTGAAACAAAAATGAAGAAGTATTTGGTAGTATTTGAAAAAACTAAAACAGGGTATAGTGCATATTCACCTGATTTGCTTGGGGTGGTTTCTACGGGGGCAACAAAATCAGAGACAGAAAAGAACATTTACGAAGCAATCCGGTTTCATTTGGAGGGAATGGCGATTGAGGGATTGCGAGCGCCCAAGAAAACTTCTGAGGCTGGAATATATGTATTCAACTAAATAGTAAACAGTGGACACTTCCAATAACGAGAACAAGCCAAAGAAACTTTCTTTTAAAGATTTCTTTTCACTGGGTGAAGTAGGTGGCTATTTTTTTCGGAAAAAAGACCCGAGCAGGCCATCTAATATCAACATCAAGATGATGCATGGAGTTAACAAAATTTCAATTGCTATATTTCTGATTGGTGTAATTTATCTTGTGCTGAAGCGCCTGTTATGAACCTTGCGTCTTTTCAAAGCTACTGCTTAGCCAAGAAAGGAGTGACCGAAGAATTTCCTTTTGACAATAATACCCTTGTCTACAAAGTGATGGGCAAAATGTTTGCGCTCGCAGATGTGGATCTATTTGAAAGCATCAACTTGAAGTGCGAGCCTGAGAAGGCCGTTCAATTGCGGGAGGAATACGCCAGTGTTTTGCCCGGGTATCATATGAGTAAAAAGCACTGGAATACTGTTCTAATGGATGGCAGTGTCCCGGATAAGAAGTTGAAGGAATGGATCGATGATTCTTACAATTTGGTAGCCTCGAGTCTCACCAAAAGCCAGCAGAAAGCCTTAGAGGCGTTATGATTTGATTATCAATAATTTACGTTCTGGTTACATTTCTTACATTCTTCGTATTACTTGGGTTAATTAATTAGTTTTGTTAGTTAAGTTAACCCTTTTTTAATGTCTAGGGCGGTAATTGTTTGCATTTTTGCCTGCTGTGGGTTGCTTTTTGGCTGCACCACCCAAAAGATGATATGCCCTGCATACCAAAGTGCCTTTATTTACGACAAGCCTTCGCAAAAGGAAGCTTTTGTTTACTACAACGAGAACAAAAATCGGTCGCGCGAATTGGTTGCATCGAACAATAAAAAATTAATCCTGCCAGCCAACGATTCTACCTGGGAAAAAAGTGTGGTGCTACCTGGTCCAGCACTACCCAAAGAAAGAAAGACCAAGAAAACGCGCTACCTTCTTCTTCCAAAGAAAACGTACAAAAAAGCCTTAAGGGACCTTCAGACAATAGAAATGAAACCGGTTTATCCGAAGAAGCCAACAGACTCTGTTGACATAAAGAAAGCATTGGATAGTGCGGCACTGAGTATCACAGACACTTTATCGTCAAGTGCTATTGAAGGAGCCGATCAAGAAGAGAAAAAGGATAGCACCTATGTGATTTCAATTGAGAAGGAAAAATTCAATGTAGATCAAGATAACTACATGTGGTACTTTAGAAAAACGCTGGTGTTGCCAGATGTACGGATTGCGCTGGAGGGTGCGAAAGAAGAAGCGGCAGCAATTAAGAAGTCTGAAAAGAAAGGTAGTTTCTTCAAGAACCTGTTCAAGAAAAAGGAAAAGAAGCCGAATGGACCGGTCAAAGAGAAGCAGGACTTAGTTGATCAACCTGCCGATTCAACGGGGGCAGATGGCGGCTCGCCTCAGACAGTTAAAAAGAAAAAAGGCGTTTTTGGATTTTTGAAAAAGAAATCAAAAGATGTAGCTCCGCCAAAAGCCGAGCCTAAGAAAGAGGAGGAAGAAAAATTCTGATTTAGATTTCTTTAAAGTATCACCGATATGCGCCTATTCCTAAAGCTATATTTGATTGCCCTTCCCATCTTTTTTATAGTCGACATGATTTGGTTAGCGGTGATAGCAAAAAATTTCTATAAGAATCAAATTGGCTTTTTAATGAAGCCAGATGTGAATTGGGCCGCAGCCATTATTTTCTACCTTCTATTTTTGGTGGGCATAGTTTTGTTCGTGATTGAGCCGGCACTTGAGAAGAAGAATTTGATGTTCGCACTTAGTAGAGGCGCACTTTTTGGATTGATCACCTACGCTACTTATGATTTAACCAATTTGGCGACTCTTAAAGATTGGCCGTTAAAGGTTGTGGTTGTTGACATGATCTGGGGAGCGGTGTTGTCCGGAACTGTGTGCGGGTCTTCCTATTGGATCGCCAACAAATTAGGTCTTTAGTAGTAAACGACAAGACCATGATCAATCGATATGCCGGTGAGATACACATAAACCCTGTGCGCATATTGCGAAATGATGATTTTAATAATGATGGACTGATCAAGGATATCAATAGAACAATTGAGTTGGCAATGGAGCACAACCAACAGATTGGTATCCGTTTGCAAATGATTTTGGGTTGGTTGAAAAAGGGGAGTGGCTCATCTGCACAGTTTCATTTTGCAGAAGGTGGTTATATCAGCGTGCGAGGATTATCTGATCACGAACTCAAGGAACTATCTGCCAAAGGAATGATAGAGCTTTTTGATTTTGCAACGGACAAAAGTTGGGTAAAAAAACACGGCCAGCATTTTGGGCTTATCTGGGAAAATGGACGGGCAGTGGATATTTCTTGAAAGTTGTACTGAATGGCTGACTACATGCACAATCGTACGGTTTCCACTGGTGAAGAAATCGCAAATGCGATCACTCATGGAATAGGTGCACTGTTGGCCGTTGCAGCATTGGTAGTTTTGATTGTAATGGCCGCCATTCACGGAAGTGTTTGGCATATCGTTAGCTTTTCCATTTTTGGTGCTACCCTTGTGCTTCTCTATTTTGCATCCACACTTTACCACAGCCTTACTCATGCAAAAGCCAAAAGTGTATTTCATAAGTTTGATCACATTTCTATCTACTTATTAATTGCTGGAACTTACACTCCTTTTTGTTTGACTGCCCTGCGAGGCTGGATCGGGTGGACAGTGTTGGGTGTTGTTTGGAGTTGTGCCATTCTGGGGGCTGTACTAAAAGCAATCTCTGTGGGCAAGCGAATAAAGCTATCAACGGTGCTGTATATTTTGATGGGGTGGGTGATTCTAGTGGCTATACAACCGTTGTATAAAGCAATGCCCTTCAATGGTTTTTTGTTTCTGATAGCAGGAGGGATCTCTTATACGATCGGCACTATTTTCTTTATCAGAAACCAAGTGAAGTATAATCATAGCGTATGGCACGTGTTTGTGTTAGGCGGCAGTGTGTCGCATTTTTTTTCAGTATTAAGTTTACTAAAATAGAAAGGGTCTCATCGCCCCCCTTCTTTTCTTTGCTACCGATTCGTTACTTTTTCAATTCCAGTAATCTGGCATGTGCAGCTTCTTCTCCGCAGAGTCTCCCGCCTCGGGGACTCTGGCGGAAGCAGGCTGGACAAACAAGGGAAGGCGGATGCTGGGTAAGTGAAAGTGAAGGAGAGAATGGTGTACTAGAAAAAAGTAAAGCGCAGAGTCCCGAGGCGGAGACTCTGCGAGGAATAATTTGGCACCCTTACGATAAATATATAATGAGGGCAGGTGATTTGATTTAAGATACACTAGCATAGAACAACAGAAACCTGAAAGAGTAAAACTAGATGAGGTCTTTAGAAAAGATATTTGATTGCTTTGTGAACTGGTTGATGTTGATCCTCGGTCTATTTTTGGTTTATTACCTCATTTCTTCGATAGCGTCTGGGCATGTTGTTTGGTTTTCAAATAGAGGGAGAATTACGAATAATATTTTTACGGGTATCGGAGGTATTTTTTTTGTTATCATTGGTTTAAGGGGCATAATCAAATCTTTTAAGAAAGGATGAGCCCCCACTGGCGCAAGCGTCTCGCTCATTTCTTCGCAGAGTTACTCGTTTCGAGAACTCTGCGGTAGCAACAAACCAAATTAGTATTCCCAAAGATTCCAATTTAAAACCGAAGTGCTAAATTTAGGGTTATGAGTGTCCGCAGGGAGATACCCGAATACGATGGTATTTATTTTATAACCATCACTTGTAGCCAATGGCTTCATCTCTTTGATCTATCGAACGGATATGAAGAAGTGTACAAATGGTTTGATCATCTGAAAGGCAAGGGGCACTTAATTGCAGGGTATGTAATCATGCCTAACCATATTCACGCACTCATTGCATTCAGAAATACACAAGGCGTATCCATCAACTCGATGATCGGTGAGGGTAAGCGATTTATGTCGTACGGAATTGTTAGAAGGCTAAAGGAAAAAAACGACCAGGAGGTGCTCGCGAGATTGTCAGCATTGGTAAATGCAACGGACAGAAAGCGAGGTAAACGGCATGAAGTGTTTGAGCCATCATTTGATTGGAAGGAATGCAGGAGCAATAAGTTCATCGATCAAAAACTGGATTACATCCATGAAAATCCATGTCGCGGAGTATGGAATCTAGCAAACGAAGACAAGGAGTATATTCACAGTTCGGCAAAGTATTATGAAACTGGTGAGCAAGGGGTTTACTTAATAACGAACTATTCAGAATTGGAGGATATTGATTTGACTAAGACATTGTAGTTTTGAGAAAGCGCAGAGTTCCCGAAACGGGTAACTCTGCGAGGAAATAAAGGGAGTAAGCGCAGAGTCCTGAGGCAGAGACTCTGCGAGGAATAGGATAAGCTGGATGATCGGTCTCAACCAAAGAAGATCAGAGGTTTGAGAAAGCGCAGAGTTCCCGTAACGGGTAACTCTGCGAGGAATAGTGTATTCCATTTTTTCTCGGTGCTGAGCCTATTAAAATAGAAAAGGGGCTCATCGCCCCCTTCTTTTATTTGCTAACGATTCGTCACTTTTTCAATTCCAGTAATCTAGCATGTGCAGCTGCTAATCGAGCCACAGGTACTCTCGGACCAGAACAGGATACATAGTTTAATCCAATTTCATGGCAAAATAGAATCGACTCTGGATGTCCACCATGCTCACCACAAATTCCAACCTTCAGGTCTTTGTTTGTTTTCCGTCCGTCTTCTACAGCCATCTTCATCAATTTGCCCATTGCTTTGCGATCCAACACTTCGAATGGATTATCTTTTAGCAGGCCTTTGCTGATATAGAAGGGTAAGAATTTATTTTCCGCATCCTCGCGTGAGAAAGAAAATGTCGCTTGTGTTAAATCATTCGTTCCAAAAGAAAAGAATTCTGCAACGTTTGCTAACTGATCGGCTTGCAGGCAGGCACGAACCACTTCGATCATCGAACCAAACTTGAACTGAAGCTTAATCTTGTTGGCGGTCTCAATTCGAGTTCTTATTTCGTCAACAAATACTTTTACTTGTTCCAATTCTTCGGCCGTACACACTTGTGGAACCATAATTTCTGGTCGAACATCAATGCCAGCTTTTTGACACTCCGCAGTGGCTTCCAGAATAGCTTGAATTTGCATCCTGTAAATTTCCGGGAAGCTTAGTCCCAACCGCACTCCTCGATGACCTAACATCGGATTTACTTCGTGCAGCTCGCGCGCTTTTTTCAACATTTGTCCCTTTTTAGCAATCGCTTTTTCAATCAGCTCCACACCGGCCAAAGTGAACGGCTCAGATGACCGCTCAATCATTTTTAAATCTCCATTAAGCAATCGCAGGCTACTGAATAAATCGGTGACACCACTAACTGTTCCTCTCAATTTCTGCAAGTGTTCGAGCTCGTCTTTTAACACATCCTCTGTTGGAAGAAACTCATGAATAGGAGGGTCCAATAGTCGCACGGTGACGGGACGTGGTGCCATGGCCAGAAAAATCTCCTTGAAGTCTTGCGCTTGCATTTTCTTCAATCGGTCAAGAGCTGATTCACGTTCTTCGACAGTCACTGCCAGAATCATTTCAACTACTACGGGTAGACGCTCTACATCGTTGAACATCCGTTCTGTGCGGCATAGACCAATTCCCATAGCCCCAAATTCAAGTGCTTTCTTGGCTGCACCGGGTGTATCTGCGTTTGCCATCACTTTTAATTTAGCGTTTTCATCCGCCCAAGTCAACAGCGTTTTCAATTCGTCAGAAAAAGTAGGCTCTACGGTTGGAATTATACCTTGATAGACGTAACCTGATCCTCCATCAATTGTGATGTAATCGCCTTCGAGCAATGTCTTGTCGCCAATTTTCGCAACCCTCAACTTGGTATCAACATGAATGCCTTCGGCACCAGCAACACATGGTTTGCCCATGCCTCGGGCAACCACTGCAGCATGTGAAGTTTTGCCTCCTCTACTGGTAAGGATACCTTGGGCAGCAAAGAATCCGTGGATATCTTCTGGCTTCGTTTCTTCTCTTACAAGAATAACTTTTTCGCCTGCTTTGCCCATAAGCTCTGCGCGGTCAGCATCAAACACTACGTGCCCTGAGGCCGCGCCTGGAGAGGCAGGTAGTCCATGCGCCAACGGTTCAGTTTTGTGAAGAGAATCCAGCCGTGGATGCAACAATTGCTCAAGCATATCCGGTTTGATTCGCAGCAGCGATTCTTCTTTTGTGATGAGTTTTTCCTTTGTCATTTCTACGGAAGTACGTACCATGGCGGTGGTGTTCATTTTGCCGTTGCGTGTTTGCAAGCAAAACAACACACCCTTTTCTATGGTATACTCAAAATCCTGCACTTCTCGGTAGTGTGTTTCCAATTTATTGCGCAACTCTTCCAACTGCTTGTAAAGTTCAGGCATTTCTTTGGCCAACTCACTTACTGGCTTCGGTGTCCGTATCCCTGCCACCACGTCTTCACCCTGGGCGTTGGTCAGGTACTCTCCAAACATCACGTTTTCTCCGGTACCAGGGTCGCGGGTAAAGCCCACACCGGTAGCGCAGTCATTTCCCATATTGCCAAATACCATCGTCACCACATTGACAGCTGTACCATTTGCCATGGCGGGAGTAATTTTGAATTCTCTGCGATAGTCGATCGCACGTTTTCCCATCCAGGAATTGAACACGGCTTTAATGGCAATTTCCAATTGTTCAAACACATCGTCAGGAAATGGTTTGCCAATGTGATCGCTGACTACTTTTAAGAACCGATCACTGATTTCAATTAAGTTATTGGTGTTCAAACCGACATCCACTTTTACCCCTGCTTTCTTTTTCACTTCTTCGAAATGAGTATCGAATTTTTCATCGGGTACACCTAAGGCTACTTTTCCAAAAAGTTGAATGAACCTACGATAAGCGTCATATCCAAATCGCTCGTTGCCCGTTTGTGCAATTAGCCCTTTTAGTGTTCTCGAATTCAAACCAAGATTCAATATTGTATCCATCATACCTGGCATTGACATTGCCGAACCTGATCGTACCGAGACCAACAAAGGGTTAGTGGCGTCACCAAATTTCTTTCCAGTTGATTTTTCAATGGCTTTGATCTGTTCACGAACATCATCCATTAATCCGTTTGGTAGGGATTTATCATTCGTTGCTAAATATGTTAAGCAAGCTTCTGTTGAGATTACAAATCCAGGCGGCACATTCAGTCCGATTTGAGTCATCTCGCACAAATTTGCGCCCTTGCCCCCTAATAAGTGTTTATTTTTTCCGTCACCCTCTTTAAAAGAATAGACAAATTTCTTTGTGGTCGTTTTAGTCGCAGTTGGTTCCAAAACATCAGCGGTTTTCATAGCGTGTGTGGGTTAATTATGTTCGAAAGTAACCGTCATAAGAGGTGCAGCGAATGATATTAGTCAGTAGGGTAGACGAGAATTATCAATACCTTTTGACAGTAGGCTGCTTCGCGCAATTCGATGCAAATACACTCGCATTTTTTTCCTACTTTGTACACCTTATGACAGCCGAAAAGCAGCGACTTATTGAGGATCGAGACAAGAAGAAAAACTGGCGTCAATGGGGTCCTTATTTAACAGATCGGCAGTGGGGCACTGTGCGCGAAGACTACAGCGCCAGGGGAGATGCCTGGAACTATGTTTCTCATGACATGGCTCGAAGCAAGGCCTATCGGTGGGGGGAAGAGGGGATTGCAGGGATTTCGGATGATCAGCAAATATTATGTCTGGCTCTTGCTTTTTGGAATAAAAAGGATCCTATTCTTAAGGAACGCTTTTTTGGATTGACCAACCCGGAAGGGAATCATGGGGAAGATGTGAAGGAACTCTACTATCACTTGGATTCCACACCAACGCACTCGTTTATGCGGATGTTGTACAAGTATCCGCATCAGGAATTTCCTTACGCAACCCTGGCTGACGAAGCGGGCAAGCGCGGTAAGACAGAAAGAGAATACGAACTACCGGATACCGGCATTTTTAACAATGATCGATACTTCGACATTGAAGTGAGCTATGCAAAGGCAGACTTCAATGATGTTTTAGTTCAGATTACGATTGCTAATCGTGGAGCAGAATCGGCTCCTATTGAAGTCTTGCCAACACTTTGGTTTAGGAACACATGGGCCTGGGGTCATAGTAGCCACAAACCGGAAATCTACCTCGATACAACGAATGGTATGAAGGCAACGCACGAGCAGTTGGGTACAAACTATTTGTATTGCGAAGCAAAAGCCGAAGCCATCTTTTGTGAAAATGAGACAAATACGAGTCGGTTGTATGGCCATAGTAGTCCCGGGACATTTAAAGATGGCATCAATGATTACATCATCTTCGACAATCCTTCGGCTATTAACAAAATACATAAGGGAACCAAGGCTGCTTTCAGAATTGACACGGTGGTTGAAGGTAGAAAATCGAAGACATTTAGGTTACGCCTTTCAGCAGATTACCAGACAAAACCTTTTTTGAATTTTGAAGAGGTATTCAATCAAAGGCAGCGTGATGCCGATGATTTTTATGAGGGCCTCCAAAAGAATTGCAAAGATGCCGATGAGCGTTTGGTACAGCGGCAGGCATTGGCCGGAATGCTCTGGAACAAACAGTTTTATTATTATGACGTAGATGTTTGGTTGACAGGCGATCCATCTCAGCCTCCGCCTCCCACAGAACGCAAGCGCGGAAGAAATCAGGAATGGGAGCACCTGAACAATGCAGATATTATTTCCATGCCCGATAAGTGGGAGTATCCCTGGTATGCGGCTTGGGATCTGGCTTTTCATGCCATACCCTTTGCAATGATTGATCCGGAGTTTGCAAAGCATCAGTTATTGTTGCTCACCAAAGAATGGTACATGCACCCCAATGGTCAGCTGCCTGCCTATGAATGGTCGTTTAGCGATGTTAATCCACCGGTTCATGCGTGGGCGGCTTGGCGGGTTTATAAAATGGACGGTAAACTGCAAGATGGTGTACTAGATAGGAAATTTCTGGAGGAGATATTTCATAAGCTGCTGCTCAATTTTACCTGGTGGGTGAATAAGAAAGACGAGAACGGTAACAATATTTTTCAGGGAGGTTTTTTAGGAATGGATAACATTGGTGTGTTCGACCGCAGCAGCACCCACTTACCGACAGGCGGATACATTGAACAATCTGACGGCACCAGTTGGATGGCGATGTTTACGCTCAACATGCTCCGCATTTCATTGGAGTTGGCAAAGCAAAATTCTGTATACCAAAGCCTGGCAAGTAAATTCTTTGAGCACTTTCTCTATATCGCAGGAGCGATGGCAAATGTTGGAAACAACGGAATCAACCTGTGGGATGAGGAAGATGAATTTTTCTACGATGTGCTCCATTTGCCCAATAACGATCGCGTGAAGTTGAAAGTAAGATCGATGGTAGGCTTGATTCCTTTTTTTGCCGTGGAGGTATTGGACGAAGAGGTGTTTCAAAAAATGCCGGAGTTTACCCAGCGATTGGATTGGTTTCTGCAAAACAGACCTGACCTTGCTAACCTGATTTCCCGATGGGGTGAGAGAGGTAAAAACCAACGGCACTTATTGTCGCTGCTCCGCGGGCATCGTATGAAGCAGCTTCTTAAGCGAATGTTAGACGAGCGAGAATTTTTGTCGCCTTATGGCATACGTGCACTGTCGCGAATCCATCTAGACAATCCTTATCGTTTGTTTGCAAATGGAACTGAATTTACCGTGAAGTACAATCCGGGAGAAAGTGATTCGTATATGTTTGGAGGCAACTCCAATTGGCGTGGGCCCATTTGGTTTCCGGTCAACTTTTTAATTATTGAATCCTTGGAACGATTTCACCACTATTATGGTGATGACTTCAAGGTAGAGTATCCAACTGGTTCTGGTGAGCTTCTTACCTTACGGGACATTGCAATTCAGCTCTCGCGAAGGATGGTTTCATTGTTTGTAAAGGATGCAAGTGGAAACCGACCTATCCACGAAGGTGATTCGCTACAGCGAAATGTACATTTTGAAAACAACCTTTTGTTTCATGAATACTTTGATGGCGACACGGGCAGAGGCCTCGGTGCCAACCATCAAACAGGTTGGACGGGGCTCGTGGCGAAACTGATACAGTCGATTAATACACCGCGAAAAAAGTAATCAAGATTTAGAAAGGAGGGCAGTTTTTCTTGCAAGTCAGGAATAACGTACCCCTTTTTCCACTCCTATGTTCTTGACATAAATCATAAAGGCTCCTGACAAAAGGCAGTGGGCGAAGTTACTAGTTCGGCTAATTTTCCAGCATTAAACAAATGCTAAAAGCTGACCTCATGAAAAACAAACCTACCTATATTAACACTGATGGAAATTCGGCCGTAGCCAATATTGCCTATGGTTTTAGCGAAGTAGCAGCAATTTATCCGATTACGCCTTCGTCCGACATGGGCGAGAAAGCAGATGCGTGGTCGGCAGAAGGAAGAAAAAACATTTTTGGAGAAAGCGTAGATGTTGTCCAAATGCAATCCGAAGGCGGAGCGGCAGGTGCCATTCATGGTGCGCTTACCGGAGGGGCGATGGCAACTACATTCACGGCATCTCAAGGTTTGATGCTGATGGTACCCAACATGTTCAAGATTGCAGGCGAGATGATTCCTACCGTTTTTCACGTCTCTGCTCGCTCACTGGCATGCCAGGCGCTGTCGATTTTCGGAGACCACTCAGATGTGATGGCCACTAGAGGCACCGGATTCGCGATGCTCTCTTCGGGCAACGTGCAGGAAGCGCAAGACCTGGCTGTGGTTGCACATCTTGCAACATTGGAGGCGCGCATTCCCTTTTTACATTTCTTCGATGGCTTTCGGACTTCACATTCCATTCAAAAAATTGTTCCGATTGAGTATGATACGTTGCGCGAGATGCTCGACATGAAATATGTGGAAGAGTTTCGCAAGCTCGCGCTGAAGCCCGAGGATCCGATGTGCAAGGTGGGTGCTCAAAACCCTGATGTTTATTTTCAAGGCAGAGAAACAGTGAATAAATATTATGATGCTTGCCTAGGTATCGTGAAGAAGTACATGGAATTATTCGAAAAGAAAACAGGACGCAAATACAAACTGTATGAATATGTAGGTGACCAAAAGGCAACAAAAATTATCATTTCCATGGGCTCTTCGATTGAAACCATTGAAGAGACGATTAACTATCTCTTAAAAAAAGGAGAAAAAGTAGGCGCCATCAAAGTAAGATTGTACCGGCCCTTTGCGCTGGAAGATTTTCTGAGTGTAATCCCAGCAAGCGTAAAAAAAATAGTTGTGCTTGACCGCACCAAAGAACCGGGTGCATTGGGCGAGCCACTTTTCTTAGATGTTGTTGCCGCCTTGCGCACCCGCCCCGACATTCAAATTATAGGTGGCCGTTATGGATTATCGTCAAAAGAATTTACCCCTTCAATGGTAAAGGCGGTGTTCGATCACGTAGAAGCAAACGGATGGCATGGCTTTACGGTCGGTATCAATGATGATGTGACCAAGAAGTCCATTACGGTGAAAGAAGAAATTGATACAGAGCAAGAGGGTATTGTTCGTTGCAAGTTCTGGGGGTACGGATCAGATGGAACGGTCAGTGCAAACAAAAATGCCATCAAGATTATAGGTGAAAGTACTGACCTGTTTGTGCAGGGCTATTTTCAATACGACTCTAATAAGTCAGGCGGATATACCGTGTCGCATTTGCGTTTTGGGAAAAAGCCGATTCAATCGGAATACCTTTTGAATAAAGTTGACTTCGTGGCGCTGCATCGTCCGCAATACATCGGTCAATATGATATCCTAGAAGGAATTTCAACAGGAGGAACATTCCTCATCAATAGCAGCCAGAAGCCGGAAAATATTTTCAGGCTTTTTACCCGCGACATGCAGGAGGCGATCTGGAAGAAGAAAATCAAGGTATATGCGATCGATGCTTCTAAAATAGCCAAGAGTGTTGGCTTGGGTGGAAGAATCAATTCAGTGATGCAAACGGCTTTCTTTAAAGTCTCAGGTGTGGTGCCAGAGGCAGAAGCAATCGCTTTGATTAAAAAATACGTAGAGAAACAATTCGCGAGAAAGGGACCAGAAATTGTGGAGATGAACTGGAAAGCGATCGATGTAACCTGCGAGGCCATCCTGCAAGTGCCGATCCCTACAGAATCAGAAAAATTTGCTGAGATCACTCAACTGATTCCGGCCGGCTCTGGTGATTTTGCCGACCATGTTATTGACCCGATTCTAAGATTGAAAGGCGATACGATTCCCGTTTCGCGGATGCCGCTGAATGGGGCAGTGCCCACTGGTACTAAGAAACTTGAATACAGAGGTGTAGCTGGCAATGCTGCCACGTGGATTGAGAAACTCCCATTTGTGCAAGAGCCTTATATCGCTGAGCCTTACATTGAGTATGCTCCCAGCTGTTCTGGTTGCGGAGAGGTTCCTTACATTCATTTAGCTACGCAATTATTTGGCGATCGAATGATGATCGCAAATGCTACTGGCTGTACATCAATTTATGGAGGTACATTCCCCACAACACCATATACCAAAGACGCCAAAGGCAGAGGCCCCGCGTGGGCCAATTCACTATTCGAAGACAACGCAGAGTTTGGTTTTGGTATGAGGTTGGCGGTGGATGCAAACAGAAAGCAACTGAAGACGAACGTGCAGGCATTGATGCCGTTGTTGAACAACGCCCCTTTGCGCGCTGCGCTTGAAAAAGGATTGATACTTTTCGATGCGGTAACGCGTGAGGCACGTAACCACGCGGATACCATTCGGCAGTTGTTGGCAGAAGAACATAAAAGAAGTTCCGGCAAAAAGGAGTTGCGCATTTTACTTGACAAAGTAATTGAGTTGCAAGACTATTTTGTCGATAAGAGTGTTTGGATATTCGGTGGTGATGGTTGGGCCTATGATATTGGTTTTGGTGGTTTAGATCACGTAATGGCTTCCAACAAAAATGTGAATGTGTTGGTCATGGATACAGAGGTCTATTCCAACACGGGAGGCCAGGCATCAAAAGCAACACCACGTGGAGCCGTTGCCAAGTTCGCCTCAGACGGAAAAAAATTGAGCAAGAAAAATCTAGGTTTGATGATGACAACCTATGGAAATGCGTATGTGGCGGTGGTGAATATGGGAATGGATAGAGAGAAAACAGCACTTGCTTTTGTTGAAGCCGAGAAGCACAACGGACCATCTATCATTATCGCTTACTCACCATGCATTGCGCATGGATATGATATGAGATTGACCAAGAAACAGTCTGAAAAGGCCAGCAAGAGTGGTTACTGGCCTATGTATCGCTTCAATCCGGATTTGCGTGCCGAAGGAAAGAACCCTTTTATCTGGGAAGTGCCCGTGACGGAGGATACGGTGTCATTCAAGAATTATCTGGAAGAAGAATTACGGTACAAAACACTAAACCTTTCTAACCCTGAAGAGGCGTTGAGGTTGGAGGAGTTGGCGCAGAAAGATAATGAACAACGAGTCAAAGACATTAAGCACTTATCGGAACTATAACCTTTAAACTCTCTGCATATGGTCGATCTAACAACAAAATACTGTGGGCTCACCCTCAAGAACCCCATTGTGGTAGGAGCCAGCAATCTGGTTACCGATCTGGACAATTTAGTGAAGCTTGAAAAGGCGGGTGCAGCTGCAATAGTTTACAAATCCCTTTTTGAAGAGCAAATTCAACTGGAGTCGTTGGACATGGAGAACGCCCAGGAGACGTTTAGCAACTGGGATGCTGAACATGATTCGTTCTTTCCCTCACTAAAACATGGAGGACCTGCCGAACACTTATTACGCCTACGTCAAGCTAGAAGAGCCGTATCTATTCCATTGATAGGAAGCCTCAATTGTGTGTATCGCGACACGTGGGTGGAATATGCACAGAAAATGGCAGAGACGGGAATTGATGCATTGGAGTTGAATTTTTATACCAGTGAAATTGGGTTTGAGACCGATGGGGCGCATCTTGTCAATGAGCAAATTGAGATATTAAGAAATGTGCACAAAGCAATCCGTATCCCGGTTATTGTTAAACTGAGTCCTTTCTATACTAATTCACTTTCGGTAATTTCGAAAATGGATAAAGCAGGTGCTTCGGGCGTTGTTTTGTTTAATCGTCTGTTCCAGCCCGACATTGACGTGGACAAAGAGATGCATCACTATCCATATAACTTCAGTAGTGAAAACGACAGCCGTTTGGCATTGCGTTATGCCGGATTACTCTATAGTAAGATCGATGCAAGTATCATTGCTAATACAGGTATTTTTTCAGGCTTCGATGTGATTAAGATGTTATTGGCGGGTGCCGATGCGGTACAAGTGGTTAGTGCCATTTACAAGAAAGGCATTCCACACATTGAAACAATGCTGGCCGAAATGACCAAGTGGATGGAGAAGAAAAAATACCCTTCTATCCAAGAGTTTAGAGGCAAGTTGTCGAAAGAGAATATGTTCGATCCGTTTGCTTACAAGCGCGCGCAGTATGTTGACATTCTGATGCGATCTGAGATTTTCATGCAATATCACCCCAAGCACGGTGAGCTAAAAGATGATCGGGAAGAAATTTAGAAGAACAACTTAAAATGATTATAAAACTCTAAAAAAGTAACAATGGCAAAAATTGGAATCTTCTTCGGTTCTACCGAAGGCAACACAGAAAGAGTAGTAGCACAAATTCAAAAAGCTCTTGGTGGTGAGCCAGAAGTGGTGCTGCATAACGTCAATTCAGCAACTGCGGATGATCTTCAACCTTATTCAAACTTGATATTAGCATGTCCCACCTGGGAGATCGGGCAACTGCAAGAAGACTGGGATGCTTTTATTGACGAGTTGGATGATGTTGACTTCAAAGGAAAGAAAGTTGCTTTTCAAGGTTGTGGTGATGCAGACGGATATCCCGACACATTCTTGGATGCACCGGGCATTATTTACGAGCGAATCAAAGACAAGGGTGCCACCTTCGTGGGAGCTTGGCCTACCGATGGCTACAATTTTGAAGCATCCAAGGCGGTGGTCAATGGAAAATTTTTGGGCCTGGCGATCGATGAGGACAACCAGAAAGACTTAACTGCTGGGCGCATTGAAAAATGGGCTGCACTGTTGAAAAGCGAGTTTTAACAAATAAAGTAAATGGCAGATATCCGATTTAAGAAGCCACTCTTTCCAGTAAGTGTTTCCCTGCGAAATTACTTGCAAAAAACACAACGTGAAATTGATGTGCCAATCGGATACACTGACTTACTACACTATAATAGTTCGATCACCTTCTTCGACAGAAAGGGCGAGGATACCCTTTGGGAGACACTCATCTATTCTGAGTCTGACCGGCAGTTTATTCACGAGTCGCTGAGAAAGATTTATGCTTTGCTGAAAGTGGGTGGTGATATGTCGGTGATCGAACATTTATACATCGATCGGGTAGATTACTGCCTGTATGCCAATACACACCCTGTTAGGGTGCGGATAGTGAACCGGCTCAACGATTTGTTTGACTATTTTTATATTAAACAAGCAGATGCGTCCCGCGTTTATGGGATGGAATTAGAGCACTTGCTGTCTCCCAATAAAATAAACTACCTCATCAAAGGCGATACCTTCTTAGAAGAACACATACAAGGTATTCCGGGAGATACTTTTATCAAGCATTACCTCACGGAACATCACGACTATAACCCGCTTCGTATTGCGAAAGAGTTTGTAAAGTTTAATGAACGCAGTTTAGTGCAATTGTTAGGAGATATGCGGAGAGATAATTTTGTGGTGGAAATTATCCCCGATTTCGATGAGTTGCATTTTCGATTACGCGCTATTGATTTCGACCAAGAATGCTTTGAGGGAAGTTGTAAGATTTACATGCCACAATACTTCAAAGAGAATAACCCGATTATCAACCTTGGGTTTAAGAGTATGTCACCCGTTTTGGAATTGCAATACCAGCGTGAAGAACGGATGCGCTTGAGTAATCGAGTGAAAGCCTCTCAGCCTCAGTTGGAAACACTTCTGTCGGCCATGACGAAGGATACGTTGTCAACTCCCGAACATTTAACCCAACTGAAGACTGAATTGGCAGAACTATATCAAGATACTGGTTTTGTTTCCTGCCAAAGCATGGGAGAAATAGTGCAAACAAGCATATTGCTTTTGGAAAAATATCCAGTAAGAAAACGCTACAAGAAAAAAACAGTTGTCGCATGAGTAATCGTGCTGATTATATTGAACAATCTGGTTTAGTCATTGCCACTACAAATGGCAAGATGAAAGTGACGATTGTTGGGAACAGTGGTTGCTCCGCTTGTCATAATAGTCTATGCATGCTTGGCGATAGTAAATCAAAGGAATTAGAAGTGACTATGAAAAATGCATTATTCCAAATAGGTGAAGAGGTGCTTATTAGAATCAATCCAACCTCTGCTTATTTGGGCTTGATTCTCTTGTACCTCCTACCTTTTCTGTTACTCGTTGGGTTGTTGATTGGTTTTTTGCAAATGGGATATGCGGAGTCGATAGCTGGTACGATCTCGTTGGGGAGTTTGGTTCCGTACTTTCTGTTTCTGTTTTTGTTTCGCAAACAACTGGCCACTCAGTGTCGAGTGAATATTATCAAAAAGGTATGAGCACTGAAATTATTTATACCGTAATAAGTCTCACAGCGATCGGGATAATTGCAGCTGTTGTGATCTATTTCGTTTCCAAAAAGTTTGCAGTTCAAGAAGATCCACGCATCAGCAATGTTGAAAGTGTGTTGCCTAACACAAATTGTGGCGGTTGTGGTCAGCCCGGATGCCATGCATTTGCCGTAGCGGTCGTCAATGCCGGAGATCTTTCTAATTTACATTGTCCGGTTGGAGGTAACTCAGTAATGAAACGCGTGGCCGATATCCTTGGCGTGCAAGCGGTTGAAAAAGATCCCTACATCGCAGTGGTGCGTTGTTCGGGTTCTTTTGAGTATCGAAAGAAAACAAGTGTGTACAATGGCACAAGCTCATGTAAGATAGAAGCAAATCTGTACAGTGGCGATACCGGATGCGCCTATGGCTGCCTTGGTCATGGCGACTGTGTAGATGTGTGTGACTTTGATGCCATGTACATGGATGAGAAGACCGGTTTGCCTGTAATTGTTGAAGACAAATGCACTGCTTGCAATGCTTGTGTGAAAGAATGCCCTAAAGATATTTTAGAACTGTGGCCGAAAGGAAAGAAAAATCAACGTGTATATGTGGCCTGCCTCAACGAGGAAAAAGGTAGTACTGCCCGCAAAGAATGTGCGGTGGCATGCTCTGGCTGTTCCAAATGTTTTGAAGCCTGTCGTTACGATGCCATCAGTATGGTTAACAACTTGGCTCATATTGATCCGGAGAAATGTAAACTGTGTATGGAATGTGTAGGAACGTGCGATGTACATAACATTATTACGGCCAACGTGACACCTGAGAAGTTACAGCAAGGAGATGAACAACGGCTGAAGCATGAAGAACGTGCTCGTAAAAAAAGAGAAGCAGAAAAATTAGGAGCCCAACAAAGTAACAATGAGCCTCCACAAGCATAAAACGTTTAGCATCGGAGGGGTGCACCCGGATGATAATAAGTTATCGGCACATACGCCAATTACTCCTCTGGAGTTGCCCAAGATGGTGATCATCCCCATCACTCAACATATTGGAGCACCTGCAAAGATCATCGTGCAACGAGGAGATGCGGTGAAGGCTGGACAAATTATTGCCACGCACGAAGGGTTCGTTTCTTCCAATATCCATTCTTCCGTTTCCGGAAAAGTAGGCATCATAGAAGAAGTGATGGATAGTACCGGTTTTAAACATACAGCCATTTCTATTCGTGTGAAGGGCGATGAGTGGGTAGAAAATATTGATCGCACTGATTCACTCATCGAAGAAATAAAACTATCACCCAAAGAAATTGTGGCGAGGATCATGGAGTCCGGTGTAGTAGGTATGGGTGGGGCAGCCTTCCCCTCTCACGTAAAATTGAGCGTGCCGGAAGGAAAGCACGTGGATCATTTGATTATTAATGGTGTTGAGTGCGAACCGTTCCTTACAGCCGATCATCGACTGATGGTGGAGCGACCCAAAGAAATAGTTGTTGGTGTTAAAGTATTGATGAAGGCGTTGGGCGTGGAAAAGGCGATCATCGGCATTGAGGATAATAAAGCGGACGCCATCGAAATTTTTGAAAAGCTATTGGTAACAGAACCTGGAATTTCAGTGGAGGCACTGGAAGTGCAGTATCCGCAAGGAGGAGAGAAACAATTGATTCAGGCGCTATTGAATCGCGAAGTTCCTTCGGGTGGCTTGCCTTCAGACGTAGGCGTCATCGTTCACAATGTAGGCACTACGTATGCCATCTATCAGGCTGTTCAAAAAAATAAACCATTGGTTGAACGAGTTGTAACAGTCACTGGCAAGTCGGTCAAGCAACCTTCTAATTTTTTAGTGCGAATTGGAACGCCTGTAATAGATGTATTGATTGCTGCGGGTGGCGTGCCTGAAGATACGGGTAAGATTGTAAGTGGCGGGCCCATGATGGGCAAAGCCATTGCTGATTTAGATGTACCGGTGGCGAAAGGTACCTCCGGTATTTTGCTCATACCTAAGGAAGATTCGATGCGCGAAGAAGTGTACAACTGCGTGCACTGTGGGAAATGTATTGAAGCCTGCCCGATGGGGCTTGAACCCTATCGTTTGTTGTTATTGGCAAAAAAAGGAAATCACTCGCGCGCGAAGGAAGAACATGTTATTGATTGTATAGAATGTGGGTCTTGTTCATTTGTATGTCCCTCCAATCGGCCAATATTGGACTACATACGATTGGGTAAAACACAATTAAAAAAACAAAAGAAACCATGAGTGCTGGCTTGCTCATCGTATCTCCTTCGCCCCATATTCACAGTGAACTGACGGTGCCGCAAATTATGCGGGCGGTCATCATTGCCATGGTGCCGGCATTTCTATTTTCCATCTACAATTTTGGGCTTGGCGCTTTGTACGTAACCACGCTCTCCGTATTTTTTTGTGTAGTCATTGAATATCTTATTGCGCGCTACCTATTAAAAAAATCTGCGTCCATCTACGATGGCTCGGCTGTGATCACAGGCATGCTATTGGCATTTAATGTGCCTTCTAATTTGCCGTGGCATATTATCTTGATTGGAAGCGCGGTATCCATTGGTATTGGAAAGATGAGTTTCGGTGGCCTTGGAAATAATCCCTTCAATCCGGCTTTGGTTGGACGTGTGTTTTTATTGTTGTCGTTTCCGGTGCAGATGACTTCTTGGCCAATCGCTAAAGCAACACTATCACTCGATGCTGTAACTAGCGCAACACCGTTGGGTGTACTCAAGGAAGGACTTCGCGCAGGCGAATCAGTAGATGTATTGATGGCTAAAATGCCTTCCTATTTTGATTTCTTTTTCGGCCTGCAGAGCGGATCAATAGGAGAAATGTCAGCCTTCGCATTATTGTTGGGGTTGGGTTACATGTTGTATAAAAAAATAATCACCTGGCATATTCCGGTATCCATGCTGGTCACCATTTTTGTATTGACAGGAATTTTCTGGTTGAGCGATCCCAACAAGTATGCTACACCTCTTTTTCATATTCTTACGGGCGGAGTCATGTTGGGCGCGGTGTTTATGGCTACAGATTATGTGACGTCTCCTTTCACCCATCGGGGAATGCTCATTTTTGGTTTTGGTATTGGATTACTCACGGTACTGATTCGTTTGTTTGGCAGCTATCCCGAAGGGGTATCGTTTGCGATCTTAATTATGAATGCACTTGTACCCATGATTAACCGGTTTGCAAAGGAACCCCGATACGGAGCGAAACGTGCCAAGGATAAAGAACTTGAAACTGTAATGCACTAGCGATGGCAGCTGCAAAATCATCTTTCCTAAACTTAGTGATCACATTGACCATCGTTACATTGGTTGCGTCTCTCTCTCTCGGTTATGTGTATGAATGGACGAAAGGGCCGATCGCAGAAGCGCAGATGGCCAAGCAATTGAAAGCCATTGAATCCGTGGTGAGCGGCTACGACAATAATCCCGTGTTAGAAAGTTATCGCTTGCCCACACCCGATGGCATAGACAGTCTTGAATTTTTTCCAGCGAAAAAGAAAGGCGAGTTGATCGGTGGAGCCGTCAAAACAAAATCGTCAAAAGGATATAGCGGTGACATTTGGTTGATGGTTGGTTTTAACGTGAAGGGTGACATTCAAAATATTTTTGTGATTGAGCATAAAGAAACGCCCGGGCTAGGTTCGAAAATGACCACCCCAAAATTTCTTCAACAATTCATGGGACGTAATCCAGCTACCATGAAGCTAAGTGTAAAAAAAGATGGTGGCGATGTGGACGCCATAACAGGAGCTACCATAACTACAAGGGCATTTTCAGGAGCAGTACAAACAGCCCACGAAACATTCAAAAAATCAACCGTTAATGGAGCAGCCAATTAGTTTGAAAGAGAATTTTTTCAAAGGGATCATCAAAGAAAATCCTGTGTTTGTGTTGTTGCTTGGGTGTTGCCCTACATTAGGTGTTACATCCTCTGCGGTGAATGGGCTAGGCATGGGCGCTGCTACTGCATTTGTGCTGGTGATGTCTAACCTGGCTATTGCATTGGTAAAAAATGTAATACCCGACAAAGTGCGTATCCCTGCCTTCATCGTTATCATTGCTGCGTTTGTTACCGTAGTGCAGCTCTTGATGGCAGCCTATACGCCTGCGTTAAATGAACAGCTGGGATTGTTTATTCCCTTGATCGTAGTGAACTGCATCGTACTCGGTAGGGCAGAAGCCTTTGCTTCGCGCAACACGGCAGTAGCCAGCATGATTGATGGGCTAGGAATGGGGGTTGGATTTACGTTTGCATTGTTGCTTCTTGGTACAATCCGAGAACTGTTGGGCAATCTTTCCTTCTTCGGTTACAAATTGGTGGAAGCCGATGGTATCTTGATTTTTGTTTTGGCGCCTGGCGCTTTTATCACGTTGGGTTTTATTATCGCCACGATGAAGTGGTTAAAAGAACGGGAAAGTAAAAGGACGCATTAATTCTTTTGTATGGAATACCTTATCATTATCATCTCCACTATTTTCATTAATAACATTGTGCTGGCCAAGTTTTTAGGAATCTGCCCTTTCCTGGGTGTTTCTAAAAACACTTCCACGGCCGTGGGCATGGGTGCGGCTGTTGTATTTGTGATGACGCTTTCCACTATTATGACGTATCTGGTGCAACACTACATCCTGTTACCGCTGGGGATCGCTTATATGCAAACAGTCACCTATATTTTAGTTATTGCATTTTTGGTGCAGGTAGTGGAGATTATTCTTAAGAAAGTAAGCCCCGATCTATACCAGGCACTCGGGGTATACCTTCCATTGATCACGACTAATTGCACGATATTAGGCGTTGCGATTTTAGTCATTCAGAATAAATTCAATCTTTTGCAAAGCGTAGTGTTTGCCATTGGTAATTCAGTAGGGTTTACACTGGCGATCGCACTTTTTTCGAGTATTCGTGAACAGCTAGATGATGCAGACTTGCCTGAATACATGGAAGGCATTCCGGCCGCCCTTATTACCGCTAGTATTTTGTCAATGGCCTTTATGGGTTTTGCGGGGCTGGTATAGCTCGGCAATAGAATCCTAAATCCGCTTGATTGAATTCGCCTAATCCCCATGATCTTGCCTTTGAAAATATGCTCAGGGGAATTGGTTTGGATGACTGTCATGATTTTGCTATGTCTAGCGGCAGCTTTTATCTTCACCTAAATCAGATCGACAACTGTTTTTTTCTACCTGCACTTGGATGAATTTGCTTTGTAGTTAAAGCATCCAAATTCACTATATAGGCAGAGTCAACTCTCTTAAACTTTGTTGTCGAGTAGGGTGGCATCCAGGTCTTCTCCGGGAAGTGCAATGATCTTTTGGACTTCATTATCCCATTCAATTTTACGCCCAAGCTTATACGACAAACCGCCCATATGTGCCGTAATGGCCTCCTCGAAACCTTCTTGAATTCCGCAACTTGGTTTCCCACCGTTTCGGATACAGCTTATCCATTCGCGCAGATGTAGAAATGTTGAGTCTACTCGTTTGCCATCACGATATGTCCACAGAAGACCTTTGTTGGCAAAATACTTTGCAGTGGCTGAGGTAACGGCATCGACACCATTTACACTTGGGTCATATTGAAAGATGGGTACATAAGGATCGATCTGTTTCTCTTCGATCATTTTTTTGTACCGTGTAGAACCACTGTCAGCAAAGATGGTTACCGCATTGCCCAACTCCATAGATCCATCATGTCCCATTAGAACCGTGCCGCGATCCAATTGATTACCCAGTGTAGCACTGTACACAAAGGTCATGCCCTGCTCTTTCCCAGTCTCCTGAGAAGTTCCAGTCTTGAAATCAGGAAACTCCATATTGATTTGCATAACGTCCGGTACGTTTCTGCCGTCACGGTGTGTATATATCCCCCCTGAAGCCGTCACAAATTTTGGGATGCCCATTTTCAATATGCAATTGATACGATCGTAGTCATGAGTCATCAAATCACCCGATAAACCAGATCCATAAGCCCACCATTTTCTCCATCTGAAAAAGTGTTCGGCATTAAAAGGTATTTTTGGCGCGGAGCCTAAAAAAAGCTCCCAATCAATTGTCTTCGTGTTTGCATCTGGGTGAATAGCATATTGCCACGCACCATTGTCATCATTTCGGTTGGTGGCGGTCATGACTAATGAGATATGCCCTAATACATTTTTTGCAATGGCATCCTGGGCGGTCAAAAAGCTTTGCGTTTGCCGGTGTTGATGTCCTAATGCAAACACTACCTTTGGATTTTCTATAACTGCATTTCGTAGCGTGTAGGTTTCCTCAATACTGTGCGTCATCGGTTTTTCGACATACACGTGAATACCCGCGTTGATGGCTTCGATGGAAAGTGGTGCATGCCAGTGGTCGGGGGTCGCAATGACAACCGCATCAACTTCTCCGCTTTTGATCATCTCGGTAGCGGTTCGATACCGCTTACAAGTATTTCCATTACCGTTAAACGACTGTAACGCCTTGTTTGCGTGAACATCAAACACATCGCATACTCCAGTCAATCTGATGTTCAAATTCTCCTGATCTTTAAACTCTTTGAGACGAGTGTCTGCAGGATTTTCTTTTTCTGCGCGGCTCATTTCCTCTAGCCATTCGGTAGTGGCGTATCCAAGCGATCTCACCAAATGTTCACCTCTTCCTCCAAATCCAATTATCCCAATTCGCAATGGCGAACCCTCCATGGTTGCAGTAGGTGGGGGAGCAGAAGCCTTGATATTTAATGTTTGTAGGAGAATATTTCGCTCTCTCTTTGCTTTGGTACTAAAAGAAGCACCTGCACTCCATACCACGCCAAACAAAGAAAGGCCTCCCAATGACTTTAGCCAGTCTCTGCGCGTCAATGTTTGAAAGATATTTTGTTTTGTTGACATACTTAGTTTTTTTAAAATGACAGTCGGGTATACTATTTCTTTGTCTTGAACATTCGTTCGATACCAAATCGTTTTTCTGTGGGAAATAGGGCGAGTACCAACAGGGCAGCTGCTTCAATTAAATTTTTGTTGACCAGCCAATAACTGCCCTCGCTTGGACCCTGCGGAAGCCAAGGGAATGCAGGGTGAGCCAAATAATACAATAGTAGTAAACCAATGCCGGCAAGACAGGCCCATTTTGTACGGAATCCAATTAATAGGCTTGCACCAACAACCAGTAAAATAAAAATATTGAGTACATCAACGGCCGGCAAGATAGATTCACTGGCAAGCCACTGAAAAAAGGGTTGAAAAAAACTGGCGCTTAGCAGGTATCCTTTGGCTGTCCAGGTAGTGCTGTACACTTTTATAACTCCTTCGTACAGGAAGTGCCAACCGATTAATAATCTTAATAGAACCAGACTATTGACTTGGCCGATACTCAATTTTGAAATAGCATTCATTTTGGCTGGAGTTTAATGACTGGTAAAATTGCCGATTGTTGTGTATTTCGGGGATGATGTTTGTCACGGTTCGATATGATTGTATGTTTCTGATTGAAATCGAGTCATCATGTACTGATAAAAATCATTTTGTGACGAGCTAGATGTCATAAATCAATCAGCCATTAAATCAGACATTCGTCAAAGAAAAACAAGTTAAAGAAAAACAAACTACTATATGGAAGCCAAGAAGAGTTTGCGGGCAGATATCAATCGGTGGCATGGCACCTTGTTCAGTTTTAGCCTGCTTATTACCATGTTGTTAATGGTTCTGGCATTCGAATGGAAAACTTCGGATCGTGACGAGAAGATTGAAGTGGTACGCACAACAAATGTGTTTGAGCCGCTGGCAGAAGTACCACCAACAGAGATCAAATCACCACCAGCTCCTGTTGTTCAGCAACCAACATTTGTAGTTGTTCCTGATGAGGAGGAGATCAAACAAGAAATAAAATTTGACCTGGATGTGGAAGTCACTACGGAGACAAAGGTTCAAGAATATATACCAGTGGAACTCCCCAAAGTAATTGAAGAGGAGACAGATAAGATTTTCTTGGTTGTGGAGCAAACGGCAGTACCAAAAAATGGAATGGCCGGATTTTATAAATATGTTTCCGAAAATCTCCGGTATCCTGCGCCTGCTCGCAGGATGGGTGTAGAGGGAAAAATTTACGTTCAGTTTGTGGTGGACAAGGATGGAAACATTACCGATGTTACTACAGTGAATAGTTTGGGTGCTGGTTTGGAAGAAGAGGCGATTCGGATTTTAAAAAGTGCACCACCATGGACGCCTGGTCGTCAACGTGGTAAACCAGTTAAACAGAGAATGGTGATTCCAATTTTTTTCAAGCTGGCGCAATGAGAAAATAGGATGTGCAAAAACCCCGAATGAACTTAATCGAACAAAGTCAAATTACCGAACTGATCGGCAGCGGGAACGGGCAATAACAATGAAGGCCGATCAAACTGAATCGAATTCAGTTGTGGTGATACTGTAAAGCCATCAAAGTCTATTCCATTTGCACGCTTCAAAAGGGCAAGAAGTTCTGACTCCCCTGTGTCATTTTTCAGCCAAATTGCTTCGTCTTCCTTGGAAAGAACTAGTGGTTGCCTGTCAGAAACGGTAGCTGATAGCCCTTTAGCCAAAGTAGTGATAATCGTAAAGGTGTGGAATGCATCACCATCTTCTTCGTATTCTTCCCATATTCCGGCCATCGAAAATAGTTCTTTTGAAGGAAGGACAAATCGCCATGGGATCATTATCTTCTTTCCTACTTTTTTCCAGGCATAAAAGCCATCCGCGGGAATAACGCATCGGTATTTTTTCAGACTCTTTGCCAACACTGGTTTTTCAATGATTTGTTCGGCACGCACATTGATCAGTCGCTCGGCTATTGACTTGTTCTTTGCCCATTGGGGAGCAACGCCCCAATAGAAATAGGAGAAACCCTGTGGGCTTTCGTTAGTTAGCACAGGAAAAAGTTGCGAAGGCGCACCATTGTATCTTGGAAGGAAAGTTGGCTCTTCAGTCTTATAGCGCGAAGCTAATCGGCCGGCAGAAACCCCTACAGAAAATCGTTCGATCATGTTGTGATAATAAAATCCAAGGCCCGCAATTCTGACCAGTATAGTCCGTTTCCTCCAAAATGAGCAAAACCTACGTGACCACCGTGAAGCGGGTTCTCAGTTCTTACAAAGGTATGCTCTTTCAGATCAGGAAAACATTCATGACTGAGGAACGGGTCATTTTTTGCGTTGACGATCAATGTTTTTGTTTGAATAGCTTCCACGAAATGAATGGAGCTACTTCGTGTATAGTAGTCAATCGCATTGGCAAATCCGTGAATGGGGGCTGTGAAGTGATCATCAAATTCCATCAGTGTTTTGACACTGTTAAGACGATCGACTCGGATAGTCGGCTGTTGGCTTGACTTCTGAAGTACTTTCGTTTTTAGACTTTTAAGGAATCGCTGATGATAAATCCAGTTGTAGGGCTTCATAATTTCTAAGCAACTCGTGTGCAAATCCAGGGGCACCGAAAAGACAACAGCTGTAGTTATCTTTTTGTAGGTCGCCCCGCTTTCGCCTAAAAATTTCAATGTCAGATTGCCACCAAGGCTAAAGCCGATCAGCGAGATGGATTGGTAGATAGGGTAGACATATTCGATAACCGTCTTTAGATCTTCGGTAGCTCCACTGTGATAAAAGCGAGGCTGCCGATTCATCTCACCGCTACAACCTCTGTAGTTCCAAGCCAATACATCAAAGCTTTTCTCAAAAAATGCTTTCGCCATCCCCTTGATATAGGATCTTTCTGTGTTGCCTTCTAAGCCATGTGATATTATCGCTAGATGTGATGCGCCTTGCCGTAGAAAGTCTAAATCCAAGAAGTCTTTATCCAGTGTTTCGATTCGCTCCCGTTGATAGGATTGCAATTCGACTTTACGAAAAAGCGAAGGGTAAATTGTTTCAAGATGACGATTTGAGAGGAATAGGGGACGTACATAATTTTCCATGGATGTTAAGCTGCCTCTCCGTTGTTGATCATTTATGACCAGCCTTGTTTTGCTTTCAGTGTGGTCACATGTGCCAAATGGTGATCTCCATGCCAGGCATACATGCCGAGGAGCTGCCCTAGTCTTATTTCCTTTTTTGTGTCTGGGTGAACAAAGGATCTACTCAAGTCTTTCTGGGGAATTCGTTTTGCCAACTCCACAGACTTTACATGCAATGCGTGAATTAGGTTTAAGGAAATAGCAATGGGTAATTTTGTTTCTGGTGTTTCGGCCCAGCCTTTTTCATCGTATGCCTTAATCACCGGACTATCTTCCGTAAGCGTCCACTTGATTCTAATAAAGGCATTCATATGACTGTCGGCTACATGGTGAATCACTTGCCGAATGGTCCATCCACCTTCCCGATAGGGTGTATCTAATTGGTTGTCATTTAGGCTAGCCACCGCGTCCATTAGTTTTCCAGGTAACGCTTCTATTCTTGAAATAAAGGCAGTGATTTCGTCTGAGCTATAGGCAGCGGCTGGTTTAAATTTTCCAATAGGGTACCGGTCAGGATCAGGAAGTAATTCGGTCATGTTAAAAGTGCCAAATCGTGTTCGTCAGTTCATCTTTTCGACCGCGTCATTGATTTCGCTTTCCGAAAAAGGCTTATGAAGTACAACCGGTTTTTTCTTCCTAGCATTTCGTTTCTTTTTAACCCTGATATTGGTGAGTTCAATAAGAAGTGAAAAGGCTACCGCGAAGTAGATGTACTCTTTTGGAACAACAAACTCCAACGCCTCCAAGAATAACATGAAGCCGATCAAAATAAGGAAGCCCAACGCCAATACCTCCATAGAGGGATGCTGCTGGATGAATTTACTAATTGCCCCAGAGAAGAACATCATTACGCCAATGGAGATCATCACCGCAAAAATCATGATGATCACCTGATCTACGATTCCAATTGCAGTTAGAATCGAATCAAATGAGAAAATAATATCAAGCAAAATAATCTGAAAGATAGTTGCGGTAAGGGTAGGCACTTTTGGCTTACCGCTCGCTCCATCTTCGTCTTCGTCCCCCTCCATCTCGTGGTTTATCTCATTTGTACTTTTCGCAATAAGAAATAAACCACCAAAGCCGAGGATTAAATCGCGACCGCTAAACGTATGATCCCCATGGAATCCCAGGAATTTGATGAGCCAATCTGGCAGGAAATCATTCACTGCAAACAAAGGCTCTTTAAAACTAATGATCCAGGTTATACAAAGCAGGAATACAATGCGTACAAACATAGCCATAAACAGACCTATATTTCTGGCTCTGCTTCGTTGTTCTTCAGGCAGTTTGTTGGACACAATCGAGATGAAAATGATATTGTCAATACCCAGGACAATTTCTAAAAAACAAAGCGTAATGAGAGCTAGCCAGGCATCGGCTTTTAAGAATATTTCCATCTAGAACACAATTTGAAATTTGTGTCTAAATTAAACAAAGAGTTCAACTTAAAAAATGCACCCCCAAACAAAAGAAAATCAGTCTTTTAATCCCATTTTTGGCCAAACAATTTTTGATTTACAGTTTCAATGACTCTTACCTTTTCATCAAAAACACGTGAATCGTCCGTTAGGCAGATGACTTCTGAGTCGTTTGATTTGGTGGTGATTGGGGGTGGCATTACCGGAGCGGGTATCGCACTTGATGCAGCGTCTCGCGGTCTTACCGTGGCCTTGATTGAAAAGAATGACTTTGCGTTTGGGACCAGTAGTCGCTCCACAAAATTGATACATGGAGGTTTGCGTTACCTCAAGCAGTTGGAATTTGGATTGGTGAAAGAGGTGGGCAGTGAGCGCGCAATTGTTCATCGACTTGCACCACATCTGGTGATACCTGAGAAGATGTTGCTACCACTATATGAAAAACGAGGGATGGGTTACTGGCTCGCCTCGTTGGGGCTCAAGATCTATGATTGGTTGGCGGGTGTCAAGCAGCAAGATCGAAGGTTGATGCTCACCCGCGGTCAAACACTTCGCGCAGAGCCATTGCTAAAGCCGGAAGATGTAAAAGGGGGTGCAATCTATGCCGAGTATAGAACCGATGATGCTCGGTTAACAATTGAGATAATTAAGACAGCCAACGGCAAAGGGGCGATGATCGCCAATTATTGTCAGGTAACGGACTTTACTTATACCGATAACCAGGTGTCGGGAGTTCGGGTTACTGACCTGCTCACTGGGCATACTTTTACCGTAAAAGCTACAACGGTCGTAAACGCGGCCGGTCCATGGGTCGATGAATTGCGCGAGCTCAATCATTCGCAGAAGAACAAGCGGCTACATCTTACAAAAGGTGTTCATGTGGTTGTTCCCCACAACAAGTTTCCTATCAAGCAGGCGATCTATTTTGACGTAGATGACGGAAGAATGATTTTTGCCATTCCACGCGGAAGAACGACCTACATTGGCACCACGGACACGAACTATAACGGGAGTAAAGATGACGTGCTAACAACGTTAGGTGATGTGACTTATATTATCAACGCAACCAATCGCACCTTTCCAAAGGTTACATTGACTATCGATGACATTGAATCCAGTTGGGCTGGATTGCGACCGTTGATACACGAAGATGGTAAGTCGGCTTCTGAACTTTCCCGCAAAGACGAAATATTTGTATCTGAAACCAGTTTGATTTCGATTGCGGGAGGCAAGCTAACAGGCTATCGAAAGATGGCGGAACGAATTGTCGATCGGGTGGTGTCCACCAGTTTCCCTCAAATCAAAATCAAATGCTTTACGGAGTCAATACCTTTTTCGGGTGCTCAGTTTAGAAACTATGACGAGGTAAAGAATTATAAGGGAAACTTACTGATTCAGCTTAGAGTTTTAAATCTTGCCGGTCATGTTAATTATCTGGTTGCTAACTATGGTAAGCAATGCGACACGATCTTGGACCGTCTTAGGGCCAATTTGGAGAAGGACACCGATATTGCTTTGGTGAAAGCTGAATTATGGCATTGCCTCGAGTATGAGATGGTTTTGACCCCCGAAGACTTTCTGGTGAGGCGAACCGGTATGCTGTATTTCGACTTGCCCCGACTGCAGAAAATCAAAGAAGTAGTACTACTTGAGTTCAGCACGTTTTTTAGCTGGTCATCGAGCGAACTCGATGTGGCTAGGAAACGATTAGAAAAAGTAATTTTACAGGCAACTCATTTTTTACCAAGTAACAATCCATGAAGATCTTTTTGTTTTTAGTCGGCATCGTTCTATTAATAGGGGTAGAGGTAGCACGTGTGTATTATATCATGCCCTTTCCGGGAAGTCAAGTGGATGAGGTGGTTGAGCTTGCTTACTTCATCCAGAGTTATATCTGGTGGTTTCGAATCGTAGGTGTTTTAATGATAGGTTATCCCACATTCTTCTATTTGGTTGGGAACAATGCCTACATCAAATGGACGGTCGCGTCCATGCTGGCATTTTGGATTATTGTCTGCTATGCATTCAATTTTCAGTTTCTGGCAGACAAAATGTTCCTTCAAGCTGAGTCTGTTTTGTTACAGAAGGCAAATAGTAGTAAAATAAATGATAATCAGCTTGTTATAGGTATTAGTATCAATGGTCAGTCGAGGGCGTATCCGATCGAGATTATTGGTTATCATCACCAGGTAAGAGATATGGTGGGCGGCCAAGAGGTAATGGTTACGTACTGTACGGTATGCAGATCTGGCCGTGTGTTTAGCCCATTGGTCAACGGCAAGTCAGAAACATTTAGGCTTGTCGGCATGGATCATTTCAACGCCATGTTTGAGGATGCTTCTACGAAAAGTTGGTGGCGGCAGGTAAACGGAACGGCCATCATAGGTCCATTGAAAGGAGCACAGCTGACCGAAATTACTTCACAGCAAATGACACTTCGAGCGTGGCTTTTGAGGCACCCGGAATCATTGATTCTTCAACCCGACCCAAAATTTAAAGATCAGTATGAGACACTGGCAAAGTATGACGAAGGAAAAATGGAGGGGAGTCTTGAGGGTCGTGATTCGTTATCGTGGAAAGACAAATCATGGGTGGTAGGTGTGCCGATGGGATTGTTTGCGAAGGCTTATGATTGGAATGAGTTAATCGAGCAGAGAGTGATTAATGACCAAATCAGCGGTCGCCCGATAGTACTAGCAGTTGAGGCCGACTCTGCTTCTTTTCACACCTGGGTGTCCGTTGCGGGATTGGATACACTTCAGTTTTCGCTAAATGATAGTTTGAATGTATTGATCGATCAGCAATCGGGCTCGCGATGGAATTGGAAGGGGGAATGTGAAAGTGGAAAACATGCCGGCAGTCAACTTGAAGTGCTGCCCTCGTATCAGGAGTTTTGGCATTCCTGGAAAACGTTCCATCCAAATACGGAGCAATTTATCTCATCGAAAACAAAAGAAAATGAGTGACCGGGTTTGGTGGAAGGAAGCGATTGTCTATCAAATCTATCCCAGAAGCTTTAAAGACAGCAATGGGGATGGAGTCGGTGATCTTCGGGGAATTATCACAAAGTTAGATTATATCAAATCACTGGGTGTTGATGCTGTGTGGCTGAATCCAATCTATAAATCACCGAATGATGACGGGGGATATGACATCAGCGACTACTATTCCATTCAACCCGAATTCGGATCGATGCAAGACTTCGATGAACTGTTGGCCGGGCTTCACCAACGCGGCCTGAAGTTGATAATGGACCTGGTTCTCAATCACTCTTCAGACGAGCACCCCTGGTTTGAAGCGGCTAGAAAATCCAAGTCTAACCCTTATCGAGATTACTACTTTTGGAGAGAGGGTAAAGACGGGCAACCACCGAATAACTGGCCTTCTTTCTTTGGTGGCAATGCATGGCAATTGGATGATCAAACAGGCGAGTATTACCTACATCTTTTCTCCGTCAAGCAACCCGATCTGAATTGGGAGAACGTTGCCTTACGAAAAGAGATTCATGAGCTAATGCGCTACTGGTTGAAAAGAGGAGTGGATGGCCTTCGGCTTGATGTGATCTCTGCAATTTCTAAGCGAACAGATTTTCCACCTACTGATACAGCTGATTTTAATGAAACCATTCGCAGGTACTATTCAAATGGTCCGCGGCTGCAAGAGTTTATTGGAGAAGTCAGAACCAAAGTCATCAATGAATACAAAGATGTAATGACCGTGGGTGAAGGGCCGGGAATTACCCCACAAAACGCGCTTGATTACTTAGATCCGGGGAAGGGTTTAAATATGATTTTTCATTTTGGTCATATGTTTATGGACCAAGGACCCGGTGGCCGATTTGACCCTATTCCCTGGTCGATGACCGATTTTAAGAAAGTATTCAAGACGTGGGACGATACGTTCGCCAAAACCGGGTGGGGAAGTATATTTCTTGGCAACCATGATTTTGCTCGAATGGTCTCGAGATGGGGAGATGATAGCAACTATTGGAGAGAATCATCCACGTTACTGATAACGCTGTTATTATCAATGAGAGGCACGCCTTTTATTTTTCAGGGCGATGAAATTGGAATGACCAATACCAAGCTAAAAGCGGTCGCAGATTCCAAAGACATAGAAACTCAAAATGGATGGCGTGAAGCCCAAAAGCGAGGAATGTCAGAAGATCAATTTCTTTCGCTAGCCAACTATTCCGGACGAGACAACGCGCGCACTCCAATGCAGTGGGACGATAGTGTTTTTGGTGGGTTCACCAATGGCCACCCATGGATGGATCTAAATCCGAACAAATCTCGGATCAATGTCGCGACTCAAACAAATGACTCCCATTCCATCCTAAGCTATTTTAGGTCAATGACCTCGTTGCGAAAGGCACATCCTGTTTTAACCTATGGCACTTACGAACCGATTGAAACAAAAGACGATCGGGTATTTGCCTACTACCGCCAAGAGGGCAAAGAAAAATATCAGATAGTTCTTCATTTTTCTAATGAGAATAGTACCTTTCCAATCCCGCTAAATGGACAAAGACTCATTGGCAACTATGCCAATGAAAGTTCAAGTCTGCGTCCGTGGGAAGCAACGATCTACAAATTATGAGCGACCGAAAAAACATTCTATGGGGCATCGACCTTGGAGGCACAAAAGCAGAGGGAGTAGTACTTGGGCCTGGCGGATTTGGTGAAATACTTTTTCGTGACCGAGTACCTACTGGTGCGGAATATGGATATCGGCATATTCTCGCTCAAATAGAAAAGTTAGTAGGCATGATGGAAACCAAGATGGGCTATCGGCTGGCCAAGTTGGGCATTGGTACCCCTGGCACATTGGATCCAAAGTTAGGTACGATGAAGGGTTGTAATTCTGAATGTATGAATTTCCAACCAATGAAAAGTGACCTGGAAAAATTACTAGGCGTGGAGATTTTTATTGCCAACGATGCAAATTGTTTTGCCTTGGCGGAAGCGCGAATGGGCGTAGTGAAAGAGAAATACCCGGATGCGAAAGTGGTATTTGGAGTAATCATGGGCACAGGTGTGGGTGGAGGCTTGGTGGTAGATGGAAGAGTGATCAATGGATTACATGGAATTGGAGGCGAATGGGGTCACAATTATTTAGATGAGTCGGGTGGCCCGTGTTACTGCGGCAAGAGCGGTTGCGTGGAAAAAGTATTAGCAGGTCCTTCATTGGAAAGATATTATCACTCGATAACTGGTCAACAGACTAGGCTCAAAGAGATTTATGAATTGTATAAGAAGGGAGACGAAAACGCCACCAAGACAATTCAACGTATGTCGCACTTTTTTGGAAAGGCGATTAGTGTCATTATCAATATTATCGATCCGGATGTAATCGTTATTGGAGGTGGCGTGGGCAACATTGATGAAATTTATACAGATGGCATCGAGTCAACCCGGAAGTATATTTTTAATAATGGCGTGGTAAATACACCCATCGTAAAGCCATTATTGGGCGATAGTGCGGGGGTTTTTGGAGCAGCCTATTTGACAGTTTAAACCACTTGAACTTTGAACTTTCAACTTTGAATTTTAAACCTTGAATTTTGAATTCTAACGCAGCTTGATATGAAAAAAATTGCCATCGTAGGCCCTATCCCTCGCGACCACATTGTTACTCACCAAGGTGATTTAATCCAAAAGTGGGGCTGTGTCACACATCCGGTCATCGCGTTGTCGACCATGGCAGGAGGTAAATTGGAGGTGGTGCCGGTCTCGCATTTGCGCAAAGTAGATATGGATAATGTGCGCGAGGTTTTTAAAGGGTATAAAGGGATCAATACAAAATTCATTTCATCCAAGAATGATCAGGGAGATATAATTAGTCTTCGTTTTGTGGATGTCAACAATCGACTGGAGCGACAAACGGGATTCATGGATCCCATTATGCCAGCCGACTTCAAAGATCTTTTGGATTGCAAAGTATTTGTGTTCATACCCATAAGCGACTATGAAATTTCATTAGACACGCTGAAGTACTTAAAGAAAAGGAGTAAAGGCATAATTATTTTTGACGCCCACGGTCCGACTACTGCCTGTCTCGCAAATGGCGAACGCCAGCGTAAGTTCTGGATCGATCGCGATCAGTGGCTTCCCTATATCGATGTGTTGAAAATGAACCTGGAAGAAGCACAGGCATCGTGGTTTAAGAAGGAATATGAAAGCCAGGATTTTTCAATTTCTGAAGAACCCGATCGGGAAGAACTAAGAAAGTTTGCCTTACACTGCTTATCTCAGGGAGTCAAGTGTGTATGTATCACAGTAGACTCCAGAGGTTGTTTGGTCTATCGAAAGGAGCGGGGAAAATTCAAAGAAGATTTAGTCCCTGCGATCAAAGTCGAACAGGTGATAGACACAACAGGTTGTGGCGATTCTTTTGCAGGCGGTGTCGGCTTTGGGCTACTCCACAAGCCGACTGATTACCTCAATGCTGTGAGTTATGGAAATGCATTAGGAGCTCTTAGGACGCAGGGGAAAACGTTTGCGGTATTTAAATCTCAGGCAGAGACGGAACAAATAATCAAGCAGGGCTATATTCGCGCATGAAATGGAATAAAGGATTTTGAATACGGAATTTGAAAGTCAAAATTTAGAATTTGGGTTTCTGTTCAGCTTCTGAATTCTAACTTCAATATTCTGGATTCTTTTAATTTATAGTTTAAAACATGATAAGAGCCGTAATATTTGATCTGGATGGAGTAATTGTAGACACAGCTCATTACCATTTTGTGGCGTGGCAAAGACTGGCAAAAGAGTTAGGCATTTCGTTTACCGAAAAAGAGAATGAGAGATTGAAAGGCGTAAGCCGAATGCGGTCTCTTGAAATTATATTAGAGATAGGTGGCGTGTCGCTGCCCGAAGAGAAGAAAGAAGAGCTGGCGACCAAAAAGAATAGCTGGTTTGTAGAGTACATTGAGGCAATTAAGCCAGACGAAATATTTTCTGGAGTGCGAGAGATGCTGAGTTCATTGCGCCACCAGGGGTTTAAAGTTGCCCTTGCATCAAGTAGTAAAAATGCCGAGACCGTTTTACGACTCCTACAAATTAAGCCGCTCTTCGACACCGTGGTTGACGGAACCATGATCACACATAGTAAACCAGATCCCGAGATATTTTTATTGGCAGCTTCCAAACTGGGTATTGAGCCAAAACAATGCGTAGTTTTCGAAGATGCCGAAGCAGGGGTAGACGCAGCGCTGGCGGCAGGTATGAAATGTGTGGGGGTTGGCTCTGCAGATCAGTTGGGGATGGCAGATGCTATTGTTAAGAGCACAGCTGATTTCCGGATAGAAAATTTGCATTCACTATAATTCAGTTCGACATTGACCTTTGACCATTGACTATACTTACACTACATCTTTATTTTTCGCATGAAGCAATATCTTAAACACCACGAGTGGGAAATTATCGAAGAGAGGTTTGATCCCCATTTTAATCGAATCTCAGAAAGTATCTTTAGCCTTGGCAATGGACGCATGGGCCAACGCGCCAACTTTGAAGAACACTACTCTGGAGACACTCATCAGGGTACATATGTGGCGGGTGTGTACTATCCGGATAAGACGCGTGTGGGTTGGTGGAAAAACGGATATCCTGAATATTTTGCTAAGGTGCTTAACGCGCCAAGTTGGATTGGTATTGATGTTAAGATTGACCAACAACAATTTGATCTTGCCAAGTGTACCGTGACAGATTTTGTGCGGACGCTGGATATGAAACGTGGTACCTTACATCGCTCATTTACAGCTACGTTGGGTGACGGTAAGAAAGTGAAGATCAGTGCTCACCGATTTTGTTCGATGGCCGATGGCGAAGTAGGGGCGATCCGGTATGCAATCACTCCCGTCAATTTTTCCGCTGCTGCTTCCATTCGGTTAAGTATTGATGCAGATGTGGTCAACAAAGATTCAAACTACGATGAAAAATTCTGGGATGAAGTCTACAAAGAATCACAGCTTGGATATGCAGTTATAACAGCCAAGACAAAGAAAACGGACTTTCATGTTTGTACCTCTATTGAATATGAGCTGGAAGAAGCGGGCAAACGTCTGAGAGGGAAAGTATTTACCAACATCAAGTCAAAGTATGTTGACAATATGGTGGAGGTAGATTTAAAAGAGGGCATTGAATTAGTTGTCTATAAGTATGCTGCGGTATTGTCATCCGAAAACCACCCGAAAGATGCCTTAGTAAAGGTTAGTCATAAAAAGCTGGATGAAGTAGCAAAGATTGGATTCGACCAATTGTTAAAGGCACACGAGTCGGTTTGGAAAGAGATTTGGGAAAAATGCGACATTACTATTGAGGGGGATATCGCTGCACAGCAGGGTATCCGATTCAATATTTTCCAACTCATGCAGACGTACACCGGTGCTGACGAGCGATTGAATATAGGCCCCAAAGGTTTTACCGGTGAAAAATATGGCGGAAGTACATATTGGGACACAGAAGCGTACTGCTTGCCATTTTACTTGAGCACGTCAGATCCTCAGGTGGCTAGGAATCTATTGGTGTATAGACATAAACATCTGCAACGGGCAATTGAAAATGCTGCGAAGTTAGGGTTTACTGATGGCGCTGCGTTGTACCCGATGGTGACCATGAATGGCGAAGAGTGTCACAACGAATGGGAAATCACCTTTGAGGAAATTCATCGAAACGGAGCTATTGCATTTGCTATTTATGAGTATATCCGCTACACGGGCGATGAAAAGTATCTGACTGAATTTGGTTTGGAAGTTCTAATTGGTATTTCGCGATTCTGGTCACAGCGAATCACTTTTTCAGAAGCAAAAAAGCAGTATGTGATGCTGGGCGTAACAGGCCCCAATGAATATGAAAATAACGTAAACAACAATTGGTACACCAGCTACATTGCCTGCTGGACTATGGAGTATGCGCAGAAAGCACTGGACTTTGTTCGAAAGGATGATCATGCAAAGTTTAGTGCGTTGATGGCGAACCTGAATTTTAGTGAGTTTCAGGAGACAACCAGATGGGCGGAGATTCGTGGGAATATGTATTTGGGTGAAGATAAGCAGCTGGGTATCTTCCTTCAGCAAGATGGATTTTTAGATAAGGAAATCGTTCCTGTCAGGAATCTTCGTCCCCAAGACAGACCATTGAATCAAAAGTGGTCGTGGGATCGAATTTTGCGGTCGTGCTACATTAAGCAAGCAGATGTATTGCAAGGCCTTTATTTATTTGATGATCGATTTGATAACGAAACGATTAAAAGGAATTTTGATTTCTACGAACCTTTGACCGTTCATGAGTCATCACTTTCTCCGTGCGTGCACGTTATTCTTGCTTCTAAGATAGGCTACAAAGAAAAGGCGTATGAAATGTATCTGCGCACCTCGCGCTTAGACCTCGATGACTACAATAACGACACCGAGGACGGTTGCCACATTACGAGTATGGCAGGTACCTGGATGAGTGTGGTCAAAGGGTTTGGTGGAATGCGGGTGAAGGATGACGTTTTGCATTTCAGCCCCTATATCCCTGATCATTGGGAATCTTATTCTTTCCGGATTGATTTTAGAGGGCGGGTGATCAAGGTGCGGGCATTGAAAGAAAAAACAGAGCTGGTCCTTGAATCCGGTGAGCCCATAGAGATCATGCTGAATGGAAAGATGGTAAAGCTTTAGAGCTGTTATTTTTTTACGATTTAATTGGAATTGCCTTAGTTGTCATTACTATTGCTGACCAATGATCAAGCCTTTCCATGAGCAAACGAGTTGCTATCATCCAGTCAAATTATATTCCGTGGCGAGGCTATTTTGATATTATCAACAGCGTAGACGCATTTGTCTTATTGGATGATGTTCAATTCACAAGAAGGGATTGGCGCAATCGCAATCAGATTAAGACTGCTCAGGGTTTGCAATGGCTAACCATACCTGTTGATGTGAAGGGGCAGTTTGACGTCAAAATCAAAGACGTAACCGTTGCTAATGCGGACTGGGCACCGGATCATTGGAATAAAATCTCTCAGGCCTACAGGAAGGCGTCTCATTTTGCAACTTACCGCGATGCATTCGAAGAAGCTTATCTAAACTGCACCGAGAACTACTTAAGTCAGATCAACTTCCGTTTTTTGCAGTTAATCAACTCAATACTTGAGATCAAAACACCCATTTATTGGTCGCACGATTTTTCCGTATCTACAGACAAATCGCAGCGATTGTTGGATATTTGTTTACAGCTAAAGGCCACTACGTATGTGTCGGGTCCTGCTGCCAAGGACTATTTGCAGACAGATAGATTTGAAGTAGCTGACGTGAATGTCGAATGGATGAGCTATGATGGATATCGGTCTTACGAACAATTGCATGGCGACTTTGTACCCAACGTATCAGCAATCGACCTGATTTTTAACGAAGGACCAGCCGCAAAGCAATATTTCAAACGATTTAGCTCCTGACTATTACCAAAAACTGTTAATTTGTCCCCGAACGCATTCTGGTCAATTTTGAAGCGTTCGCTGGAAAAAAAGACAAATTGTAGTCGGTGAAAATATCCATTGTGTCAACGCTTTATTACTCACAAAGCTACCTCCAGGAGTTTTGCGAACGCTGTATCGGCTCTGTACAGAAACTTACCGATGATTTTGAATTGATACTCGTCAATGATGGTTCACCAGACCAATCGCTTTCGACAGCGGTCGAACTCCAAAAGATATACCCATCAATTGTTGTAGTAGATCTAACCCGAAATTTTGGTCATCACCGTGCCCTCATGACCGGATTGCGTCATGCATCGGGAGAGTTGGTTTTTTTGATCGACTCAGACCTGGAGGAATCGCCCGAGTTACTCGAAACGTTTTTCAAAGAGATGCAGGGTAAGCAAGATGTTGATGTAGTTTTTGGGGTTCAGAACAAACGGAAAGGAAACTGGTTTGAGCGGATCAGCGGAATTGCTTTTTATAAGCTCTTATCCATTTTAAGTGCGATTGAATATCCAGCCAATACTTTTACAGCACGGTTGATGACCAGACGATACGTAGATTCTGTTTTATCGTACCAGGAAAAAGAGCTGGATATCTGGGGCGTTTTCGTTTTGACAGGCTATAACCAAATTGGAGTAACTGCAACCAAAGGATTCAAAGGAAAATCATCCTACTCACTGTATAAAAAAATTCGGATGGCGATCGAGATTATCACCAGTTTGAGTCACCGACCGCTTTATTTTACATTCATATTAGGCATAGTCACTACGTTTGTCTCATTTATAATTATTGGTTCGCTTATTTATAACAAACTTATACACAATATTGATGTAGAGGGTTGGGCAAGTATCCTGGCCAGTGTTTGGCTATTTGGAGGATTGATTTTGTTGGTGTTGGGGGTAATCGGCATTTACCTTTCTAAGATTTTTTTAGAAATAAAAAACAGACCTCTTTCGCTGATCAAAAAGATTTATGACACAAATGATCAAAAATGATGGAGCAGTTAAATACCTACTACCGTGCGAATTTAGCCAGCCATGGTGCCGGGGCAAAAGGCGTTGGTTGGAAAAATGAAGAGGCACAACAAGTACGATTTGATCAATTACAAAAAGTAATTTACACTGAAAGGTTCTCCGTGAATGATGCAGGCTGTGGCGTGGGTGACCTGGTATTCTCACTTAGAAGTGCGCATGAAAATGTGAACTATCGGGGATATGATTTGATGCCCGAGATGATTGAGGGTGCCAAGTCGAAATTCCCGGAAGAGCAGTTTTTTTTAGTGAAGGCGCTGGATGAAATGCAAGTGGCCGACTATTCGATGGCAAGCGGAATTTTGAACTTGAAATTTGACTATTCTGAACGTGAATGGAAAGAGTACATTTTGGAGACCATTTCTATTTTGAACAAAAAGAGCCTACTAGGGTTTTCTTTCAATGCATTAACTAAATATTCTGATGTAGAGTTCATGAAACCAGAGTTGTATTACTCCGACCCATCGTGGCTGTTTGATTATTGCAAGGTGCACTTTGCGAAGAATGTGGCGCTCCTGCATGATTATGGTCAGTATGACTTTACTATTTTGGTGAAGAAAAATTTTTAAAAATGGGCTATCTATATATCGCGATCACTATCGTTTTATCTTCTTACGGCCAACTAATTCTGAAATGGCGATTGAACCAATTGGGTGCGTTGCCAACACCGTTATGGGATAAATTTGTATTTTTATTCTGGTCTCTTTTTGACCCATACATTTTCTCCAGTTTTGTCGCAGCGTTTATCGCCAGCCTAACGTGGATGGCAGCACTTTCCAAATTTCAGTTATCATTTGCTTATCCATTTATGAGTCTTTCTTTTGTTTTGGTGATGATTGCCAGCTATTGGTTGTTGGGCGAGCAAGTTACAATAGCCCGATTTTTGGGCTGCCTTCTTATAGTCGCAGGTGTAGTTTTAATCTCACGCTAGTATGATTGGTTTTAACAAACCCTACCACACCGGCAAAGAGATTGAATACATTCAGCAGGCCATTCAATTGGAGAAACTTTCGGGCAACGGTTTTTTTACACACAAATGTCATGCTTTCTTCAAGAAGCAATATCAGTTTAAGAAGGTCCTTCTTACCCAATCCTGCACGGCAGCGCTTGAAATGGCGGCAATTCTGACTGATGTAAAGCCTGGTGACGAAGTAATTTTACCTTCCTACACCTTTGTTTCGACCGCCAATGCTTTTGCCTTACGTGGCGCTAAATTGGTTTTCGCTGACTCTTCGCGATTTCACCCGAATATTTCAATTGACTCGATTAAGAAACTGATTTCAAAAAAAACGAGGGTCATCGTGGCTGTACACTATGCGGGTATTGCTTGCGACATGGATCCAATCATGGAATTGGCCGTCAAACACAACTTGCTGGTAGTTGAAGATGCAGCACAAGCGATCGATTCATTTTATAAAAATAGACCGCTAGGAAGTATTGGTCATTTGGCCGCCTTTTCATTCCATGAAACGAAAAACATTAGCTCTGGTGAAGGGGGAATGCTTGTTGTTAATGACGAGCGATTTGAAAAAAGGGCAGAGATCATTTGGGAGAAAGGCACCAATCGGTCCGCTTTTTTTCGAGGAGAAGTTGACAAATACAGTTGGGTCGACATCGGCTCATCTTATTTGCCTTCGGAAATTACAGCAGCATTTTTATGGGCGCAGTTGGAAAAGTTAGAATCTATACAGCGAAAAAGAAAGGAGTTATGGGCTTCCTACAGCCACCAGTTAGCGGCACTCGCTGAGAAAGGATTGGCCACATTGCCCGTCATACCCGACTATGCAACGAATAATGCACATATCTTTTATCTGATTGCAAAAGATCATCAGCAGCAGTTGGCATTGTTGAATCATATGAGATTGAATCAGATACAGGCTATTTTTCATTATTTGCCTCTGCATCGAAGTCCATTCTTTACGAAGAATCATAAAGCAAAAACCCTGACTCACGCTGAGCAATTTGGAAAAGCACTCGTTCGGCTTCCCCTCTATTGCGAACTTACCCAGCGGCAAGTGAAGAAGGTAGCTGATGCGGTTAAGGAGTTTTATGGTATTTGAGCCGCCTACGGAAGTTTATTCCACCCAACATCAATATCGATACGTTTCTGTTGAAAAAATTGCTATTTTTCATTCTAAAACAACAACACGTCAGCTATGAATAGAAAATTGAGAATGGGCATGGTAGGTGGAGGAAAGGATGCCTTCATAGGATCGATTCACCGGTTAGCTGCTAACATGGACGGCCTTATTGAAATTGTCTCAGGTGCACTCAGCATTAACCCAGAGGTAGCCAAAGAGAGTGGCAAGTCGCTTTTCTTGGCAGAAGATCGTACCTACTTGACCCACGAAGAGATGATGGAAAAGGAGAGTAGGTTGCCAGCTGACAAACGAATCGATTTTGTGACAATCGTCACACCCAACTTTGCACATTTTGCCCCCGCAATGTTGGCGCTAGAAAAAGGCTTTCATGTCGTCATCGAAAAGCCCATCACATTTACACTGGATGAAGCACGTCAGCTCAAGAAAAAAGTAGAAGAGACGGGTTTGATTTTATGTTTGACACATACCTATTCAGGTTATCCGATGGTAAGGCAGGCACGTGCCATGGTACGCGAGGGTGCGCTGGGTAAAATAAGAAAAATAGTAGTCGAGTATCCGCAAGGTTGGTTGAGTAAGTTGAGCGAAAGGGAAGGAAATGCACAGGCCGCCTGGAGAACAGATCCGAAAAAATCGGGCAAGGCTGGCTCAATGGGTGATATTGGTACACATGCGGCTCATTTGGCAGAGTTTATTTCAGGACTCAAGATCACTCATTTGTGTGCCGACTTAAACATTCTTGTAACCGGTCGTGCGCTGGATGACGATGGCAACGTGTTGTTAAAATTTGACAATGGTGCTGCTGGTGTATTGATTGCTTCACAAGTAGCAGCTGGTGAAGAAAATGCGTTGCGGATCAAGATTTATGGAGAGAACGGTGGCTTAGAGTGGGCGCAAATGGAACCCAATACGCTGATCGCAAAATGGCTCGACAAGCCAACTCAACTTTTACGCGCAGGCACAAATGGGTTTTTAACCCAGGAAGCTATTTTCAACGCACGCACACCGGCTGGACACCCAGAGGGCTATTTGGAAGCCTTTGCTAATCTCTATCGCAATTTCGCATTAACATTGTCGGCACGAATAGATCGTTCTCCTGTTCCCAAAGAAGTAAATTTTCCAACTGTTGAAGATGGCATTCGTGGGATGGCGTTTATTGACAATGTGGTGAAGAGTGGGCAGAGCAAAGAAAAGTGGACACCGTTTGAAATTTGAAAATGTTTCGATTTGAAAATTTAAAAATGGCCAATACTCTCTCGTCTGAGATCTCACATCTCAAATCTTGAATAAATGAAAACAATAAAAGGTCCAGGTATTTTTCTAGCGCAATTCTTATCAGATGAACCTCCGTTTGATAAGCTTAGTACGATTTGTAAATGGGTCGCTTCTCTCGGATATGCGGGCGTACAACTTCCCAGTTGGGATCCACGCTGTATTGATTTAAAAAAGGCGGCTGAGAGCAAAGAGTATGCTGATGAGATTCGTGATACGGTAGAATCAGCAGGATTGAAAATCACAGAGCTGTCCACTCATTTGCAAGGACAATTGGTTGCCGTTAACCCAGCATACGACACTCTCTTTGATGGTTTTGCTCCTAAAGCAGTTCATGGGAAACCGAAAGAACGCACAAAATGGGCCATCGATCAATTGAAATGGGCAGCAAAGGCAAGTAAAAATTTAGGACTAAATGCACACGCGACATTTTCAGGTGCTTTGATGTGGCAAACGGTTTACCCCTGGCCTCAACGCCCAGCCGGGTTGGTTGAAGATGGATTCACAGAATTAGCCAAGCGCTGGCTTCCTATCCTAAATGCGTTCGACAAAGTAGGTGTGGATGTTTGCTATGAAATTCATCCGGGCGAAGATTTGCATGACGGAGTTACGTTCGAGCGATTTTGGGAGGCAACAGGAAAGCATCATCGATGTAACATTCTGTATGATCCCAGCCATTTTGTGTTGCAACAATTGGACTACCTTCAGTATATAGACTTCTATCATTCGTTCATCAAGATGTTTCATGTGAAGGATGCGGAGTTTAATCCCACGGGAAAAAGCGGAGTCTATGGCGGCTATCAGGATTGGGTAAATCGCCCGGGGAGATTCCGATCACTGGGCGATGGACAAGTTGATTTTAAATCGATCTTTAGCAAGTTGGCGCAATATGGGTATGAAGGTTGGGCGGTGCTGGAGTGGGAATGTTGTATCAAACACCCCGAGCAAGGAGCTGTGGAGGGAGCGCCTTTTATAAAAAACCAGATCATCAGGGTAACAGAAAAGGCTTTTGATGATTTTGCCTCTGTCGGTAAAAATCCCAGACTCAATAAATCAATTTTAGGAATTTAAATTAACTACTATGAAGAATAAACAGACTAGCTTGATTTTCACAATTGTTATTTTGTTTCTAGTTTACGCATGTGGCTCCAAAAAGGAAGCTACCAATACGGAAGACTATGGCGCGCCCAAGGAAGAAGCTGCACCTATTACAGCTGCGGATGCGATCACTCAGGGGGAGTCTTTGGTTAAAGCTAGCGATTGCAAGACGTGTCATCACATCATTAATAAAATTATTGGGCCGTCACATACTGACGTGGCCAAAAAATATGAGTTTACAAAAGCCAACGTAGAGTTAATTGCCGGGAAGATTATTGCCGGAGGTTCGGGCGTATGGGGAGAAATACCAATGGCTGCGCATGCAGATATAACACAAGCTGATGCCGAAAAAATGGCGCGCTACGTGTTGTCGCTGGATGGCGAGACGGAGCATTAAAATTTTTGATTTACGATTCTTGATTTACAATTTTCAGACTAAACGATCATTCACGATGAAACATTTTCAAAAAATGAACACAAAATTATTAACGACACTTCTTTTTTGCTTGTTCGTTGGATTTGCCAGCGCACAGAATACCTTGACCGAAAAGGAAATCAAAGCCGGATGGAAACTTTTGTTTGATGGAAAAACTCTTGCAGGGTGGCATAATTTCAAAAGTGATAAAATTGGTGAGGCTTGGTCGGTCACTGATGGTGCCATTCACCTCAATAAAACTCAAAAAGAAGGTTTTCAGGTGAAAGGCGGTGGCGATATTGTCACTCAAGATGAGTTTGAGAATTTTGAGTTGCGGTTGGAGTGGAAAATTGCTCCCTGTGGAAATAGTGGAATTATCTTTAACGTAGTAGAGTCGCCCGAGTACCAGTACGTTTGGCAGACAGGGCCTGAGATGCAAGTGTTGGACAATACCTGCCATCCTGATGGAAAGATTGAAAAGCATCGTGCCGGAAACTTGTACGATTTAATTAAAAGCCCCACCGAGTCAGTGAAACCTGCCAACGAGTGGAATGAAGTAAGAATCGTCTCCAACAAAGGCAAGCTTGTTTTATGGCTTAATGATGTAAAACAAGTGGAGACAGAAATGTTTACGCCAGCATGGGAAGCGTTGATTAAAGGAAGTAAGTTCAAAGATATGCCGGGGTTTGGTAAGGCGAGAAAGGGAAAGATTTCTTTGCAAGATCATGGCGATTTAGTTTGGTATCGAAACATCAAGATCAAAGAATTAAAATAGCGGAATGATCATCGGCATTTTCGATAATGAATTTGTAACCTGTCAACTGGACGATTCATTGCCTGTGCTGATGCACCGTTGGAAACAAGGACCTCCTGCAGAGGAATTTGAGTTTACGCTAAAACGAATCTTGGACGAATATAAAATACGCGTAAAAACCTTCCCAAGCTTGGCTTGGCTTGTGGATGCGGCATTGCTTGGTGAGTTGGATGAAGAGGTTGAAAAGTGGTTAGTCGAAGAATGGGAAAAAATGCTTTTCGAAGATGCCGGAGTTAGAATTCATGCCGTTATTCTTGGCCAAAGTATCTATGCCGATTATCCTATGGAAAAATTTAAACAAGACGCTGAACTGAAATTTGAAAAATTCAATGTGCATTTAGGTGTATTTTCAAACCAGCGGGAGGCGTATGAGTGGATCCACCAACAACAATTACTTAAACAGAATCTATGAACCGGAGAGAATTCGTTCAAACAAGTTCGTTGGCTGCTATTGGAGCCGCCACACTAAGCTCTTTTTCACTGGGCGAAAGGAAGAAAATTGGCCTCCAGCTCTATTCGCTGCGGGACATAATTGTACAAGATCCAAGATCAGTTTTAAAAAATGTGGCAGGTTTTGGCTACAAAGAGTTAGAGGCCTATAGCTACAACGATGGAAAGATTTTTGGCATGAAGTACAAGGAGTTTACGGATTACGTCAAAAGTTTGGGCATGCGAACGACCAGCGGTCATCACTTACTCGGTAAGGCAGAAAATACGAAAATGATGAAAGGCACCGTGATGAACGAGTGGGAGCGAGCCGTAAGCGATGCCAAAGAGTCAGGACAAGATTTTATGGTGGTTGCATTTTTAATGCCCGATGAACGAAATGATTACAAAGGCGTTTGCGAGGCTCTTAATAAAGCGGGTGAATTATGTAACAAGTATGACATTCGGCTAAACTATCACAACCACGAATTTGAGTTTGAACAGTTCGAAGGACAAGTAGCCTACCATTTGATGCTCAACGAGCTTGATCCAAAACTGGTTGGAATGGAAATTGATTTGTATTGGATGCACTTTGCCAATCAAAACCCGCTCGACTATTTCGCGAAGTACCCGGGTCGTTTTGAGCAATGGCATGTGAAGGACATGGATAAAAGCGATCGCAAAATTCAAGTAGATGTAGGCACTGGCCGCATCGATTTCAAATCAATTTTTGCAAAAGCGAAGTTGGCCGGATTGAAACACTTTTATGTTGAGCAGGAAACTTATCCGATCAATTCAATAACGAGTGTAGAACAAGGAATTGCCAATGTAAAAAGAATGCTGGATTGATAGTTTCAATCGATTGAATTAGTTTTTTTTTGATGATTTCTATCCCTATTTTGCAGTTACAATAATAAAGTAATTTATGGCAGCAATATCTACTCAATCTACTTATCCTATTCATCATCAGGAGCTTTTAACCTGGGCGCAGCAAATGGCTGATCTTTGCCAGCCCGATTCCATACAATGGTGCGATGGTTCTAAGAAGGAATACGATACACTTTGCGAGTTGCTGGTTTCGAAAGGAACCTTTATTCGGTTAGATCCAAAAAAGCGCCCCAATAGTTTCGCTTGCTTTTCCGACCCCAGTGATGTGGCGCGTGTAGAAGATAGAACCTATATCTGCAGTCGTACAAAAGAGGACGCTGGTCCCACAAATAATTGGGTTGATCCTCGTGAGATGAAACCGCGGTTGAAAAAATTGTTTGAAGGATGCATGAAAGGGCGCACCATGTATGTTATCCCGTTTAGCATGGGACCGGTGGGTTCTGCGCTATCGCAAATTGGAGTTCAGGTTACGGATTCGGAATATGTGGTTGTGAATATGCACATTATGACTCGTGTGGGTACTAAAGTGATGGACGTATTGGGTAAAGAGGGTGAGTATGTGAAGTGTCTTCATTCCGTAGGTGCTCCGCTCGCAGCGGGCCAAAAAGACGTGAAGTGGCCAACCAATCAAACTGTAAAATATATTGTTCACTATCCTGAAGATCGAGCTATTGTTTCGTATGGTTCGGGATATGGGGGTAATGCATTGCTCGGGAAGAAGTGTTTTGCGTTGCGCATTGCTTCTTCTATGGCACAGGAGCAAGGCTGGCTGGCAGAGCATATGTTACTCATGGGAGTGGAAAATCCGGATGGAGAAAAAACATACATCGCTGCCGCTTTCCCAAGCGCGTGCGGAAAAACAAACTTTGCCATGCTGATTCCACCAACCGAATTTCAAGGTTGGAAGATAACCACGGTGGGTGATGACATTGCGTGGATTAAGCCAGGTGCTGACGGCAAATTGTATGCTATCAATCCTGAGGCGGGCTATTTTGGTGTTGCCCCCGGCACCAATGCCAAGACAAACCCGAATGCTATAGAGTCGATCAGAAAAGATACGATCTTTACGAATGTAGGCGTGACTGACGATGGTGATGTGTGGTGGGAGGGATTGACCAAAGAGCCACCCAAGAACCTTACCGATTGGAAAGGTCAACGTTGGGATCCGTCAGCGGGAAAACCTTGTGCGCATCCAAATGCACGATTTACGGCTCCTGCACACCAAAATCCTTGTCTTGATAAAGATTGGGAGAATCCCAACGGTGTGCCTATCGGTGCATTTATTTTTGGAGGCAGAAGAAGCACAACCATTCCATTGATTTATCAGGCGCACAATTGGAATTCAGGCGTGTATTTGGCGGCCACGATGGGTTCTGAAATGACTGCAGCTGCTTTTGGAGAAGTAGGAAAAGTGCGAAGAGATCCGTTTGCCATGCTACCGTTCTGCGGCTATCACATGGGTGATTATTTTAATCACTGGTTGCAATTTGGCAGAAACATACCCAACCCTCCCCGGGTTTTCGGTGTCAATTGGTTTCGTAAAGACGAAAATGGGAACTTTCAATGGCCCGGATTTGGCGAAAATATGCGCGTGTTGAAGTGGGTGGTAGAGAAAATTCAAGGAAAGTCAAATGCGGTAGAAAGCCCTATTGGCTGGATGCCCCATTACGATGACATCGACTGGACGGGATCTGATTTTACGAGAGAGCAATTTGAGGCCATCATGGCGATTGATCGCGAAGCATGGAAACGCGAGCTATTAGATCACGCGGAATTGTTCGAGCGCATGTACGATAAGTTGCCGAAGGAATTTATTTTCATGCGGGAACTATTGCTCTCTAGCTTATGGAGATCTCCTGAAAAATGGAGATTAGAAACTGGCGAGGTCTAATTTTTCTAAATCTGCGAGTAGAATTGTTAGGCCACGAATAGCACGAAATTCCACGAATCACTCCAATGAATCATTCGTGTTGATAAGTGTATTCGTGGCAAACTTTAACCCCCGCGGCTTAACTTATCTGAACCCGAGGGCAGGAATTATCACGCCACAAATAACACGAAAGCTCACGAATCATTGTAACGAATTCACTAGTGTTGATTAGTGTATTCGTGGCAAACTTTATACCCGTGCGGTTTAACTTAACTGAACCAGCGAGTAGAATTGTTGAACCACGGTTAGCACGAAATCTCACGGATCATTCCAACGAATTCATTAGTGTTTATTAGTGTATTCGTGGCAAACTTTAATCTGCGAGTAACGTCATTGGCTCAGCTTCTCGCTTTTCAAAATGCCGGCTTGAAACAACTTGGTTTTGATGAGTTTTCCATTCTCATCAAACTCTTTCCATTCTTTGTGTTTTTTGTTGGCCATGTATTCGCCTTGCTCTTTTATTTTCCCGTTGGCAAAGTAGCTGGTGTATATACCGTGCTGTCTACTACCACGGTATCCACATTCAGAAAGTAGTTCTCCGGTTGTATAGTAGTTTTTCACTGTACCGGTTATCAGATTGAATTGCCAGGTTTCCTCCACTGACTTTTCACCATTCTCGTGATAGTGCGTACGCAGACCATGCAATTGGCCTTTCTCATAATTTTCCTTTACGAGCAATTTTTTTCCATCCTTGGCGAAATACAACCAGGTGCCATGCGGTTTGCCGTCTCTAAACTCTTTCGAAAAGATCTTATTCCCTTCGTCTGTGTACTCCTCTTGTTTACTGTCTCGTCCATTGAAGGTAAATTGTTCTTTTACTTTTATACTTCCGTTTTCGAAATAGTCGTAGTTAGAGCCAGATTTTCCACCTTCCTTGAATTGGTACTCGTGTCGTTTCTTTCCGCTTGGGTAGTAGCCAATATTTTCTCCATGTAGTTTGGCATTCTTGAAGTGCCCTTCCAATTTCAGGTGACCATCGACATCATAACTTTTGAAGTCGCCCACTTTTTCCCCTTCCGCAATCGAATAAATTAACTCGAGCTGGGTGTTGGGATAAAATGATTTGAAGTAACCGGCAATGAATCCGTCTTTGTAGTTCGCTTCGGTTTCGATAGAACCACTTTCATAAAACGTTTTAGTGACTCCGTTTGGCTTTTGATTTTTATAGGTAATTTCTTTCCGGATTTTCCCTGTCGAGTAGTATTCTTTTACAAGCCCATCAGGTTTCCCTTGGACAAATGAGCCTTCTTGCTTTAGGATTCCGGATGGAAAGTAGGACTTAATGCTGTCAACCAGCTTATTGTTTTGGTAGTAGGCGGTTTGAATCGGCTTACCAGTTTCACTGAAAACTTCTACCGGCCCATGTCGAAGCCCGTCTTCATAGCTGATCTTACGAATCAGGTTTCCATTTTGATGGTATTCATAAAAAGTGCCGGAGCGAACGCCATTTACGAAGGAACCCTCGATGTAGATTTTTCCATTTGGAAAAAATTTCTTGTACTTACCTTCTATGGATTGGTTGTCGGAAGAAACGAAATATTGTTCCTGCACTTGTTTTTTTGCAGGATCATAATAAGTCTTTACTTCTTTTTGCGAGTAGAGGGGGCTACCAAGAAGCAATAAAAAACAAATTAGGATACGATTTATCATGTTGATACGACCTAACGAAATGTAAATAGATATATTGTAAAACAACTGGAAGCGATTCTAAAATCATTTAACTGTCAGCCTGAGCCTGTTGAAGGCTAACTCCTCTAATCAGGTTTCGTCCCGATAGCTATAGGGACGAAACCTGAAAAAGCTATTACTTTTTTAGATGGTTTCCGGTATTTTCTCTTTTATAATTTCTCAATAACGATGGCAGAAGCCCCGCCACCTCCATTGCAAATGCCAGCAACACCTATGGTAGAATTATTTTGTTTCAGTACGTTAGCAAGCGTGATTGTAATACGTGCACCAGAGGCACCCAGAGGATGACCCAACGACACCGCTCCACCATTCACGTTTACTTTTTCGTCATCAATTTTTAAAAGTTGATTGTTGGCAAGGGCAACAGCAGAAAAGGCTTCGTTGATTTCATAATAGCCCACATCTCCTTTTTCAACGCCTGCCATTTTCATAGCTTTTGGAATCGCCAATGAAGGAGTTGTTGTAAACCACATTGGATCTTGTGCAGCATCGGCAAAGCCTCTGATTTTCGCGATAGGAGTGATGCCTAATTCTTTAGCTTTTTCTTTGCTCATCAAAATGACTGCTGCAGCACCATCGTTAATAGTAGAGGCATTAGCAGCGGTGACGGTTCCTTCTTTGGTGAACACTGGTTTTAATCCTGGTATCTTATCAAAGTTCACATTTTTGTATTCTTCGTCTTCTGAGAATAATGTCACATCACCTTTCTTGCCCGTGATCTCAACGGGAATAATTTCGTCTTTAAATTTTCCAGCAGCCCATGCGGCAGCAGATCGTTTATAAGAGTTAATAGCATACGCATCTTGCTCCTGACGAGTGATCTTCATCTCTTTGGCCGTATTATCGGCACAAACACCCATGGCGCAGCGATTGTACACATCGGTAAGCCCGTCATAGGTCAGCCCATCTAATACCTCTCCATTTCCATACTTAAATCCATACCGGGCCTTCATCAGGTAATATGGAATATTGGACATGCTTTCCATACCCCCGGTGACCACCACATCATTTTGCCCCAACATGATTGACTGAGCTCCCAGCATAATGGCTTTCATCCCAGATGCACAAACTTTATTTACCAGTGTGCATGGAACATCATAGCCAAGACCTGCCGCTACTGCCACTTGTGTAGCGGGTGCTTGCTGAAGCCCCGAAGATATCACGTTGCCAAAAAAAACTTCTTGCACCTGTTTCGGATCAAGATTTATTTTTTGCATCGCTCCCTTGACTGCAATGGCTCCTAACTGAACAGCTGTTAATGATAACAGACTGCCTCCGAAACTTCCAATAGGTGTGCGAACGGCAGCTACGATGTATACTTCTTTCATTTTCTTGTTTCGTTAATTGAGGATTCTTTTCAATGTGCAAATATCCTAATTTTAAGCGAGTACCTCTTTGTTTTTTAAGTTGGTTAAATACTCGGGATCTAACAATGTTTTAGAGCAAGCCGCTGCATGCGGAAGTTCATAATGGAAGAAAAACTTCATAGTGTGTATTTTGCCTTCATAGAACTCGGCAGTTTGGTTTGCAAAATTTCCTGTTTGGATGGCAATATGCGCGACAGTAGCTTGCTTGAGCCATTGCCAGCCAAGTACCACGTAGCTTAGTTGTTCCATAAATACAGTGGCATCCGCCAGATAGCGGTTGATGTCTCCCTGCTGCGCAAATTGGCTAAGATGTTTTAGTACCTCGCTTACTCGATTCAATTCAATCGTCAATTCAGTAGCATAGGGCTTCAGAACGTCATAGGTGGACGCCTGCGCTATTGCGCGATGGATGGAGTCCATGAGTATGCGTAGCGCTTTGCCTTTCTCCATCACCACCTTTCGTCCCAACAAATCGATGGATTGTATACCTGTAGTTCCTTCGTAAAGTGTGGTGATCTTAATATCACGGTAATGTTGTTGCACCGGAAAGTCCATCGTGAAGCCATAGCCGCCCAGCGTTTGAATGGCTAATGCAACTGCTCGGCTTCCCTGTTCAGAAGAATAGGTTTTTACTATAGGAGTAAGCAATTCCAATAACAAAAAGCTATTTTGTTTTTCTTCTCCTTCCCCTGCATGTGCAATATCGGAAAGTCGATTGCATTCCATTACCAATGACAGAGCCCCTTCGATAATCGCTTTTTGGGTAAGCAGCATTCGCTGTACATCCGGATGATTAACGATAAGGGTAGGGGGTTTTAAAGGATCTTTTTCATTGGCTAATCTTCCTTGTGGCCTTTCATTGGCATATTGCAACGAAGCCTGGTAAGCCGCCATAGCTGTTGATGCAGCACACAGTCCTACACTGATTCGTGCTTCATTCATCATTTGAAACATAAAGCCCAAGCCTTTGTGGGGTTCACCAACTAACCAACCTTTGCAAGCATCCTTGTCTCCAAACACCAAATGTGTTGTACAATAGCCACGCTGTCCCATCTTTTGAAAATCGCCTGCGCAGAACACGTCATTGGGAGTGAGTGATCCATTTTCCTCTGGCCAATATTTTGGAATAATAAATAGTGAAATTCCTTTTACTCCGGGTGGAGCACCTTCTATCCGTGCCAGTGTTAAGTGAACAAAATTATCACAGGCTTCGTGCTGACCTCCGGAGATAAATATCTTTTGTCCTTTAATTTTGTAGAAGCCATCATTCATTGGCTTTGCGCTGGTTGTAATATCAGTCAACGAACTTCCTGCCTGGGGTTCGGTCAATGCCATTGTGCCCTGCCAATCGCCAGCAAATATTTTTGGAACAAACTTCTTCACTTGTTCACTCGTTCCGAAGCTGGTAATAAGCGCGGCTGCACCAGCTGATAAACTAAAATAGCCCTGACTACTGTTGTTTGCCGACATGAAAATGTGCTGAGCTGCATTGAAGATCATCATAGGCAATTGCATGCCACCAAATTCAAATTTGGAACCACCGCCAATCCAGCCATTCTCTGCAGCTTGCCTGATGATCGTTTTTAATTGAGGATGCGTTTTCACTCCACCATTACCATCATATTGAGCGGGCTCTGCATCCATCGCTTTGAAATAGGGAGCCATATCGCGATCTGCCAAGAGCTTTGCGGATTCTATCATCATCCAGGCTTCTTCCCAGTTTAAATGAGAAAAGTGAGGAAGCGCAAATACATCTTTAACATGGTGAACTTCTTGAAGAAGAAATTTGGTGTGTTCTATGCTCGTGTATCGCATACTTTTGAATGTTGAATTTTAAATTTCGAATCTTGAATTTAGAATTTTGAATCATCTGGCAGCTCCACCATCTATTGTCAGGCAAATGCCGCTGACAAAAGATGCTTCATCCGAAGCTAAGTAAAGATAGCCATTTGCAATATCTTCTGGAAGACCCCATTTGCCCACCGGAATATGTGCAAGGCTTTGCTTACGAACTTCTTCTGGCATCGCATCGGTCATGGCAGTTTGAATAAAACCAGGGGCAATGCAGTTGGCAGTGATTCCGAAACGCCCTAGTTCTAGCGCCCATACTTTGGTCATCCCTATAATGGCAGACTTCGTTGCCACGTAATTGGTTTGACCATAGTTGCCGCGGATTGCCACATTGGAAGAGGCAGATACAATACGCCCGTAATTTTGTTCTTTCATGATCGGCACCACCGCCTGCGTACAGTTAAACACGCCTGTTAGATTCACAGAGATTACATCGTCCCATTCTTGCTTTGACATTTTTAGTAATGTTCGATCTTTGGTGATGCCAGCGTTGTTGATCAGAATGTCAATTCGCCCAAAGTGTTTATGTGCGTCACTCACACCCTGAAACACCTGTTCTTGATCAGCTACTGAAATCTTTGAGAAGATTGCTTCGTATCCTTGCTTCTTTAGATCCTCTACAACCGTTTTGCCTTTTTCCGAAAGATCCCAAAGGATAATTTTGGCTCCTTCTCTCGCAAAGCGTTGTGCAGTGGCTAGGCCAATACCGTTCGCGCCTCCAGTGATTAATGCAACTTTATTTTTTAGTCTCATCGATGAAATTTTAAATGTTGAATTTTGAATCTTAAATCTTGAATTAATAAAGCGCAGTCAAGAGTTCACCCACATAGGCTGGTTTTTCTTCACCTTCAATTTGTATCGTGCATTCCACGAAAAGCTTGATTCCATTATTGGGCATATCTTCAACATTTACAATTTTTCCGGTCATGCGGATTCGACTACCTGATTTTACGGCCACCGGAAAGCGTGCTTTGTTAAGTCCATAGTTCATAGCAGTAGTAGCGCCTTCAATTTCAATTAATTCATAAAAGAATTTAGCAGCCAACGACATGGTAAGATAACCATGAGCAATGGTCTTGCCTCCCGGCATTTGTGCTTTGGCACGATCGACATCCACATGTATCCATTGATTGTCTTGGGTGGCGTGAGCAAACTCGTTGATTATCTCTTGGGTCACCAAAAACCAGTCGGTAACCGCAAGTGATTGACCAACATATTTTTTGATGTCAGCCAACTTGATCTTTAGTGGTTTGGCAATAACTTGGTCTGCCTTTTTTTCTTTCACCGAATCCACTTTTGGAGATGGAACAGCATCTTCTTTCCAGGTTCTTACCTTCACTACCGCTTTGCCAATAACTTTTCGGTTCATTAGGTCTTCTAATGCTTGAGGGGCATCTTCCAATGAGTAGACTTTGTGAATATGTTGTTTGATTTTGCCTGACTTTATCCATGACAAGAGGTCACCTAAATTTTGTAAGCTCTGTTGTGGTTCACGCTCTGCAAAACTTCCCCAGAAAACGCCCATGATGGAGCATCCTTTTAACAAAGGTAAATTCGCAGGAAACTGAGGAATCTCTCCGGTGGTGAAGCCTACCACTAAGTACCTGCCTTTCCAGGCAATTGAACGCAGCGCTTGTTCAGCCAATTTTCCACCAACCGCATCATAGATCACATCAACGCCTTTCTCTTGTGTAATCTCTTTTAGACGAGCACGCAGGTCTTCTTCTGAATAATTGACGAGATGATCGGCACCTTTTTCTTTGCAGGTATTCAATTTCTCTTTGGAAGAAGCCGCAGCGATCACGGTGGCGCCTATTACCTTTCCTAATTCAACAGCCGCTAAACCAACACCACCAGCCGCGCCTAATACTAATAAGGTTTCTCCGGATTTTAACTGTGCACGATCTTTTAAAGCATAATAAGAAGTGCCATACGTGTAAAGGGTGCATGCTCCATTGATAAAGCCCATTCCCGGTGGCATGGGAAACACACGATTTGCCTTAACGACCACTTGCTCTGCAAAACCTCCCCAGCCACAAAGTGCGACCACGCGATCCCCCGGTTTTAAATGTTTTACTTTTTCTCCGACCGTCTCAATTATCCCCGAGACTTCTCCGCCCGGTGAAAAGGGTAGATCAGGTTTGAATTGATATTTATTTTGAATGATAAGTAGATCTGGGAAGTTGACGCCACAAGCAAAAACGTTGATAACGACTTCATCCGGCTTTGCAAAAGGAGGGGAGGTTTCTTCGATTACCAATGATTCAGGAAGACCAAATGCTTTACAAACGACTGCCTTCATAGCATAACAATTCTAGTTCGACTTTATTTTACTGCTAAATCGTAAATCGTAATTCCAAAATCGTAGTTTTTCTCTACCAATCCGGTTTGCCTTTGTCTTTGGGCTTGGTGGCTTTGCGTTTGTTTTGTTGCAAGTACTGTACCTCCTGATTTTTCATTGCCTCTAAAATCATCTTCGCTTTTTCTTCGCTCATCTGCATCTCTTTCAATTTTTCAGACACAGAAGGAGGGATGTCTTTCTTGTCTTTGTTCTTCTCCTGTTCCTCTTTTTCCTTTTGTTCTTTCTCTTTTTGTTCCTTCTCCTTTTGATCTTTCGGGTCTTTCTCTTTTTGATCCTTCTTGTCCTGATCTTTTTTCTCCTGATCTTTCTTGTCCTGGTCTTTTTTCTCTTGATCTTTCTTTTCCTGATCCTTTTTCTCCTGATCTTTTTTGTCTTTCTGCTGATCTTTTTGATCCTTCTTTTGATCGTCTTTTTTATCCTGATCTTTCTGATCTTTATTCTTCTGTTGATCTTGTTTCTTTTTCTCTTCCAGTTTTTTCTTTACGATTTCATAATTATACCTGGCTTCATCGTTTTCGGGCGCAGCTTTTAAGGCTTGCTTAAAATAATTAAGCGATTCTTCCAGCTTTTCCTGATTGTTGGCCATCACACCCAATTGCTGGTTGGCAACTGAACTGATTTTCTTGTTTGCGCTTTGGGTTAATCGTTGATAGTTGTTGAGCGCTCCTGTGGTGTCATTGGCTTGAAAATATGCACTAGCCAGATTAGCACGAACTTCATCTTCGTTAACTCCCAGCGAATCGATCAGATACGTGTACTTTTTGATCGCTGTTGTAAAATCGCCAGACAGAAACGCTTTCTTCGCTTCTGCTTTGGCTGAATTTATCTTACCGATTTTGTCGAGGTCGGTGAATAGGAGGGTTGCAAGCAAAAAAACAAGGGTTGTCTTCATCGGTTGCTATTTTGTCTTTATGAGTTGAATCGCTGCCAATGTCATATTCTAACTGTTCGTATGCTGATGAGCAGATCTAAAATTAACAATACTAGTGCGGCCAATAGAAAGTAATAATAGCGATTGGCAGAGACATCTACCATTCGAGCATCGCGCAATTCGCCTTCGATTTTTCCAATAGTACTGATCATTCGGTTGACATCGTTTTTAGAGTCGTTGATTTCAAAATACTGGCCGTTTGTTTTGCTGGCCAATGCTTTTAACGAGCTCGCATTCAGTTTTGATACAACAGCATTTCCGCTCTGATCGGTCTTATAACCTCTCCCTGATTCGATCTGACTGCCACGCTCCGTTCCCACGCCCAGGGTAAACAACTTGATTCGATTATCCTCCACTTCACGAGCCATTTCGTCCGTTTCTTCACCAAAGTCTTCACCATCGCTGATCAGGATAATCACTTTTGATTTTTGTTGCGCGCTTATGCCTTCCTGTTCTGTGAGTTTCTTAAGCGCCATTTTTAAGGGCGGAGAGAAGTCGGTGCCACTGGCTGGCACCAGGCTGGTGTTCATGGTTTCAATAAAAAGGTTCAAGGCATTTTGGTCGTACGTGAGTGGGCATTGCATAAATGCTTCCGATGAAAAAATAATCACCCCCACGCGATCGGAACTAAAAGCATCCACGATCTTTTTCATTTCAAATTTGATCTTTTCTAGCCGGGTGGGCTGAATGTCAAATGCATCCATCGACTTAGACAAGTCCACGCAAATCATAATATCTTTTCCCACAGACTTGATTTCCTTCTTTGATCCACCAAAAGAGGGGCCCAAAAAAGAGATGATGAGGAGGGCAAAAAAGCAGGTTCTAAAAAACACCTTGATGAAAACTGTTTTATAAGGAGTTGATAGCCTTCGGCTAATCCGGATGATCTTTAAAAGATAGAGAGCATAAAAGACCACAAAAAGCCCAATCAGCAGCAACTCCACCCACCCAAAATCACGGAACCAAGCCATTGTCGAAAAGAATAGCAACAAAAATAAAAAAGCCTTGCGACTTGCAAAGCTTTTACGATGCCATACCTGTATAATTTTAAAATCGTGTTCTTCGTTGGGTATTGGTTAAGGAGCTTATTGAGACATTGCATCGCTTATTTTTAGGAGCGGTAGAACTTTGAAATAACAATGCCCAGCTGAGGATGACGCTTAAAATCATTGAGCTAGGTGAGGATAATCATTGAAGTTAAATCACTTGTAAGCGTAGCTTTAGACCGCTGTGATTTTGCAGCAAAAGTAAAATTATGACTATGAAAACTGTATTCATCTCTATTTTCGCCCTGCTCTTCAGCTTTGAGACTTTTGCGATTGAAATCAAAGCAGGTGAAAGGGTCACAATCACTCAACCTGTTCGTGAAGATCTTTACGTAACTGGCGGCACGGTAGTAATTAATGCACCAATTTACGGTGATTTGATTGTAGCCGGAGGCACGATTACGCTCAATGACAGCGTTCAATTTGATTTGATCGCTGCTGGCGGAGAGATATTTGTTAATGGCTATGTGGGTGATGATATCCGAAGCGCGGGTGGCCGCTTGCACATAAAGGGGAACGTGGGTGGAGATGTGGTGGTAGCCGGAGGAACCATTTTCATTGACCAATCGGTCATTATCAGTGGAAGCATGTTGGTGGGAGGCGGTGAAGTAACGATAGATGGGATCGTAATGGGGCAATTAAATTCTGGCGCGGGAAGATTGGTTCTTAATGGGAAAGTGCAAAAAGACATTGATTGTCGAGGCGGCCAATTGGAAATCAATGGACTAATTATGGGACAATCAATATTGGCTGCTACAGACATCGCTATAGGCACAAAGGCGGAGTTTCACGGTGACGTGCACTACTGGAATGAAAACGGTGCCTTGGATTTAAAAAATTCGGTGAAGGGTGGAGCAGCCACTTTTGATCCCAACCTGAAAATGGAAACAGGCCAAAAAAATTATTTAGGGTTTGCTTCAATATTTCTGTTACTATTTTATTTAGGTGCTGCGTTTCTAATGATTTTCATCATGCAGTATCTGTTTAGTGAAACATTTAAAAAAGCAGCTTCCACGGTGCTCAACGATACCCTCAAATCATTAGGCGTAGGTTTTCTTTTTGTGATAGGTATACCGGTGGCAATTGTGGTCTCTTTTGTTACGATCGTGGCAATTCCGGTTGGGCTCATTCTACTCTTTACCTATCTGATTCTTTTTTTGTTGGCCACTTCTATATCTTCCGTGGTAATAGCTAATTGGCTTAACAATGTTTACTTTAAGGGTAAGGGGAGATACACTAAGTTGATATTTATATCCTTTTTTGTATTTGTTTTTTTAAAGTTATTCTCCCTGATACCATTTGTAGGTTTCCCCATTACTGTTTTGGTTGTTTGCATGGCATGGGGTGCCATACTCTTGAATATAAAATGGAAACGGCAACAGACTATTTCAACCTCAGCCTAAAACCAAGAGAATATGACCGGCATTGGCGCGCGCGAGTAATGGGAAATTGAATCTTTAAAACATGATTTTACAATGATCATCGATACGCTTAATAAGGCGTAAATAGAGAATTGCATACAAAGCCCTCTGAAAAATCTGGAACCTCCCTCGTGGAAGAACTGACGACCTTGGCGCCTTAAGCGCCACGCGATAGATCTTCGAGAAAACGTTTAGAACCTCTTTTTTTGATTTTTGTTTCGAGTTGCATTGCCTCCGCCCGCGAAGGCAGTTGTGTTTGCCAAATTACTTTCCAAGGAATTCCGTTTCGAATGGATTTGGTTTCGCCACTGTTGTGTTCAAGCAATCTGTTTTGAAGATCCTGAGTTGATCCAGTATAATATTTCTGAATTGAATTGCTGAATAGGATGTAGACAGTGAACAAAGAAACGAGAAAGCCCCGCAATCTGCGGGGCTTTTAAGTCGGGGTGGCCAGATTCGAACTGACGACCTCTTGGTCCCAAACCAAGCGCGATACCGGGCTACGCTACACCCCGAACAATTTTAAAAGAGGCGCGAAGATATAAAAACATATCTACTCGCCAACAATTTTTGTGATCCCGACTGGATTCGAACCAGTGACCTACTGCTTAGCTTACCACTTCGATTTTCATCGCCCCCTTTGGACTGGGGTTCGTGGTCTGGACTATATCTTCACCAATTTCAGGTGTGATGCGTATAGTCTCTACGGAACTTCCCGATAGTTTTTAGCCCAATTTACATTTTGGCCTTGACTATTTTTTGGGATATCTACCCTCAAACTTACTGTGCTATTTTTGCTGAATTCCTTTGCATTGAAGTAGTAACACTCATCATTATCAATACAATAGACACAGTAAACATCTATTGAATCTATATCCACTTTTTTAGTGTGTACTCCCTTGCTATCAGAATAAATATGCTCAAATCTTACAGAAAGGCTTCCTTTTTTAATGCTTCTTGCCTTGACTTGCACTCTCTTGAAATTGCAATTTTGATAAATAACAAGATCAAACGGAGAATGCTCGGACAAAGGCAAACAAACCAGAAAACCTTTTGAACACAAATCAGCTTGAGCCTTCAATACTCCTAAGTCTCCTTTATTCTTAGTATGATGTTGTTTCATATCGAAAATAATAAGACCGAAAATTTCCTCGGTATTGCCATGCTAAATTTATAAAATTTAGCGAAGGGTTCACCGATACAGCACCATCCAATTTGTCCATTTTTTGTTTTTGAACAAAGGCTCCTATTTGTTAAAGGCAGTTGCTCTATCCAGCTGAGCTACGAGACCAACATGTCAAAGATCATTGAATCTTACGTTCTATTCAACTGATACCTAAACCTAATAAAGATTGAGATACTAATCAGCGGAGAGGGGGGGATTCGAACCCCCGGTACAGTTTAACCCGTACGACAGTTTAGCAAACTATTGGTTTCAGCCACTCACCCACCTCTCCGTGGAGCTAAAAAAGAAAGCAAATATAAGGCAGAATGATCTTATTTCGCGTCATCTTTTGTTTTTTTTGAAAAGCCCGATTGAGTCGATCGCTTTTTGCCGAGAAAGACTTATCATTTTTGCTTTAACAAAGCTCCCGTGAGTGCTGCAAAGCCGCCCACCAAACCACCGATTAACGTGGTAAGCACGAATGAATTAAGGGGTAAAAGCTTATTTACTTTTTCTGTGAGAATTGAATGAGTAGCCTGGTCGATATAAAAAGCCATCCCGAACCAAAGGATCCCGACACCCACAAAACCAGCAGCAAAGGAAACACCCGATTTGTTGCCAACCGCGAATGCTACCACCAGACTTCCGATGGCCAACGTCCACCATGGCAAAAAAGTTTGAAGTAAAAAGCAAACGATGATGGTAGCTATAATTTGAATAAGAAATTTCATTTTGAGGCAGGTGTTAAAGTGGTTGTAAATAGAGCAGATGAGGTAAGTGCTGATGGAGCTCTTTCAAACTTTAGACGTAGGGGCTCCGCTTTCTCCCAGGGAGCAATGAAGTTATCATAATAAGGGCTTCCGGGGTTGCCGGATTGCCCACCTGGATAAACTCCCCACGCTTTTATTCCTGTTTTCTCAAGACTCACTATCATGCGCCAACTCGGGCCCCATCCTCCGCGTGATGCGTTTAGTGTGTTGGGGTTTCCACCGTTGATGGCGTGTACACTAAAAGGCTCCAGTCGAAGCAAATGACGAACAAATGAATCTTTAAAGTATGCCCAGTCTGCTTTTCGACCATGGTCTTTTTCCCATTTGCTGACGCGCTCAATTGCCCGTTGAAGCCCCATTCTTATAATGTCATTTCGGTTTTCTTTTTCAGGTGTTTTTTGGTGATCATAAAAAGAAAGATCTGGATTGTTCTTCAATAGCCACCAAGTCATGTATTCAGAAGGCTTCGGCAAGCTAACTTTGCTATCTACCATTTCATCCCATATCGACAACTGCAATTCTTCCAGCCAGGCTTCAAAATAAGAGGGCGAAGTTCCTTCTGCATCGTTGGTATAGTTCCAAGTTTTCATCATGTCAACAGCCTTCTTTTCATCTTCCTTTAGGTTGAATGATTGAACACCATCAATCAATAGAGGAAGGTATTCTTCAGCTTGAATATTATAGTTGTCGTTTTGCAATTGCATCATTTGCTGAGGAGTGATGTTATTCATTTCATTCAACACTCTATTTACTCGTCTATTCCGATAATGCTCCCACTGACTGGAATGGACAAAGTAAGGGTAGCTGCCGTCCACCGGATACTGATTGGCGGAGCTAACAAAACCTCTCTCCGGATTTTTGATCATCACATTTTGATCAAAGGGAATAAAAGCCTTCCACTCAGAGGAGGTCTTTGATCCATCCAACACAAACTTTCCTTCGTCCTTTCTGCGAAGCGGATATTTGCCCTGAATGCGAATGGCAATATCTCCTGCCACGGAAGCGAAAGCAAAATTTTGCGCGGGGAAGTAATAATGATCAAGCGCTTTCATGTAGTCGCTATGGTTGTTACCCCGATTAAACTCATAGAAGGTACGCAAAATGTTACCTCCATCGTGGGCAATCCATCGGTAGGCATAATGTTTATTTTGTTTATCGGCATGATACGACTCATCATAGGTCACTGGGCCGAGGTGCGTGAATACGATTGTGTCATAGAAGTCCGAATGACCTTTAATAGAAAACTTCTCTACAAACTTCTTGGTAGGTTTCCATTGCCCATCGCTCAGGTATTCATTTTTTGTGTTGTCTTTGAATGTGATCTTATACCAATCCACGAGATCACGCTGGGCGTTAGTGGGGCCCCACGCAATTGAATCATTGAAGCCGATGATCACACAAGGCGAACCGGGGAAAGATGCTCCCATTGTGTTGACGCCAGGTCCATTTAAATGAATCGCATACCAAATGGAGGGCATCGTCAACCCGAGGTGTGGATCACTGCATAAGATGGGCGAGCCGCTAGCGGTTTTTTTACCACTAACTGCCCAGTTGTTGCTTCCAATATTCTTGGGTTGTTTTTCTACCGGTTTGATGGAAACAACTTCCAGCGGTTCAATAGCAGGAATCGAGTCAAGGGTCACTGGTTTGAATTTCCAGCCTCCTTCATTATCTACGATGGGGTCGCTGACGGGCTCGCGATCAGGGAACAGAAGATCAAGAGTTTCTTTGCCGAAAGTCTTTAGCGCATTTGTTAACTCGATATCATTTTCGCCCGAATTGAGCGTTTTTGCCATGTTCATCAGAAACAAGCCTACCTTCAGATCCGTCCAAGGCTCGGGTCTGTTGCCCATCAATTTGTATTCGATCGGAAGTTTTTCATCATTCAGTTGGTTGATGTAAGCGTTTATCCCCGCTGTGTATGCCTTGACTGCTTCTTCTATTTCCGGATCCGCTTTTATCATTTTTAGGCTGTTCTCGGCTCCAAGTACCATTCCCAATCTGCGCTGGTTTCTGTCAAAATCTAGAGCAGCCGCACCGGCAATTTCAGAGATCCTGCCAGCCGCTGCATGGGTTTGAAATTCCATCTGCCACAACCGATGCTGGGCCGTTACGAATCCCTGTGCGTAATATAAATCGGCATCGTTGCTTGCAAAGATATGCGGGATAAGGGCACTATCATAGACGACTGTGACTTTTTCTTTCAAGCCCGGAAGGTTCACCTCTTGATCGCTCACCGTGCCCGTCTCTGCATTTTGCCAGAAGCCATGGAAGGGATCCACGAATTTCCCGAGAGGCGGAATAGGGGAGCCGAAGTTCCAGCTATTGTTGAGAAAGTAGACTAACGCAATTGTGATACTTAGCGAGATGACAGGTTTAACTAACTTCATATGTTTATCGATTGAAACAAACCTACTTCATTTCGCCTTGAATATCCTAATCTCGAAGTGAAACTTTATCTAACTTGCGCTACCGATTTGATGCATGGACAAAAAGTGGTTTGTATTTTATACCAAGAGCAGGCAAGAGAAGAAGGTTAACGAGCTCTTACTCAAAAAGAAATTTGAACCCTTTCTTCCCATGCAGCAAGTCATGCGACAGTGGAGCGATCGAAAGAAAAAAGTGACTGTACCGCTTTTTAACTCCTATATTTTTGTGTTTGTAGAAGAGCATCGAATTTCAGATGTCTTACAGGTGCCGGGTATTGCCTGGAATATCAGACACAATAACAAGCCGGCCATCCTTCATGTGACCGAACTGAATACCATCCAGCGATTTATCGAAACGGGTTGGCTCATCGAAGCCGGCTCCGACTTTACTCAGATTGCCGTGGGTGATCCTGTGAAGGTATTGGATGGGCCATTAAAAGGCGCGATTGGCCGGCTTACATCGGTGCACAACAAACACCAATTCAGTGTGGTTCTGGAGTCAATCGGGCAGGTAATTACTGCTCAAATTGACAAGCTAGCGGTGAAGAAACTTACTGATAAAGAGATGGATAGAGCATCTATGGTACTTTAGTGCTTTATCGAGTAACAGAATTACTCAAAAAGTGTAGATTTGTGCTGTGCTAGAGTTAGAGTCTTTGATCACTTCGCGTACGCGAATCAAGATGCTGTTGAAGTTTTTTTCCAACAGTCATTCCTCTGCTTACCTCCGTGAAATGGCGGAAGAGTTTGGTGAGTCCACCAACTCAATCAGGCATGAATTAAACAAGCTTTCAAGTGCGGGCTATTTGATCTCCTCCAGCGAGGGACGTACCATTGCGTACCGCGCTAACACCAAACACCTACTTTATCAGGAGCTAAGGAAACTAGTTCACAAGTATTTGGGCTTCGAAACGATTCTGGATAGTGTAGTTCATAAAGTGGTCAATCGCCTGGGCAAAGTAGACGGTGTGTTCATTGTGGGAGATTATGCCGGTGGAAAAGACAGTGGAATCATTGACTTAGTATTGGTAGGGGAGATCGACCAACCCTACTTAGCCATATGTGTTCAGAAAGCAGAGGCATTAATCAAGAGAAAGATACGGACATTGGTGCTGTCACCTGCAGAGTACGAATTGAATAAAGGAAATCTTCATCCTGAAAAAGCCATTTGGCTGTGGGGTGATGAGGCTGAGCTGAGGGCTTAGCATGGAAGAATTTTTGGTGTGCCTACTCATCCCTATGGGACTGAGGAGGCGAAGCTTTAACCGGCAATTATCTATATATTTATAAGTTTAATTAAATGTGTGTCATGTCAAATATCATCCGATGGATTGCTTTGTTGGGAGTGGTCTTTCTCAGTTCTTGTGTCTCAAACCGAAAAGTAACGCTACTTCAAAAAGACGATGTCAATGCAGTTGGCCTTCCCAAAGATAAGGTGGTTAGAACATATGATATCGATACGTTTGTGTATAAGATACAATCCAACGATATCGTATCGGTTCGGTTTGAAAGTTTAACCCCAAAGGAATTTGATTTCTTCAATACTCAAGCAGTTCAGCAACCTATTGGTGGAGGTGCATTGGCTGCCAGTGCACTTTTAGTGGGCGAACTGGTGGACGAACATGGCGAAATACCTATTCCGCTAGTTGGCAAATTTAAGATAGCAGGGCTTACGGTTTTTCAAGCTCAGCAGGCGCTTCATGATATCGCTATCGGATACGGAATTAAATCACCTATTGTTCGGGTGAGGCTAATTAATTACAGAATTACTCTTTTGGGCGAAGTGAATCATGAAGGTACTACATTGTTGACCACCAACCGTGTCTCTATTATGGAGGCGATTGGTTTGGCTGGCGGCCTGGGAGAACTTGCAGATAGATCAAAAATAAAATTGATCCGGCAAAATGGAAACCAAACAGAGGTTGTTTATCTCAATCTTTTAGAGGAAGAGTTTTTCAAATCACCTTACTATTACACCTATCAGAATGATATATTGATCGTTCCCGCATTGCGTCAGCGCGCCTACCGTAAATATTTTGGCCAAAACCTGGCTCTTTTTGTTTCTACTGTCTCAGTTGTCCTTTTAACTCTAAACCTTCTTAAAAATTGAACCTTGACGATATTCCCAAAGAGCTTCCGGCTCGGTTGCCTGCCCAACCTTTTAATATTGATGTCAAAAGAGTGCTATTTAAAGGACTTCGTTATTGGTATGTATTTGTAATCTCACTTGCACTAACACTTTCATATGCCTATTTAAAAACGCGCTATGCGGTGAAGATCTATCCGGTTACAGCGTCTATTCTAATTAAGGAAAAAGAAGAAACATCAGAAGGAAAGTTGCTTTATAACAACCCTCTGGTAAGTGGGTACCGAAATTATGAAAATGAACCTTATCTAATTAAGTCATATCCACTCATTCAACGAACACTCGAGGCGTTGAATTTTGGTGTTGCTTTTTATAACGAAGGGAAAGTTTTAACGACCGAAATATATGACCCTCAGATAAAAGCAACTGTGTTGAAAAACGGAGGGGATCATCGGTTTTATTGTAGAATAATCAATGCGAAACAATATCAACTTTATTCAAGTAGCGAAAGTAATGAATTTTTAACCTATTCTTTCGGAGACACCGTCACCTATCAGGGGCTTACGTTTATTTTTTCATCTCGTTCAAATGCGCGTGCCATGATCAATTTAAACCAGCCTGTTGTTTTCACCTATAGTGACCCCGCCCACCTGACTGGTTCCTATGTGGGTGCATTGCAGGCCTCCTGGACCGAAGAAGGTGCGGGGGTAATGGATCTTCGTATCAGCGGATCTAATCCACAAAAAGATATTGACTTTATAAATGGCCTTATTCAGCAATATCAGGAGTTTGATTTAGATAAAAAGAATCAAGCGGCCACCCGCACCATTGAGTTCATCGGTAGTCAACTTGCCATTATTAGCGATTCATTGCACTTAGCAGAACGACAATTAGAGCGCTTTAAAAGCCAAAATTCTATTTCAGATGTGAGCGCTGATGCTCAGAGATTAAGTGAACAGATAAGCAGTGTGGAAGAGCAGGGTACGTTATTGCGAATCAAGGCGAATTACTATCGATACCTAAGAGACTATCTTCAAAAGGACGAATTTCTTGATAAAATTATTCTCCCTATTTCCATTGGAATTAATGATCCCATCCTATCCAATTTTATTTCAAAGTTGATCGATCTGCAAGAGACACTTAGACTCAACGGCACTACTGATAACCCACTGGTGAATGAAGCGAAACGAAAAGTCAGTGAGCTAAAGAAAGCTATTTTGGAATCGGTCAAAAATCAAGAAGCAGTGGATAACATAAATGGTAATTTTATTGCTAATAAAGTTAAAGGATTTGAAAAAGAACTCAGCGGGTTGCCTGCTGCTGAAAGAAAATTAATATCTTTTAAAAGGAATTATTCATTTCTGGAGAGTATTTACATGTTTCTCTTACAAAAGCGAGCAGAAGCAGGAATTTCAAGAGCTTCTACTACAACTGATATTGACATCGTAAACCCACCGATGCAAGCGGGTGGACCGACCAGTCCAAAACCTGCACAGAATTATGTTTTTGCTTTTGCAGCAGGGCTCCTATTTCCGGCTCTTGTTTTTATTTTGACGGAGTTACTCAATAGCAAAGTGCAATCAAAAGAAGATGTTGAAAAAATAACATCCATTCCTTTTATTGGAGGAATCGGGCATAAAAGTGGTGAAAACAATATAGAGGTACTCACGAAGCCTAAGACGGCCATTGCGGAGTCCTTTCGAGCGCTTCGATCTAACCTGAGTTATTTCTTGGGAAAGCGTGAAAAAGTGGTGATCATAATTACAAGTTCTATTAGTGGCGAGGGCAAAACCTTTACTTCAATCAACTTGGCTTCAGTGATCAGTTTATCCGATAAAAAGACATTGATAGTGGGTGCAGATATGCGAAAGCCAAAGCTTTATAGTGACTTTAATTTAGTGAATGATGTTGGATTGAGCTCTTATTTAGCGGGCATAGCCAATTTCGACACCATCGTGCAATCCACCTCTTATTCCAATCTTGATTTGATAAGCGGAGGCCCAGTGCCGCCTAATCCGTCTGAATTGTTGCTTACAAATCGGATGTATGAATTTTTAGGGGAGGCGAAAAGCCGGTATGACTTTGTGATCATTGATACGCCTCCTTTGGCGATTGTGTCTGACGCATTTGCTTTTGCGGACTATGCAGATCACACTCTTTTTGTGATACGCCAAAATTATACGCCTATTGAGTTAATTAGAACGTTAGATGATTCTTACCGCTCTGGCAAACTCAAAAATGTGAGTATTTTACTCAACGATATTTATCGCACCGGCCATGGTTATGGTTATGGGTATGGTTATGGGTATGGATACGGCTATGGTGGTTATGGTTACGGATATCAAAGCAAGAAGAATGGTTACGGGTATTACTCGGAATCATAAGTATTTCAAAAAAATAATTGACTTCATCTATAGAAGCTTAAATCCTTTCCCTAGTTGAAGAAGATCATTTTTATCAATTCCCACCCCATTCAATACTTTGCTCCTCTGTATAAATACCTGAATCAGCAAGGGATCAACACATCATGCTGGTATTGCTCAACCGAAACGTTGGCCGGCCATCGCGACCTCCAGTTTAATGCGGAGGTTAAGTGGGACATTCCAGTATTAGAGGGATACACGCATCGATTTTTTAAAAATTATTCATGGAAGCCCTCTTTTTACAACGGCTTCTTCGGACTTATTAATCCTGGTCTGCTGACTGCTTTGCTCAGGCAACCACCTAGTGTTATTATCGTGCATGGCTGGGCGTGCCTGACAAACGTTTTGGTGTTGATACTTGGCCGATTGGCCGGCCATACGGTTTGTCTCCGTGCCGAGACCCCGCTCAATCAGGAGTTATTAAAGGGCAGGCTCAACCAATGGTTAAAGCGGTTCCTGCTTAGAGGCATTCTTTTCCGGTTTGTGAATTGGTTCTTATATATTGGCAAGCAGAATAGATTATTTTATGAGCATCTCGGTTTAAAACGAGAAAAACTTTTATTTACACCGTATGCGGTTGACAATGAAAGGTTTCAAAACGGTGCGCGTAAGTACACTTCTCACAAGGCAGAGCTGAGACAAGAGCTCGGTTTTCCTGAGTATGCTCAACTCGTTTTATTTACTGGAAAGTACATTCAAAAGAAACGCCCGCTGGATATTCTGGCTGCTTTCGAAAAGTTATCTTTACCCGAAAAATGTTTGGTGATGGTGGGTGAAGGCGAACAGCGAGTACAAATGGAAGATTTTATTAAGTCGCAAGAATTGAAGGACGTCTACCTGACAGGGTTTGTAAATCAAACAGAGATTGAAAAGTATTATGCGGTGGCAGATATTTTTGTGATGTGCTCGGAAGAAGGAGAAACCTGGGGACTCTCGGTTAACGAGGCAATGAATTTTAGTTTGCCTATTGTAGTTTCCGATCGAACAGGATGTGCGGTTGATTTGGTGGAAGATGGCAAAAACGGTTTTGTCTTTAAAACGGGAGACGTGAACGACTTAAGCACAAAGATAAAGCAAGCGTTCCAACTAGAAGGACACAAGAGTCATGAAGTTATCCAACGATATTCATTTGAAATCATTGGTAAGACCCTAAGGAAACTTTCTGAGAACAGTTAGCAACTACCGATTGAATGAAAGAAGAGTTTGACATTATCATAGAACAAGGAAGATCCGAACGAAACTACTGGAAAGACCTTTGGCGCTTTCGCGAGCTCTTTTATATACTTAGCTGGCGCGATATAAAGGTAAGATATAAGCAAACCGTTATAGGTGCTGCATGGGCCATTATCCGACCGCTTCTTACAATGTTTGTCTTTACGTTTGTATTTGGCAAAGTAGCAAAGTTACCTTCTGAAGGTAATGCACCCTATGCCCTCATGGTGTTTGCCGGCTTGTTGCCCTGGCAATTCTTTTCATCCAGCCTTACAGAGGCGAGCAATAGTCTTATTGGCAATACCAATCTCATTACCAAAGTTTATTTTCCCAGGCTGATCATTCCTGCTAGTGCAGTGATCACCAGTTTTGTTGACTTTGCCATTTCCTTTGGGCTTCTTGTGCTGATGATGATCGGTTATCAATACACACCTTCGTGGCAGATTGTATTCCTGCCAATCTTTTTGCTCCTTGCTTTTATGACTTCCTTTGGTGTAAGCCTTTACCTTACTGCTTTGAATGTAAAGTATCGCGACTTCCGTTACATTATTCCGTTTATTGTTCAGTTCGGATTATATGTTTCTCCAGTTGGTTTTAGCAGTACTATTGTGCCCGATCAATGGAGGTTTCTTTACGCATGCAACCCGATGGTAAGTGTGATTGACGGGTTTCGCTGGTGTATCCTTGGCGAAGCCAATCTTCAATGGGACATGCTAGCTATATCAATGGTGGTAACTGCTTTATTTCTTGTCATCGGTATTCGCTATTTCCGCAAGACCGAAAAATCGTTTGCTGATAACATATAACTATGCCCCAACCCATTATAAAGGTCGATCACCTTTCCAAAAAATTTATGATCCAGCATGAGGCAGGTGCGGGTGGACGCTATACATCTTTGCGTGATGTTATTTCCGATAGAGTGCGGGGCATTGGTAAAAAGAAAGAACAAACTCGTGCCAAAGAGGAGGAGTTTTGGGCGCTGCGTGATGTGAGCTTCGAAGTGGAACAGGGTGACAGAGTTGGCATTATTGGAAGAAACGGTGCCGGCAAAAGTACATTACTGAAGGTGTTAAGTCAGATCACCGAACCATCCAGTGGAAGCATTCGCATCAAAGGCAGAGTGGCCAGCCTGCTGGAAGTTGGCACGGGATTTCATCCGGAGCTAACGGGCAGGGAAAATATTTTTCTCAACGGTGCTATTCTTGGCATGAGCCGGGCAGAGATCAAGAGAAAATTTGACGAGATCGTTGCGTTTGCTGAAACTGAAAAATTTCTGGACACGCCCGTGAAGAGGTACAGCAGCGGCATGTACGTGCGCCTCGCCTTTGCAGTGGCCGCTCACCTAGAGCCAGAGATACTCGTGGTGGATGAGGTCTTGGCAGTGGGCGATTCAGAGTTTCAAAAGAAGTGCCTCGGAAAGATGGAGGAAGTTAGCATGAACCAAGGAAGAACAGTTCTCTTCGTTAGTCACAATATGGCTGCTATTGAAAACTTGTGCAAGAGAGCACTTCTTTTTGATAGAGGATTGTTGGTTAAAGAAGGAAGAGTAGGTGATGTTACTATGGCATACCAACAAAGTTATGCCGGGATCAAAGGCAATGTGTGGAACCGAATCATTCCATTGGGGAATTTGGGTTTCACAAGTGTAGAAGTATTAATTCAAGGAAATCAACCCGCCTATGAGTTAAAAATTAAGTTCAAGGTTTTGTCGAAAGAAAGACATAAAAAGGCATTTGTCGCATTTGATATTAGCAATTCGCTAGGAATAACCATTATGCAGGCTTTACCAGTTCTTGATCCGTTCATCGACTTTGAGGCATCAGAGCGATCTTATTCTGTTACAATTAAATTGCCACCGTTGATTCCAGACCGTTACCTGATTTCTGCCTGGTGTGGTCCACACTTTAGTGAAACTCTTTCGTGGGAAAAGGAAATTATTGGTTTTGAGATAATTGATTCTCCAACAGTCGGGCGCAATTTTCCTCATGTAATTAATAATGGCTTTATTGTTCCTGAGTCCAATCTAATTGCAAATGAAAAAGATATTTAAGTCAGCTCTAAATACAGCCGGTATTGACATCAGGAGATATTACTCTAAACGAAAAGCAAGACATGAGTCTTTATACAACAGGTATAAAGACTTTACCATGATGGACAAGGTATTGTTTTGTGCCAATCTTGAATTATGTGAGAGGTTTATAAATGTAGAAGGCGAGTATGCTGAGTGTGGTGTGTGGAGGGGAGGGATGAGTGCTGCAATAGCCGAAATCATAGGGAATCATAGGAAGTTAAATTTATTTGACAGCTTCGAAGGATTGCCGCAAGCTGGTGAGATAGATGGTAAGGAAGCAATGGAATGGCAGCAGAACAAGAGTGGAGCGACTTACTATAATAATTGCACTGCTGAGCAAAAATATGTTCAGCATGCAATGGCATTGGCCTCTCAGTCCAACTATCAAATATTTCCCGGCTGGTTTTCGGCTACGCTCCCTGATTTTAAACCAACTAACATTGGAATATTAAGGCTCGATGGAGATTGGTATGAATCTATACTGACTTCACTCAAATATTTGTATCCAATGGTTGTTGAAAATGGGTTGATCATTTTAGACGACTATTCTCAGTGGACGGGATGCTCCCGAGCTGTGCATAAATATTTATCAGATATTAATTCACCTAGCCGAATTCATGAATCCCCTGATGGTGTGACATATATTTTGAAAAAGAATCAATAGTAAAACTTAATTGAAAGTCGTGTCAAATTATATCTATTCAAAAGATGTACATAATCTGAAATCACCACGTCAGATTGTTCCTCTAGTTCTAAAGACGGACTCCATTAAAAGCGTGTTGGACGTTGGTACAGGTATTGGAACCTGGCTTAAAGTTTTTCAGGAAGAAGGGATTGTTGATGTAATAGGAATAGACAGCGAATCCGTGGCGGTGGATCAGTTGTGTATTTCTGCTGAAAATTTTTTGGCCATCAATTTATCCAACGAATTCAACCTAAATCGAAAATTTGATATTGCTATTTGTTTGGAAGTCGCTGAACATCTTCCCCAAGAAAGTGCGGATGCTTTGGTCGCCAGCCTAGTTAAGCATTCCGACTTGATTCTTTTTTCTGCAGCCATTCCAAATCAAGGTGGACAAGATCATATAAACGAGCAGTGGCCTATATATTGGCAAGAAAAATTCATGAAGTATGGATACTACTTCGAGAATGATATTCGAGCAAAAGTGTGGGACAATATAGAAGTTGATTGGTGGTATAAACAAAACATTTTCACAATTCGCAAGGGTAATTCGCAACCTCTCGTTCCAATGCTGTCATTGGTTCATCCAGATTTGTTTGACTTAGCTATCAGGATACATATTCAATTTAAAACTGATTTATCAAAAGGTAGAATTGGACTTCGAGTAGTTGCAATTGGCTTTGTAAAAGCCCTAACTAGAAAGATTAGGTCATTACTGCGGCTTGGGGTATAATGGGTGTATCCGTAATTATATGTTGCTATAATAGCAAGGATCGAATTTATCCCACTCTGAAGCATTTATCTGAGCAACAAGTACCCGCTTCCATTCCCTGGGAGATTATTCTTGTTAATAACAACTCTACAGATGATACCGTTGAAGCCGCCAACCGATATTGGGTGGATCTTAAATCGGATTTTCAATTTTCTATTGTAAACGAACCGCAGCCCGGGCTAAGTAACGCCCGGAGAAGGGGATTGGAATGTTCGCGCTATCCTTACTTAATTTTCTGTGACGATGATAACTGGCTATTTCCACAATACGTTGCAATGGCTAATGATGCGATGGAAAAACTGCCCCAAGCTGGTGTTATAGGTGGGTATGGCAAGCCCTTTTGCGAAGAAACTCCCCCTGATTGGTTTGCAAAATATTCGTCCAACTACGCCACCGGTCTACAATCGGAAAAATATTCCGAAGGCGGAATAGTGGACATCACAATGGAAAAGAGTTATGTGTACGGGGCGGCAGCTGTATTTAGAAAATCAGCTTTGATACAGTTATACAAAAGTAATTTTAAGAATATTTTAACGGATCGCACAGGTGATTCATTATTATCAGGGGGCGATAATGAACTTTGTTATTCGCTAAAATTACGAGGCTACAGAATTTACTTTCATTTGCTGCTTGAGTTTCAGCATTTCGTACCTGCCAATCGACTAACAGAGGAATATTTACTAAAATTAAATGAAGGATTTGGCTATTCATACATGATGTTACTGCCCTATCAGTACAAAATGACAGGTAGAAAAATGCATGGAATTAAAGTAAGTTCATGGTGGTTGTTGGCCTGTTCATTTTTTTTACACATTGTTAACGACCTTCCTCAAATGATATTTAAGAATCTATCGGGAGATATAAATTTCCGTGTTCATCTTGCTGGTAGAAAAGGCGCGATTATCGCATTTTGGAGGAACCGAAAAGATATAAATAGTAACTTTAAGTATGTGGATGCCTTTTTTGGTTCTTATAAAATCGAGAATTAATGTTGGCGATGTTCACCTGCGGCTAATAATATTAGTTTTATAACATGAGTGATATTTATTTTTGAGCTGTATGGCATATTTGGGAAGTATGAACAGGACTTTATAAGGTTGTCCGTTGCGTGGACAACGGCTTTGCTATTTATCGATTGCTTATGTTTAATTGATTTGAGAATGGTGATTGGCAATATAGAAATTTGACTGGTGGATTGAATTGATAAGATTGAACATAAGCAATAAAAATGTCACGCCATAAAGTTCACATCTATTAGGATTTTCCGAATTTCCAGAAAGTTATTCATAAATAATTATTACGATGTTATTATTTTCTTCAGTTGATCGCTTGATGAATAAATACACAGTGACCAGAAGAATTTTTCAGCCCGTACTTTATATTTTTCAAATGTACCGAGTATGGATGTTAAATTTACCATCAAACTCAAGGGAGCATTGGAATCTGAGAATTAATGACGTGTTGAACTGCCCCGATATTAAATTCATCAAACCTCAACCAAATTCAGGGAAAGTATCAAATGGTATGATCACGTTGCATAATGGGATTAGGGTTGGAAAAACGAGTTATTACGGCTATCCGATGTTGAATATGCTTTTGAAAAGTAAAGGTATTCATGAACCCCAGGAAGAGAGAGTTTTTCAGGAAGTTCTAAAGACGATGCCTGATCATGCAGTCATGGTTGAGTTAGGAAGCTATTGGTCATTCTATTCCATGTGGTTTCAGAAGGAAGTTAAATCGCCTGTATGTTATATGGTTGAGCCTTCTGATAGTTGTATTGAAAGTGGTAAAACCAATATGAAAATCAATAGCATGACTGGAACTTTCATCCAATCATTTGTCTGTAATAGGTCTTACTTAAATGAGCAAGGTGAAAGATTTATTTCTATGGATGATTTAGTGAAGGAATATCAAATTGAATTCATCGATATCCTGCATTCTGATATACAAGGTTATGAACTTGAGATGCTGGAGGGTGGAGCTACGCTTTTTAAGGAAGAAAGAATCGGTTATATCTTTATATCCACGCATTCAAATGAATTGCATGAAAAATGTGTCCAATTCTTAAGAAGTTATAATTTCAAGATAATAGCCAATGCGGATTTGAATGACACGTACTCATTTGATGGTTTAATTGTAGGCAGGGCTCCATACTATAGTGGCATTGATGAAATTGAGATATCACTCAAAACAAAAGAGCATGCAAAAAATCGTATTGAGTAACCGCAGCGCAGGTCTCGAATAATACATCCAGCTACAAAATGATCTATCCATTAGTTTCAATTATTATTCCTGTTTACAATGGCGAGCAATTTCTGAGCGTTGCGATTGAGAGCGCCATCCAGCAAACATGGTTGAATAAAGAGATTATAATAGTTGATGATGGATCAGAAGATGAATCGCTGTCAATTGCAAAATCGTATGAATCAGAATGGGTTAAAGTTATTCACGTGAACAATGGAGGAGCTGCGCGGGCTCGCAATATTGGATTTCAGTATTCAAAAGGCGATTTTATTCAGTATTTAGATGCGGATGATTTATTGGCGAAGAATAAAATAGAACTTCAGCTAATAAAAATACTGAAGGAAAGTGACCCAGTGAATATTGTTTGCGCGGGGCAATGGCTTAGATTCACCAAGAGCTTAGATCATTTGATTGGTGGTATAGGCCCCGGTGGAAGAGTAGAGCAAGATATGGATCCATTAGATTGGTTATTGATGAGACCTTATAATCTCATGACGATTCATGGGTGGCTAACGCCCAGAAATTTGATTAACAAAGCCGGACCGTGGAATGAAAGTATGACTCTTGATGATGATGGTGAGTTTTTTATTCGAGTAATAAAGGAAGCCGACAGAATCATCTTTTGTGCGGGTGCAATGTCCTATTATCGGACTTTGGTAAATAATTCATCTACTTTATCAACTTATAGCGGACTAACCCAAACAACTACCAATTGTGTTAAATTAAAATCAGCATTTAAAAGCCTGGAGACATATAAGTTGGCATTACTGTCTCTTCAGCATAGCAAGAACGTAAAAGCAGCGTTGGCTAGAAATTTTCTATACATGGCCTTTAACAGCTATTTGGTATGTGATGAAGTCTATGTCAAGAGTATAAAACAGCCTGAAATCCCTTTTTTTCAACGATTCACAGTTTATAAATGGATCGGAGGTAAATTTGGAATTTTAGTCTTATTGTTTGGATGGAAAAATGCGAAAAAATTAGCACTCGCAAAAAATGTGAACGCTGGACCTTTTAAAAAAACAGAATAGTGAATATATTTAACCAACCTCTCTTTAAAAGAGTTTATCAGAAGATAACGGGTAATTATTACAATGTTTCCTATTCTCAAACAGGTGAAGATTTGCTCATTGAGTTTTTGATTCATGCGAAGCAAATTAAGAAATTCAACTATTTGGATATTGGTGCGAACCACCCTGTAAAGTTGAACAACACCTATAAATTTTATGAGACTGGATATCGTGGAATTTGTATTGAACCTGATCCTGGGTTGTTTAAGATTTTATCCGCTAAACGAAAAGGTGACGTTTGTTTAAATGTGGGTATCGCTGGGAAGGCTTCGGGGTACACCGATTTTTACATTATGAGCAATCCGTTGTTGAATACGTTCTCACAGGAGGAAGCCAAAAACCTGGAGAAGGATCATCATTGTAAAATCGACAAAATTGTTCAAATTCCTTTGCTAACAGTGGAAGATATAATAAGAGACCATTTTTCCGGGCAAACTCCGGTATTTATTAATCTTGATGCAGAGGGACTCGATGAGGAGATTTTGACAAATTTTCCTTTCCATAAATATCGGCCTTCTATTTTTTGTGTGGAAACAGTTCACTTTACGATTGATGCAAGCTCGGAAAAAAGACAAGAAATCATGAATCTTATGAAAACAAACAATTACGTGTCATTTGCCGACACATATGTGAACACCATTTTTATTGACGCTATGCCTCAGTTGTAATTATGAAAAAGATTATCGTTACAGGTTCATCTGGTTTAATAGGTTCTGAAGTTTGTGTACACTTTTCCAGACTTGGTTATGATGTTCATGGCATAGATAATAATCAAAGAGCGATATTTTTTGGACCTCAAGGTGACACAAGATGGAATCAATACCGCTTACAAAAAGAGATTCCCAACTTTACCCATCATGAATATGACATTAGGGATAGATCAGGAATTATTAATTTGCTTAAAGAAATATCTCCTTCGGTGCTCGTTCACACAGCGGCACAACCAAGTCATGATCGTGCGGCTTCAATACCCTTCGATGATTTTGATACGAATGCCGTAGGTACATTAAATTTGTTAGAAGCTGTTCGAAGGTGTAGTACTGCAATACCTTTTATTCATATGAGCACGAATAAAGTTTATGGTGATGCACCTAATAGTATAAAAATGAAGGAGTCGCCTTCGCGTTGGGAATATGATGATGTTGAGTATCGCGATGGCATACCTGAGACGTTTACTATTGATCAAAGTAAGCATTCTTTGTTTGGCGCATCAAAAGTTGCTGCCGATGTTATGGTTCAGGAGTATGGACGTTATTTTGATATGCCTACGTGTTGCTTACGTGGCGGGTGTTTAACTGGGCCGAATCACACTGGCGTGGAATTGCATGGATTTTTAAGTTATTTGATAAAATGTAATTTAGAGGAGAAAGAGTATACAATATTTGGATACAAAGGCAAACAAGTTCGAGATAACATTCATTCATACGATGTGGCCAAGTTTATTGAGGTTTTTGTTGAGAATCCAAGAGCTGGCGAAGTCTATAACTTAGGCGGTGGTGTGGAGAATTCATGCTCAATTATTGAAGCATTTGATAGAATTTCATCAATTTCAGGAAAGCAAATGAAGTTCAGATACGATGACCAAAATAGAAGCGGAGATCATATTTGTTATTATAGTGACCTTCGGAAAATTAAGAGTCATTATCCTAATTGGCGCATAACGAAAAGTCTTCAAGATACCTTTGAGGAAATATGCAAAAGCTGGTCAATTCGAGATGGTAAGTAAGTATGGTGATTGTTCAATTATTGGGAGGCTTGGGAAATCAGATGTTTCAATATGCTCTGGGAAGACAACTTGCAGATAGTAATGGAACTGAATTGAAGCTCGATACGAGCATATTGCGCGATTGGAGTCCGGGAAAGCATGCCGTGAACAGGAGTTTCGATTTAGATATTTTTGCATTGAAACCTACCATTGCCACCAAAAACGAAATATCCCCTTATCACACTGCTCTAATGACGACTCCGCAAAAGATAGTGTTCAAAATCAAAACTAGATTCTTTGGTAATCCTGCAATTCAGGAAAAGCAATTTCATTTTGATTCGAATGTGTTGAATTTGAAGGGTAATATTTACTTGTCGGGAACATGGCAGTCATACAAATACTTTGAGCGAATAGAGAAATTAATAAGAACTGATTTCGAATTTATCTCTCCAATGTCTGACCACGCTAACGAGTTGTCAGAAAAGATCAAACAAGTGAATTCTGTATGCTTAAATGTTAGAAGAACGGATTATGTTTCGGTAGCGTCAACGGCACAAACAATGGGGGTTATCAGTTTGGAGTATTATGAGCTGGCCTTGCAGTTGATGAAGGAATCAATAGGAGATTTTTGTGTATTTATCTTTTCGGATGACATTGAATGGTGTAAGAAAAATATGGATTTTATTGAGCAACCCATTTGCTTTGTTGAGCATCGCTATGCAGGTTGGAAGTTTAGTGATTATTTGCAACTTATGAAGTGCTGTAGGCATTATATTATTCCAAATTCAACCTTTGCTTGGTGGGGTGCATGGCTCAATTCAAATGCTGAAAAGATGGTAATTGCCCCAAAACAATGGATGAACGACCCATACATTAACACTCATGATTTAATACCAGATACGTGGATAAGGCTTTAGACAATATGACGCCTTCACTACTTCCGGTTTCCGTCATCATTCCCACCCGAAACCGATTGACCATCTTGAATCGAACGATTGGCAGCCTGGTCGACCAGTCCTATTGGCCAGCGGAAGTAATCATTGTTGACGGCTCAGCTGAAGATCACCTACAGGAAATCAATAGGCCGGAATTTTCGGCCAAGAAAATCACCCTGATCTATCAAAAAGCGAATGTGTTGGGTGCTGCCAGTCAACGCCTGCAGGGTATTGCGTTGGCGCAGCACAATGTAATTTGGTTTTTGGATGACGATGTACTACTTGATCCGGAATGCACAAGGCGCTTATGGGTAGGACTAACGTGGCAGGAGAATGTGGGCGCAGTAAATGCAATGATTTCAAATCAACGCTACACAAAACCAGGGAGGGTAACAAGGTTTATGTACTTGCTTATGCACGGTAAAAAATTAGGTACGTATGCTGGCAAAGTGATCGGTCCAGCGTGGAATCTATTGCCGGAAGATGAAGCTGGTCTACCGGATTACGTGAGGTGCGAGTGGCTGAACACCACATGCACGATGTACAAACGAAAAGCATTGCCAAATCCTGTTTTTTCCGATTTTTTTAGAGGTTATTCCATGTTTGAGGATCTCACGTTATCAGTATCAATTGCAAAACACTACACATTGCTCAATGCCCGAACAGCAAGAATAGTTCATGAGAGTCAGTCCGGAACACACAAGGATAATATGGCTGAGATTTCACGCATGGCGCTCGTCAACCGCTATTATGTTATGACCAGGATATTGCAACGGTGCGGTTGGAAATATAATCTAAAACTATTTTTGCTTGAAACTTTCGGGATAACCACAAGTTTACGAACAAGACAAAACTGGTTACAGTTGCCTAAAGTGCTACACGGTAAGATCTTAGGTTTAAAGCAGATAAATAATATGAAATCCAACTACGGTGTTTGATATCGTTATCCCTACCTACAACCGATACGCACAGCTACCGGAGTTTTTCAGAAGAAACGCTGTACTGGAACGTGCTCCGGTCATTTTATGGGTTGTTGATGACCATTCTGCCGATTTCATTCAAGAGGTTATTCCCTCTTGGATAAATATTAAATTTATTCGACTTGACAGAAACAACGGTCAGGCGTATGCACGGAATCTGGCCATCGCAAAAGGGGATAATCAATATGTGATTTCACTCGATGACGATGCGTGGTTCGAAGATGCGGAAATGTCATTGAATGAGCTCGCAAGCCTATTCAACACTTACCCGGGTGCAGGGTGTGTTATGTTCAATATTGCCACCCCGGACTCACCATATGAAACAATACAAACAGGGGAAGTCTTACCTTTGCATGTTACTTGCGGATGCGCGTATCGCAGAGAGGTGCTTGAGCAGATTAGGGGATTTTCAGATTTCCTTCATTCGCAGGCAGAGGAAACTGATATTTCACTTCGTATTTACCAGGCAGGTTGGAATATTATTTTTTCAAGTAAGATAAGGGTATTTCATAATTTTTCGCCAGGGTTGCGCACATTACAATGGTATTATAATGTGCGACATAACACAACTCGAAACGATTTGTTGGTGGTGGTCATGTATTTTCCGCGTCTGTTGGTAGCTCCTTTTCTCGTTGGAAAATATCTAAGTCATTTGAGATATGCAATAACAAGTAGAAAATCTGTTTTTAAAACGTTAGGCTACACCGTAAAAGCACTGTTAAGTTTTGTTAAATTGCTACCCAAAGCAGTAAAAAACAGAAAACCCCTAACCCTCGATCAATTTAATTATTGGCGTGCTTTATTTAAAAGTAAAATTTAAAACGTATTGTGACGCGAATACGAATAAGGTAATGCTAGGATTTGGAATTAGTCGATTATTGTGCCAAAGGAATAAATAAGTTATGAAACGTATTTTAAAGAAATTGTTTTTTAGTTCGACTAAGCCAAATAGAATTCTTTCAGGGGTGAGTTCAGGCATGCTTACTAATTACGATCCTAAAGACAGGACGTTACACTTGCTGGGTCTTTACGAAAGAGAGATTTACCCATTTCTTGAGAAGGCCATGAAGCGATCTGAAACTTTAGTTGATATTGGAGCTAACGATGGATATTATGCAGTTGCATTCGCAAAGCAAGGAGGAAAAAAGGTAATCGTTTGTGAACCAAGCCCTATTGAGAAAGCTAAACTGATTCAAAATATGAATTTGAATGGCTTTAAAGAGATGAAAGATTTTGTATTGATTGATAAATTTGTTTCAGATACATCGAATGATAAGGAAATTTCTATCAATGAATTAATTGGAGACAGAAAAAGTGCTTTGATTCTGATTGATGTTGATGGAGGTGAGAAAAAAATCATTGAGGGGTTTAACTTCAATTCTGGTGTAAGTATAGATTGGTTAATTGAGACGCATACAATTGAACTCGAGGAGGCTATTGTAGCCTTGCTGATATCAAAAGGATATGTAGTTTCAATTATAAGAAGTGCCTGGTGGCGCCTGATTTTTCCTGAACAGCGGCCACTACCTCATAATCGTTGGCTATTTGCTACAAAGAATCCCTGAATTGAAAGTTACTTTACTACATCCGGGCACTCAATATTCTCATCACCTTGCCAGGGAGTTGACTAGGCTTAAAATGCTTGATAAATTCATAACTTCATTCGTGGTTTCTGAAAATTCGATTTTAAACAAATTATTTCATGGCTTACTCACGAACAGGGTGCTTCTAGGAATTTCTTATGATTGTTTTAAGACTTACCCTGATATCGAATTTTCATATTGGATCGAAGCAATACTAAATAGAGATCAGGAATATTTACTGTATAAAAGAAATTCTCGCTTTCAAGACAGAATAATAAAGAATGATTTAAAGGATAAGCCGGTTATTATCGGCTTTGATACATCTAGTTGGAAACTTGCAGAACATTGTCAAAAGACAGGACAGGAATTCATATTGGATGTAAGTATAGGTCATCCTCTTTCCAAGGAAAAAGTTTTTGAAAAATTACGAACTGATTTTCCATTATGGAAGGATGGTATACCTAGGAAAAATGAAGGACTTGTTGCGTTAGAACAAATGGAGTTGCAGTCGGCAAGCAAGATCGTTGTGCCCAGTAATTTCGTAAAAAGGACTTTAATTGAAAATAATATAAGTCCGAATAAAATATTCGTTAATCCATTTGGCACGAGTTTATTTACGCCCTACATCGAAGCTAGGAAAACTGATAAAAAATTGATATTTCTATTTTTTGGATCTTTAACAGCGCGTAAAGGATTGCCAACCCTTTTAAACGCCTGGAAAGCTTTGGGAGAGGAAGAAGCTGAGTTGATAATAGCTGGATACGGAAATATCCCAAAAAACGAATCGATTCCTGAAAATGTAAAAATTCTAGGAGCAATTTTACCAGAGAAAAGAGCTCAACTGTACGCTCAGGCTGATGTGTTCGTATTTCCGAGCTTTTTTGAAGGTTTTGCACAAGTACAGGTAGAGGCGGCTGCCTGCGGATTGCCTATAATTGGGACGCAAAATTCGGGAGCGGAAGAAATAATCCAAGATGGGTATAATGGATTTATTGTTGAACCCGGAAATATTGACCAATTGGTGAGTGCAATGAGATTCTTTGTTAAGAACAGAGAAAAACTGGCGGTAATGAGCGCCAAGGTTCGAGAGCGAATCGATTTTTTCTCATGGAATAGTTATGGGAATAGGTGGAAGGCAATTCTTGAAACCAAACTATCATGAAGGTCTTTAGTTATTAGATTCAGCCGTATGATTTCACTTAATTGATTGCCCAATAATTTATGATTGATTATGCTAGGAAGATTAAGTCAATTATTCCTGATTTTGACGAAACACTTATCAATGCGTCATTTCAGGCTGCCCGGATTGATAGTATGGATTTACTCACGATTAGGGTGGAGTTTGAGAATTTAAATGGCCAAGCATTTTCAGATAACGAGTGGCTGGAATTAGAATCGTTGTCAGACATTATTAAATTTTGTCAAAACATGGTTCAACAAAGGAAAGAAGAATTTATTTCAACTCTTGAAACAATCGGCAATGGGAAAATACAAATTAACATGCCGTAGATGGCTGTTCAGGCTCTATCAGAGAACTGGCTTTTAATACTATAAGTTAAAATGAGTAGTTTCTTGTTTAGAGAAAAAAATATGACATTAAGGGTGAGAATATTTACAAATAAAGTGAAAGTGCAGTGAGAGGGCATAAGCTTGAACCATTGTTTTTAAGAATTCCAATCGGTATTATGAGCCGGGTACGGATTTTTTTCTATAAAATCTTTGGTTTAAAGATTGGTAAATTGAACAGGTTTGAGCGTGGAAGAATGAGACGCTGCAAAAATATCATTATCGGTGATATGAACGCTTTTACACAAGGATACTTCATTTGGCCGATTGAAGAGGAAAGTGATGATGTGAAGATTGTGATCGGAAATAATAATTATTTTAATAAGAATGTAATGATTGATGCTTGTAACAGAATCGAGATCGGAGACTTTACCATGATTGGGCCAGATACATACATCACCGATTCTAACCATACATTCGGAACTGGCGTAACACCGAGCAAACAACCTATGCAAAAGGGCAAGGTAAAAATTGGCAACAATTGTTGGATCGGAGCCAAAGTTGTTATCTTAAAGGATGTCGAAATTGGTGATTATTGTGTTGTTGCTGCGGGATCGATTGTAAGAAATAGTTTTTCAAGTGGTTCTCTTATTGCTGGTAATCCGGCCCGTTTGATTAAGAGAATTTAATCATTTAACCAGAATTGTCCACAATACTCAAATGATCACCAGAAAAATAGATTGGCTGCAAAGTATAGACGGGAATAACAAACTGAAGTTAGATATATTGGAGAAGCAACCTGCTGATTTCTATGCATCAAATCCTGACTACTATGCCAACATTGATTTCACTTCAACGAATTGGATAGATGACTCAGAGGCTGGTTACCAGGAGATACTAAAGTTAATTTCAGGAAGCAGCAAAATTTGTGAAGTAGGCTGTGGGAGTGCCAATATTTTAAAGCATCACGCACGGTTTCGCCCTCTTTATTCGGGCTGTGACTTTTCAGAAAAGCTCATGCAACATAATCGATTACTTTACCCTGAAGCAAACTTCAATGTCATCAATAAACCGAATACGTTACCCTTTGACGATGAATCATTTGATTTTGTATTTTCGGTTTTTGTAATCGAGCATAGCACAGATCCTTCAAAATTTCTCAACGAATGTTCAAGGATTCTTAAACCTGGCGGTAGTCTGGTTATTTTATGTCCGGACTTTCTTGGGAGTGGCCATATGACTTCGCAACGTGCTGGTTGGAGTCAGGGGACAGCTCAGCAAAAATTGAGAAAAGGAAAATTTGCGGATGCAATCGTTACCTTGTTTGACAACCGGATTCGTATCCCATTTCGATGTAGGCAATTCGCGAAAAAAGCAGCACGTTACCCATTGTTTCTGGTTAATGCTAAACCTGTTGTTTTTGATGACCCCTTTTCACCTGACGTAGATGCTGTTTATGTGACGTACAAGATTGAAATAGAGAAGTATCTTAGTAGTAAGTTTAAGGTCAATGAGAATACCTCGTTAGTTTCTTCATATGAAAGTGAGCGGAGAATCATATTTTTGTCTATGAGTAAATTCTAAACTCGTAAAATGTCTAACGTCAAACACATTCGCCTCTATCGTCTTATAGCAAGAGTCATTCCGTTGAAGTATAAACTCAATTTTTTAATTAAACCTTACATTAGACATCAAGATGCTCTTGTTATTCCTTACTATAATAAATTCGGTATTTGTATACTTCCAAATTCGGGCAACCAGCGAACGATCAGTGATATTATTTTTGAAAGAGCCCGTTACCTTCCGGAATTTTCACTTATCAAACAGATAAAGAAGAAGCTGCCCGGGAATTTCAACTACTTTGACGTAGGATCGAACATTGGGACAACAATATGGCTCTTTGCGGGTGAAGTTGAAAAAAATTATGGATATAAGCCGATTCCTCATCTATACAACACTATCCGCGATTCAATAGCAGTGAATAATGTGTCGAATATTACCCTTGTAAATAAAGCGGTAGGTAATAGTGCGGGAGTTATCAAGGTGTTGAACAACGATAATTCAAATGTACTCACAGAAGATATAGAAGGTAGTGTCACAAGTGTCATTACTACGTTGGATGATGAACTAAAACGCGAACAGAAAATTGACCTTATTAAGATCGATGTTGAAGATTTTGAATTAAGAGTCCTGGAAGGTGCCCGTAATAGTATCGAAAGGTTCAGACCAAAGCTACTGGTGGAACTACATCCTGAGTTTATTAAAAACTACGGAGGTGATATTGCTACGGTGATTACGTTAATCGAGCAGTTCGGATATAACATTAGTTACTATTCTTTTTTGTATGATCTGAGAAGTTCTTGGGTTAGGAGATTTCTGAATCGGTTTTTTACAAATTCCGGCGAACAATTCAATACCATGAGGGATTTTTTTGAGGATATTGCCAGGAAACCTGAGCGCTCGAGCTACCACATTTTTTGTGAGCCACGTTAACCATAAAATCCACGCTATAATACTTGCCCTGAATGAAGAGGTCTTCATGAAGGCGCAGTTAGATACGATTTATCCGTATTGTTCCGGTATTTCTGTTATCACCCAGTACGACAGGGACTGGTATGGTAAATTTGTGACACCCGATCGAACCGTTGAGTTGGTATTTAACTATCCGGATCCGGATGGGAAAATACAACTTGTTATCAGGAGATTGCCAGACGAGGCCGCGGCCAGAAATATGGAAATGCTGTCCTTTAACAAAGAATCATGGCGTGGTATTATGTCACATGGCAGGGCAATGGCAGATATCAAAAAATTCCACAATCCTCCGGATTATTTCTGGATTATTGATGCGGATGAATTATATGATGTGAATACAATTCCATCGATATTAGAATACTTGAAACGGAAACGCCCGAGGGGAATGAGAGTGACGGGTTATAATTATATCAGAACATGGAACAGGAGAGTTCCTAGAGAAGTGATTGATTTTACTCACTTTGGCTTTATAAAACCCGGTATATTGTTTGAACAAAGGCGTGTGATCAGTTGGAATGAATCAAGACTGGCAAAAGGACTGAAAATGCTCAGTCTTCCTGATTTGTCCGGCAGGTTCTATGGATTCATCACATGCCCGGAATCCATTGGTGTTTTTCATCATGCTTGTTGGCTGGGAAACAATGAACGAATTGCCAGTAAATTTGTAAAATCAAGCCACCAGGAATCTCGCGATTGGAAAGTTGATTCTGTGGATGCGATTCAATCTATTTTTGTGCATACAACTGCGTTGCCAGTAAATATTCAACAGGCACAATGGCCACAACATTTCTTTGATGAGCAACCGTAAACTAAAAGTACTGGTTGTGATTCCAAGTGCGTTTTGTTTCGGCTTACAACACGTTAGCATTGAACTTTTTGGAGCGGTTAAGAGTTCTATTGAACCTCATTTTTTAATTACGCGATGGAATGATGGCGAATTTGAACAGCTTCTCAAACGTTATGGGTTTGAGTATAGCTTCAGCTGGCTCGGGATGTTTAGCCGAAAAATGGATTGGGTTAATATGCGGATGTCGATTACGGCATTGATTAAGTTGCCAAAATTGTATTTTGATTTTTTGAGATTATGCAGGTTAAAAAAACCTCAAATATTATTTTTTGCTAATCACCATGAGTTGGTACTGCTCCTTCCGGTCTTATGGTTCATCAAGACCAAAGTAGTATGCCATATGCACGATCCTTCTCCTGCTATTCCTTTTCAAAAGAGAACCTTCTTCTGGTATGGCTCACAGGTAGATCATTTCATTGCAATTTCGCGGGATGTTAAGAAGCGCCTTATGGATCTTGGTTGTCAGGAGAAAAAAATTAGTGTAGTTCATAATGGTATTGCAATGCCGGAAGCGGGTAACAGACAACGCTCCAAAAGATTTATTGGACAATTTGCATGGCCTGAAGATGTATGTATTGTTGGTATTACTGGCCAAATGACAGCAACCAAAGGTCATGAAGATTTGGTTGAAGCGTTCTCAATTGCAATACAGGATAATCCAAAGTTACGACTTGTCATTGGTGGAAAGTTGCTCGAACCATTATTTACGAGCCTTACTTTGATGATTGAAAAAAAAGGAATTAAACCCTATGTAGGATTCTCTGGATGGATGGAAGAAGTGGGAGTGTTTTATGAGGCAATTGATATCTTTATACTTGCTTCGCGACATGATGAAGGTTATGGGCTCGTTGTCGCGGAATCAATGTCTTACGGAAAACCGGTAGTGATTACAAATAGTGGGGGGGCAACGGAGATTGTAGAAAACGGAGTCAACGGGTATATCGTGCCTAAACAAAACAGTAAAAAAATGGCAGAAAAAATGCTACTACTTTCAATAGACCATTCGCTGTATTTGAATTTTAGTTCAAAAGCAATTGAACGAATAAAAAATGATTTTGCGATTGAGATTGCCGCTTCCAGATTTTCCGAATTATTGAAAGCGGTAGAATAAGATGAGCTACGGCCTCAAAAGAATATCACTCATCTACTGGGTAATCGTCATCGTGTATTTGTCCTATTGTTTTTTTTATACACCAAATTTCTACCTGACTATTCCTGTCATTCTATTTCCCCTTTTTGCATTTCGGTTATTCTGGATCGACAACCAGCCGAATGTGTTGTTTTGGGGAATGATGCTGCAATGGTTGCCGGCATCTACACAATTGTTGTATAGCAACTTTTTAGGAGTTACCCTGGCCGAGCGAATGAAGGAATACTCCTTTCCTGCCGAAATGATGGAGCTTGCAACCTTGCTGTCAACGGTTGGGTTATTTGCATTTTCGATTGGATTGTACTTGGCAGTACGAAAACTCAGGTTTTCTAGCATGGATATTTTGATTGATAAGTACTCCCCGCTTGGAATACTTGTAGTGTATACCAGTTTCAGCTCGGTGGTTTACCTGACCACCAACTGGATCTGGGCCTTTTCTGGATTCGTTCAGTATATCTATTTATTTTTTTATATCAAGTGGGGCTTTTTTCTGGTAGCGTTTTATGTCATTCATAAACGACCAAATAATTTGCGTTGGTATTTCTATGGCTTCATAGGTCTCGAAATTTTTTTAGGCCTCAACTCCTTTTTCGCCAGGGAAATTTTATTGATTGTCATGTTCTCCATTCTCGGTGCCTTACAGATTCAATCTAAATTGAACTTCAAGTCATTTGCATTTATTACCATTGGTGTCATTTTGTTGGTCAATTATTTGATACTCTGGTCGGCCATAAAAAGGGATTATCGAGAATTTGTGAGCAATGGTAAAGTCACCCAATCGCTTATGGTTTCTGAAGAGGCTGCCAGAAGCAAGTACTTTGACCTCATGACAGGTGTGGATGATAAACAGTATGAAAAAGGCATTGAAGATTTTGTAAACAGGCTTGGATACATTCAGTTTTTTGCGGCCTGCCTTGACCATGTGCCTCGTGTGGTTGCTCATCAGGATGGTCGGGTATACTTTAGTGCCTTGCAGCACTATTTTGTTCCGCGCTTTTTAAATCCAGATAAAGAGGTATTGGATGATAGCAAGCATACTGCAGAATTTACCGGCTTGAAATTATCAGGTGCAAAGGAGGCTACTTCATTTAGCCTGGGTTATATTGCCGATGCCTATGTTGATTTTGGATATTTTTATATGTTTCCCTTGTTGTTGGCATTTGGTTGGCTCTTTGGTTTCTGTTATCAGTTTTTGGTGAGAAAGTCCATTAACGAATTATGGGTGTGGATTCTGACAAGCCCATTTCTTCTTTTGCTAAATATAAATGGTGCGGATACAAAAAAAGCATTGGGAGGATTATTGATTTATTTTTTAACAGTAGCCATCCTTAGAAAATATTTAATCAGAATAGTTGATCCTTTTTTACGTGCAAAAAGATAGTGCGCGGGTTTATTCTTATGTTTCTTTATGTGTAGGATAGCGGGCATCATAAATTTTGAATTACCTCCAGACAAGGAGACTATTATTCGCATGAGGGATGCTCAACAACACGGAGGCCCCGATGATTTTGGTTTATACTTAGATGATGAATTTCCTCTAGCATTCGGATTCAGGCGCCTATCTTTATTGGACTTGTCCACTCGGGGGCATCAGCCCATGATGGATGAAAGTAAAAAGATCGTGCTTGTTTTTAATGGTGAGATCTACAATTTCCGAGAAATTAGAAAAGAGTTAGAGCAAAAGAGCTACGTGTTCGAATCTGCTTCGGATACAGAAGTGATCATCAAGGCTTACCTTGAATGGGGGAGGGAATGTTTTAAAAAATTTAATGGCATGTTTGCGCTGGCCTTGCTGGATAAAAGATATAATAAATTGATTTTAGCCAGAGATCATGCTGGCATCAAGCCTCTGTATTATTCACTCCAGAAAAATCAGCTATATTTTGCCAGTGAGGTAAGGGCATTTAAAAAAGTCAAACCCGAATGGCCGGAGAATAATCACTGGAAAAAGTATTTTTTGTTGTTTGGTCACTTGCCAGAACCGATTACAACACTCGAACATGTAATACCTTTGCAAAAAGGAACTTTGCTTGAGATTGAATTACCGTCACTAAAAGCTACTTTGCATAATTTTTTTACACTGTATTTTAACTACACCATACATAGTCAGGATGAAGCTATCTCTGAAGTGCATAATGTATTGACACGAGCGCTGGAGCGACATTTGGTTTCCGATGCACCCATAGGATTGTTTTTAAGTGGTGGACTGGACTCGAGTTTGCTTACAGTACTTTCAAGTAAGGTTATTCCTGAAAATCTTCATACCCTTTCCATTGTTTTCGAAAATGAAAAGTATTCGGAAAAGTATTATCAGGATGTTATCATACAGAAAACGAATGCACACCACAGGTCTTACCTGGTTACAGCGAATGGCTTTAAAGATTGCCTTCCTGATATTATGGAAGCCATGGATCAACCCAGTAGCGATGGTATCAATGCTTATTTTATTTGTAAGTATGCAAAAGAGTACGGACTGAAAGCGGCTATCAGCGGGTTAGGTGCCGATGAGTTATTCGGAGGCTACTCATCATTTAATCGCGAGAAAACAGTTAGCGTTTTACAGAAGATACCCGGTTTTATGTTTCAGATAGCCGGTATTTTTCCGGATGATAGAAGAAAAAGGATTAGTTTTTTGCGCTTAAAAAATGGAATGGGTCAGTACCTCTTTAATCGGGGATTTTTCACACCGGTTGAAGTTGCGGAACTGTTAGATTGTTCAAAGGATGAAGTTGATAAGGTATTGTGGTCTGTGCAGAACCTCCTTCCGGCCTTTGTAGAAAAACTAGAACCTTTAGAGCGTGTGAGTTACCTGGAAAAAAATTTTTACATGCAAAATCAATTGCTAAAGGACACCGATAACATGAGTATGTGGCACGGCATAGAGGTACGTGTGCCCTTTCTGGACCGTGAATTAATGGAGTTGACCTATTCGATTCACCCTGACATTCGTTACAGCGCAACTCAATCGAAATATTTATTAATTGAAGCATTCGACAAAGATGTGCCCGAGGAAATATGGAAAAGAACGAAGCGTGGATTCGAATTTCCGTTTGAACAATGGATGAGACAGGTCAAGCCGGACGGATTAACGCAAAATGCAGCGTCTTTATTGGAAGGATTGCACAGTGGAACCATTCACTGGAGTCGGTATTGGTCTTATTTATTGAGTCAGCTGTGGTCAAAAATAAAATCTGTTAGCGCGCTGTGAAGGTTCTATTTCTCTATCTGAAGGCATTTTCATTTACAGGAGGAATTGAGAAATTTAATCGTAGTCTTTTAAAAGCACTGCACGAACTTAGCGTGGATGGTCTTATAGATGCCGATGCTATATCAGCATACGATATTCATACAGATGAAAAGTATTTTCCTCAACTTAGATTTAAAGGTTACGGGGGCGGTCGCGAAAGGTTACTTTTTGTCGTGATTGCTTTTTTTAAATCCTTTAAGTATAAAACTGTTATTCTTGGACATATAAATTTGGCCGTCTTAGGATATTGGATAAAACGCATTAATCCCTCTGTACGATTGATAGTAGTTGCTCATGGTATTGAAGTTTGGAAGGCACACCATAGCCTTAAGTTAAAAGTACTCGAAGTAGCTGACAGCATTCTGGCGGTAAGTAATTTCACCAAGGAGCAAATACTCAGCTACAACCCAACAATTACGCCAGGTAAAATAAGGATTTTTCCAAATGCAATAGATCCATATACCATCATTCCTACTTCTTTTGAAAAACCAGAGTACCTTTTAAAACGATATAGTCTTGATCGGTCCACTCCGGTATTGCTGACAGTCACCCGCCTGGCTTTCTCTGAAAAATATAAAGGATATGATAAGGTAATTGAGTCGATGCCCGCTTTACTGGGTAAACATAAAAATTTGAAATACCTGCTGTGTGGGATGGCCGACCAAAATGAAGGGATAAGGATAGAATCTTTAATTGAAAGAATACACGCAGCAGGATCTGTAAAGCTCCTCGGTTTTATTAAGGATTCAGAATTGCTTGATCACTATTTACTGGCCGATGTTTTTGTTATGCAGAGTAAAAAGGAAGGTTTTGGTATCGTATTCATAGAAGCCCTTGCATGTGGCCGTAAGGTGATAGCGGGGTCTAAGGATGGGAGCTCGGAAACATTATTAAATGGTCAGTTGGGCACACTCATTGATCCTGATGATAGTGATCAACTCGTTAACGCGATAGAAAAGGCATTAGATAATCAAAATTATAACTCTTTAGAGCTCCAGCAAAGAGTAATTGAATCCTTCGGATTTCATCGATACAAAGATCGGCTATCAAATTATTTGGTCAGCTAAACGATGTGGTTTATTGGATGAGCGTGCATAAAAAAAATAGCTTGGTTGTTTTTGTATACGACCATTTCTATCCCGATTTTTCTGCGGGAGGTCCAATTACTTCATTCTACAACTTATCCAAACTTCTCAAAGAGCATCAACATATTCGGATTTTAACGAGTGCTTTTGAATATCAAACAAGAAATGAAATTGCGGGTGTTAATAAAAATTGTTGGACAGACTGGAAGGGATTGTCTGTCTGGTATGCTACTGATAGATTGAGCATAAAAAAAGCAATTGATGATTTGCCCAATAGTCAACCCGTCACATTTTATCTGAACGGAATGTTTTCTGTTTACTATTTTCTTTACCCACTAATGCTTGCCAAAAAGAGAGGATTTCGAGTGATAATTAGTCCAAGAGGCATGCTTCAACAAGGAGCAATGAACCGAGGTAAATTAAAAAAGCAAATCTACATTTTGGCGTTGAAATTAAGTGGCCTATTGCGCAATGTAAGCTGGCACGCAACGGATAAACAGGAGAGGGAGGACATCGGGTTGCGGATTGGTAACAATTTAAGTATCATGGATATCCCCAATGTGCCTGTTGTTGCTCAGGAAATTCATTATCCCTTAGTGAAAGCTAGTGGTGAATTGCGATTAGTCTACTTCTCTCTCATAGCTGAAAAAAAGAATCTAGGCTTTGTTTTAGAATTATTGGAGAACCCCCAATTATCCGCGATTCAACTTGATATCTATGGTCCAATTAAGGACCAAGCATATTGGGAATTATGTTTGTTAAAAATAAATGACCTGAGTTCTCCAAATAGAGTTACTTATCATGGCAGGGTAAACCCTGAAAAGAGTATTTCAGAAATCACAAAATCCCATGCACTTATTTTAGCAACTCATGGGGAGAATTTCGGGCATGCTATTGTCGAAATGCTATCGGCCTCCAGACCTGTAATTATTTCGGATAAAACACCCTGGATTGATCTTGAAAAATATGGTGCAGGATATTCGTTGCCACTAAAAAGGGAAATTTGGATAGAAAAGCTTTCTGGAATGCTAGCGTGGAATGAGGCTGATTTCTCAATGGCTTGTTCTTCCGCACTTCTATATTATCAGACAAAATTTAACTTTGATGAACTAAAAATGCGATACTTGGAGTTATTTTCTCTTCGCTTATGATCATACTTGGCCTAAATGCCTATCACGCGGATTCGTCTGCTGCTATTTTAGTAGGCGGCAAATTAATCGCAGCTACAGAAGAAGAACGGTTCCGTAGAACAAAACATTGGGCCGGCTTTCCGTCTCAGGCAATTGAATTCTGTTTAAAAGAAGCTGGCATAACGTTAGATCAGATCGATTATATCACCATTGGTCGCGATCCAAAAGCGAAGTTGGGCAAGAAGATGAACTTCCTGTTGAGCGACCCTTTTGCCGGTTTGAAAACAATTCGCGAACGCTTGAGTAATCGCAAAAAAATTGCATCACTCGAGTATGAATTTGCCAATCATTTTGGTGCAGATGCAGCCGCCATAAAATCAAAAATCAAGAACATCGAGCACCACAGGAGCCACATGGCTTCGGCTTTCTTTCCAAGCCCGTTTGAGGAAGCTGCGATCCTATCTATTGATGGTGCTGGCGATTTTTCTACCACGATGATAGGCATCGGTCGCGGCAATCAGATAAAGGTACTTGACTCAATAGATTTCCCAGTTTCGTGTGGTACTTTTTATACCGCATTCACACAATTTCTGGGCTTCCCACATTATGGCGATGAATATAAAGTGATGGGATTGGCACCATACGGAGTTGCAAGGTATGTTGATAAGATTAAGAAGGCACTTATTTTTAAAGATAATGGCTTGTTTGATTGGGATACCCGGTACTTTAAGTCAGCGCGGGAAGTGGTGGTTACCTATGGTGAAAATCATGTCCCTGTCGTTGGTAATTTATTTAGTGATCATTTCGAAAAAGTATTTGGTAAACCTAGGGGCAAAGACGAGGAACTAACGCAAGACCATAACGACATTGCGGCTTCGGTACAACGTGTTACAGAAGAGTTGCTCATTCATATTTTGTCACACCTTCAAAAAAGAACGGGGTTAAAGGCTGTTTGTATTGCTGGTGGCGTTGCACAAAACTCAGTAGCCAACGGAAAATTCATTGGAAGTACTGGTTTTGAAAAACTATATATTCCATCGGCAGGACATGATGCCGGCTTATCAATGGGGTCGGCACTTTATCAGTATCATCAAATGCTGAATAGGCCCAGAACTGAACCTGTTTTCTCGGCTTATACGGGAAGTAAATTTAGTAATGAAGAAATTGAAGCATTGTTAACGCAAAAAGGCATTCAATACAAGCGCTTACCAGATTCTGAGTTGTACGATAGGGTAGTAGCAAAACTAATCGAGCCAGGGGTAGTGGGTTGGTTTTCAGGTCGTGCAGAATTTGGTCCGCGTGCGCTGGGTGCACGATCTATTATTGCTGACCCAAGAAATGCGAAGGCAAAAGATTTATTAAACTCCAAGATTAAGCGAAGAGAAAGCTTTAGGCCGTTTGCACCCTCCATTTTAAAGGAGTACGTAGGTGAATACTTCGAAAAAGTGGAAGACGTTCCCTTTATGGAGAAAGTATTTCCGATAAAAAAAGAGAAGCAGCAATTCATACCGGCCGTAACCCATGTAGACGGCACAGGTCGCCTTCAAACCGTTAGCAAGGATGTCTCCCCGCGTTATTATGCGTTGATTGACAAGTTCCGGGAAAGAACGGGAGTTCCTATTTTATTGAACACCTCATTTAATGAGAACGAACCAATAGTAAACACCCCCGCAGAAGCATTGGATTGTTTTCTGAGAACTCAAATGGATATGCTCGTATTGGAAAATTGCTTACTAGAGCGGATGTAGTGATCCTACTCGTCAACCAGCATACTGTTCCTATCTTTATTGATATAGCCAATGCTTTTGCAGAGGCAGGGGAAGAAACCATTTTGTTTACAGGTCATGTTGAAACGGGCGGGAAGCCGCTGGCTTCTAAAGTGAATAGGGTTAAAAGTATTGCCTACCAGAGGGGCTCTATTGTAAACAGATCAGTTAGTTGGTTACTCTTCTCCACTCACTATTTTTTTTATTTACACTTCGCTAAAAAGCCATCTCAGATTTTAGTAGTAACCAATCCCCCCTTGACACCCATTATTACTTGGTTAGTAGGTAAGTGGAGAGGCATACCTTTTCATGTGCTTATTTATGATCTCTACCCGGAAGCTTTTGTCCAAGCCAAGTTTTTTACTTCAAAAAACAGAATTTACCTCTTGTGGCAAAAAATGAATCTTCGGTTTTTTAAAAGAGCCAAGTATATTTTTACATTAAGCGAATCGATGAAGAGTGCTGCGTCCAGATATGTTGAAAATCCTGACATGATAATGGTAGTGCATAACTGGGCAGACATTGACTACATCCGTCCCATACCTAAGGCAGAAAATCCATTTATTAAGAAGCATGGTCTAGGTGGTAAAACCGTTATAATGTATGCCGGAAATATGGGCCTTACCCACGATCTGGAATCGGTGATTGAAGCAGCAAGACTATTGAAAAATGTATTTCAACTATTTTTTGTATTTATTGGCGATGGAGGAAAGCGAAAAATTTTAGAACAATTAGTGAATGAAAGTTCATTACCCAACGTTCAGTTTCTTCCGTATCAAGATGAAGTAAATTTTCCATTAGCTATGGCTGCTGCAGATATAGGCGTAGTGACATTGGGGGTAGGGGCAGAGGGTATATCTGTTCCCAGTAAAACTTATATTAATTTGGCCGCAGGGGTGTGTTTGTTATCCATTGCTCCCGCCTCTTCTGAATTGAGCCGCCTTATTGATTTGCATCAGGTGGGCATCAATTGCGAACCGGGTAGCCCGGTAAAGCTAGCCCATGCCATTCAAGAGTTAGTTAATGATAAATCACTCTTGACCCGCTACCAGAAAAATGCGTTAAAGGCTGCCTTAAGTTATACATCTGAAAACGCTAAAGAATATGTTAAAGCGGTGATAAGACTTTAATGCTTGTTTCCATGCCCGTCCGTATTTATCAATTGTTAGTAAAGCCTTTCTTTGATAGACTTTCAGCACTTGTGGTGGCATTGCTAACAAGCCCTTTTCTATTGATTATCATCGTAATTTTGCTATTCGCAAATCATGGACGAATTTGGTTTTTGCAACCCCGTCCGGGAAGGTATGGTAAGATTTTTTATGTAGTCAAGTTTAAAACGATGACTGATCAGCGAGATGCTGTTGGAAATCTCCTGCCGGACGAAAAGAGACTTACCCCCATCGGAAGATTTATTCGCAAAACTTCGCTGGACGAATTGCCTCAACTTGTAAATGTTATAATCGGAAATATGTCAATTGTTGGGCCGCGGCCTTTGTTGGTAGAATATCTAGCTTTGTATAATGCGCAGCAGCAACGAAGACATGAAGTTAAGCCTGGTATTACAGGTTGGGCGCAGGTAAATGGCAGAAATACCGTAGCCTGGAAAGAACGATTTGAGTTGGATGTATGGTATGTAGAACACATTTCGTTTTGGGTCGATGTGAAGATACTTTTACAAACGGTAAATAAAGTTTTTAGGGCGGAGGGAATTAACAGTGCCAATGCCGCAACAATGGAGAGATTTAGAGGCAATGACTAACAATCGCTTTTTTTAGCGTGAAACAACAAGTTATTTTGTATGGTGGTGGTGGACATGCCAAAGTGGTGGCCGAATGCTTGCAGGCACAGCAGGCAGCCATAGTGGGGTTTATTGACGACAACCCAAATGCTACGCTTTTTGAGTTTCCTCACTTGGGTAAATACTTCGCTCTCGCTAATCAACAGAGTTCATTTGTCATTGCCATTGGCGAAAATAAAATCCGAAAAAGATTCAGCGAGTTGATCACTCATTCTTTTGTTTCGGCATTACATCCTTCCGCATTGATCTCTTCATCAGCAAAAATTGGTAGAGGTAGCATGGTTTTTCATCGGGTAGTTGTGCAGGCAGATACAACAATAGGCAACCATGTAATTTTAAATACTTCTTCTCAGATTGATCATGACAGTCTTATCGAAGACTTTGCACATATCGGCCCGGGGGCTATTCTTTGTGGAAATGTAGAAGTCGGTGAGGGTTCTCTGATAGGGGCAGGAAGTGTTGTCTTGCCGGGTATAAAAGTGGGCAAGTGGTGTACCATTGCAGCGGGTTCCGTGGTAACAAAATCGGTTCCCGATGGTACATTGGTAATCGGATCACCAGCAAGTGTAAGAAGGCAATAGTAAAATAAATGATGGACTTATTTTTCAATGCTCTCAAAGGACAACTCAATTCTCTGAATTTGATTTTACTTCTGCTGATTGTGGGTTTTATCTTTCAACGAGTTCAAAAAAAAAGACTGGCTAAGATTTTTTATGCCATCAGTTTTATGTTTTTTGTACTTACGTCAACCTATTATTTTCCAGCCTACATAATTAAAAAACTGGAATCGAGATACTCAACGTTCAATCTCTCTCACTATCCTAATTCAAAAGAACAGGTTTACGTTCATGCCCTGGGTGGAGGCTACATATCTGACAGTCGATTAGAAGCAAATGCGAAACTAAGTTGGCCTACACTCGGGCGCCTTACAGAAGCCATCCGCATAGCCCGATTATTTGATCACAGTATTCTGGTGTTATCTGGAACTATTGCCAGCGGCAATGAAACCCTCGCTTCAGTAGAAAGGCGTGCGGCTATTCTTTTTGGGTTTGATTCTACGCGCATAGTAACCCTTGAAACTCCCGGAACTACACAAGAAGAAGCGGAGGCATTTGTCAAGTACGTTGGTAGAAATGTAAACTTGATTTTAGTAACCGATGCCCTCCACCTTCCACGGGGAATGTTTTTTTTTAGAGAGAGGGGATTGAACCCATATCCCGCGCCCACTAATTTTTTTATCAAAATGGATGAAAATCCGATTGCCTTTCATTGGCTACCCTCAGTAGAAAATATGCTTTTGATGGATCGTGTTTGGAGAGAATGGCTTGGTTCCGTGAAGGGATATTTTTTTTCTTCTGCAACAAAATCTTTACAATGACACGCGAGATAGCCATCTATGGTGCGGGCGGGTTAGGTAGTGAAATGGCATTGCAAATAGAGCAGCATAATGAAAAAAATTTGCAGTGGAAGTTGATTGGCTATTTTGATGATCACAGGCAGGCTGAAAATGTTGACGGCATTCCACTCTTGGGTGGTATTCACCAGTTAAATGCAAAGGCTAATCCGTTAGCGCTACTTTTGGCTATTGCCGACCCGGTCGTCCGCTTCAGAATTTTTAAATCTATCAATAATCCGAATGTCAATTTTCCCGTTTTCGTTCATCCTTCCAGCCACCCCGGTAGTCGCTCGAATAAAATTGAAAGGGGTACCATTCTCACAGCAGGTTCTATACTCACCACAGGCGTTACATTGGGTGAGTTTGTGTTCGTTAATCTTCACACCACGATAGGGCATGATGTGCGCATTGGTAATTTCACATCGCTGATGCCTTCTGTAAACATCTCCGGAAATGTTACAATTGGCGAAGGTGTTTTAATTGGTACTGGTGCCACCGTGCTTCAGGGGTTGTCAATTGGCGACCATGCCGTTATCGGTGCGGGGGCGGTAGTTACCAAATCCGTAGCAGCAGGGAAGAAAGTGGTCGGCATTCCTGCACGTGAAGTGTAAATAGCAATGAGCATCTTGAAAGAAAACAAACCCGCTATTCTTTTCTTACTCACATTCGTTGGTTTGTACCTTCTATTGAACACCGTCTACGGCTTTTATGTGAACTCCTTTTTGCCACAGCCAGATCCTATTACGATTGTTGTTTCGAAGCACGTAGCTTGGGTGTTCTCATGGTGGGATGGCTCTGTCACCTATGCGTTGAAAGCAGGTTACAAAAACGTAATCTTGAAAAATAGTTACCGAACGGTGATCGAAGTATTTGAAGGTTGCAATAGTGTGAACGTGATGATTGTGTTTGTGTCCTTTATGGCCGCCTTCCGTGGAAAGTTAAAATCAACTCTTATTTTTTCTTTGGGTGGCCTGATCGTTATTTATTTAATGAACTTGGTTAGGGTGGCACTGCTGTACGGCATTGAAATCTATTGGCCGCGCTACCTCTATTTTTTCCACAAGTACCTCTTTACAGGGGGCATCTATGCCGTTGTTTTCTGGCTATGGTTTCTTTGGGCAAAAAAAGTAAAGCGTGAGGCAGCAGGATGATCTTTTCCTATCCCGGTCGGCTCGATGGGTACTCGTAGGGTTAGGCGTTGTTGGTCTCGCGGTGGTTTATCTTTTTCAACAAGCTGGTTTTTTGGTTGAATGGATTGATAAAGCGAACCATCCCTATTTATCTTTTTCATTTAATCGAACCCTTCGCATTCTTCTCAATGATTTTTTTATGCTGCTGTTGCTTGCCGGGTGGTTTCAGTCGCGTTCCGTTCTTCAGTTAGCATTTACGATTCAATTGATTGATTTCTTCGTTTTACTTCCCGTTTATTTATTGGTGAAATTAAATTTGGAAGGAGATATCGAAATCTCGTCACCACTGTTATCTCAATTTCATCGTCTGATTGTCAACCCCACCCTCATGATTTTACTTATTCCTGCCGTATATTTCCAGCGGTTTATAAAGAAGGAATGAGCAAACGAATCTATTTGTCTCCGCCACACATGGGCGGGGAAGAACTTACCTACATCCATCAGGCGTTCGATACCAACTGGGTTTCTCCAGCAGGGCCTCACATCGATACATTTGAAAAAGAACTGGGTGCGTACAATGGCATCGAGTATTGTGCTGCTTTGTCTTCAGGTACAGCAGCCATCCATTTGGCGTTGGTCATTTTGGGCGTGAAACCGGGTGACGAAGTGATCTGTTCTTCATTTACTTTTTCTGGCTCTTGCAACCCGATCGTCTACGTTGGTGCGACTCCGGTTTTTGTGGATTCCGAACTCGATACCTGGAACATGGATCCGGTTCTTTTGGAAGAAGCGATTTTGGATCGTATCAGGGAAGGCAAAAAACCCAAGGCCATTGTTCTCGTGCATTTGTATGGGATGCCCGCGAAATTGAACGAACTGATGGCGATCTCTCGAAAATACGAGATACCGGTTATTGAAGACGCAGCCGAGGCACTTGGTTCTACCGATTTTGGTCAAAAAGCCGGCACTTTCGGAGACATTGGTATTTACTCGTTCAACGGCAACAAAATCATTACCACCTCTGGGGGAGGGGCACTCGTTTCAAAAAATGAAGATTGGATCAAGAAGGCGCGGTTTTTGGCAACCCAGGCGAGGGATGCTGCCCCTCACTACCAACATTCTGAAATAGGATACAACTATCGGTTGAGCAATGTATCTGCAGGAATTGGTCTGGGGCAACTAAAAGTACTTGACGACCGTGTTCGGCAGCGGAGAGCCAACTTTGAGTTTTACCGAGATGCACTTGGCCACCTCCCGGGCATTTCTTTCCAACCCGAAATGAGCGGTTCATTCTCCAATCGATGGCTAACCACGATACTAATCGATCCCTCTCAAAACGGGGGCGTTACCCGAGAAGACATTCGCCTTGCCTTGGAAAAAGAAAACATTGAAAGCCGCCCTCTATGGAAACCTATGCATTTGCAACCCATTTTTCAGCAGTTTCCAAACTATGGGGGAGGGGTAAGCGAAAAGCTTTTTGAACAAGGGCTCTGCTTGCCTTCGGGATCGGGGCTAAAAGAGGAAGAACTCAAGAGGGTTGTCAGCTTGATTTCGTACTATCGCTAAAATCTTTGACTAGTTGTTGTTGGTCGCCTAGTTGTTGTTGGTCGCCTGACCCTAGTTGTTGTTGGTCGCCTGACCCTAGTTGTTGTTGGTCGCCTGATCCTAGTTGTTGTTGGTCGCCTGACCAACAACATTATTCTTGAACATTGAATCAACTTCCCCGTTTTTATCTGTAGCGATTTTGCTTATTTTTTAAAAAATGCAAATCGAGCAGCATCCTGTCCAATTCTTCACAGCAGTTTGTTATGATTGGCTCAAGTTGTTGGATACGTCAAAGGCAAAGGAAATAATCATTGAGGCACTTAGGTACAGAGTAAGCGAGGGGCATGTTAAAGTAGCTGCTTTTGTGATCATGCCAAATCACATTCATCTTATCTGGCGCGTTCAAAATGGGTTCGAACTAGAGGACGTGCAGCGAGATTTCTTGAAGTACACA